>WUUC01037581.1_pt1 | contig 34717 bp, 26 predicted proteins | sample 6278441 | NCBI WGS metagenome assembly WUUC01 (sample SAMN13675441, study PRJNA597444) | soil metagenome | isolation source: soil | place: USA: Washington | collected 2017-10
ACTCGTAGAAGCGTGCCTTGTCGCGGTGCGTCCACACGGGCTTGCCGTCGGCCACGTTGTAGCAGGTGACGAGTTCGTCCTCGCCGCGCTGCTCCTGCGTGTAGAAGCGTTCGCCGCGAACCGCGAAGGAAGACCATCCCGGCCCTACGGCGCGGCGCCACAGCTCGACCGGCGGCGACGCCTTCCAGTCGGTCGCGACCCGCGCACCGCGGACGACGCCGTCGCGTTCGGGGCCTCGAAATCCGGGCCAGTCGGCCCCGGTCTCCGCCGCCGCCAGGGCCGACGCCGACGCGGCAGTCTCATTGGAGGCTTGGGACAGAAGCCTCTCCTCGGGAGTCTTAGTCCAACGCCAGTGGAAATCTGAATCGGCCGCGGCGGTGATGCCGCCGGTTCTCAGAACCGTGAACACCCCGCACGCGAGCACGACGGCGGCGACCAGCGACGCGCGCCGGGGCCACGCCGACAGGCGACGTGTGGCAACCGCCCACACGACGAGGGCGAGGCTCAGCGCCGGGATTGAGTAGACGGGGAGCATCATCCCCATCATCCCGCCCGCGATGGACTGGTGCACGACGCGCTTCGTCACGACGACCGCGACGACCATCAGCACGACCGCGCCCACGCGCTCAACCCACGGCGCGCGGCTAAAGAAGAGCCACCACACGAAGACGGCCAACCCGCACGCGAGTCCGCCGAACACCGTCAGCATGACGGCGTTGGGATAGACGGCGGGCACGACGAGCCAGAACAACCACTCCAACGCCACGGCCATCACACCGGGCCACAGCCGAAGCGGCTTCCGAGCGGGCGGGTTGTCGGTCTGTGCGTCGGCCTGTGAAGCGGTCTGTGCAATGTTCATATCAGACCATTACGCTCCCCGACAGGCCGTTTGTTCCCTTTCGATACTCACCGCCCCCGCTCAACTGCAATGGCTCTCTAGGAACTCAAATCCCGTCGCGCCGCTAAACCCCCAACGGCCGGAGGTTCCTCCTCACGAAAGCGGGGCTTGAGCATCACTGCTCAAGCCCCGCTTTCAGTTTAGAACTTTATTTACGGGTTAGGACTTTATTTCCTAAACACAAGTTGACTGTCAGGTTAGTGGCCCTGCCGCTTAGTCATAAATTTCCAGTCATTGATTCGTAAAACGTCGGTTTTGATGTATTTGGTGAGAATCATATCTTTCCGCTTTTGTTAAACCACTAAGTATCCCTTAATTTCCGCCCGTTTTGACGGATGTATAAACTAATTTAACGTATCACATTCTTAGTGATTTACCAAAAATCTTCTTGACAGTAATGGTAAAAAAAACAATATTTGCTTGCTTTTAGCTGGTTTTCAAGTGGGCTTACCAGAGAAGTTTGCTTGCAAACTTCTCACGCAGTTCCGAATATCCCTCAACTACAAATCTTCTTAAAGAGGGACACCTCACGATTTGCTGACTCTTGGAGAATCGTTATTAGGTGACAACGATATTATGGAATCGTAGATTCACTAACTACAACTAATAAAATTAGAGCAATCATTTTAAGATGGTCTAAACGAACCGTTGGGTAATAAACGGCCATTCTGGTAGCAGCAGTGATTCTTGATGAATATTGATACTGAGTATGGAGTATTCCCTGGAAGATTTCAGCCCTATCACAATGGGCATCATAGAACTCTTTCAAAATACTTTTCTGTTTATAAGGCTCCATTAATAATCGGAATTATTATTAATAAACTACCTGTTGACTTCAATACTAACGAAATTAGCGACTTCGATTTGGTTGCTGAACAACATCATCTTGAGGAGAAAAATCCATTTTCTTTCTGGGAACGATACAAGATGATAAGTTCTATATGGGCCAATGAAATAACTAACGGACAAATAATCTTATTACCTCTTCCGCGACCGCAGGGTCCGCCAAAGTGGTGGCAATTTGTAATAGAATTTTTACCCCCCAAACGATTCTGGGTGATCCCCACCTCTACTGATGATTTTGATGAGCAAAAAAATAAATATTACTTATCTGTTGGAGAAAAGGTTGTTCGCATTGGAGATTCTAAAGAGCTAAGCGGTGAGAAAATAAGGACGCTAATCAGAGAGAAACAAAGTATTAAAGGATTGGTTCCCGCCAGCATTGAACATCTCATAAGCGAGGAATCCTGATGAAAGATAACTTAGATTTTAGAAATTATCTAAACGAATTAGTAGAGATCGATAAACTATTAAAGTACGCTCTTGTTCCTGATGAGCAGAGACCACACTGCATAGGAGATGCCAGTGGAAAATTTCTATTTCTTCAGGTCTTGGCTGTTCGGCCAAAAATTGTTCTGGAAATTGGCACTTCTTACGGATACTCAACAGTTTGGCTTTGTAGCGCAGCTGAGTTAATAGGCAGCCGTGTTGTCAGCATAGAAAAAGATGGTGAGAAATTAAGTAAAGCTAAAAATCTTCTTGGAAAATTTAATTTGACAGCTCACGTCGAGCTTATACAAGGGAACGCACTTGATATTCTAGATAAACTTAATTTTGAACCTGAATTTGTGCTAATAGACGCTGAAAAAAGCGAATATGTACATTACGTCAAGAAATTACTGCCAAAATCAAGGAGGCAAATTTTCGTTTATGCAGACAATGTTTTATCTCATAGAAATCAACTTGGTTCATTCATAACATTTCTTGAGAATAGCGATAGAATTTGGCATGAGCTTGTGCCCATTGGTAAGGGCATTGAAATGTGTTTGATTAAAGGAGAATACAATGAAACCTAAAATCGGCGTAATGATTGTTGGCATGAGTGGGGCGACTGCAAATACCGCAATTGTTGGCGCCATCGCTGGTTCAGAAAAAGAAAAGACCTTAGGTTCGATTATAAGCACTCAAGAGTTCAAAGACATAAATTTTATTTCAGACAGGCAAATCGTTTTTGGCGGGTGGGATATAGTAAATAAAAATGCTTATGCAGCCGCGTTGGACTATGAAATTATTCCGGAGAGCATAGTTAAAAAGCAGCGCCGAAAACTCACCAACCTTTACCCATTACCGGGCATTAGTACCAACTATGATGTCTCCGAAACAAAAAGCTCCGATCATTGTATTCAAACAGATAATTTAAAGAGTGCGATAGATAAAATTAAAAATGATATAGATGATTTTAGAGCACGAGAAAGAATCAAGACTTGCATCGTGGTATACCTTGGGCCACCACTCAAACAGGTTGATAGAGACTTTTCTCAGGTACATAAAGACGACCTAGAGAAAATGATCCTCGACAACTCTTCTTATATTACTTCAGCAATGATATATGCAATTGGAAGTATAAAGTCCAATTGTGGATTTATAGACTTCACACCCAATATAACTTTGGAAGTTCCAGGCATCATAGAGCTTGCTGAAGAATATAAGGTGCCCGTAGCAGGAAGAGATGGCAATACAGGGCAGTCACTAATGAAAACAGTGATTGGCGATATGTTCCGTATTAGGAACTTTAAATTGGAGGGGTGGTACAGTACGAATATTTTAGGTAATAACGATGGGCTTGTTTTGTCTAGGTCAGAGCATAGAAAACTCAAAATGCAGGATAAATTAGGAGTAATAGACCCAATTGTTGGTTATAACGATTTTGAGCATGTAGTGGATATTAGTTATTACATGCCTCGCGGGGATAATAAGGAGTCATGGGATAATATTGATTTCCTTGGATGGCTAGGTCTTTCAATTTGCATGAAAATCAACTGGATCGGGCGTGACTCCATACTTGCTGCGCCATTAGTTTTAGATCTCATCAAACATCTCTATCATTCAATTAGCAATGAGCAGTCAGGTATACAAGAGCACCTCGCAATGTATTTCAAACATCCTCTCGCGTGTGGAGTCTTACCATTCACTCAAGCATACGAGAAGCTAAAAACTCATTATGGCATTTGCTCCGACGAGGAGGAACGTTAAATGAGAGTTCAAATACTTGGAAGCTGCGGAAATCAAACTGCTACAAGAGAAGCTGTATGTTTTATCGTAGAAACAACTGAGCAGACAGTGCTTGTTGAGGCAGGGCCTGGGGTAACACGGCAAGTGTATCGCTCTGGCCGAAATTGTTCGGATATCAGTACTGTACTTGTAACCCATATACACGGGGATCATAGTTGCGGGTTCCCTTATGTAATCTGGAGCAATTTTTATGACAGACTGGAAGGTGCTAAGGGAGCAGAAATAATAAATGTTGCTGGATTATCTTCAGTCACTGAAGGCTTAGATAAGATGCTACGAACTTGCTATGACCCGGATACATTTCCATTCAAAATCAAATATTCTAATTTAAGTCATTCGGGGCGTGATGTTGTTCAATTGGGAGAGTTAAAAATAACCTCAGTTCCCGTAATACATACTACGCCAAATATCGGATTGAGATTTGATTATCAAGGGATGAGTATGTGCTATAGCTCAGATACATTGTACTGTGAGGAGTTCGTAGACCTCGCAAGGGGATGCGATTTAATGATCCACGAAGCGTTCGTAGATGGCAGCAAGTTAGAATTGTCTAAGAAAACTAAACACGCTACGGCAAAAGAAGCTGGGAGAGCTGCTCGGGAGGCTAATGTACATAGGCTGGCCCTTTTTCATCTTTTTCCACCCTTCATTGGAAGAGAACAAATACTTATTGACGAAGCTAAAAGGGAGTTTGATGGAGATGTTTTTGTTCCGAATGAATTCGATGAAATTCTGATAAATTGAGGTTTTAATGCCCAGTAAAATACCTATTTTTGGCGGGAGGTGGCAGCCGCTTCATAATGGACATCTGTATGTATTATCTGAAATATTGAAAACGCATAGCCCCGTTATAATAGGTATTGTTAATCCGGACCCTGATAACCCTCCAGATGAGGCTTTTGATCGTTTCCTTTCCTCTTCTAATCCATTGTATTTCTGGGAAAGAATATACATGATAACTCGACTTCTGCGGGGACAGGGATGGACTTCTCAAGTAAGGATAGTACCGATGTGGCATCCGAGAGTTTCTCTTGAAAAGGAAGACAATTATCTACCTCCACGCCGTAAAAGATTTTGGTACGTACCTCATATTGCTGAGTCCGAAGAAAGGAAAATTACAGACTTAAGACAACTAGGGGAAGAAGTCATTCCTATCGAAAATATCCCCCTTGAAATGCTCAAGTTTAGAGCCACAGTTGTACGTAAGAGGATACAGATCGGAGAGGAGTGGGCATCTCTAGTTCCAAATGAGATAGCCTGCTGTATAAATGCATCTGATCGTTCGGGCAAGAGGTGGAAAAACCCGTCTGGTAATAGTTTCCCAATCTTTGGGGGTAGGTGGCAACCATTCCATGTTGGGCACCTTAATATCATAAAAAAAATCTTGGATGAATATGAAGAGATCGTGATAGGGATAGTAAACCCTGAACCTAAAGAAGCGGACTGGCAGTCTTATCCTTCCTTTCATCCTGTTCATAATCCTTTCACATTTTGGGAAAGGTTAGAGATGATATCAATGAGCCTTCATGCTGAAAGCCTACTCGATAGATGTTATATCATTCCACTTTGGCATCCCCGGAAAAGTATTGTGCGGGAAGAAGCTTATTTACCTCCTAATCGCTTATGGATAGTGCCTAAAACATCAAGTCATGAGTTGGAAAAAATTGCTGAACTGAGTGAAAGGGGGGAGGATGTATCAGGGATAGATGTACCTGACGACTTGATTGAAATTTCTTCGACTGAGATAAAGAGAAGGATGTGTGCTGGAGAAGATTGGTCAGCACTGGTTCCTTCTAGCGTAGCCACTTATATTCAGGATCATCATGGTATCGAGAAGATAACTTCTTTGGTGAATATGCATAAAGAAGCATTTCACGAATATTTAGTATCCAAAGCACAGAGTCGTAATAAAACAGGAAATAGATTTTCTCTCCCATTCGATAAGAGATGATATGGAGTTAGAACTAACTGAGACTACAGCAGCGTTATTAGGAAGCTTGATTGGTGCATTAAGCGCCATAGTAGGAACTATTATTGGTACTTGGGCTCAAAAGAGAAGTACAGAAGAGCAGGACGCAAAAAAGTATTTTATAGATGAGGCACTTGATAAATTTATAAGTAAAATAAATTACGAATTGATCGCTATTGTGGCGATGTTAAAGACCAGTGAAGAATTTATAACTAGTAAGCTCACAGACCTACTTGATAGAAATGATATTCTTTCTCCAGTGATAACGTTTTCAGATGTGAATCTTCATCGTTTAAATGAACTGCATCCAGTTCTTTTTCAGGGCAGTATAGATGTTATTGAATCACTAGTTAATTTAAAAATAGCAGTACATAAATTAATTGAATTAAGCGGGGATTCAATAGCCCCTAGCAATCACATAAATAAGCTGGAGGAGAAAGTTAATCAAGAGAAGAAATTTATTGAGGAAATGATTCTTCGTTTTAGTAACATATCTGCGGACTTGCATAAATCAAAATTCACCGCAAGAAAAATAAAGAAGCTTATAAACCGGAATTCATTTATTAACAAAGTAATAGAGTTAGAAACAGTTAAAAAGCGATTACTTGTAACATCGAAGATAGGCTTGACCGCCTCCCAAACTGAGACACAATCATAACGAGATCTTTGTTAGTTGTGAGGTTCCCCCAAATTCTGGAGCAACCTAAGGGAGAAACTCTGCGCGCCTTCAGCCCACGGAACTTTTTACACTAGCTACAATCGTCGCAACTACCCCTTCCAACTGGCTCCGACCTATAGGAGAAGTCCTCAATTAGCTGTTATCTGATAGTCTTCTTAACAATGAGTCCAGTTCATCGAACCCATCTAAATTAATACCAAATGCTCCCTGTACACTCTCTCCTTCTAACAAATTTTCTCCTGCTTTTCTTTGCTTAAAGAAGCACATATGAGTTTCATAGCGAGTGTCCTCATTAGCCAACAATTGGTAGAATGGGTAGCAATCGAGAACTTGGTCCTCTGGGTCTAATAAGACAAGGTGATCATGATCTGCCTGGGTTAACCTGATGTCGTCAGGAAGTTCCTGTTCATCCAACCCATGCACCGGCCCCCTATAAACTTCCATCCTTCGAATCAATTTCCCTTGCTTATAATAAAAGGAAGGTATTCTGACAAGCCGGTACTTTGTAAGGAACTCCAACTGCTCCAACATACCTTCTACTATCGGCTGAAAATCTTTAAGTAAGCTCATCAACCGACTTTCAGTAGCAGTCGCAGTATGGGAGATAGGGTTCCGAAGCTCGCCTTGTAAATGTTTGGCTTGATCTGCAATATTTGAATCTATCAATTCAGGTATAAATAAATCTTCGCCGTTGTTTACTCTTGCTTTACTAAGTATCTGCGCAACGAACTCCATGCGAGTTGCCATAGAATAACCATTGTAGGCTTTGCGCGCCCCCTTATCTTCGACATAATACTTATCAACGTCTAACCTACGGAGAGCATCGGCAAGTACCAAATTGTAGACGAAGAAACTAATTGCCTCGAAAAGATCTTTCAGTCGCAGAATCTTTTCATAGATATTGAATCGAGCATCTAAAAAACGGCGGTAGGCGAGAGCAATCGGCGTAGGGTAATCGCTTAGGACTTTCTCTGTAAGCGAAGGTGGCACTAATGTAGCTGCGACCTGCCGGAGCCAAACGGCAACCTCAACTAAATTTACGTTGTTAGCCTCAACTTGCTGCGTATCTTCCTCTGTCTCATTATTCCCGACGTCTTCTAGACGACGGTTTTGTTCAGCTGCTTCTAGGCGAGGCAATATTTCATCTCTGATCCTATGTAAGGCCCTAGATACTGCGCTTAATTCTTCTGAATTTTCCTCGGTCGCCTGTGGGTCGGGCAGAAAGACTACCAGTTGGCTTATGTCTCTAACAGAGATATAAGATTGCGAAGTCCCTCTTGTAAGTCTCCTGAGTGCTGTCTGGCCGCTGTCTGACCTTAAGAAGTTATATACATCTTGTGGCGAAATATCATTCGACGTGATCCTGATGCGAATTAACGAAGATGAGAACGTGGATTGTTCTGACGTGTGTGTTTGGAAGTAGGCAAGTTTAATCGTAGTTCCGATGGCCGTTACCAAAATATCATCCGCCTTTAGCAGATAGCGATTACTAGCTGCGGCTTCAGAAATAGTCTTGAACAGAGCTGTCGTACTAATTTTTAAGGCATCGTCAAAGGATATGCTCCCATCAGGTCTAATATTTCGTGCGTTAATAAGATAGATACCTGGCGTAGTATGTTCATCAGTAACCTCAATCTTGGTTTTCGGGAGCCCGCTATAGGTCTCGGCAATATCACCTAATTGAACTGCGAAGAACCCTTGCGGTGGTTGTAACTCATCTGTCTCAATGGCTTCTTCGAGTGAATATTGATAGACAGGAGGTCCGAAGAATGAGGTATCTTCAGGTCGTTTAATCAGGCCGCTGCTTAGTGCGACGAACGTGGCATTTGTGAAATATTCGCTGAATTTTGAAAGCCGCTTTATTCCTACTTCTTCCAGCTGCTGGACGATAATCAAATCATAGAAGTCTGAAGGGAGGCTGAAAATTCTAGGATTATCTAGAGGGCGTAATAGGTAATTAACAGAACCTAGATTAACGCGGTGGGCCGGTTCCATTGACAAAGGCACTGCCGAGGCGCTTTGTCCGGAGAAGAGCGGGGCACTGGAATCTATGGCTTGATATAAAAGTCGAGATTGGTTCAGCAGCATTATACTTTCGCTCAATAACAACATGCGCTGAAAGTATCCCGATTGAATGAGCTTCCATGCGATCTGAAATCCGATCTGAGTTATTCCTGTTCCTATAGGAGTTGAGACTAGTACACGCTTATTTCCGCTAAGAACCGCCTCTACCGCACGGCTCACAGCAATAATTTGACTCAATGCTAAAGAGCGTGAATGTTCGACATATGGAGGATAGAGCCGTGGATCATTCTCAGTTCGGTCTAACCCAAGAGCCTCTATCAACTCCGTAGGCTTGGGCAAAACTGCGCGGGTATTAACCTCTCCACTCTTAACATTAAACTCGGTTATGGAGGTGGTAGGAGTGAGGCCATTAATAACATACCCGAATGAGACACCAACAGCCCGAGCATAGGTCAATACCTGTTCGATTTTAGCCGTTGAATTTTGAGTCTCCCCCTTAACTTCAACAACGGCTAAAGGATTCAACTGATAGGATAAAATATAATCCGGCCTTATTGCTTCTCCTTGGTAAACAAATGTCTGATCTCTCAGAATATCAGCACTTGCCCATCCTGCCTCCATTAGAAGAGGATCAATCTGCTGACGAAGCGTATCCCGCTCATTTACTGTCATTTATTGTTCCTATTGATAGAAGTGATATGAGGAATTTTAGAGTTGCCTATCATGAGCCAACCTAACGATATATCTTGGCAAGTTAAAAAAAGCCCATAAGGGGATGTTTTTAGGTAGAGCCAAACCTTTGCTTGAGTAGCTCCCATAGCGTGTCAAGGTGCGGCGCAGCTTTAATGGCTATGTCCGTACCTGTAACGGCGAGCTTAATCATATCCAACCTAGACTTTGCTCTATCAAGTAGTCCCGGCGCAGGTTCCCGCAGCGCCAGCTTATTAACCCTCCCAACCTCCTCTTCAAGCTCCTGCTTGTCATCGTCCGATATTTGAGCCGTGCGGATCAGTTCAACGAGGCTGGCAAGAGCTTGATCAAAATTGGGATTGTTGGTGTTGGTAAGGGTGACATTCTGAATATTCCCCTTACCACCTTGAGCTATTGCACCGTAATTATGTCCTTGTATAGTGGTCGAGTAGTAAACTGCCCTACCTTCATCATTAAGTCTCATCGCTTGGCCGGCTTCATTTATTTTCTCTACACGAACCATCATCGAAACAAACAAGTCATTGTAAACTTGATCTTCAGTGTCCGTAACTTTCCAAAAATCTCGGCTTCCCTTTATCTGTAATACTGCCCCGATGGGAATCTCTTCACGGTTAAGAAATCTAAAAATTACCTGCCGCGGATTCTTGTCTTCCGTACCTTTAACTCCGCGAGTTTCAAACGAAGTAGCTTCGGGAGTTCCAAAGCTTTCATGAATAAAAACAGTTTGACCTGTCAGTCTTGCTTGCTGCTCAAATGCCCTTCTCAAAGCTCGCCCAACTTGATTCATTGTTGGCACCTCCTTATACCTTTCTGCCCCGCTCGCCATCTGTCAGCAGTTTTTTGAACATAGCTGTTACGCTACGCCTTCAATATGTCTGAACACGAATCTGCTTGAATGCCCAGCACATATTGCTAAGGTCAGCTTCATCTAGGGCTGAAGTTGTTTTATCTTATACTCTTAATAAGCCCGAACAATGTAAAGTCGAATCCGTGATACTTAAAGATACGGAAGGTCATTTGTACACCGATGAGGATGACCTGTGGTAATAAATAAGTATCGCCCAGCCTCTTATCTTATCCGCCAAAAACCGCTCGGAGGATTGGAATAACAACCATCCCTAATGAGACAAGATCAGCAGTAGTTGAAAGCACAGTCTGAATACCTACTATCCGTGACTCTGCTTCCGCTACCACTTCTGGCGTCTTCTCGACGCGAGCCAAGTCATTAACTGTTTGTACGTCGGCTCTGGCTCTTATCTTTTGAAGGGGAGACAGGGATTGTGATTGCTCAATTCCAGCTAAAAGCTGCTTTATCGCCCGCTCAAAATCAGAGCTAACTACAATATTATTTTGGGTGTTCCCCTGACTACCTTGCTGTATCCCGCCGTAGTTGTCTCCGTAAACATGGGTAATATTTTGCTGCCCGCTAGAAGAGGTGCCTTTATCGGGGTGTTCCACTGCATCAAGCCCCGGTCGGGTAAACTTAACCGACTCATATTCTATATCTACATTCTTAGACAATTCTACAAGTCCCCTAGCTTCCCAATACTGCAAGTCGCCATACGTTTCATCAAAACTAAGACCCAAGCTCTCAGCCAAGGCAGACACAGGTACAGATTCAATACGCCCATTAGCTAACTTATAGAGTTTTTCAAGAGCCTGTCCTTTTTGGTTTTGCATAATTCTTTCCACCTCGTCTATACCTGTCGGGGTGATACGGACGTTATTAACTCTGCACTCCCAGGAAATTAAGCGCTTACTTTCTAGGTACTGATGTACGCTTCTTGCCTCTTCGAGCGAACATCCGATTTCAGAAAGTAACTGTGGGACATTTACTTCAGGCTGTAGTCCTCCCTCGGAAAGTTGGTAAAGCTTTTCCATGTAACGCCAACCCATTTCTCGTAACCAGCCTACTTTCATACCAGTATTTTACTACGAAATAGCCTCAGTTAAGGGGGCTTTCTTTACCGCTAAGTAATAGCCGATGATGATTTTAAGGTCGCTTACTCTCTTCTTTTCTTTCTCCTTAAGCTTTTTCTGAAGCTCCCTAATCTGCTGGGTTTGGTGCGCTGCCTTATAGGTTAGGCTGGCAGGGTCAAGATAGAGTTCGTCCATTACAGGAATGTCAGGAATAGTCCCTTCTGACCGAAACCTGGCTGTTACTGAAGAGGAGAGTGGACATCTAGGGTAGACATCAAAGATATGGCGAGCCATATTACTTAACCAGCTTAATTTAGTTCTTGGCAATCAAGCCGTCTACCAGCTTATTTAGAATCTCTTTCATATCCTTCGATTAGAAAGGTAACGTCTGTTCAGAGTGGAATGTCTTTATCAAACGGCGGACGGCTAGATAGTTTGATAAAGCGTTCGTTGGTCCCATGATTTGTGAGGTTGATTAATCATCCAGTTTCCGGCTGGTACGGTCGGCCTTTACTTAATTTTGGCACACTCACAGAAGCCGTCAATTGATATAATCCGAGCTTAAATATGCGGGGTGCCTTGTAGTTATCAACAGGGAATTAAACTATGCCCACAGTAAGAAGGCTGTGCTACTTCCTTACCAACAGACAGGAATGTCCCAACCCGAGAGATGTTCTCAGTCATCCTTTCTGCCCAGAGCACAGAGCTGTATATGCTTCGTTAGATAATCCTGCCTTGCTTGAACTCGCCGTGCGTAATCAACGGAAGATCATGTATGTCAGTAAAGACAAAAAGCTAACAGCTAAAGCAGATACGGAAGTGGTTGATGAGTTTATCAACATACTCCACGAGCTAAACGGAAGGGGATATAACCAAAGAGAGGCGTTAGAGGCCATCGCCCAAGTAATGCAAGAAACAGGCATCATGGATGACCTGTTTAAAGAAATAGGTGCGGATCCCAAATGGAAGAAGTTTGAAAAGCTAGTGGCGGGAATTCATGCCCTGAAAATGCAGGGTGCGGAGGTGAAGTTTAATGACCATATTCCCGATAGGGTAACAGGAGATGATAGGCAGATAGATGTCAGTATTAGGTTCAAGCAGGGCTTCTATGATTACCTAGTTATAGTCGAGTGTAAGGACTACGACAGCAACGTTCCAATGGAAAAGGTCGAAGCGTTCCATACGAAGATGGGAGATGTTGGAGCAAACCACGGAATTATGGTGTCCCCTAAAGGATTCCAGAAAGGAGCAATTAAAAAAGCGGAGTTCTATGGCATAGAGCTTTTTACGCTAACTGAGATTAAAAGTGATTGGACTAAGAAAATTAAGGCAGAAGTCTTCACCATCCCTTTTGCGGCAAATATTGAATTTGACCACCCTGAGTTTGAACTACCTGCCACGCTTGATGGGGGGCATCCGGTTGAATTCGACAAGATGCTTTTCTATGAAGATCAATACAAAGAGCCTCTAACGCTAAAAAATTTGGTTTTGAATGTTACCCGGTGGGTAATGGATCAAAAACTTGCACTTCCATGTATTGTAGACGCACCACTCGGTTCCCCATTACTCACACAGTTTCCGGGGACGAATTTCTACACGCCAATTTATGCCCTTACCATTACGTTTGAGCCTCACAAACTAGCCGTTGGCTATGAAATAGATATGCCGCCCAAACCAGAAAAGTATATATACAGTGATTTAGCCAAAGTGCGAGTGCATGAAATTCCTGCTGACAAAGTGCCAAAAGTTAAATAAATTCCCCTCCGATTTGTAGTTTTAGGACATAGATTACTCTCGTAACATGGCGCGCTACCCATCGCATTGGATCATCCTTACTAATCCGCATATTACGGATACCTATGCTATTCCCGATGGAATAGAATTCCTGATTGCCCCCAATGACAACATAAAGACCGGAGACATCGTTTACCTGTGGGCTAACCCGCATAATCTCTTTTATGCATGGGGTGAGGTTGCCTCAACTCCAGGGCCGGAGATTGTTGAAGCTCCTCGGTTTGACGGCTTGGAAAAGATAAAAAGAATAGCGGTTCGAGTTAGAGACATTCAGCATTTTCATCCTCAAATAGAGGAAGAGGTGATGCAAAGTAGAGCGGAGTTGAAAAAACTCATTCCGAAGGGCTTTGATGATCTATGTGCGATACCTCTTCGCCCAGGCCAAGCAGCGCAATTAAATGACTTCATTAGAGAGTTCAAGTTGGATGCGCCTAGAGCTTCAACAACTACTCGTTGGCTGGTGGAAGAGATTCCGCCTCAAGTTACGCTGCAAGCTGTAATCATCGCTGGTGATAAGACCAGTGAAGGGAGATTGGTTGAAGGTATAGGAATAGCGTGGTTCGAGATTCTAAAACTAATCAAACGCGACCCCGAAGAGATTTTCAATATTGAACCGCGTACATTTGAAGAATTGATTGCCGGCGCTTACGACCGTTCCAATCAGTTTGATGAAGTTATCCTAACACCGAGAAGCGGAGATAAAGGGCGAGATATAATAGCTACAAAAAACGGTTTCGGCTCAATAAGAATAATTGACCAAATCAAAAGGAATCGAATTACTCATCCGGTAACAGCGGACGACGTTAGGGCATTAGTTGGTGTTCTCACGCTAGAGCAAAATGTTTCCAAAGGAGTTGTGACAACGAGTGGAGTTTTCGCGCCCAACTTAGAGAAAGACGAGCTTATTCAGCGTGTCCTTCCGTATAGATTAGAGCTAAGACCCCGAGACATTTTAATTCCTTGGTTAATGAGAATGGGCGGAATGTAAAAATAAGCCTGTGGATAACTCAGCCTGAAAGCCCCTTGACGGCCTCTGTAGGCTTGCTATGCTGAGTTTAATTGCGTACCGGCGCAAAATAAGAATCCCTGTTTGGGGGTCTTCTAGCCGGTACTAGAGGCTCCGAATGGGGATTTTTGTTTGCCTCAATCAAACCAGTCGCTTTTATAGGCTAGCCACCAGCTCGCGATAAAAATAGGGACGGTGCAAATGATCCCCAAGATAAAAGGCAAGACTATATCAGCCATCAATCCCAGCATTACAAATGTGATCCAGAATACCTTACGTCGCATAGTCAATTTCACGCACGATTGTAGTAAAAGGTTCCCGCCGATTTTGTTTCCTTCGTTCCATAATGGTGTGTGGTTCGCCCACGAGGTTCCTTGAACCTGCCGCTAACATCATTGTGGAACCAAGGGCGCAAGTCCTCACAATTCAGTTAAAGCCGGGATTAGCATCTTGTGGCTATAAATACAACGGGGCTGGCTAACCTTTACTGTACCGCTCTCTCTCAGTCCCATTTCTATTAGTCAAGAACTTACAGGGCTGACTTATGCCCAGAATGTAAGTACGTGAATAAGTCTAGGAATGGGGCTGAGAGCGTGAAGTACCTGCCAGTAAGGGAAGCAGGCGCGGAAGCGTTTCTAACAATCTCAAGAGCCTTCAGAAGTGCTAGGCGGCGAGGCCCTTAACTGATACATATTCAAAAATCGTCTTACCTCAGTATATGAGAGTAAGTGCGGGATCATATCTCATCGTCATAGCTATAGTAGCCGTAAGGATAAGGACTGATTTATATAAGGTTAACAAAATGACTTGCTAACATTCGCATAAACCACTCCTCGGTAATTTCTTCTTGTTTAAGTTCCGCTCCAACTTCTTTGCCTCCAAACCCTAATACGCTACTTGGGATATAGCCAACTCCACTTGTTTGGCCTTTTCGTCCAATTATTATCTCCCCTGCCTTGTACTTCTTGTCGCGGAAAAATCCTTTTTCAAATCTAAAGAGAGCATAACACGCTAAACAATTACCATAATCACTGTGGGTTCCTACATATTCGATGCACAGATTAGTTTCATTAGCGAACTTTGCTATTACATAATCAGAGAAGGTAAGTAGCTTCTCAGCTTTCAATTCGTTGCTACGGTGTCGTTCCATTACCGATGAACTGCTAAACTCTCTCCATTCCTTTTGCTCTTCATCTCGTTTCTTGCGTTTTTCCTCTTCAATAATTTTCTTTATATTGCTCATAGTAGGCTTCTTCTATACCCGAATATAATAGAAGTCAATATCCGACATAAACAAAAAACGGCCACCTCACATAGCCGTCTCTCGCGCCGATTAAACCCCAATTGAAATGAAGCTCAGCTTAATCCCGCATTGTAATTGGCCCGCCTGTCATTATCGCGGGTTACGCCGGTACATTAACAGGGCTGTATGAGGGCGAGATGATTATTGAAATTTGATTTCTACAATGTAAGGTTCATCTGGCTTAAAAACGTATCTCTCGCTTACGTACTCTAAAAAATTACCCCACATCCCATCAACTTTAGTAGCACCTTCCAAACTTATATATCTATAGCCGTGGGAAGGTGCTAAGTACGGTAGTTCGATTGTCTTCCCGTTAGCGCGCGAGATAACAACCCCTTTTAGGGGGATTTCTTTTTTCGCAACACTCGTATCCCAAAGGAACTTGATAGAAGTTATTTCCGAGTCGGAGATTTCGACATCCTGTAACGACACGCCATGCGAGTGAAGACTGCTCATATCCAAGAATAAGATGTATGAGGGTCTGCTGATTAGCCGGGGTTGGGTAGGCACATCTTTACCCTTTGACCGAGACTTTTTCGATAAATCTAACGTAGGCCCATATATGTCGTCACCTGATTTTAAAAATGAGGAGATGTTATTAACTGCAAGGACTCTCGGGTTATTTGATTTATCAACTTGGTAGTACCAGAACCAGCTATTTAATTCTACTTTCGCGCCGTCGTTATAAATGACTGTTACCTTTTTGGTGGAGGTTTGCGCTGTCGCCACTGAGCTAAGTATTAACAGCCAAGTTAAAAGGCGGATTGCTGCTCTCATTGAGGATCATCCTTTCACTCAATTCGTGGGCGTAGTTGTATATCCGTTGACTAAAAGAGTCAATACTTGTGGATAACTTCGCCAGTCCTCACCTAAACTCTAAGAAACCTCATTATTGACTGCAATTTTTTTATGCTTTACTTGCCCTCTTTCGGGTTGATGATTTGATTGTTATTCTCGCCACCCTGTTGAATATTGCCGTGATTATCCCCATACACGTTTATCTGGTTATAGGTTTTTATGTTTCGCTCCCTTTGCTTTTTCTCCAAGACCAGTTGATTCCTGACGAGGTTTAATTCAATAGCAGCCTCTCCGATAAGATTTTCAAATCGCCTGCCTAAGTATTCGTCCATGTTAGGAATTTTCTCGCCTGTATATGGATGTACAAAATCCCGGCTACCAATCACCGAGTTAGTGACATGATTAAGTTGGGAGTCAATTATCTTTCTAACTTGTTGAATAATTTCCTCTGTATCTTCGTCATCAATCAATGCCTCATCCATTCTGTAGCCTTCGACATAAGCATTGATTAGCCCTTTAAAAGCCCGCCGTATGCGCTCCTCATAATGCTGTCTCATCAAGGCAAATTTAGGGTCAGATTTCGTTCTCAACGCCCTTATCCTGCGCTGATCTTCTTCACCCCAGACGGCGATTTCATACGTTGATTTATGCAATACGGCGTCAGCCCACTTTTTAGCGTCTTCACTTAGTTTCATCGTCGCTCCTATTTACTGTTTGGGTATTGCCTTCTCCCCCTTGCTGAATGTTCCCCTTGTTCTCGTTTATGTGGATATTGTAAGTATGCCCTGGTGCTGGCTCCGGCTCCGTGGGCTTACGTTTGCTCTCTAATACCATCTCCTGAATAAAGATATTAAGGTCATTCTCTGCCGCATCAATAATCCGTATTTTTTCATGTTCAAGCGCCTTCTTGGCATCAACGGAACCGCTATTGTTGGTGCTTAAAATAATGTCCTCCAAATCCCATTTTATCTCGTTGATGTCGCCGTCATTCGGAACCAGATTTTCTCTTCGATAAGCGTCTATGTAGGTTTCAATACGAGCCCCTACTTTCTCCTCGGCCCACTCGACGTACAGTTGGTTGACGAGAAAATGCTTGCTCGGGTCGCGCGTCATCATGAACTCTCGTTTCAGGTTGAAAAACTGCTTGTTGTAGTTGTTGTCTATCGTGCCGCACCTCTTCTTAAAATAGCTGTCCGATAGGCGGATCATCTCTGGACTTAAACTCATATTCGCTATACGCCGCTTCCTCATACAATCCTCCCGTGAGGCTGTGGATAACTCGATTGACCATTCTAATAGGCTTACTATGCTGTAATAAAGAGGCTGGCGTGGCGGAAGCTGACGGTGTGGGGTAGCGGCTTAGGCAAGCTGTTTGAGCTTGGTCGAGAGTAATATCTTAGGACGGGCGGTACTTGCCTAGCCACCCGCCTACATCATCAGAAAACAGACGCACAGGCTGAATGGATTGCAGTAGGCCGCTAGCTCGCCACAAAATTTCTTACTCATTTCTTCCAATCTTGGAGAACCTCTTCCGCGAGTTGAATCACGAGCGTGTCCGCAGGTTCCGGGAGTCGGAACCCGTATTCCTCGGCAACGGTGAGGGCTAATGAGAAACCTTTAGCAAATGCCCCGCGCAGGTCATCCAGAGACGGGGAGGAAGTGTCATACACGCGCAGCCTCATAGTAATCTTGAGTTCGTCGTAGGAGCTATACCCCAAGCCCTTGCAAAAGGCGTTACGTATGCGTTGGGTGGGGAGCCTCCCTCCATCCGGGGCAATCAGGCTGTTTGCTAGAGTCTTCTTACAAGCTTTCAAGTAAAATTCAGCTTGACCCAAGTTGCTGAAGGGTATGCGCACGGTATTCGCCTCCTAGATTTTGCCCACTAGTTATTTCACGCATCATAATAACCACCAAGAATCTTGGCTTACTCGTAAAAGGTCATGCGCGAATGCACGCACTCGATCATCCGCATCTTCTTTGCTACGGCTAACGAGCACCTCTTGAGCGTCGGCTGCTCCAGTAAATCCATATGCCCATAGGGCGGATTGCCGGACTCCAGGATCAGGGTCGTTGATAGATATGGCGCGGAGGTGTTCGTTGCCAAACTCTGAACTTAGAAATGCAAGACACGCAACAGCAGAAAGTCGTGCGTTGAAGTCTGGAGCTTCCAAGGCAGGGAAAACAAAACGAGTGTCTCTGAGCGTGCCAAGTTCATTGGCGGCAAGTGTGGCTTGAAGGCAGCACTCATAACCACCCCACTCCTTGGCGATATATATGAGAGCATCGGTTCGATCAAAGAGATACTCGGAAGCCAAGCGTTGATCCTTCGAGAATCTGTTTGTGTACCCAGGATTCAAAATTCGGCGAATGGCATCTCCCATGAGGGGAATTAGCCGAGTACCTTTCTTCAGTTTCCGTGCCCGAGGGTAGAGCGGCCTGACGACTTCAAGCAGTTCATCGGCAGTCCAACTAGGCACATTTGTATTAACTTCTTTCGGGAGCCGTGGATCATCCAGCCCGTAGCTATCGAGCCAGTCACGCGCGGTACTCCAAGTGTCCTCTATGTGCTTCCGAAGGTCATCAGCTTTGCACATAGACTCGCCTCGAAGGTGTCCGCTCTTACGGATGTGATTTAAGTTGCGGACAAAGTTGCTGAGTTCTTTGGCGATGAGTCGGACTCTGCCGGTTGCCACGCACCGTAATGTACAGGCGTCAAGATTCTTTAGTTGTTCGTCAACTCGCATGGAAGTCCACAGTAGTTCTAACCTCCCGAACTCAATAAATGCTTTAGCTTGCGGCGTTCTGCCGATTGAGTAGTAAGAATCATCGGCAATTTTACCTATTCGATAAATCTTTTGTGTTGCACGTTTAATACGTGTGCCGCCCGGCTCGCTGATTGCTTCCTTGGCGGCGTCTGCTAGTATCGAGAAAACATTTAAAGAGCCACCCGGCTTAAGTGATGGATCGCGGTTAATCTGATCTTGAATATCGCGTATTCTCACAGGTCTGTTGAGTGCTTGCTCTGCGCGGCAGACAGCTTCACAAATGCGTTCTGTATCGCTCGCGTAGGCGTCGCCCAGATCAAGTCCCTCATCCATCACGTCCGTTGGTGCCCACAGTATTGCTCTATGCCCACTTCGCTTGATTTTGCGCACGACCGGACGTTTAGTTCTGGCGAGTTGCTGCATAGCGTTGATCAAAATCATTGGGTCGTCGAGGTTTTCCGTATAATGTAAATATGTACGTAGGCGTGCTCTGACCTCACCTGTAGAAATTGGGCGTGGCTTTCTACTTTCCTCTTTAGCTTTTACTGCACGCTCACCCCATAAGTCGTTGAATGTCCTTTCGACAGCTTGTAGCCAAGTGAGAGATTCGGGGAGCACATAGTCTCTTGGATCGATATCAGCGGGTAGATAGAAATTATTGCCTTTCCCATCGCCGCGTATCGAACCTACGAGGTAGAGTTCGCCCTCCTGCTTAAGACTCATAACGTTACGGCTGATGTCGGTCAGTGATAAATTGCTTGTCCCGAGGAATCCCGTGGCCTCCTCAAGTATGTCGCACATGCGTACTGCGCGCCCTGCCTTCTTTACGGTGTAACGTACTAATCCTAGTACGCGCTGTCGTCGAGACTCTCTCTCTACTGGCAAAGGGGCAGCGGGATCGAGGATTCTCGGAGAACCATAATAGCGATGTTTCCCTAACTTGCCCGGAGAGAACACGCAGCCGCGTGCGCGGAGCAGGTTGAGCACCACAGAAACTGTGGTGCTCAACTCGGCTGAGTAGGTGGCTTCGAGTATCTTTACCTCTCCAGGCGTCAGCGCTTTCAGCACTTCGTACACGGCGACGACTCGCCGGAACGCGCTGTTGGCGATCTCAACTGCCCGCAGGACTATTTCGTGCTCCGCTTTAGGCTTGTCTAACCAGCGGCCAGCGCGTTTGTACAAACCCTTCGAACCTCCATCAGTCGGAGGCTCTGGGGGCATTTTCGGACGCGGGGTGCCGCTCTTTAGTGGCCTCTTCTGGCTTTCGCTTGGGCTCGCCAGACTTGTTGCTCTTCCTGCTCTTGGCATTGCTTTCTTCACCCTCAGTCTGCTGTTTGTTCCTACGCGCGTAACCGCTCCTACTCTCCTTGCGGGGCTTGCCGCTGTATATTTCGAGGGACTTCTTGACCGATTGCTGCTTTTCCGCCAGTGTCCGCAGGTGGATGGCGCGCAGGTATGTGACGGTGATCTCTTCCTTCTCCTCTCTTTGGTAGCGGTCGAGCTTTTTCAGGAACGGAAGGATTAGGCCGGGGAACCCGCCGAACATCTCGTAAAGGCATTCAACGTGCTCGTAATGCGCCGGCTTCTTGAGGTTTAGCTTGGCAAAGTGCGGGTGAATTTGTGCGAGGAACTTCGCCGTCTCTTCCAAACTGTAAGCCTCGAAGTAACACCATTCGACGAAACGCTTATCCACCTGTGGGAGACGTAGCACCTTCGTCGGCAGGTCGTCCATGCCGATGAAGACCAGCGAGAGCGGATAGGTCATGTTCCTAGCGACATCACCGACGAGCACCATGCCGCGGATGGCTTCGAGCGAGAGTGTCCCCGCTTCGTCTACGAAAACGACTTGAATGTTCTTGCGGCGGAGGCCGTATACGAGCTGTGCCGCAAGTCCCTCCGACGGGTCGTGACGGTAGACGCCCTCATCAATCCTGCCGAGGGTGGCGTAGTAAAGAGACTTGATGCCTTTCTTCATCTCATTACCCGTCCACTCCTCGACCTTACCGGCTTCGTAATGTACGGCGCGGTAGGCATGAGGATTCTGCGGGTCATACGCCTCAGCGATCTTCTGCGCCATATACTGTGCCGTAGTCGTTTTGCCGATTCTCGACTCTCCATACCAGATAGTATTGCCAGGATGAACAGCCGAAGTTCGGTTAATCACCTCCAGCATCATGCCGGTCGGGACGATGACCTGTTTATCCGGCGCTGCGAACGAGAAAACGAAGTCTTTCGGATGATTGTTGTTCATGATGTATGAACCTCCTCCGTCAGTCTTCGCCGCGGTCGCGCCGGCGGAATTTTTCGAGCAGCGCCCGCACATCCCCGTCCTCCTCGTCTGGAACGGCCTCGGGCTGCGCTTCTGCCTCCATAGCCTCTAGCGCCCTGCGACGAGCCTTCTCCCACTCGTCAGTACGCGCCATGCGGCGATCCTCCCGGTATACTTCCTCCAGATAATCATTGATACGCTCTCTCATGCCGCGCCGGAAGCGACTACGCTCGACCAATACATCGCGTGCGGTGTAGCGTGGATTTTCCGCGCGCATGTCGAATGCCTCGCATATGTATTTGCCCGTAGCCGCGCAGTAGACCAGCACGCTTTCAAGGTCTTCTGGGTTGTATGCGATGCTGACGCGCTTTTGGAAGTGATACATAAGGACGGGCGACCAGTAAATCCGCTTAACGCCGGCTATCGAGACATGGATGCCCGTGTTCTTGACAGTCTTCTCCACGTCATGTTTGAGCATTAAGAGGTTGAGGTCGTCCTCATTTTCCGGCATACGAAGATGTACCGTCTCTTCCCATAGGTCGGCTGGTTTACGACCAGTTTCGGAGTGGGTGCGGCGGTGGTAGTCTTGGTCAATCCAGCGCTCAATCTCCGCAGTGAGTTGCGGAACGGTTAGGAATTCGTTTACGCGTTTCGCGGCCGCGCCTTCAGTTATCCCGATGGCGGCCATGTGACCTGGTAGAACGCGAAGGCAGCCGCTATCGAGCGTTTGGAACCAGCGTTCTACTTTGCCTTTGCGGTTAGGATAGTATGGTGGGTCGGGGTCGAGCCTTGTTCCCAGCTTCCCGAGCGTTGCGGCGACGGCGTGTGACAGAAAATCTTTGCCACAGTCGGTTTGGAAAACGAACGGAATCCCGTGGTTTAGCCAGTTCTTGCGCCGCTTTCGTTTGATTGCCCTGTAGAGCAGGAGGGCAATCGCCCACGAGTCGGGATACTTGGTTGAGACTATGAATCCCGCGATGGACCGTGAGTGTGCGTCAAGCGCTACCGAAATGTAGGCCCGAAACGCACGCCATACGCCGTTAACTTTATAGCGCACCCATATCTGCAACGGGCTGTGATCTGCTTGCCAGCGTTCATTAGCGAATTGCGTGTTTTCGTATCGGACGACGGGAGCCGCAGTCTGTTCCCACTTACGTACTCCTTTCTTACCACCACGAAACATCTTGAATGCCTCGGGCAGTGACGCAATGAACTTACCAATCGTGCTCACGCTCGGCTCGCTCAGCCCACGCTCGCGACATGCCTTACACAGTTCCTTCCAAATGGCCTTTGAACCGGCTGCGGGGAACTCAAAAAAGAGTCCCAGGGTGAGCTTTTTGACCTCTGGCGTGAGGATTCCCGACTCGGTATGCCTAAACCACCGCTGATCGAACAAACCGCTGCGTCCGAGCATCCTGTAGCGCCGCATAAGGTCTCGCACGGAGCGTTCTGAGCGGGTAATACCGAGCCGCCGGAGCGCCTCGGGAACAGGCACGTTATTCTCAATAAGACTTACCAGCCAGCAATTTTGCGCGAAAGTTTCAAGCTGTTTGTCGTTAAGCTCATCTACGCGCCGGCCGTTAGACGGACTGTCCTGCTGATCGCCAGCATTCACCTGCGTAATCAGTTCGGCCGAGAGTGTCCCAGCAGCGGAGCTTATGGACTGCTCCGCAGTTTCTACTGCCACGATGCGTAGTTGAGGTTTATCCGAAGAGGACGACTTCCCATTGCGGCTTCTACGTGAACGGAGTGATGGGCTCTGTTCCCACCTATTTTGACGCTTAACATGCTTCATCATGAACCTTGCCTTTCTAACGCGGTTCGCCCACAATGAAGCTGTGCCCTCAGCGTGAGCAATCGCGTTGAGTTAGCTGGCCCTGTCGGCTGTTCTCAGCAACCGGCGGGGCTTTTTAGTTGACAGGCGGCGTCGCCTGCCTTAGTATTTTGAGACAGAAATCCCCTGTGCGCCGATTGGGACTCGTCGTCAAGGATTTCCGAATTTTAACGGGCCGCTGATATAGCCGATCAGCGGCCTGTTTTGCATCTAAGCCACCCTAATATCCCTCGCGGGATACGGCCTCGCCGTAAGGGTGGAGAACGTCCATGAGCCATATCGTTACGCTGAAACAGCTCAACCATCTCCTTTTAACCTCATTGAGACCCGCTCGCTATATTGATCTCGCTTCACAGCAATTCTTTGTACATACACCCTTGTCGTCGAAGGATTCTTGTGATCTAGGGCATCTTGTGTAGCCACGATTGATCCTGTTTCTTCAGCGACAATTCGGGCGAAAGTGTGCCTCGTCCGATGCATGTGGAAACCTTCAATCCCTGCATCGCGCGCGTATCGTTTGAGGTTACGCGCATAGCAATGTGAGGTGAGAGGGGCACCCGGCGGCCCCCCATAGTCATGCCGTGTCCAAACCGGCGCGTCCGCTTGTAAAGCCCCGAGCCGATTTGCGGTTGTGAGGTAATCAAGAAGAGCCTCTTTCACTACCGGGTCTGACACCTCACGTCCTACGTAAGTGCCGCCTTTTACCCGACTGGTTAACACCAAAGTTTTGTCGAGCTTGATGTCGCGCCCGCGGAGGGAGAGTATCTCCGCGCGGCGCATACCGGTAGCAATAAACAGCAAAAGGATGGCGTAATCACGCTTGCCAACTATGTCGCCGGATTGAGCTTTCTGTTTGATGACAGATACGAGTGCGCGCATCTCCTCATCGGAAAGAGCCTTGGCGCTTTCAGTCTGGTATGCCTTTGGAGCTTTAGGCCGTGCCAGTTTCGCGGGGTTGCTGCGGATCACAAAACCGAGTTCTGCATCTCGCATCGCCCATGTGTAGAAAGATGAAAGAAGGCACGCATGCTGGTAGACCGTCGAAGGGCGCAGCCCTCGCTCTTCCAACTTCCTAAGCCACATCTGCACGTCTACAGGAGTAATTTCGGCCGGATGCTTCTTTATGAATTCAAAAAAGGAACCGACACTCCGCTGTTTGTCTCGAATGAGATCGGCATGGCGAGTTCCTGCTGACGTTGTTGCCATAGCCCATAGATGCGCCGCTTGACTAACAGCAACACGGGCTTTCTGCGTTAATATTAGAGCCGTTTTAGAAGGTAGTTCGCTCATTCTGAAACTCTCACGACAGGATTCACTTTTAGCCTCTTTGTGGACTCTCTAACCCTTTCGCTTGCAATAATTACCTATTCCTTAGGTATTATTCTGAATGCGTGAAACATCCTTATCATTTGGAAGAAGTTTGGATCCGTAATGCGTAACAACCGCCAGCGCAGTCGTACAACAGACCCACTTGCTCACCCAGATGCTATCCGAAACATACTCGGTCGTTTGAGAGAGGCATACCCAGAAAAGCTGCCGGAACATGAAAGGCGTTTACTGAAAATGCTTACCGCTGTAAGGCACCTTGAACGCCGCCCGGCAACAGATACAAACCGTGGAAGGCCATCTCCCTGGAGACGTGATGCTCTAATCAAAGTAGCTAGCTGTTTGAGGGGACTCCTGGAGCGTGAAACATCCGGGCGCGTCTCCCTGAATAGCTTTCTCGGGTTGTACATTCGGGTCCTCGATTTCCCCGAAGATGTAATCTCGGCACTGGCATCTGGTGAGATCAATCTTTTCGAGGCCGCACAACTCGCGCGTATAAGTTCTAAAAGACTAGGGGTGTCAATTGCTGAAGCCCGAAGTAGACGTAAAGAAGTATTGAGGACACATCTGGTATCGCGAGGCTCAGGGGAACAGCTAAGGAAGCGTGTGGCAGAATTGCTCGGACATGGGCCACAGCCGAAAGCGGATCCTAAGAATAGCGATGGTTGGGGATTCATGGTCGTGGATGAACTCCTTGAGGTTGATCCATGCGACAGCCGCCATCTCTTCTGGGAAGAGCTACGACGAATTTCTTTAGCTATTCATAGCATCACGCCGGAAAACGTAGATGATAAAATCCTAGACGAACTGTTACCTCTGATAGATAAGCTAACTGCCATATTGCTTCGCATAGAGAAGCAGCGCACACAGGAGCCGGCAGGGAAGCTCTCTATATGAGTAACTGCTGCTGTTATTTGGCACCATCCAAAATGAAAAAAACTCGCGCTGAAAGAGCGCACACAGCAACACTGTGGTGCTCTTAGCAGGCGAGTCGTCACTCGTCCCTTATTAGCTTTGAATTGTCCTGCCGACAGGTGAATAAGTGTCTGAACAGTTGTCGAGAAACCAACACTTACTCACCATCCAGAAACTACCACTTTTACCACGCCAGTTCAACCCAATAGTTCGAGGCTAAGAGTGGAGAGGGGGCTAGTTAAGGTGAGCCATCTCAAAACGACAACTACTCTTGGTTATCTGCTTTAGACGTTTCTCGGGACAGCCATTCATCTTTATCATATGACTGAGCAGTAGTTTGTGCAGGATCTTCTGAGCCGTGAGCGTCAGATTCAACCCTTCTTTCTTCCGTATTGAAAAAATGACGCACGACTTCACGCACGCGTCGAACTCGCTCACTATTAAGGTCTCCTATTTCAGGAAGCTTAAACTTCTTGGCTCTCATTGAATGCCTAGCGCCGTTTGCCCTCTTGAGTCTCCGATAAGATTGTTGCTATGTCTGCGCGGACGCGTGTAGCTTCCTTTGACTCACCAATACGGTCGAGGAGCGATGCTGTATCGCGAAGAAACTGTAACGCACGGATTGTGTCGCCGTTTCGATAATAAATGAGGGCTAATTGATTTAGGGTTATTGCTTCACCTCTACGATCCAATATAGCGCGGCGCATTCGCAGCGCGCTTTGGTAGTAAGCCATGGCGCGTTTACTATTCCCAGTCTCGTCGTAAATGAATCCGAGATTGTGAAGTGCCTTTGATTCTCCATCTGCATAACCGATGGAGCGAGAGATTTTCATAGCCTGCCGGTAATATTTTTCAGCACGGTCATAATCACGGAGCCCGGTATGAATTGAGCCGATATTACTCAGGAGCACTGCCTCATTTTCCTTTGCCTCCTTTGTTACAGGTAGACTGCGAAGAAGAGCTATTGCCTGGCTGAAGTGTTCGACTGCCTGCGCTCGGTTACCGGCTTCATCGAATAGCAAAGCCATTTTATTCAACGTATTTACTGCGTCATTAGTTAAACCTTTATGCTGCTCAATTGATAGTGCTTGCCGGTAATAATTAAGTGCCAGTACGTTGTGTCCCGCGTGTTTGTTAATTTGTCCTAGCATGTTCAGCGCCCGCGCTTCATACGCTGAGTATCCAGCCGACCGGCTAAAGGTTAACGCCTGCTGGAGAAATTCTGCTGCTTGCTGGTAGTTACTCATCGCAATGTAAACACTGCCTATGCTAACCAGCGCGGCAACTTCAAACTGGTGAGCTTTAATCTCTCTCGCAAGTACCAGCGCTCGCTCATAATTGGCTAAAGCCATTTGCCGCTTGCCAGTGCGCTCGGCCTCGACGCCTTGATTAATCAGGGCCTCGATCTGCCGCAGCTCAGACTTAGAAGCATCTGAGGAGGCTGTCTGCGCCCATGACGGAGCAGTGAGAAGAGTCAGGAGCAAAGCAATTGTTGAGAGGACTCCACGCGCAACTTTCATAATTCACCCCGGCATATACGGACGAACGGCTTCTCTGGTATCTTCCCTACCCAGTATGGGTGAAGTGGGCGGGAAGTACGGCTGATGCGTACTGCCGCAGAGTTCAAGTCAGGACTCCCGGCAGAATCGCACCATCGACTTATACTAGACGTATTTTCGTCCAGGGGCAACGGATTCCAGTACTGCAAGTCTCCACTAGGAGGATTAACCTAGTGGGACGAGTAGCACGCCCGAAGCCAGCCCGTCTTGCCGAAAAGCTATTGCAGATCAGAGTTGCACTAGGTCTGTCTCAAAACGGCATGCTGACCCGCTTGGGATTAGATGAGAAACTCTTTCGTAGTGCGGTTTCAGGCTATGAGCTTGGAACGAGAGAGCCACCATTGCCGGTACTTCTGAAATATGCGGAAGAGGCTGGCGTTTGGGTTGACGTTCTCATCAATGACGGACTAGATCTTCCAAAAGTTATGCCGGCGAAACCTAAGCACGAAGGCATCAAGCGCAGCTCGACAAAACGATAGTGGGATTGGTCAAAATAAGAGCCATTCGTAATCCCGCCAATCCAGATAGACGAAGCTCCCTTATGGCAGAAACAATATTTAAGTTAGGGCGAAGCGAAATGCCACGCGGTGTTAAGGTAATTGGCTAAGGTCAGGAATATGCAAGGCTCATTCCCACAGGCAGGGTTTTTCTACCAGAACCATATTGCCGCTTTAAAGCTCCTAGAAATGCTTGAGTTTGGGTCAGCCCTGCGTAGCATTACCCTTGAGAATTACAGCAAAGGTAATCACATCGACGACATTATTATCGAATACGGCTATGCCACCCACTATTATCAAGTTAAGTGGAGTGCCGACGACAATACCCCTTACACGATTCATAATCTTATTACCCCTCAAAAAGATAAAGCTAAGCCGCTAATCAAAGAGCTGGCTGAAGGTTACAGCAGACTGAGTGATAGAGAGAATATTGAGATAATTCTCTTCTCAACGAAACAGGCAAGCAATAAGAAGCGTCCGAAGGGCGGGATCACCAGAAGTTTGGCCGAAGTTCTCGAACACATACACATACCTTTCACCATCTCCTCTACATATAAAAGTTTAGCTGACCTGCCAAATTTACCTGAGTACGAATCCGTAATGGAAAAGCTCAGGATAGCAAGCGGGCTTGATCATCAAACGTTCGAGCATTTTTTTAAGCGTCTCCGTTTTATGCTCGGGCAGGGTAGTCGCGATACCCAAAAAGAGAATGTAATTCACAAAATGGAGGTGCTTGGTATTGAGCGGCATTTGTATGAAACCCTGTTGGTTGCCGCAGTCGAATGGTCAATATCTGGGAAAGAGGTGCGGGCGGATGATGTCTTAGAGCGTCTTGGGCTGGCAAATAGGTTTGTAGATCGCATTACGCACGACTTCAAGGTTGAAGAACAATACTTCATTGACAACCCACGTCTCTTCGCGCAGTTAGATAATGCAATCGAATCACTTCCAGGGGGATTTGTACTTCTTGAAGGGCCACCGGGGAGTGGCAAGTCAACGTACCTGACGGAGTACAGGAAACAGCGGGCAAATGTAAAGTTCGCCTACTACTGTTTTGTTCCTGATGAGATTGCTCTAGGTAACCCAAGGCTGGAAAAAGACACGTTTTTAAAATCGCTTTGCTTAGGCATTAAAAATTCATTCCCTGATCTAGACCTTCCAGAACCCTACTCCCAAGAGTATGAAGGTAAGCTGCTGAAATGGTTATATCACCTGAGCGACATCGGTGAAAAAGTTATCTTTATCATCGATGGTCTTGATCATGTTGATAAGAAGAAGGACGACTTAAAGCAACCACTTACAAGCTATCTTGATGGTGACCTGCCACCGAACGTATTTTTTATACTCAGTTCTCAGTACCCTGAGGCCATATCCTACGGGATTAGGACGCAACTCCTGAGAGATCAACGCCGACACATCAAAATAGCGAGATTTTCGGAAGGAGAGACGCAGCAATTCCTAGAGCGCAGGGGTCTGCGGCCGTCGCTCAAAATAGTCGCCCTTGCCGCGGATAAGTCAGAAGGGATTCCCCTCTACTTATACTACATAACGATGATGCTTATGGAGGCACCTGCCAATGAGTATCATCATGAAAAGCTCTTACAGGAATTACCCTATCTTGAGAACGGCAGGATTGACACCTATCACGAACTCCTTTACCAGCAAGTTTCAAGAGATGCGTTAGCTGTGCGCACACTTGCTCTACTTGCAAATAGACGTGAATTTACTTCAAGCACTACCCTAGTCGAGCTTTTACATCTACTCGGCACTCAAACAGACGTACTGCAAGTCGAAACCGTGTGCGCAAAATATCAGCATCTATTGCGGCGCACAGACGTAAAGGGATACACGATTTTTCACAACAGCTTTCGCGAGTTCATCCTCCGAAAGACCGAACCCCTTATAGGACCGATTAACGACGCATTGGTCTCCTATTACCGGAACAACCCTAATAATGATGAGACCTACCGTAATTTTTACAGGCACCTGTTTGAATTAGGTCGGTATCAGGAAATTCTCAGCGATTGTAACGAACAATGGTTAATAAGGAGCTGGCAAGCATTCCGACCATTCGAGGAGATTAGTAGCAATCTTGATCTAGCGTGGGATGCTGCTGCTCGCATTCTTTCACTTAAAGAGTTTGTGCGTGTCGCGTTCTTGGAACAGAGATTTGGACGCGCGAGTTTCAATTTCGAGTATACAGAAAACTATAAACAGTCAAAATTTCTCTTAAATATTAATAAATATGAAGAAGCCATCAGAAGAGTGTGGGATGGCGAAAGGGTAAGGGTTTCTGCCGCTGACTTTTATGAGTTTGTTCTGGAATATTTTAAGAAAACCGGCCATCCGCTACCCCAAAGGATAGTCGAGGTCAGATTCACGCAGTTCAGAAGAAGAACAAATCTTGGAGAAACCACAGCTCGCTTTGAAGCGCGAGCTTTATATGAAGATTGGCGAATCTTATTTGCTGAAGTCACCGATTACGAGTGGCGCACGTCTGACGAACACACTCACGCAGTCACCCTCGCTTCACCAGATGAGAATGAACGCACCAATAATTCGATTAAAAGACAAATTACGGATGTGTTGTTCTCGGCTAAGAACTATCACGGCCTGGTAGAAATTACCCAAGAACCCAGTTGTCATCCGAGCGTTAAAAGCCATGCGGCGTTACGTACTAGTGAATTGCTGCTCCAGGCAGGGGAACTTAACGAGGCCGTAAGGTTTATAGACCTGATTGATTTCGCTCTGATAAATCGAGTTGTATATAACCGATTGCTTATCGAGTTTGCTGAGGCAAATTCTTATCAGAGGGTTACCAGCAATGTGCCTACTAAATACCCACCACCAGAATTGTTTCAAGGTCTAATAATAGATAAACCTGATTACACCCTTAAAGATGAATTGTTGAGACTGTATGACGACCTCCGTGTTTGCTTTTTACAGAAGTCTGCCGATGCTAGCGCATATGAAATCAAAGCTGACTCATTTAACGTGCCGGAGCGCAACTTCTTCAAGGCAATTATTGACTTGAGCGCGTTGTGGAGTGAGTCGGTGCAAGAAGGTGTACCCGCGGCAGAGAAATCACGGCGAATAAAAAGAATTTTAAATGAACTAAATGTTGATCGCGAGCTTATCAGGCGAGCCTTCCAAGATACTTTTAACGATGCATATTTTGTCGGCCGAGGCGTACATCAAATATATGCCCACATTTTTTCATTCGTCGCCAAAAACATAAGTACCTCGTACATGGATGATCTTGTCTCTTACTGGCTGCAACTTGATGAGGGGCTACACGGCTTTAAGAATCAGCATAGTAGCCTCGGCTTCGCCAAGTTTCTACATGCGCTTCTAGAGTCGGATCTTCGACCGGCTATCTTGCGGTTGTTAAAGAGAGCAGAAGCGCAGGCCAGGCTCGATGAAGAAACACTAACTCTAATGAGCAACTTGGTCGAATGTGCTGAGGGGTACGGCCATTGTGGCTTTGACACAGAAGCTAAGCGGTTATGGGACGAGCTATATATTCTGGCTTGTGGTGTATATAGCCGAAAGGATTATCAATTCAGCGAAGCGATTTACGCGCTGGAGCGCGCTCACAAATACCATCCCGAGAACTCTTCCAAACGCTTAGGAACGCTCCTGACTTTGGCTCACCAGCTACGGGGCGCAGCAGACGATAGAGCCGTAGCGCGCGCAATAGGTGATCTGATTGATTTTTCAATCGAAATCTCCCCCGCGTTAGCCATAGAACTGCTCGACAAAGAAGAACGATCAATATTCAGGGGGGAGGTTATTGAGGCAATCTCCAAGACTCTGGCGAAGCGTGCTGATATTAAACTGCGATATGTCTGGGCGCTCGTTAGGACAATGGATAAATGGGAAAACTTTCGTGACTACAACGATAATACATACCCTGCAATGCTGAAGTTTTTTGTTGTATGTCTTCAAAGGAAAGATTGGGAACTGGCGCAGGAGATTTACGAATACGCTCGGCACCAGCTACTTGTGGAAAAAGAGATGCCACAGCGAGTTTATGAGTTTGCTAAAGAGGCGACGACTCGTGGAGCGGCACTGTCATTCACTGATGAGGACTATATTACTTTCAAAACCGATTGGGATCGTGAGCAAGAACTAAAAGCGCGGAACGAGCAGAACCGTTCGCACATTCCAAGAAGAAGTCGGGAGAGGAGGATCAAGCAGCCCAGTCTTGATGAACTACACAACCTTGCTGAGGAAGACTTCGGTAAATTCCAAGCGCTACTAGACAAAATATCTGAGCAGTATTTTCACGCCTCACGTACTGATGACCTGAAACACGCCTATTCGACCCTCAAGGATGCATTATTAAAAGTCCTTCCCCTGAAGCCGCCTGGACGGCCAGCGCATGTAGAAATATCCCCTCTAACGAACATTCGCTATTTTGTTGAATTTAAACGTGGCGTACTTGGGTTGCGAGGCCAGAGTGAGTTTGAGTACAAACGGCAAGTTGAACAGCTATTTGAGACCCTTTTGGTCAATGTATGCCAGCCATTGCTGGGCGAAGAGTGGCATGATTTGGTGGAAGGTAAGTTCGATTATAAAGAGTGGTTGAATAAATTTACCGAGCGCACTTATCGTCCCATCTTAGGGTTCAGGCTGGACGTTCTAGACAAGCGCCTGCCGCAACTAGTCGAACAATCCTCTCTTGCCAATTTGAGAAACTGGGAGGAATTCTGCCGACATCACCTATTCGGATATGACCTGACGACTGCGCTTCTTTCGATAGCTATACGCATTAAGAACATTGATAAGAATCATTCCTTGGAATTGCTTCAGGAGGCATTCAATAGCAACAAGGATTTTTTCTATGACTATGGGAGGCGAGCTACAAACCCATTCTTAAATTTGCTTTTTGAGTTAGACCCACAGAGGGCAAAAGAAGTATTACTGGATGGCTTCAGCCATCAGTATAGACAAAACCCTAAGGACATTATCTATCATCTCGACCAAGTGTTAGAGTACGCGGATTGTTTTGGCGAGCCTGAGATTTACGAATTCACTTACACCGAGTACGAGGAATACAACGCCCGTCTCGCTGAAGGGCTAACTAAGAAGGAGACAGATTTAGAATGGATTGAAGAATTCAAGCCAGAGCAGCACTTTGAGTTCGCCGTAGTTCAATACCTTCTACGATTATTCAACTACCCCGAGGTCGAGATAAGAAAGCTATCATTGGCTTCACTCTTTGATCTTATAAAATTCGACAACAGACTGCTTTCGGCTGCTTTCACCTATTGCCAAGCTGCCCAAGAAAACGTCAAGGAACACTTTCTCTCCCTTGTATATTCCATAGCCCTTTATGATCACAGCTTGGTCTTCACCTTCAAGGATCATCTATTCGCATCCCTTGAAACACCGCACTTCAACATACGGCAGTCTGCAAAGGAAATATTACTGTATTGCGTTGAACGAGGAAGTGCGCTAACTCGTGGGGAAATGCGTAAGCTTGAAATCACAAATGTTAAACCTCAACTGATGATCCCCTCGGTTATAGAAGGAACGCTACAAAAGGGGCGGAAGTTTATTCCATGCTCATACCAGACGAATGTCTTACACGAATTATTCACTTATCACGCAGACGACAACCTGACAGACAAAGTTTACACAAGATTGCTACAACTCGGTTGGACGAGCACCTCATGGATGCAGCAAGAGAGCGCCGTTCATCGCGCCCATAACATCAATGCTAATTTTGACACGATAGAGATAAATGGTCCTTACTTCCAGGCAGTACAAAAAGTATTGAACGAGGTCTTTGTTAAAGAGATTGAAGAACAAAAATATGAAGACGCAGATATTGACACGTTGAAATACGAATTCAGATTGTATGATCCCTCCGACTTATTTGTTCAGCGTGTGAAGCGATCACAAAATGTAAACTGGCTTGGTCCTGCCACAACTCAAGACGATTTCCTTGAATTCAATGATATTGAGCAGCGGCTCTCCAGCTTTATCGCGCGCGACGATGAATGGATCACGCTTTATGAGGATGGGAGTCAACGAACCGGTAACGATTATGATCGTAGTGGTGCTTCGTCAACTTACTTTAATGTCATCGCTTTTTTGGCAGACAAGTCAGTGGTGCAAGAGGTAGGCAAGTTGTTTAGTACATATGCCCCAACACCTTATTTTATGACAAAGAACCGCTATCGGCATGAAATCCCAAATTTATTCCCGGCTGGTAGTTCGTACCCTACCGATAAAATAAAGCCGATAATAGGTATTTCCCGCAATCTTTTCCGTGGACAGCAAGAGTTATCGATTGCCGCCTTACTCCCCGATTTTCTTGAAGAGTTGGGCCTCAGCCGTGAAGATTCGTCATCCCTTAACTTTCATAAAAACGGTGAGCGCTTGGTCGAGTTTATTTCATGGCAGGAGGCTTACGATCAAGACAGGAGAAGGCAAAAACCTGTGTCGGCCGGAGTGTTACTGAAGGTACGAAAGAGCCTGCTGGAGTCGTATTTGCATAGCCATAATTACCAGCTTTGTTTCATCGTTAGCTCGAAAAGAACAACGGATAAATATGTCCCTGAAGAAAAAATGAATTGGAGATCAATTCAACGCATCTTCACGCATGAGCCCGAACAAGGCATCAAGTTTATAAAGATGCCGCATTAAATTCTAGAATCGGGTTATTTATAGGTCTCACAAAATATCACAGAGAAACGGTCATTTTATTAAGCTAACGTTCGTATGACGACCTATAACTGCCCACGTTGTATTTCGCACCCCATCGTCTTTAAGACAGTTAGGAATACGTTTAATATCGGGGCGCATCTCCGCCAATGACCTCATGATCAGCGCTTGCTTCGTCTTGTCCGTTAAGCTCTCCCACCAATGAAACTGTAACTACCTCAAACGGGAAAAAGCAATTACGCCGCAGGGGAATGGGATGAATCATATCTCTCGAAGGACTCAGGCTGCCCCTCAATCAGGCAGCGATAATCATTTCTGTTGTTATTCCTCTATATAAACTAAATGGCAAACACATCGTCACGCTAAGTCTACAATCTACCAGTGTTTAGCCTATGCAGCTAGTAATAGTTAAGTCCGTGGTTATTAGTCTATACCAGTAGGAAATCTGCCTCATACATATTTCTGCACTGCTTATTAGAACATATTTGATAGTCGTTTCAACTGGCTTCTTCATTAAGAAACCGCCTGTAAGCTCTTGAAAATAAGGGCTTACAGGCGGCGGCAAGATGTGGTTCCGACAAATGGCGGATTATGGTTCCGCAATTCGGAAGATTATGGTTCCGTCGCAGGTTAGTGGCCGCCGGCGGCCATCTTGCCGATGAGGGAGAAGAGGGGGAGGTACATGGCGATGACGATGGAGCC
>WUUC01027209.1_pt1 | contig 34708 bp, 42 predicted proteins | sample 6278441 | NCBI WGS metagenome assembly WUUC01 (sample SAMN13675441, study PRJNA597444) | soil metagenome | isolation source: soil | place: USA: Washington | collected 2017-10
ACCACCGCGCCAGCGTCCGCAGCGCGTGGACGAGGTGCGTGCCCCCGTACTGCGTGCCGATGACGGTGAAGCCCTGTTCGTACGTGCCCTCCCAAATCCCCGCGCCCTCGGCGTAGAACACGACGGGTCCGGCGTAGCGCTCGACCTCCGACAGCGTCGACGCCTTGAACGCGCGCCAGCTTTCGTTGGTCATCGGCTCCGTGCCGACGTTGCGCCCGATTGTCACGATGGTGTTCGTCAACTTTTAGTCACCGTCCTTCCCTCGCATCGTGCGCCAGGCGGATGAGCCCGAGCGCTAGTTCCTCCGCCGCATCCGGCGTCAGGTACGCCGCCGACGAATCTACGTCATCGTCACGGTCGACGTCTACCTCGTTCACGGCGAGGAAGATGTGCCCCGCCCTCACGTTCGCGAGGAACGCGACCACGTTCGCGCCGTAGTCCTTGTCCGGCGCGTCGACCAGGATTGCCCGCCCTGCCATCAGTGTACCTCCGTTGTCAAGCGCCGCAGCGATTCCACCTCGGCGCGTACCTCCGGCGTCACGCGCTCGCCGTCGAGCCCGTACCGGTACAGCACCTCCACCCGTCGCGTCGTCGACGCGATACGGTGGGGGATGTCGGCGCCCTTGTTTCGGGAGCGCCAGCACGGGCACTCAAGACCCGTGCGTCGCAGGCCGTTCAAGCGCCCGCATCCGCTGCACGTGCTCACTCGCATCTTTCAGTCACCGACCCTTTCAGATTGGGTAGCCCTCGTCCTCCAGGCAAAGCTCGGCCGCCTCGCGCGGAGGCATCTCGTCATCGTACCAGTCCCGCCACGTCTGGTCGGCGAGGTCGTGGTGCGTTAGCCCGCTCATCGCGAGCAGCTTGCCGTCGACCTTGCTCATCCACGCTTCGAAGCTCTCCCGCATCAGTGCCCGCCTTTCTGCCCGCAGTGCGCGCAGTAGTGGTCGACCTGCAATCCCCACTCCGTTGCGATGATGACGTCGCGCGGACCCATGTAGGGGATGGTCCACACGTCCTCGGCGCGCGCCGCGCGCTCGCCGACTTCCATCACGTCCAGGTGGTACGGTGGCATCAGCCCCATCCTTCCGGCGGGTCGTCCCCGCCTGCCGTCGTCCAGTAGTCCGCGAGGTAATCCCCCGCGGGTCCGTCGTCATCGTCGTCGTCGCCCATCTCGCAGCGGCCGCACATGTAGTCGGCGCCGCCCGGCGTCCCGACGTAGACGCCGTGGCGACAGTAGCTGCCGCCGTACGTGCCGTCGTCCGGCTCGTCGCCGTCGTCGAGCGGACCGTCGGGGATGTAGTCGCGGCTCATGCCCACACCGCCCGGTACTCGTCGCGTCCCGCTTCGAACGCCTCGCCGATGGCCCGGCGCACCTCGCGGATGCTCGGGCCGTGAACCGGGCAGCTCGCCTCCGAGCACCCGTCGAACGTGATGCGTCCGTCCTCGTGAATCTTCAGCATCAGCCGCACCTCCGCGCCAGGCGGAGCATGTCCTCCGCGTACCGGACCGCCTCGTCCTTCGACAGGCGGATGGTGCTCGTGCCGACACCGACGATGATGGTGCCGACCACGACGGACGTGCCCATGATGAGCGCGTCCCCCGTGTCCGGGTGCTCGACGAACAGCGTGTCGTCCGTCCGCCGCACCCGCGGCTCGACCGTCGAACTTTCAGTCACCGCTATCGCTCTCCCTTCTGCAACCAGCGTACCACGCCGGTCAATCGGCCGAAAGGCCTAGGGCGCGTGGTGCGCCCTAGGCCCTAGGTTCTAGGTCGTCCAGCCGGGCTCCGCCGTCTGGACTAGGCCCGATGCCCGCATGAACGCGAGGTCGGCCTCGACGTGCGACTTAGGCCGTTCGCGGACCTCGGCATCCGGCGTAGGCCGCTTGCGCGACCGAGGCCGGGCGCTCACGACGGTCGACGTACGCCGCTTGCGGGCGACGTAGCCGAACGCGCTCGCGCGCTGGCAGAAGGACGTCCCCAGGATGGGGGACAGACCTTCGGGGATGGTACCGACGAACAGCGTAGGCCGCTTGCGCGAGGCCCTAGGCCGTTCGCCGACTTCCGTCGGCGCGAGGCCGACCGAACGGCCGGACGTTTCGTCCGCACGCATTAGGCCGCGTGCGTCCGAGTCCCAGGCGTTCGGCCTACGGTCCTCGGCCCAACAGTGTAGGCCGTGCGCCGAGCGCCAATCCGAACGGCCGACCGTCTCCGTGACGATGGGCCTAGTGCGGATGGCACGCGGCGCATACGGCCGTCCCCCGGATGGGGGACGGATTCCGATGTCCATGGCTTGACCTCCTAGACTCAGTGTACCAAGACCGACTTGATACGCTGCACGCAGCGTATCAAGTCGTCTGCGCCTGCGCCATCGGTCGGATGGGGGAGTCCGAACGGGTGTTCGAGTCGTGAGGCCTAAGCCCGATGCGCGCGCGGTGTGGCGTCCGGCGTAGGAAGGAAGGGGGGCAGGCTGTTCACGAAGAACTAGACCGAAGGATGTAGACGCTGCCAACGCCCTAGGCCATTTGCACACGGGACCGAAAACCCCCACCCCCTTCGACTTAGGCCGTATGGGGGATGGTAGCGTTATCGCCACATGGGACCACCCCCTTTCTGAGGGTCTGGAGGGCCGTTTTCTGAGGCCTGACGACGCCATAGAGGCCTCTAGGGGCTTACGGTGTAAGTACACTTCGCAGGGCTCTGACCAGCACAAACGAGATAGGCCTTGTGCTCTCACTGCGGTATGAGAGGGAGAAGCGAGAGGGGGGCTAGGGGGGAGAGCCATCTGGCCTACGGCTTTCGGCCCTGAAGAAGAAGGCCGTTGAGGGCCGTTCCAGAATGCAACCCACGAACTTCCAGGAGGTAACAGCTTGACCGGCCTCAGTACAACAGGCGCAGGAACTAAGCCGGATGCCCCCTCTGAAGTCTCCCCCATCGAGACCGGCCCGCAACCCCACTTCGCTGACCGTGAGGCCGCCCGCGCCGCCGGACTGGCGAGCGCCGAGGCGCGGCGCCGGGCGCCGACCATGACCCCCGAGGAGCGCGCGCTCGACGCCATCAAGCGGAAGCTGCCGCAGCTTACCTCGGAGCTGACCAAGGCCGCTCTCGGCCAAGGAGCATTCAGCGAGCTGAAGGGCGAGACCCGAGTGGCCGCCCTGAAGACGCTGATGGAGTACGGACTCGGGAAGCCGACCGCGCAGTCGAAGACCGAGCCCGCTGACGACGAGCCATCCGGTCCAACCCCCGAATCTCTCTTCGCGAGGCCGCGGATTGACCCCGCCGCCGTGAGCGAGCAGACCGCCTAGAGCGCCCCGCCTGGGGACGCAAGTCCAGGGGAGGGCGGCGCAGGATAGCGCGCTCGGAGACCCGGGAGGGTAGTCGAGTGGGCGTCGCGCCCAGGAGGATACGCATGGCAGAGCGAGTAGAATCACCGTCCGCAACCACCGGCACCCGGGACCCCGGGTACGTCGAGGTGGACGCCAGCGGCAAGCCGGTCGGCAAGGCCGGGGAGCTGTCCGAGGAGCAGAAGGAGGCAGCCCGCGCCGCGGGTGAGCCGACCGCCGACGACAGCACGCCCGTGAACGCGGCCAAGCCGGAGCCGACCAGCGACGGCGACACCGAGCCGGACGAGGGCGAGAACGACGAGCAGGACCGCGAGAACACCGCGGCTTCGGCCGTCGACGTAACCTCGCCGTCCGAGGAGGACGTCGCAGTCTCAGAGGCGCCGGAGTTCGCGTTCGACACAGACGAGGACGAGGTCTAACACCCGTGCCCGGGATGGGGCGGTCGAAGAAGTGGTGGTCCATCTACGAGGCGCTGGTTCGCCAGGGACACTCGAAGGCCTCCGCCGCTAAAATCGCCTCATCCCGGGAGGGTTCCCTCCGGGACCGAGCCCGGAGGAAGAAGCGTGGCTGAACCACTGACCCTCAACCCGGGCGCGCAGACCGACTTCGTCCACGACGAGGAGCTGTACACCGCCTACATCGGCGGCCTGGGGAGCGGCAAGTCCTACGCGCTCCTCGCGAAGATGCTGAAGTACGCGACGCAACCCAAATCGGGATACGCTGGTCCGCGGTGCACCATCGCGTCGGCGACGTTCCCGAACCTCCGCGACACCATCATCCCGCTCATGCAGGAGCTGGTCGCGCAGACGGGCGTCGCGCGCTGGCAGCGCGACTACGTCAAGTCGGAGAAGCGACTGCACCTTCCCGGCAACGACGCGGACATCCTTTTCCGGTCGCTCGACGACCCGGACACGGTCCTCCGAGGCCCCGAACTCGCGTTCGTGGGAATCGACGAGGGCCGCAACGTCTCGATGTACCACTGGAAGCTGGCCGTCGGCCGCCTCCGCCAGAAGGGGTACAAGCGGGCCGCTGCCGTCGCCTCGACTCCGTTCGGTTTCGACTGGATGTACGAGGTGTTCCACCCGGACTCCGAGCACCGCTGGGCGAACGCCCGGTGGTACGGCGCCCCGACGCACGACAACGCGCGCAACCTCCCCGCGGAGTACATCGCCGCGCTGGAGGCGGGCTACGAAGGCCGCTTCTACGACCAGGAGGTGCTCGGCAAGTTCGTCGGCGTCATCGAGGGCGGCGTGTTCCCGATGTGGGAGCCGCAGCTCGACGCGGTCCACGACCTCACTTTCGACCCCACCTCGCCGCTGTACTCGTTCTGGGACTTCGGCATCGCCGACCCGGGCGTGTGCATCTTCGCGCAGGTGAAGTGGCACCAGAAGGAAGCGGACTACCCGGGGCAGCCCGGCGTGAAGCCGCTCGTGCCGTGGCTCTACATCCTCGACATCATCGAGGCGAAGGAGTGGACGGCCAAGGATTGGGCGGAGGCCTACCACGAGCGCATCGCCGAGAAGTTCGGCGGCGTTCGAACGGCCGGTGACTACGGCGACCCTGCCGGTGGGAACCGGAACCCGTCGACCGGCAGCTCGGTCATCCTCGACCTGAACGCGGCCGGTGTGCCCGTCTCCGCGGCGCCCCGCAAGCCGAACGACTTCGCCATCCGCATCCTGAATAACATGATGGCCGGGCACCGCGTGAAGGTCGCCCTGCCGGAGGCGGAGCAGGTCTCCCGCGCGTTCACCTCGCACCACTGGAAGACCGACCCGAACGGCATCCGCATCGGGAAGGAGCCGGTCCATGACTGGACGTCGCACGCCGTGGACGCTGTTCGATACGGGGCGGCGGTACTCCTCCAGTACAATCCGCGCCACGAGGCGCCAGAGACGTGGGGCGTCCCGAAGCCCGACACCTACGGGCACGTCTTCGACCAGATAGTGAAGGCGAAGGGTCGCGACATCCCGTTCCTCGGCCGCGGTGGAAACGGCCGGAAGCGCGTGGGGTTCGTCCCGCCGACCATCGTCCCGAGAGGATAACGTGGCTTCCAACTACCTCTACCGCGTGTACCCGGACGAGGAGACGATGCTCGCCGTGTACAAGCGGCGGCTCTCCTTCGCCGACCGCGACTACGACAAGGGTCGCTCGGTCAAGGAGTCCTTCGTTCGGAAGTACCAGGGGAAGGCCGAGGACGACCAGCTCGACACCGCTGGTCATCTCGTTTCGAACAGCACCGGCATCGCCATCATCGACACGATGTTCTCGTCGATGGTCGCGGTGGACGTGGAGTTTTCCGTCGGGCAGCTCGCGAAGGGCACGCGCCAGCAGGCGAAGATTGCCGAGCACGCGCTGAACCAGGCGTTCCGCGACTCGAAGGGCCAGCGCAAGGCGCGCCGGGCCATCAAGGACGCGGAGCTGACCGACATCGGGTGGGTCAAGGTCTACTACGAGTACGTCGAGGACACGGAAGTCCGCGACGTCACCGACGAGGTGCTGAAGGCCCAGCTCGAAGAGATTGCCGAGCGCGAGGGCATCAGCGCGCAGGACGTCGTCAGGAACTTCGGCGAGGAGCTGAAGCTCACGGAGGAAGTGGAAGTCGTCCTCCGCGACCGCGTCTGCGTCGACTACGTGCCGTGGAAGTCGATTCGCTTCGACCCCACGGCTGAAAGCATCGAGGAGTGCCGCTGGGTCGCGCAATACACGCGCCTGCCGGTCCCGGAAGTGGCGCGGAATCCCTTGTACCGCGCGTTCATGGAGGACCGGTACGGAGTGGAGGAGACCAAGCGCCTCCTCGACGACTTGGAGGGCGACGGCGTCGCCGCCGGTCTGGGCGCCGGGTACGAGGACATCGAGTCCTTGGGCCTCGGCGAGGAAGAGGACGACTCGCGGGTGACCGTGGTGGAGTTCTGGGACCTGGAGACCGGCCTCGTAACCCTCTTTCCTCGCACACGGGACGACATCGTTCTACATCAGCGAATCAACCCGCTGATGTTCAACGTCGACCTGGAGGACCGCAACCCGTTCAAGCCGCTCGTCCTGCGCAGCGTGCCGGGGCAGCTCGAAGGCCACGGCGACATGCGCGCCATCAACACCGGCCTCGAAGAGCTGGACCTGTACCGCACGCAGATGGCGGAGCACGTCTCGCGAACCATCCCGAAAATCCTCGCCTCCGGGCGCGCGTTCTCCCCGCAGGGGAAGACGGCGCTCCAGTCGCGCGAGTGGATGGAGGTCGTCGAGATGGAGGAGGGGAAGTCTCCCTCCGCCGATACCAGCGTCCTCGAAATCCCCGCGCTCACCCAGGAAATCTACGGGGTGCCCGCGCAGGTCAAGGACGAGATGGAGGCCGCGACCGGGGCGAATGAAGTCCTTCGCGGCGTGTTCACCTCGAAGCGGCAGACCGCGACGGAGACGGAGCGCGTCGCCGACGCGGGCGAGCGCCGACAGGCGGAGCGCCGCGGCGTGCTGGAGGAGTGGTACCTCGACATCGCGAAGACGATGTTGCAGCTCATCCAGAAGTTCTACGACCAAGAGCGCGTCATGCGGTACACCGACGACCGCGGCGAAGATTTCACGTGGGCGTTCACGAACGAGGACATCGCCATCGAGGCGGACCTCCAGATTTCGCTGACGCCTGCGGAACGGCCGACACGCGACCAGCGCTTCCAGCGCGCGCTCCAGGTGATGAACCTGACCCTGCCCATCCCCGAAACGGACCGGGCGGAGGTCATGCGATTCGTCCTCGAAGAGGCGGGGGTGCCGGACGAGGTCGTCCGACGCATCCTGAAGACGCCGGAGGAGGTCGAGGCGGAGCGGCAGAAGGCTCAGGTCGACGCGCAGCTCGCGACCGCGCCGCAGCCGTTCGGTAACAGTCCCGCCGGGCTGAAGATTACGCCAGGCGGCGCGTAAGCATCAGGTGGTGAGGAACGCCATCTGAAGGGTCGGGACGATGGGGTCCAGCGGAAAGCCTTCGGGCAAGTACGACGAAATCGCTCCCGACCCCCGGTTTGTATCACCAGGGCTCCCCGTATCGGCTTCGGCCTGGGGATGGTAGCCGACGGGCTACGGGCTGTGCACGGCCCCCCATTACACTTTTGGAAGGAGGCAAACATGACTAGCCACCTATAGGAGGTGATGTCATGTCAGCCAACGACCAGCGCGGGACCCGCGCGAAGAACGACCAGGAGATGGCCGCAGCCCTCCGCGCTCGCGGCATCTTCCACGGGGTGCGTCTCACGAAGACGAACGCCCCTCCCGTTCCAAATCCATCCGACGTCGGCAGCGCGGCCTACCGCCGCCTCCGCCGCTCGGAGTAAGGTGTAGGGCGGGGAGTGACGATTACCGGAAAGCGGCATAAGTACCTTTCGAGGGAAATGGCTGTGACTACGGAGTCAGCCGAAACACACGCACCTCACTCAAATGAGGAGACGCGAGAGGACTAGGCATCCCCGCCCTACATACATTCCCGGTACGCTCAGGAGCGTAGCAGCCTCCAAAGCTGTGAGAGTGGGTTCGATTCCTACACCGGGGGCAACGCCTCGGGTACAGACGGCGGGGGGCTCATAACCCCCTTAGCTCCGCGGTGCAAATCCCGGACGAGGCACTGATGTGTGGTAGCTCAAACGGCAGAGCAGCCGGTTGTTACCCGGCCGGTTGGAGGTTCGAGTCCTCCCCGCACAGCTACCGAGGCCCAAGGTACAGCGCAATCGCGTCGAGGCCGCAGGGTACAGTGAGGCAGCATGGAAGTCGAACAGGATACGCAGGGAGGAAACGCACCGCCGGACCAGAGCGAGGCCATCCGTGCAGCAATCGCGGAGAGCATCGAGAAGTCCGGGTACGACCCCACCAACGTCGCAGACGACAGCGAGTGGGACAATGCCGGACTCGACAGCGTCGAGGACGGCGGAACGTCCAGTACGGTCGATAGCTCCAGCACGGAAGGCGACACCTCCGAGGCCACGAGTACAGAGGATGTCCCCGACGTCTATTGGGGCGTAGACCTGAGCGACATTCCGGTCGAGAAGCGCGCGGAAGTCATCGCGCACTTCGAGCAGCAGGACAGCACGATTCGGAAGCTCCAAGAGCGACTGTCCACACCGGAAGAGCCAACACCACCGGCTGACGCCGACAGCGTCGAGGTGGAGGAAGTGTCTGACGAAGACCTCCTCCGTGCCGCGGGGTTCGACCCCGAGGACTACGAGGTCCAGCAGAACGCGAAGTTCCTCCTCCCGTCGCTTCGTTCGCAGCTCGCACTCGAAGACCAAGTTGCCACGTTGCAGCGGCAGGTCGCAGGGCGCGAAGCTGAGACGGCCTGGAACCGCGAGCTTGACGAGCTGGAAGCGTCCTACGGGAAGCTGCCGGGCGACAGGACTCGCATCCTCCAGGAGGCGGTCAAGCAGGGATTCGGTACACCGTTCGAGACGTACTTCCGGCTTTCTGCCGGTCCCCGCCGCGAGGTGGAGACGGCCGTCGCCGAGGCGCGTCGCGAGGCCGCGAAGCGGGAACAGGGCGCGAGCCCGAAGCCGCGCGGCGGTGACATCGAGCCCCCGCCCATCGAGAAGGGTGAATCCCTCCGCGATGCGGTGGCGAAAGCGATGAAGGGTGCGAGCCAGAAGACCGGCCTCTCATGGAAGAAGGCCGTCAAGGGCTCGTACACGGACTCACTCCTGGAGCGCTAGGCTAGCTCAGGAGAGATAGAACCATGTCCATCTACGCAGACCAGTTCGACGTGCTGGTCGCCACGACCTTGGACGCAGTCCGTCCGGTCCTCCGCGACCAAATCTCGAACGAGAACGCGCTGCTGGCGTGGCTGAACTCGAAGAGCCGCATCACCCTCGACGGTGGTTCGGTCATTCGACGGCCGCTCCTGTACGCGTTCAACGACACGGTGTCGTCGTACTCCGGGTACGACCTCATCGACACGACCCCGCAGGAGGGGTTGGGCTGGGCGGAGTACGAGTGGCGCCAGCACGCTGGCTCCTTCGTCATCTCCGGCGAGGAAATCCGCAAGAACAGCGGGTCCCGCCAGCTCATCTCGCTCGTGCAGTCCAAGATTGACCAGCTCAAGCTGTCGGTCGCGGACGACCTGAACGCCATGCTGTGGTCAGACGGCCAGGGCAACGGCGGGAAGGACATGCTCGGAATCAAGGCGCTCGTCGGTGACGACACCGCGAACGGCGCCGCGGCGACAGACGTCCACGTGGGCGGAATCGACGCAGCGACGTATTCGTGGTGGCGCTCGGTCGTGAAGACGACCCCGGTCGACCTGACCGACCCGTCGGGCGTGACGGCCCTGAACAACGTCTACAACACGATGCGGGTCAACCGCTCGAAGGTAGACGTCGAGTTCACCACGCAGGCGAACTTCGAGGCGTACGAGGCGATGGCGGTGCCGAACATTCGGTTCACCAACCTCAAGGCGGCCGACCTCGGGTTCGAGACCATCGCCCACAAGACGGCGGAGGTCATCTTCGAGCCGGACGTCCCCTCCTCGGGGGACTCTTCGGACGGTGCTCACACCTTCGCGGGTGGGGGCGGCTGGTTCTTCCTGAACAGCGACCGCCTGGAGTTCGTCCAGCACGAGGACGCGTGGCTGACGATGACCGACATGCAGCGTCCGTACAACCAGGACGCGAAGGTCGCGCTGATTCTGTCGATGGGTAACCTCATCACGGACTCGCGGCGCTCGCATGGCGTCATCTTCGAGACCGTCGTCTAACAAACGAATAGCTGAGGGGGCTGGTTTCACCACCGCGGTGAAACTGGCCCCTCAGTGAAACTCGGAGGTCACATGGCAGTCGCACCCGGCACCGTGAAGCGAATGGGCTCGGAGGCGCGGGTCGACAAGACCAACGGCTACGAGCGCACGGTCGCTCGCGACGCCCAGAAGCACGCGAACGCACGCATGGCCGCCGAGGCCGCCGACCGGCGACAGGCCCGAGTGGGCTCGTCCATCGGTCGGAAGGTCGAAGCGGCCGGGCAGGTGCTCCACAAGCGTTCGGTGATGGAGACCATCAACATCATCGAGAACGTGGCTCCGCTACATCGGGACCCGTACATCATCGCGGAGACGGTTGGCGCCAATCGGCGTGCCGTCCTCGTGCGGTTCGGGAACCCTCGAAAAGAGGTACTAGCCCGGTACCTTGACGAAGTGGGCAAGAGCCCCAATCAGGAGTAACGACCATGGCAATCAAGCGTAGGTACGCCCGGCTCACCACGGGTACGACCGGCGGGACCGGAACGGGCACAGCACAGGCCCGTATCGGCCTCGGCGCCCCGTACGGAACGGTGCTGGGCTTCGAGTTCAAGGGCGACGACGCCAACGTCGACGCCAACAACACCCTCGCCCTGACGGATGCGGACGGACGGCTCGTCCTGAAGGCCACGGCGCTCGACGCCGGGACCGACGACTCGACCCTGAAGCGGACGTCGCAGGACTTCTCGACCGTCGGCGTGCGCGGCGGTCTCGTCGAAGACGAGGCCGAGGTGTACCAGGGTTCCGCAGGCGCGAAGACGACCGACAACGTCGGCGCAGGTGGGGGCATCCTCGCGAAGTCGCCCATCACCGTCGACATCGCCGCCGGGACCGACGGCGACGTGCAAGAGGTCGCCCTCTTCGTGGAGGTCTAACCGATGGCAAACGTCGACCGCGAACTTCACGACGCAGGAGATGCGACAGACCGCGAGGCGGAGACCCCGAAGCGCGGACTGAAGGGCGCGTCCGGCGGCATCTACGTCGGCCCCACGCGTCCGAACACCCCCGACACGAACACCTCGCACGCGACCGGCGCAGCGGCCGGAGGCGTCGAGGACACCACCGGCTATCGCAAACGCGATGGCTACCAGGCGGACGCGGGCAACACCGCCGCCTTCGCCACGAACACCCGCCCCACCGGCCGGACCGCCTACACGGCGCCCGGCGTGCAGGGGGGCTCCGTTCCGGGTGACCCCGCGGGGTCCGTGGACAACCGGGCCGTGGAAGACGGCACCGGGGGCCGCGCGCTCGGGATGGATGGTCGCGGGACGCAGTACCGCGCGGTCGGCCGTGACTCGGTCGGCGCCGCGGACCCGTACGGCGTGGGCTCGACTCCGGTCGCGGCCACCGTCGACAAGAACCCGCGCATCGCGGGGAATCCGCTCATCCCTCGCCCGCTCATCGGCGCCGCCGATGGCCCGGCGGCCGGTACCGTGGCAGTCATCGCAGGCGATGACAAGCTGACGGCCGACCTCCACGCGGACGACATCACGGACGGCGCAAACGGCCTGGCCGGTGCAGTCGTGTACCTGTTCACGCGGGACACGGACACCGACGAGGACGTCTTCGTCCGCGAGGCGGACTTCGACTCGACGACCGCAGGCGACCTGTTCACGGCCCTGGCGAGCGGCGTCACCTACGCGGTGTACGCGCGCTTCAAGGACCCGGCAGGCAACGTCGGGCCGCTGTCGGCACGGGCGACCATCGCCACCACCTAAGCAAAGGATGGAGCCGGGGGCTTATCTAAGCCCCCGGCTTTCATAAGGAAGGTCGTCCATGCTCGCGAAGAAATCCGTGGCAATCACGACCGACGCAGCGGGAGCGGGCGTCGGAACACTCAACCTTGGCTCGGCGTATCGCCGGGTCTCTCGCGTCCGCATCACCGAGGCCACCACGGCGACCGCCGACTTCAGCGTCGTCGACGCGGACGGCGAGCCCATCTTCATCAAGACCGCCGTCGACGACTCGCCACTCTACGACAAGTACATCGTCGTGGACGAGGCTGACGTCATCGACGTCAACGGCGAGGCCGCCGCGGCCAACGCCGAGGGCACCGGCCCGCCCATCGCGAAGTCGCCCCTGACCATCACCATCGCGAACGGCGGGGACACGAAGACGCACACGTTCGCCGTGTACACGGAAGGGAGCTTCCACTAAATGACCTCACCAGCTCGCAGTGCCCGAACGCAGGATGACCTGGCCGGTGTGAACGGCCGGGGGCTCGGCGACGACGTCGCCTCTCCGACGCGTGCGAAAATCGACGAGAAGCAGCTCGACACCGACATGGCGACCGACGCCGCGCAGACGGCGGCCATCGCGGCCGCGCCGCTCGCCAGCAAGCTCAAGTTCGTCACCTTCACGGGGGTCGACGCCGACCCGACACCGGCCGTTGCGACCGTGACCGGCATCGAGGTGGGCGACACCCTCCTCGCGGTCTTGGACGGGTCCGTCGTCGCGCAGGACTTGAGCGACTACGAAATCACCGGCCCGGACGCGGTGACGATTTCGGACGGTGCGGATAACGACGCCTTCCAGTACGTCGCCATCTTCATCGACGCGGACGCCTAACGTGGCGGCGCTCTACGTCTACCGCTGCTCGGCGGGCCACCCGTTCGAGAGCTACATCCACGGCGCCACGCAGTGCCCGATGCACTTCGGGACTGAGGTGACGCGAAACTACCAGGCGGAGAACGTGACGCCGAACGTCGCGGCGCTCCAGCGCGAACGCGAGGGCAGAGACACGGAGTGGTTCAAGCAGAACTTCCTTCCGACCGCGGACGACTACAAGAGCCCCGACGACCCCGACGGGTCGAAGGGTCTCCGCCAGTGGAACGACGAGCACGCTCCGCGCGACGGAAACAAAAACCCAGCTCGCCCCGACATGCCGAAGGCGGTGTTCTAAGTGGAAATCATCTTCCGCGACGAGACGCAGTTTTTGGGCATCTATCGGGACGGGGAGCTTCACCTGACTCCCGGCATCGACCGGGAGTCTGTTGCGTTCGGGCTCTTCCGCGCCCTGATGAGCACGATGACGCCCGACGTCGGGGTCAACGTGACGTGGGGCAACGTGTGGGCGCCGCTCCCGGCGAACCAGGGCGGGCCGTAACGTGGCGATGATTCGCCTCCGGCTCCGCATCGGCACGGCGGCTGAGTGGACGACGGCGAATCCCGTCCTGAAGCACGGCGAACCCGGTATCGAGAGCGACACCCGAAAGTGGAAGGTCGGCGACGGCACGACCACCTGGACCGGCCTCGGCTACATGACCGCCCCCGGCGGCGGCGGCGGCGGGGTCACGGACCACGGCGACCTTGACGGGCTCGCTGACGACGACCACCCGCTGTACCTCACGGAGGAAGAAGCCGACCTCCTGTACGAGGCCATCGGCCACGACCACGACGCGGACTACGCGGCGGCGGTGCACACGCACGACGTGTACCTGACCGAGGTCGAGGCGGACCTGCTCTACGCGCCGCTCGTCCACACCCACGCGCACGACCACGACGGCGACTACTCCGCCATCGGCCACTCGCACGTTCATAATCACGACGCGGATTACTCCGCCATCGGTCATACCCACACGCATGACCACGACGGCGACTACGACCCGTTCGGCGAAGCGGACGCGGAGCGCGCGGACCACGAGTCCGACTTCGCGCACGCGCTACTCCACGCGCGACAGCACGCGCTGAACAGCGGGTCCGACCACACCGGCACGCTGGACGACGGGCAGATTCCCGCGGGCGTCATGCGCGACGCCGAGCACACCGCCATCGGCGACGCGGCGCCGCACCACCCCGAGGCGCACGACCACGACCTGGAATACGACGCGCTCGGGGAGGCCGAAGACGAGCGCGCAGACCACGAGGCGGACTTCGACCACTCGGCGCTGGGTCCGCACGACCACGACGAGGACGACCTCATCCCCGACCTCGTCGTCATCGAGGAGTTTTTGCGCCTCGCCGGTCGGCAGGACCACACCACGACCGGCACGCAGCACGACGTCACGCTGAACGACGTCGGCGTTTTCCGCTACTCCGGCGCCGGGGCGGCCACCATCTCCGGCCTCACAGGCGGCGCGGAGGGACGGCTGCTGCTCGTGGAGAACGTCAGCGGCAGCAACCTGACGCTGAACCACGAGAACACGTCGTCCACCGCGGGCAACCGATTCGAGCTGCCGGACGCCGCGGGCATGGTCATCGGCACGCGCTCCGCCGCCCTGTTCGCGTACGACGCGACGTCGTCGCGCTGGCGCCTCATCGGCTCCCCCTTCTCCGTCTCCTCGGCGGGGGCGAACATCACCGTCGACAGCGCCGGGACCGGCGGGTCCTCGGGCACGCGTCCGGCGACCGTCGGACACGGCCACCGGTTGAACAGCGCCGACCTCGCGGGCGTCTTCGAAGCCCTCGGCGCCGCGGCCGCCGCAATCGCGACGCACGAAGGCGCGGGCAACCCGCACGCGGTCTACCTGACGCAGGCCGAGGCCGACGCGCTGTACTCGGTGTTGGCGCACCACCACGACGCCACGTACGTCAACGAGGCGGACCACACGAAGGCCGCTCACGACGCGTTGGACATCGACGCGGACACCCTCGACGGGCTGACCTCAGCCGACTTCGTCGCGCAGGACGACGCCGACTTCGTCGAGCTGACCGACGGTAGCGAGACCACGCTGCACGAACACGCGGGCAGCACCGGCTTCGTCCACATCACGCCCGAGGTGGTCATCTCCGATACGGGGACGGTCAACAACAAAGACCTGACCCTCGGTACCAACGGACGAGTTATCTGGCAGGGGGGCGCGAACGCCACCTACACCGGATTCGTCGCCCCGGCCTCCGGCGACGGGCGCGTCATCGTCGTCCGTAACAACACGGCGTTCTTGCTCACGCTCGCCCACGAAGGCGCGGCTAGCACGGCGACGAACCGATTCACGCTGCCCGCCGCGGTCGACCTCCCGCTGTCGCAGGAAGAGGAGGCGACCTTCCTCTACGAGGGCGACCGATGGGTGTGCATCGGCATCGCCCGACGCAACGTCTCGGTCGAGGCGTTCACCACGGTCAACACGACCATCGGCTCGTCGCCGACGGACATCACCGGCGCGAGCGTCGCCCTCACGCCCGGTACCTGGCTCATCCTCGGTGTTATCGTCATCCGGGGAACGACGAACGCCCTATGGCGCGCGAACGGGGAAATCGTCACCTCAGCGAACGTGATGGTGGCCGAAGGTTCTGCGAGCGGCGGGGCCGGGGGAACGAACAACGCGACGTGGAACACCATCTCGTTGTCGGCCATCGTGACCATCACGGCGAACACGACGTACAAGCTTCGGGGGGACGGCGTCATCGGCGCGAACCCCATCGCATCGGCCGGTGCCGATGCCTCGGGCACGTCCGACACGGGGACGGACAAGGGTACGGGCATCCGCGCCATCCGACTTGTTTAGGAGAAAACTGTGGACCTGACAACCCTTCGCCTCGAAGTGCGCGAACGGCTCGGCGAGCTGTCGGCCGACTTCTTCAGCAACGCCGAGGTCGACCGTGCCATCAACGAGGCCTACCGTCGGTTCTGCATGGAGGAGCCGTGGAGCTGGCTGCTCACGGAGTGGACGACGTCCATCAACGGCAGCGACGACGAGCTGCTGCTGCCCGACAACGTGGCCCCGAACCGCGCCATGCAGATTTCCGTCTCCGGCGGGGGCCTAGGCCGCGGCTACGCGCTGGAGCGCCTGGACCCGCGGTCGGGGTTCGCCTACCGTTACTCCCGGTCCCTCGCGACCGGCCGTCCCACCGCCTACTACATCACCCGGGCCGATAACGACGACGCGTCCACCGTGCAGTGGGCTGCGCGCATCGTCCCGGCGGCGGACACGGACTACGACGTCGAGGCCCTGTACTTCGCCGCGGCTGTGGACCTCTCGGGCGATAACGAGCACCCGCTCGTGCCGGAGGATTTCCAGGAGGCCATCCCCGCGCGCGCGGCCGGGAAGCTCTTCCTGAAGGAGCTGGACATCTCGCAGAAAGCGAGCGAGCAGTTTGGCATCTACTACGAGGTGCTCCAGCAGGCGCGCGAGGCGGAGCAGAACATGGGCTTCGACGAGACCGTGGCGCTCGGGCGCGAGATGCCCCTGTCGCGCTTCCGCTCGCAGCGCGACTACGTGATGGGCCGCATCCCGCCCAACGGCGTGGGCCAGTAGCGTGAGCGCATTTGCGAGCGTACGCGGAGTCAGCTCCGCGCAGGAGTCGGGCGGCAACATCGTCATCCCGAAGCCGACCGGCACGCTCGACGACGACATCCTCGTCATCTTCTGGTGCGAGGGGCCGGGCGGACTGGCGAACACCGCCGTCGCCGCGGCCGACATCGAGGCAGAAGACTTCGAGCTGGTCTACGGCAGCGGCGGCGTGCACTACGTCTCGCAGAAAGTCGCCGCCTCCGAGCCCGCGAGCTGGACGTTCCCCGTCACGGGCACGCGGGAGCTGGCCGCGCACTGCGTGGCCTTCGTCCCGGGGACGCTGGCGTACAATGAGTCGTACCCGAACGTGACCGGACCGGGCTGGGTGCAGCTCTCCTCGGGTGTCGGGCAGACCATCGACCACATGCCGTCGCCGTGGGGATACACGACGACCGGCGAAACCGCCGACACGTCGACGAGCGACTACCAGGACATCGTCGCCGTCGTCGCGACCGCCCGGCGCGTGACCGCGGGCGGCACGCCCGTGGCCGACACCATCGACACGTACACGACGGACGGCGACGCCGTCGCGGGCACCGAGCAGCTCCTGCCCACCGTCGATTGGGGCGGCGGGTTCAAGCAAAGCTTCCGCTGGGGGAAGCTCGGGCACATCACCGACCCGACCGGCGGGCTTCAGCTCACGGTCGCCTTCTCCGGCGGTTCGGGCACGCTCGCCGACGAGCCGTCGCTCGCGTACCAGGCGTTCACGACCATCGACCCCGATGCCGTGTTCCCCTCCGATAACGAGTCCGGCCCGGAGCTGACCTTGCGTCTTCGCAAGCTGGAGGGCGATGACTTGCCGCACCAGATTTCCGCAGGAACACTGAGCCTTCAGGGACCGGGACGTGGACGACAGCGGACGTAAGCTCCGACCCCTACAAGAGACCGGCGGTCTCGGGATGGCGCTGCGCTTCATCCAGGCGAACTTCGAGCGCATCCAGGGTTGGTACGACGCTATCGTCGGCGCGCACAACGCGACGGTCGACGACATCGACGACCTGAAGGGCGTCATCGAGGGAACCCTCGAAGCGACCGGCCGCATCGAAGGCTTCATCGAGACCATCCCCACGGTGTCCGAGGCCGGTGTCACCGGGGACCACGACGACCTGACGAACGTCACGGCGAACCAGCACCACCCGGAGGCGCACGACCACGACGGCGACTACGTCCAAGAGGACGACGTCGATTGGGTCGAGCTGACCGACGGCAGCGAGACCGCGCTGCACGAGCACGCCGGGGGCGGCGGCGCGGAAATCGCGTACGAGACGGACCCGGACCCCGACCCGGCGACGGCAGTCGCCGAGGACATCGACCTCGCGGTAACGCACGACAGCGACGACGACGAGGTCGTGTTCTGGGTCTTCGACCCGACTATCGCGGAGTGGCGGGGCGTCCTCCTCGGCGACGCCGGGGGTATCGGCGCGTTCGACCACGCCGACCTCGACAACGTCACGCCGGACCAGCACCACGCGGAAGACCACCCCGGGGCGCACGACGCGGAGTACGTGCAGCTCGACGACGCCGACTGGACCGACCTCACGGACGGCGGCGCCACCGCGCTCCACAGCCACGCGGGCGGCGGCGGGTCCGACGGCTCGGACCACGACATCCTCGACCACGCCGACGCGGACACGACCCCCGCCCCGGCCGTGGGCGACGTGCTCACGTTCGACGGCACGGAGTGGGTCGCCGACGACCCGGCGTCCAGCTCCATCTCCCTCGGCGCGTTCCTCCGCTCCATCATGGAGGGGCAGCGCGCATTCTGGTACCAGGACTTCCTGTTCGAGGCGGCGCTCCCCGCGGGCCTGTCGTCGCTCCTCTCCGGCGCGGGCGCCGCACTGACGAAGGGCGCGGGCGAGGCTCGGCACCCCGGCATCTGGGAGCTGGCTACCGGCACCGCGTCGAGCGGACTGTCACAGGTCTACTCGACGGCGTTCAACGACATCGTCCCCGGCGACGCCGCGTGGCGGTTCGTCGCCATCGTCAAAACCCCGGACACCCTGTCCGACGGCACGAACCGCTACACCGTACGCGCCGGGATGCAGGACGCCAACAACACCGGGTCGAACGACGCCATCCTCTTCGACTACCGCGACAGCGCGTTCCTCACGGGAGCGGGCGGGACGTGGGTGTGCTTCACCTCGAACGACGGGGCGCTGTCGAGTTTCGACTCCGGCGTGACCGTCGTAGCCAACACGTGGTACGCGCTGGAGTTCCGCCTCAACACCGCCGCCGGGTCCGTCGACTTCTACATCAACGGCGTGAACGTCGGGACCATCGCCACCGCGAACATCCCGAACGCCACGACCGACGACCTCGGCCTGTCCGTCTTCATCTTCAAGCTCCTCGGCGCGACGAGCCGCTCCATGAAGCTCGACGCACTGGCCCTCGTCATGGACGACCAGAGGTACTAAGGAATGACCGCCGGAAACATCCACCGCCAGCATCGCGGGAAGTCGGCCTACGAAATCGCCGTCGACGAGGGATTCGTTGGCAACGAGGCCGCGTGGCTCGCGTCTCTTGTGGGCGACGATGGCGACCCCGGCGCCGACGGCGAGCCGAGCGGCGGACAGTGGCCGGTGCCCATCGGCTGGTACGTCGGCCCCACCGGCCTAACCGGATACGTCGCGGGCACGGTGTCCTCGTCATGGAATAACACGACGGAGCTGATGCGCTTCGTGCCGCTCGAACTCAGTGCGGAGATGACGTTCGACGAAATCGCTTGCTCGGTCATCGTCGCCACGAACAGCACGGCCGCGAGCGTCCGAATGGGCATCTACGAGTCAGACCCTGACACGGGGGTGCCGACGGACCTCATCGCGGAGGGAACCACCCAACCGAGCATCCTGGTCAACGGCGTCAAGAGCGCCGCCCTGGACCCGCCGGTAGTGCTCCCGCCGGGCCGGTACTACCTCGCATTGGTCTGTCAAGGGGACGACGGGGCGTTCACCAACCCGACCTTCCACAGCGGAACCGCCCACGAGGCCGTGGCTGGCTGGGGAACGGCGCTGCCGACGGGAAACAGCGCGTTCGTCATCTACCAGCAGGCCAGCGTCGCGGGGGCGCTCCCGGCCACGGCGACGGACCCGCCCCAAGTCCTCGTGCAGAACGCCGGGGCCGCGGCCCGTGTGTGGCTCAAGCGGTCGGCGTAGGAGAGCGTGATGCTGGAACCGCAACCGAACCTCATCGAGCGGACGGACTTCGCACTCGGCGGCCTCGCCGACGCGCCGGAGGACGCCGCCGCTCCGCAGAACACGCTGCTCGACGTGCTGAACCTGTTGCCCGACGAGGGCACGGGCGCGCTCGTGACGCGCGCCGGGTTCACTCGCCTGCTCGAAGAGATTACGGGCGATGCGGGCCGGTACATCGTGACCCTCGGGAGGTTCCGCGGGAACGGCAACACGTACCTCATCGCGGTGACGACCACGGGACTGGCCGCGGCAAACAACGTCAAAATCTACGCCATCAACCTCCAGACCGTCGTGGCGGCGCGCATCGACACCGCGGGCGTCACGTGGGCGAACCCGAAGAAGCCGCACGCTCTGGTCGCCGTCGAGGAGAAGCTGTACGGCGCGTCGCAGGGGAACGAGTGGTACTCGTGGAACCCCGACGGGAGCGTCTGGGACGCGACCGCCGCCATCGGCACGTGGGACGAGCTGGTCGACAACCTCTCCCCCGGAGCCGGTGAGATTGCGCGAGACTTCGCGTTCGTCGGCAAGGAGAAGGTCGTCTACGACGGCGACGTGTTCACCCCCGCCGAGGGCATCCGGTTCAAGAAGTGGGAGGACGGCCAGCACTACACGAAGGGCGAGCGCGTGTCGCTCAAAATCGCCGTGGGCAGCGAGACGTACTGGCGCTCCTACCGGTGCATCGACGGCCACACCGCCGTCCAGGCCACGAACCGGCCGGGCGACGGCAGCGCGTGGGCCGACTACTGGCAGAAGGTGCGCCTCCCGCTCCCGCGGAACGAGGACGACGAGACGTCGTCAAAGTGGTACTTCGTCCCCGTGCCGAACGGCAGCGACGTCGCCGCGTTCTACTCCGCGCGCATGTGGGTCCGCGCCGACGGCGTGGCGGGCAAGGACCGGCTCCTCTTCTCCGCGCCGATGAAGCTGGAGAAGGGCGCCGACATCGCCGACGTCACCTTCAACATGAAGGACTTCGCGCCGGGCAACGACACCCGCGGCCCCGGCGGCGGATGGATTTCGTTCAGCGACGGCCGCTCCGGCGGCGTCATCGAGGCGCTGCACCCGACCGCCTCCGGCCTGCTCGTGTTCAAGCGCCAGGCCGTGTGGAAGCTCGTCGGCCGGTCGGAGGAGACCTTCACGCCGACGATGGTCGCGAAGGGCATCGGCGCCGTCGGCCCCGAGGCCGTGGCCGAGCTGGACGGGCTGGTCTACTTCCTGTCCGACGACGGCCTGTACGTCACGGACGGCAACGTCGCCGAGCCCGTTGTCAACGGCGAGCTGCTGGCGTCGACGCTCGAAGCGCGCCGCGACGCCATGGGCATCAACGACGACGGCCGCGAGCCGACGCTCACCGCGTGGCAGGACCGCATCTACATCTCCATGCCCGCGGACGACGAGACCGAGGAGCACGTCACCTACGTGTACGACGCCCGCGTGCAGACGTGGTGGAAGACGGACCTGCCCATCCTGACCGCGACCACGCAGCGATACAAGGGGGTGCCGCAGTTTTACTTCGCCACGCCGCCGACGTACGGGCTCGACATCGTGTACAAGTTCGCCGGTACCACGGACGACACCGGAGCGGCAACCGCCGCCACCCGTAACATCCCGTGGCACCTTCGGACGGCGTGGTGGCCGTTCGGCGTCGCGCGGTTCGAGCGGCGCATCCGGCGCGCGTGGGCCGTCGTCGCGGGCGCCATGACGTACACGCTGCGCCGATACCGCAACTGGAATGATTCCGATACGTCCGCCGTATCGCGCGTCATCGCCGTCACGTATCCGACGCACGTCGAGGGGGAGTGGTTCCCCGACTCACACGCCGTCGGATTCAAGCTCTCGTCCGACCGCGCGCCCGCCGTGGTGCACGGCATCGCGGTCGACACCCAGCCGCGCCGCTTCAAGCGGTACCACAGAGGATAGGACGATGCCCCAGGTCTACGACACCCGCCCCATCACCGGCCCCGCAACCCCGAGCGCGAAGCGCGACCGCGGTCAGCGCGGCGTGTCCGAGGACCGCGGGCAGAACCCGACGCTACCGATGCCGACGCCGGACATCAGCTCCATCCCGCTCCCGGCGATGACGCCGGAGTCCACGGCCGCGTACTACGCGCGCCTGGCGACGCTCGACGCGCAGCTCGGGACGGACCTCGCCGCGCTCCGCGCGCAGCGGGTCGGCCTAAAGGCGGACGCGCGCGTCGCTCGCGCCGACGTTCGCGCGGGCGCAATCGAGGGCATGGCCGGGCAGGTCAACAGCGCCCTGGAGACGAACACCTTCGGGTCGAGCATGGACGTGGCGGGCCGCGTCGGCGTGCGCGCGACGGCCGCGCGGGAGAAGGCGCAGGTCGGCGCCGACCTCCGCGAGGGCCTGGCGATGAACCGCATCCAGGAACAGCAGACGGCGCTCGGCTACCAGCTCGCCGGACAGGAGCTGGAGGCGGGCCGCGCCGCGGAAATCCAGGGTGCACTGGCGGACCAGCTTTTGAATAACACCATCATGTCGGGCATGGAGTCGCAGGTCGACGCACTCCAGGCCGTGTACGAGGCGCTGGCGCAGCGGACGGGCCGACCGGGCCGCGGCCGCGCCCCGGCGCTCCCGTCGTTCGCGCCCATCCCGGGCGTCGTGGGCGGGTTCACCTCGAACAGCACCGGCACCTGGCAAGTCGGCGGGGGATTCTAACATGCCACCGAAAGCTGCGAACCGAGCGCTCCGCGCCGGACTGAAGGCCGCACGCCGGGGATACCGGCAGGGCCTTCGCGAGGCCGGATACGAGTACGACCTGACCGTCCGGGCGGGCGAAGCCGCCGCGGCGATGCAGTCGGGCAACCTGACCAAGTACGCGCGGCTCGCCGCGGGCATCGACGCGACCGCCGTGCGCTCCTTGCGCGCGCAGGTCCAGGCGGCGAAGCGGTCGGGGCGGAAGGTAACGGCCGCGGAGGCGAAGACCATCCGGCAGTACGGGTCCGCCATGGGCGGCGTGGCCGCGGAGGCGTTCCGCCCGGCGGCAGCCGTGGCAGCGGCCGACGCCGCGAAGGCGCGCGCGGCCGCGGCGCAGGGCGAGGCGGGCACCCGCGCGCTCGGCGTCGCCGAGAGCATCGCGGCGCAGGGTGTGCAGGCGCAGGCGGAGGCGGCGAACTTCGCGTTCGCGAACGCGCTCGCCGCGCGCAACGCCGTGAGCGCCGAGACGATGGCGTCGCTGACCGGCCAGATGTACCAGACCGCGCTCCAGTACCAGCTCCAGTGGGACACGTGGAAGCGCCAGCAGGACTACGCCGCGAAGATGGCGGAGAAGGAAGGCGGCCCCGAGCTGAAGGGCCAGGCCGTCGCGCTCGCGGGCGAGATGGGCAACATCACGAGCGCCGTCGCGACGTACACGCGCGACCTCCGCGCGGAGAACGCGCTGGGCGACATGAACGTCACCGAGGCGGCGACGGAGCTGGCGGGGCAGCAGGGGTACGAGGCGGGTAGCCCGGAGTACCGGATGATGGTCGCCGTCCTGCGGAACGTCGCGAACGGCTCGAACATCGGCGAGGCGGCGGCAACCGCCGTCGACACCCTCTACAGCGGGTACCCCGGCTTCGATAAGTGGGGCGCCCCGTTGGAGGAGTCCGTGGCCGCGGGCGGCACCGTCGCGGACATCGCGGCCGGGTGGACCCCGCCGGAGAACACGGACGACCAGAACGCCGAGCTGCGCGAGTACGTCGCCGTGGTCGGCCAGGCCGAAGCAGTCCGACAGATGGTCGCCGACGGCAAGACGCGCGGCGAAGCGCTCGCGCTCATCCGCGCCGCGCAGGCCGCTGAGTCGGAGACTCCGAGCGGCACCATCGGCCCGGGTCGGGCCGCCATCTACACGTAAGGGAGACGATGCTCACACCTACCGAGTTTCCAACACCGACTCCGTTCCCATCGCCGCAGCCCGCACCGGGCTTCGGTTTGACGAGCGGGGAGCAGGCCCTCGGGTCCGCGGTGGGGCTCTTCGGCACGCCGACGCCTTTCGCGACGGACGTGAACCCGTTCACGGGGCAGTCGGCGGCCACCGCCGCCGCACTGAGCACCCTCACGAACGGGGCCGTTGACAGCGACCCGCGCACGTGGACGCCGGAGCAGGCGGCCGCGCAGACGGACCGCGCGCTCGCGCGCATCGCGACGGCGAACCCCGAGCTGGCGCAGAAGCTCCAGGAGTCCCGGACCGGCACCCCGCCGGAGTCCGAGGACGGCGGGGGTTTCTTCGACGGACTGAAGAACGTCCTCGGGGAAGTCCTCGACGTGACCGGCCTCGACACCGTTCTTGAGCTGGTGGGGCGCGCTGGCAAAATCGTTCCCGAAATCGTCATGGATTGGGGCGAGGAGTCGGTCTGGAAGAACGCGTCCGACGCGCTCATGGGTCGCTCCGACATCTCGTGGGACGACGTGCTCGTCGAGAAGTTCGGCATGGAGCGGAACTTCTTCACCGCCGCGCTCGGCTTCATCGGCGACGTCGCGACGGACCCGCTGACCTACCTGACGTTCGGCGCCGGAGGCGTCGCCAAGGCCGTCATCGGCCGGGGCGTGGCCGAGGCGAGCATCCAGAGCGTGCTGAAGAAGGGCGCCCTCCAGCTCGGCGAGGAGGCCGTTGACACCGGCACGTTCGTCCGCAAGGTCATGGAGGAGACCGGCGCGAAGAGCCTCGACGAGGTCGCGGCCGTCATCATGCAGACGCCCGAGGCGGCGAACCTCGCGGCCCGCGGCGGGCAGTCGCTCGTGGCGAAGATGCGCTCCGCGCTCGGCGGCGTCGCCGCAGACGCGCGGCCCGGCGTCGCGTTCACCGTGTCCGAGGCGGCCGACAAGGCCGTGCTGACGGAGCTGCTGCGTATCGGCGACGACGCGTTCCGCGCGTCGACGACCGTCGGCTGGCAGCGCGTGTCGCGCAGCGCCGCGGAGCGCTTCGGCATCGACAAGAAGAGCGTCGACGACATCCTGCGCGGCCGCGTCCGCGCGGGCGGCATCACGCTCCGCAACCGCACCGCGTACGAGCAGTCGAAGGCGGCGGCCGCCGCGCTCGGCGGCTGGCGCGTGCGCGCCTCCATCCCCATCCTCGGCCTGCGGCTCTCGACGAACCGCCTGCCGTTCATCCCGTCCGTGGTCGACTTCTCCATCGGGCGTCGGTTCTTCGCAGGCCTGTCCGGCAACGTGCGCCTCATGCGCATGGTCGGCAACAACCAAGCCAGCGTCAGCGACCTGCGCGCGTTCTGGGAAGGCGGCTTCAGCGGCCCGAACGGGCTGTCGGAGTTCGCGCCCGAAGTCGCGCGCAAGCTCGGCCGCGGCCACCTGAAGATGGGTGGGTCCATCTTCTACCCGATGTCGGAGATGATGGGCGGCCTGACGAAGTCGCTGTCGCCGTCGGCGAAGGTGCTGCGCGGCGGCGGGCTCGCGGCGAAGTACGCGGCCGACGCGCGCCGCCAGGCGACGCACATCGAGCAGCAGCTCCGCGACTCCATGCGCTCCGTCCAGAAGGCCGACGGCAGCTTCTACCGGCCGGACGAGGTCGACAAAATCATCGTCGAGCCGCTGAATAAGCTCGGCGACGTCAGCGACCTGGAGCAGTACGCGTCGCTCGTGGGTCAGGAGGGCTTCGAGCAGGGCGCGGAGGCGTACTTCCAGGCGAAGATTCGCGTCGCGATGGCGACGAACCCGAACGACACCAACACCATCGAGGCGCTGCGCTCGCAGATGGCGAAGGCCATCGACGTCGAGACCCGCCTGAAGACCGCGGGCGCGCTGGAGGCGGCCCAGCTTTGGGCGCGCATCGGCAACAACGGCTTCGACGAGCTGGCGCGCTCCGGCCGTCGCGCCGACTACATGGAGGGCGACCCGGAGTTCCTGGACGAAATCGCGTACGAGGACGCCGCGTCGCATCTCGCGAACGGCCAGCTCCCGACGCAGCGGCTCCGCACGCTCGGCACGCGGGGGATGGACGACGAAGACCTCGTCTTCACCTCCGAGGCGGGCACCGCCATGGGCCTGCACTACCGCGTCGACGGCGACTACACGGACCGCATACCCGAGGACGTCGCGACCGACGTCGCGGACCGTCGCGCGCAGCTCCTTCGCGCCGCGGAGGCGGAGCCGGAGTACGCGGCCCGGCTGCTCAATCCGTACAAGCGCGACCTGTCAGAGGGGACCAAGGCCGGGGGCCGTGAGGCGACGGAGACCGTCGACCTCGTCGCCGACCTGGAGCGCCAGGGGAACGAGTTCTTCGACACGCTCGGCGACGCCGCCGGGGAGTCGCCCGAGCTGGCGCGCTTCCGCGCGGCCCACCAGAAGGCGAAGCGCAAGGTGTCGTCTCAGGTCGGCGCGTACACGCGCGCGAAGAAGACCGGGGACGACGCGAAGATTCTCGCGCAGGCGGAGAAGGTCAACGCGGCGAAGGCCGCGGCCGACGAGATGGAGAAGAAGCTCCGCCGGTACGAAGAGGTCATGGCGGAGGTCATCGAGGGCAACCCCGCGCGGGAGGCCTTCGTCGGCGCGTTCGTGACGCGCGAGCTGCGCCGCCGCGGCCACGACGGCATCGTCACGACCAAGGGCGACGTCACCGACGTCGTCGTCTTCCGCAGCGCCAAGGGCGGCACGCCCGTGTGGAGGCTGAACGACCGGGCGCCCCGCTTGCTGACGCGGGTGAACCGGGTCCCGCGCGCCGCGACCGACGAGGCGATGACCGCCGTTCGGCGCGCTCGCGTGAAGGACTTGCCGGGCGCCTCGGAGCAGTGGCTCCGCGAGCAGATTCGGAAGACGCTGCACCTGTCGCCGGACGACGCGGAGGCGCGCCTGCGCGCCGCGCTGCGCGAGAAGGGCGCCAAGCTCCGGGAGGGTCAGCGCATCCTCGACCGCGACCCGGTGCGCGTCATCAACCGATTCGTCGACGGCGCGGCGAAGGAAATCAAGGACCACCACCTCGGGCGCTACGCGCGCGAGCTGGAGAACCTGGGCTACGCGCGCTCGCCGTGGATGGGCGGCCAAGTCGCCATGGAGAAGTACCAGCTCGCCGGGACCGAGGCGATGGGCAAGGCGCTGGAGAAAATCTCGATGGAGGCGCGTCTCGCGTACGAGCGAGTCGAGATGTTCGACAAGCGGGTCGTCCAGGAGGAGATGCGCGTCGCCGCGGAAGCGGCCGACGACGCGCTCGCCGGAGCGGCGCACGAGCTGGAGCGGCGCGTCAACGCGGCCATCGACCTCATCGACCAGAACGCCACGTGGGACCCGACCGGGCGCGTGTCGGCCGCGGCCGCGCGCGGGCTGGAGTCGCCCAAGTCCACGATTCAGAAGGAGTGGGCTTCGACGATGCGCTGGTTCCGCTCGAAGCAGCGCGAAGCGGGCGTGGAGCACACCGGCAAGTACCAGAACCCAGAGCGCCTCGGGCAGTTTACGATGAAGAACGGCCGGAAGGTAACCATCTTCCGCGTGACCCTCGGGTCCGACAACGACCGGGTCATCTACGGCGCCATCGACGAGACCATCGAGGACGCGCCGCTCGTGTCGTACCGCAGCGTCGACAACGACGGCGCGGTGTCGGCGGTCACGCAGTCCGGCGCGCAGAAGCAGGGGCTCGCGGGCGAGCTGCTGCGCCATCATTGGGACGACGAGGGCATCGAGACCATCGAGGACGCGATGGCGCTCATCGAGAAGAACGTCTTCTCCGAGGGCGGCGCCGCGCTGAACCGCGGGGCGGTGCGCAACCGCGCCGACTTCCTCGACCGCATCGAGGACGAGCTGGAGGACACCGCGCTCCGCGCGCGGCGCGAGTTCAACCAGGCGGAGCTGGACACGCGCGAAGCGCTGCGCGAGGTCAACCGCCTCATCTCGCGCGCGACCGTCAAGGAGTCGCCGTCACTCGCCGCGTTCGTCCCGGCGGACAACGCGCTGAACATGACCGGCATGTCACGCCTCGACGTTCCCGGGTTCACCGACGTCGCGATGCCGGAGTTCATGGCCCAGGAGTTCAAGTCCGCGATGGAGGGCTTCTCCACCGCGAGCTTCAGCGCCGCCCACAAGCAGTGGCGCCGCTTCAATAACTTCTGGAAGGAGGCCGCCACCTGGCTGTGGCCCGGCTTCCACATCCGCAACTTCGAGGGCGCGTGGTTCAATAACTGGCTCGGAGGCGTGCACTTCTCGAACTACGTCACGACCGGGCGCATCCGTCGGGCGGCGAAGGAGATTACCTCCGGCGGCGCCGAGGGCTGGCGCTGGGCGAAGATGCCGCTGAAGGCGAAGGACCCGCAGCTCGTCGCCGCGCTGAAGCGCAAGGGCGTGTTCGAAATCGGCGGCGTGTCGCTCGACGACGCGACGTACGCGGACTTCGCCGTCTACACGGGCGACGTCGGCATCACGGCCAACAACGGGCGTGCGTTCGTCGAGGGCCGCATGAACGTCGAGCAAATCGAGAAGCGCAAGGGCGCGCGCCCGTACGAGAAATACCGCGCGACGCGGCCCATCGTCAAGGGACTGCGCGGCGCGGGGTCGCTAACGGAGAACCTGTTCCGCACGGCGGCGTTCGTCCACGGGCTGGAGGTCTTCGGCAACGCGATGGACGCACGCGCGTTCACGATGATGCGCCAGGGCGACTACCACGACCTGACGGACTTCGAGTTCAAGGTCGTGCGCGACCTCGTCCCATTCTACAAGTGGATGCGGACCAACCTGCCCTTCCAGATTCACATGCTCCTGGAGTCGCCGGGCAAGACGCTCGCCGCTATCAAGGCGGGCGAGGCGACGTGGACGGCTATGGGCCGCGACTACGACGAGGAGTCGCACAAGATGCCCAAGTGGATGCGGGACACGATGCAGATTCCGCTGGGGCCGAAGGACGACGACGGCTTCACGACGATGATGCTCGACACTCCGCTGTCCGACCTCCACTTCAACGGCCGGGAGTTCTTCTCTTCCTTCCTGCCCATCGCTCGCCCGTTCGTCGAGTCCTTCATCACGGAGAAGTCGACGTTCACGGGCGCGCCGCTGGAGGGAGCGCCGGTCAAGGTGAACCCCTTCATGGCGCCGTTCGTCCCGCTCATGTCGGCGGTCGGCCTCGCGGAGCGGGGCGCCGACGGCACCGGGTTCTACATCAGCGACAAGACCAACAACCTGCTGAACATCTTCCCCGTGTTCTCGCGCTTCCGAAACTGGATGAGCGCGGACCCGGAGCGGGTGAAGCAGCGCTACTCGTCGTTCGCCTCCGCGGCGTTCGGGTTCTCACTCCGGCCGGTCGACCAGGAGACCCTGACCGACACGGAGCTGTCGTTCTACTACGACCAGATTCTTCCGACGCTGGAGTGGTTGCGGGGGACCGGCTACACGCTCCCGACGACGGACGACATCGAAGCACTCGGCTCGACCACGGATACGATTCTCGGCGGTCTCGGCATCGAGCCGGGCGGCGCCGCCGCGATGGCGGCGTAGGGAGGCAGACATGGAATACGTGTTCCAACGCGGCGGCGGCGAAGCCTCGCAGCCGGTGAAGCTCGGCGTCGCACTGGACGCGGGGAAGAGCCAGCTCGAAATCGGCGAGGGTCCTTGGACCGGCCTGCTCGACGGCGACCCCCTGTTCCAGGACGTGCGGCGCGCGAAGGCGCTCACGCGGATGCAGGGCGTGGCCGCGCGCATGGCGGTCGGCGAGACGCTGCGCATCCGGGGCGCGGAGAAGAAGGAAGTCGCGTTCTGGTTGCGGTGCGTCGACGACCCAATCGACATCGTCAACACGAACGGGAACGACCACGCGGACGAGTTCTGGACGTGGGTCCTGACCGAGTTCGGCGCGTACAAGCCGCGGTTCGCCGGGGCGTACGTCTGCAAAAACATCTCCGGTACGTCGAACACGTCGCAGCACTCGTTCGGCAACGCCGTCGACATCTTCTTCGACACCATCGAGCACCAGCGCGAGGTGTACGAAGCCATCAAGAGGGGCCGGTGTCCGGTGCCCATCCAGAACGCCATCAGTGAGCGCGTCATCTGGAGCCCGGAGCCCACTGGTCAACGCGCGTACGGCGGCGACCCGCATTGGCACCTGCACTGCGACTTCCGTCCAGCGTACAGCGGCCGATGTGGGGTGAGGGGCTAATGGCGGAAGAGACCAACGGGGCGTTCATCCGCATCACGAACCGGGAAATCTACGACGCGCTCCGTGCGGTGGAGAAAGCCGTGAACACCATGGACGGGCGTGTGAACGACGTGCTCGGCGAGAACGTCTCGCTCGGGAAGCGAGTGCGCTCCCTGGAGCTGAAGTTCTACACCATCCTCGCGGGGCTGACGACGGCGGTGGCGGGGTACGCATTGACCGCCGGGAGGATTGCGACCTAATGGAACGATTCGTGTTTTTTGCCGTGCTCATCCTGTCGTACGCGTCGGCGGGCGTGGCGCTGTTCACAGCCGCCGTCCACGCGACGATGCTCAAACGGAACTTCGCGAAGCACGCCTTCTACGTCATGGCGCGCATCGGCTACGCCACAACGGTCGGCATCATCGCGTACGCCGTCACGCCCGCCGGGCGCGTCGAGATTCAGGGGCGCACCTGGGCCTACCTCGCCGGGCTGCTACTCGCCGGGATAGGCTACGTCGGCATCGCGTTCTGGGACATCAAGATGAAGGTCGATAGCGAGCCCGTGCCGGTGAGCCTTGCGGGGCAGCTCAATGAGATTCTTCGTCGGCTGAACGAGGGCGAGGACCGCCTGGACGCGGAGGAAAGCCGGAACACCGACATCGAGGAGTTCGCGACGGAGTCGCGTACAAGGTCCGACGCGAGCGACGTGCGCCAGGATGTCTCCGAGAAGAGGGCAGATGAAGCCCAGCAACATGCCGAGGCCCACGGTGACTCTCGTCTAGACGAGCATGAGAAACCCGGCAAGGGGTTCCACTGAGACTCTTCTGGCGCATCTTCTGGTTCGCGCGGCTGGCAGTAGCGGCCGGTCTGACCTGGCTCGCCTACATCTCGTGGGGCTCCGTGAAGGACATGGTCCTCGTGAGCCTTGTCATCAGCGTCTGGACCATGTGGACGAGTGACCTGCCCGACGGGCGGGACGAGGGGGGAGGTGAAAAAAGTGGCGACACGCAAGCGCATCGACTACGCGGTGTTCGCGAAGAACGTCGGCCTGGCGTTCGCAGCGGGGTTCGTGACGAGCTTCGGTACCATCATCGCGGCTACCCCACGGAACCCCGGTTTCGCCGCCCTAGTTAGCACCGCGGGCGCCGCGGCCTACGCGGGATTCCGCGCGGCCGTCGGGTACCTGAAGGCGCGGTTCTCCGACGCCGCGTTCACCGTCGACAAGTAGGTCGACGAGGAAGGAGTGGACATGCTGAAGCGCTTCGGCGCGCAGGCGGGACACGGGACGGCCGAGCTGATTCTCCTCGTGGGAATCGCGTTCGCCGTCACGCTCCTGCTCTTCGGCGTCAAGCTCTAACCGACCGTCCGGTGACCCTCCCCACCGGGCAAACGAAAAGCCCCGGGCGTAAGCCCGGGGCTTTCTCGTGTCCGTCGCGTGATTGCGTACGCTACCCGTTGACCGTGGACCAACGGTCCCTGCGGCCCGCGCAGGAGGGGAGGGGGGCCTGTCGACTGGCTACCGCGTGCCGACCACACCCTCCGGCTGGACCCTACCAGCGGCGGCGCCAGCCATGCACCGTCAGCATGGCGCCCGTGATGAGCAGGATACCCGCGAGTGTACCCAGGACCCACCCCTCGGCACTGATGCCCGTGAACGCCAGACCGCCAGGCGGTCGGACGGTGGGCGGCTGGCACCGGGGCCTGTCCGCCCCTGCGCCGTCACACGCGCCGCGTGGGGGCTCCGGCGTCACCGGGGGCTCCGTCGGGCCTGTGGGGCCAGTAGGTGGCCCTGTGGGGCCTGTCGGGGGCGGTGGCGGTGGCGTAGTCGGGGTCGGCGTTGGGCTCGGCGTCGTCACCTGGCAGCCGTTCGCCAGGATGGACTGGTCACCCTGCGGGCCATACGTGCCCGCGTGCGGGCCACTGTCGATGGTGAACCGGGGGATGATGTCCTCGCCGTGCTGATGGGCGATGTGCCCGTTGTAAATGCCGTTCCCACTCGCCGTGACGGTCACGTACGGGTTGCTGTTGCTCCCTGTCGCGTGACAGATGGTCACTCGGTCGGCTGGCGCCGCGTCCGCGTCGTTGCCCGTGCAAATCATCAGCACGAGCGCGAGCAGGACGAGCGCCACGAGGATGGAGATGAAGCCACCCTCACGGTTTCGGATTCTCATGTTCCTCTCTTTCCATGGCTCGGCCGAGCTGGACACTCACCAAGATGATGGCGACCAGCCCGGCCACTGCGAACAGCAGCACGAGCGGCATCTAGCCGACGAGCGCGAGCGCTCGCTTGGCCGTGATGCGGCCCTTGCCCTTCGGCCCGCCCACTCGGGTGCGGCCGTCGACCGCCGCGATGAACGCGACGAAGTCAGCCTTCGTGAAGGACTTGAACTCGGGGTCCAGCTCCTTCTTCAGCTCCTTGAAGCTCATGTTTCACCACCCTTCATGGCGCGAACGATGTTCCTGCGCATCTTGCGGTTGACGACCTGCCCCTCTCGGGCAGGGATGGTCGTGAGGTATTTCGCCATCGCCTCGGCGGTCCGGCGCCGCGTCTGGCGGTCGCCGTTACCCATCAGGTCGGCCCACTCCGGCTGGTTCAGCAGCCACGCCTCCAGCTTGTCGAGGAGCTTTTCGAGGGCGAACTCATGGGAGCTGCCGGTGACGAGCTTCTTCTTCTCCGGGGGCGGGAGCACCTGCACCTCGCCGGGCTTCAGCTCCCCGCGCGTCTCGATGGCGATGTCGACGGCGTGGTCCGGGACGATGAGCCCGGACGGGCGCCGCAGTGCGTCAGCTTCGCGAGGGTCGTTCATGGCAGGTTCTCGAAGTCCGGCGCGCAGCCCTCGGTGTTCCGCTTGATTTCCTGGTCGTGGCGCTGCCAGCGCTTCGACAGGCGGAACGGGGCGTGCGTCTCGGTCTCGCCCTCCGCCTTGCGCCGCAGTTGTCGGCGCGTGTACGCACGGACCTTCACGCCATCCCCGCCTTCTCCGCGGTGACGCGCGAGCTGTACGCGACCATCACGACGGCCATCAGGTGGCGCAGCGTCTCGACGTCCTTCGCCGTGACGTCCTCGTCGACGCGGAGCGTGGCGACATGCGCCTCGCTCGGGTGCGACGTGCCGATGCCGTTGTCGTAGGGCCTGCCGTCGGCGGCCTGCCGGTTCACTCGGACGACGACGCCGCCGTTGTCGTGAATCCAGGCCGCCTCGTTCGGGAAGCGCACGTCCGTGATGACGACGGGCTTCGCCGGGTGCGCGCGCTGGCCGGGCATGACGATGCCCTGGCCCTCGAACGTCCAGCCGACTTCCTCGTCGACCTTGCGCGCGAGCGCGTCGACCCAGGCGTCGGCGCCGATGACGTCGCGGACGCCCGTCCCCAGCTCCTGGAGGATGCGACGCACCTCGGGGTTGCGCTTCGCCTCGTCCCACCCGACCTGCCCGACCAGCAAGCTCAGGCGATTGCCGTGCACTTGGTCGATGATGGGGTCGATGATGAGCGCCAGCTCCTTGAGCTGGTCCGCGAACGCGAACCGCACGAAGCCGTAGGTCTCCGTCAGGAACCGACCGGCGGTGTCCTTGCCGTGCTGCGCGTAGCCGGTCAGGCCGACCAGGGTCGGGTAGGGCATCAGACTGGCACCTCCTGCGGTCGGTCGACGACCTGGCGCTTGCCGCGCAGGCCCTTCAGCTCGGCGTAGTCGAGCAGCGCCCGGTAACCCCAGTTGCCCGGCGGCGCGTCGAGCACGTTCTCGTAGAAAATCGGGATACCCAGCTCGCGCGCGACCCGGCATTCCAGGTCCGCACCCTTGCTGTCGCCGTCGAGCCGGTACACCGCGTCGACGACGCTGATGTACTCCAGGTCGTACTCCAGGTACGCGTTCCAGTTTCCCTCCGGCAGCCACCAGTAGGCGTCGAAGTGCGGCACGAACGGCGCCAGGCCGTCCAGGAAGAGCTTACGTCCTGCCGCTGACCCTCGCGCCACGCCCTCGAAGACGTTGCTGCTGATGGGTCCGGCGACGTAGACGCGTAGGCGTCGCCTCTCGAAGCTACTCGTTTCCATCGTGGTCCCTCGCCTCTTTCTCGACCATCCGTAGGCTATCCGTCGGGCTATCGAGGACGATGCCCTTGTGCTCCTCGTGGGTCCCCGGCCGGTTCTTCAGGAGCTGGAGGTACGTGTACGTCGCCTTCTGCTTCGCGACCGCGCGGCGCTCCAGGATTTCGTCCTCGTCGTACCGGTCCCCCAGCACCGCCTTCGCGTCGGCGTTCGACATCTGGGCGATGGGGTCCAGCGCGGGGCGGTAGGAGCCGAGGACTAGGTCCGCCTGTTCCTCGCCCGCTTGGCGGAGCTGCGCTTTCGTGACAGGGATATGCCCAGCGTTGCGGTTGTTCGTCCCCCCGAACTCGTCGTTCCGGGACAGTTGGTGCAGAGCGACCACTGCAACACCAGACTCACTGGACCAAAGCTGTAGCTCTTCCACCAGCCGCGGAATCCTTGTGTTCTCCGAGTAGCCGTACGAGCCTTCACGTGTCATCGCCCCGATGTAGTCGATGAAGAGGCAACGTGGCGCGCTCGCGTCACCGAGAGATGCCATGTCGACCGCGCCAGAGAGATGGTCAGGTCCAGTACGTCGCCCCGTGAAAAGGTGGAAACGCTTGCGCGCAAACCCCTTCCAAGCTTCCCGAAGCTCCTGACCCTCGACTTCATCCCACATCTCCTCGATGTACTCCTGCGACTGGCCGCTCCAGACCGACAGGGCCTTCACCACGTACAGCCACGGGGGCTCGTCGATGCCGATGACCGCGACCGGGATGTTCTCGCGGGCCATGTTGACCGCCATGTTGTACATGATGGTCGACTTTCGCGTACCGGTGCGGCCGCCCAGGATTGCGAAGTTCCCCGGCAGCAGCCCGCCCCGGCGGAGGAGCACGTCGAGCGCGTCGAAGCCCGTGGGCAGCGACGGTCGTTCGTCGTGGACTGACTCCGCCAGGAGCGCGAGCTGCTGCGATGGGTCGTGGTACTGGATGGTGCTGTGAGAGGCGCCTACGCGGGGCCGTCGGCCCCTACCCTTTTCGCGCTCGGTCCCGGGTTCGGCGCGCTTCTCCACCTCGTCCTCGGCACCTCTCACAGGTCTGGCTCCTAGC
>WUUC01160355.1_pt1 | contig 34668 bp, 40 predicted proteins | sample 6278441 | NCBI WGS metagenome assembly WUUC01 (sample SAMN13675441, study PRJNA597444) | soil metagenome | isolation source: soil | place: USA: Washington | collected 2017-10
AGCCGAGCGCAGCATGGATATTGACGATGTTCTGGCCGTGGCCATCGATCGCCTGGGAACCACCGAGCACGGCGCGTTTGACACCCTACTCGACGCCTTTAAAGCCGATCGCAGCATGACCACGCAAGAGCGCCTCGATATGGCGAGCCGGATTATCGATGCCTTCGCGGGGGCCTGGGATGACGTGTTAGACCTTCGCTTACATGGGAGGCTCTAGCTATGGCGACGACACGATACTGCCGAGTGTGTGGTTGGAGACGGTGTTCCGGTCAAGATGGGTATTGCCTTCCCTGTCGAGGTGCCTTGCCCCTTATCGCGCGCCAAATCATTCGCATGGGACGCCGCCACATGCGCCGCGTCTTGGCCCTGCGCGCCACGGTGAGTGCCGAGTCGATCCGGTTGGCCGAGAGGGAATCCTGGCAGGCACCAGTGTATGAGCTGGCACAGCCGTCCGCCTTATCGACGCCGTGGTTGCGCTGGAGGCGTGCATGAACACGTTGCAGGAGGGTCTTGACTGCTACAGTGGCCTCACAGAACTCGACAAGTTGCGTCGCGAAAACCGACACCTGCGTCAACATCTGTCGATTAAATGCCAAGTGCTGTTATGCAAGGACGCGGACATTCGCCGGCTGGAATCCGAATTGCGTGAACTGAAACGGAGGCGCCCATGAGCTGGCGCACTTACACCATCCGCCCACTCGACGCCGTACAACTCGCTCTGCGCGATGCCGTAGGCTTCCGCTGCAGCGTGTGCCTGAAGGTTCAGCCGACGCACGAGGCCAAATATGGCTATCAGCAGGCAAATGGGGCGCATGGGGTGGGCTACCGACTCGTGTGCGAGGCGTGCGGGAAGAAATTGGTCAAGGGAGAGAAGGTCAGACATGGATGATACCACCAAATTACCTCGGCCGAGCGCCTATACCGAAGCCGTCAAGCGGTTCGGACTTGGCACCATCCACGCGATGAGAAAGGAGAGTTTTCGCGTCGTATGGGCACACCAATGGCGGTCGCTCTGGGGCTGGCATTTTGACGCGAAAGAGGTGTTGGCCGAGGTGGTCATTAACGATCAGGTGCCGGATGAGTTGCGGCACCGTGCCATGGATATGCTGATGCGGGACAATGAAATGGCCGGTGGACAGCAGTCGGATGCCGATACCAGCGAATCATTGGCGGACTAAGGGGAATTACCGATGAACGAAAGTACCTCTCTGGCACCTGTGGGTGCACAAGCGATTGCCTTCCGAAGCATCGATGAAGTGAGTAGCTTTGCCAAGACCATAGCCATGAGCCAATTTGTCCCAAGCGCGTTCCGTGGAAAGCCTGGCGACGTGGTAGCGGCAATTATGTACGGACTCGAACGCGGGTTGTCGCCCATGACATCTCTCCAGAATATCGCCGTAATTAATGGGAAGCCAAGCGTCTATGGAGACCTACTGCTCGGCATGTGTCTGGCTGACCCGTCAACGGAATACATTAAAGAAGCGGACACGGAAGAGATCAAACAGACGAACATCGCCTGGTGTGAGGCTAAGCGCAAAGGAAAGGAGAAGGTCCGGCGCACGTTTAGCCATGATGACGCCAAAGCGGCTGATCTGCTGGGAAAGGGGACGTGGAGACAATATGAAGCCCGCATGCTCATGATGCGAGCGCGATCGTGGTGTCTCCGCGATGCGTTTGCTGATCGGCTCCAAGGACTCTATGCGCGCGAGGAAGCACAGGATTTTATCGATGTAACGCCGGTCCAGGCTGAACGATCTGTCAGCGAACCTGAAACGCAGACGACTATCACGCTCGATGAAGCGCGGGCGTTGCGCGGACTTATTGGCATGGTCGTTGGTCAGGCACAGGCCTCAGCAGAGATCCGCCAACGGCTCAATATGACCGAGGGATCGGAACTGACGGTCAAGATCATGGCGGAGCGCATCACGCCGGCATTCCTACAGACACTCACGGAAGAATACAAGGAAAAGCTAAAGGCCTCAGTTGAGCACGAGACACAGGATGAACCACAGCCGACCTCCAGTGAGACGCCAGATGGCACCATGGCCGGACCTGAGCAAATTGACGAACTGACACGCCTCGCGAATCAGTTGGGCAACCAGGCCGAGAAGGCGCTCTCCGACATCCAGGAAGTGCTCGATGCCTATCCGGACGGGCTACCCCTGCACAGTTATGGCGTGGTGCACGATGACCTCAAGGCGCGCGTCAAGGCGAAGCAATCCGGGACACGGGAGGCTCTGGTATGAAGATCGAGCACTGCCGTAGCTGCAAGGCTCCCGTGGTGTGGCTGAAGGCTTCGACGGGTAAGGCGATGATTACTAATGCCGAGACGGTCAAGGACGGTGACGTGTTATTCGACATGAAGGCCGGCCATGTGAGCCATTGGGCCACATGTCCTGACGCAGCAAAGTGGCGCAAGAAATAACGGGTTGTCCTGCGTGTGTGGGGGACGGGATAGAAGGCGCCATATTCCCGCAAGAGAGACAGGCTCTAGCCAAATCCGGCCCCGCGCAGGCCAGCACATAGGGGGTGAGGCAGATGGCAGACCTCTTTGAGCCGACATGTACGGGCTTGTGGCACATCGAGACGTGCCCGCATTTCGACGTGCATGTGGCGTATGAGCAGCTCAAGGCACAACACCGGATGCTGCAGGACGACGTCAGGGCGCAAGCGAAACTCATCGAGGGATTGCGCCAGGAGATCGCCCGGTTGGAGGGTGTGGAGGGGTGATGCCAGTCACAGCATGGAGTGAGGTGGTCGGGCACAAGTGCCAAATCTGTGGATTATGGGCCACACACATTTACGGGGATATCTACATCTGCTGCGACTGCCATACCGGTGGCGGAGGGCTCGTGACACAGGAAGAGGCTCGCATCATGAATGGGGAGGATCAGGGCGATGCAAGCCCTGATGAAAAGACCTGTCCCTATTGTGATGAACCACTAGCCGATCACACCAGCGACGGCCTGTGCCCGAAGCGAGGGAATGAGCGAGATTTCAATGCCACATACCACCATCGTTGAATCAGTCTGGCGGCGGATTCCAGCAAACAGAGTGAGGAATCCAGAGGAGGACATCCCATGGCGGCCTGTACCGTCGGCGGAGCAGCGCGGTCAGAGCCCTATCACATCGCGGCGGGAGGCTGCGGACGTCGGCACAGGTGAAGGGCTGTCGGAAGGCAGCAAAACAGCGCGCATCTCCCCACGACAGGAGACACGCGAATGCCCCACTCCCTCGGCGGGGGTGGGGATACCTCACACAGGGAGGGGCTGACATGGGGTTCTGGGGTGGGCTGATCCTCGGCATGTTTTTCGGTGGCACGCTGGGCATGCTGGCGCTGGCGTTAGTGACCGCGGCAAAGACGCCGGATGACGATGAGTGGCAGGGGCGCGCCAGACAGGCAGAATCGAACTTACGGGTGGTGCGGTAACAGCGATGGCGTATTGGCGTAGTCGTCCACGGACGAAATTCGGAAATAAGATCACTCAACTTGACGGGAACCGATTTGCCAGCCTCAAGGAGGCGCGGCGGTATACGGAGTTGAAGCTCCTCATGCAGGCGGGGGAAGTCCGTGAGCTGACCCTGCAACCGCGCTATCCGCTGGTGGTGAATGGGGTAAAGGTCGCCGTCTACGTGGGCGACTTCTATGTGGTGTGGGCCGATGGGACCGCTGTGCTGGAAGATGTGAAGAGCCCCGCGACGAAGACGGCCGTCTACCGTCTTAAGAAACAGCTTATGAAAGCGTGCTACGGATTAGAGATTCGGGAGGTCTAAGGGGGTACGTATGGGGTGGAGAAAGGAAGGAGACGCATTCCACGAAGAGAGCAAGCGCGAGGGGTGGGCCATCATCCTGAGACTTGCTGAGAAGCATGAACTGTCGGTGGAGTCATGCCTCGACTACATGGTCACGCCAGAACAGGCAGAGGTGATCAAGGCGAGGTTCCTGGACGAACCCCGAAAGAATCTCATCACCCTTGGGCGTGAACGTGGAGTGACGCTCGAATCCATCGAAATGATGGAACTGCGGGGACTCTGGCGTCTCCTGACACGGCTGATACGGTATGACACGCGCATCAGTGGGCGGACCCCGACGGTAGTTGTCTATACCGAGACGCGCGCACGGAGGAAAGCCCGCTAATCGTCAGCCACGGCCCATTCCACTTCAAATTCATCAACATCAGCGCTATCGAGCGTCACAATGACGCTCACCCGGTAGTTATGCAGATGCACCCCACGCCGGATACGATAGACCGCCCTGGTCCCTACAATCGTTGCCGTGGTGGAGACGAGAAGCATCGGAGAGACCCCAGGCTCGACGCTGACCGGCTCCCCGGTGGCGTGGTCATAGGCAAGTGCCGGATTAATCGTGCAGGTGTAGGGCCCACTCCCTGAGACGTTACTCACCTTGACCATTTCTGCCGTACCCCCCGCCGCGTTAATCGTCAGCCGTGCCCCAATACCAGGGTGTGCCGTGAGACTAATCGTGCTGTCGTCGGCGCTTGGACCGGCCGCAAGGGTGGTGGCAATCGGGGTAACGGTTTTGTCACTGGCCAACAGCACACCTGATGCGAGGTTGGCCGAGGAAATGGCGAGCGGTGCAGCGAAGTCGAATGCGGCGGTAAAAACCTCGGATGGCTGTTTCGCTGGCATGGGATTCCTCGATTATGTGTGTTCAGGGACAATCACCGTATGGTCCACCCCCGGGACCACGGTCACGACTTCATCAGCGACCGGCACGGTCACCTCGAATGTCTCCGCTGGCACGTCGATGATGACCACCTCTGGCGCGGGCACGAGATGGATGACCGCAATCTTGAGCTCGCTACTGAGCTTCGGCCCGACGACCGACGCGGGGAGCGGCGTCCCCCCGGGCCCGAGCCGCACGCGCGGCTGGGCGCGTGCTTCCACGTCGAAGGCGGCGGCGTCAAAGAGGGCCGGGTCAAAGGTCGGCATGCGCGCACCCTACCCGTAGCGTTTGGTCACGGCGACGGTGAACGTGCCGGAGGCGTTGTCCACCGTGCCCGCCAACACCTGGCAGCGCACCGTCACGGTATCGGCCGCGGAGACCCACGCGTCGTAGGTGGTATCCGCCCCCACACTGGCGTGAGACATGCTCAGGCCGGTGACGAGGTCGAGTTCGCCCGCGCCCGGGACCGCGATGGTGAGATCGGCGGTGTCCGGACCCGTGAGGCTCCCGAAGTTCAGGGTGGCCGAGGCGTGCAGGGTGGGCCCGGTCGTCACCATGCCGGTCGGCCCGGCGAAGGGGTCGGCGACGCCCGTGATGGTGTTCGGCCCAATGTCCAGGGTGGCCCGCTCGGCGCTCGTGATGTTGCTGAGCAGGATTCCGGTGTTCGCCTCGTCCCCGCCCGTCCGGACGTCCGAGATGACGTTGTCCGTCAGCGTCACGGCGACAATGAACCGGGCACTGCCGGAGCCCGAGATGAGGGACATGACCGCCGTCGTCTGCCCCGCCGTGACGCAATCGATGCAGGCGTTGTCGGCGATCAGCACGTCACGAATGTCGCCATTCGTCAAGACATTCGAGTCGAGACGAATGGCCTCCTGGTGCGTGGTGCGGAAGACATTCCCGGTGATCGCGTGCCCCCGACTGCCGGTGATGAGCACCATCGCCCGCTCATCCACATCGGCCGTGCCATGAAACGTACAGCCTGACACCTTCGCGCCGTGGGCGGCGGTCCCCATAATGGCGATGCCGTTCCCCGCATTCGTCTGGATGGTGCACGCACTCACGGTCACACCCGGCCGTGAGATACGGATGCCCCCGGCTTGCCCCCCAGCCCGGGCGCTCTTGAAGGTACACCCGCTGATGGTGATATTTTTATCCGTGGTCGTCCCCGCGCTGGCGATGATAATATGCTGGTGATTATCCTCGAACGTGCACCCTAGAATGGTCACATCCTCGACCGTATCGGTGCTCACGTTCGGCTCAATGTCGATGCCGCCCCCCGGGGCCGAGCCCGAGGTGTGGGCGATGGTGCAGCCGGCGATGCGGATGTGACGGCCGGTGACCAGGGAAATCCCCTGGCGCACGTTGCCGTCGAGCGTGCACCCCTCGATGCACACGTCGACGGACCCGGTCCCGGCGTTATCCCCCGAGACGATGATCCCATCCCCGCCGTTCACCCCCGTCGTCCCATTGCCCGCGTGGTTGATGATGGTCAGGTCCTTGATGCGGACCCGCGTCGAGTCATAGACCGAGATGCCGAAGGTACGCCGGGTCTCGAGCGTGTCCTTGTCACCGTCGATCGTGCCCCCGCCGTCGATCGTCACGTTCGTCGCATCCCGCACGTCCAGCAGGGCCGTGTCTGTCCAGGTGCCGCCGCTCCCCGTCCGGTGGTTGGCCGCCTTCAGCACGGCACCGGGGAGAATGGTGAGATGCCGGTTGGAGGGCACACTCAGCGGTAGATCCAGCAGGTAGGTGCCGGCGGTGAAGACCACCGATGGGTGTGCGGTGAGGATGGCCTGAATCCCATTGGTCGTGCCCGTCGCGCTGGTGCCGTCGTTGAGCACCGACGCGTGGAGCCGCACGTCGGTCGCATAGGGGGGCACGAGTTGCCACCCGTCCGTCTGGGTGGCATCCCGAACGAACAGATCACCGCTCTGGCCCTCCTCAACCACATCGCTATCATTCCATCGGGTCGAGCCGATCTCGTTTGGATTTGAGGTATTAACGGCCCCGCTCACATATCGGCGCTTGATTTTCCCGGCCATACGGCCTCCATAGTGCCATGAACATCAATACACCTCTTTGAAACATGTATACATATAAGCAATTGATTTATATTACAAAATTATAAAAGGAATTCCTTCTCCTGGTGCCTCGGTCATCTCACTGACCAAGAATTTCTTCGTCGAGCCGTCATAGTCCATGACTTGATTTCTCTGCCCGAATAACGGCCCGGCAAGCCAGTAACACAGCCCGCCGTTGTAGTGTCCATTCGTCGTTTCTGTCAGGGATGTCGTAAACTCTGTCGTCGTCAAAGTCCCGGCGATAGTGACACCGGCAGTCATAACGGAGGTTGATGCAAGCAGATTTGCCAGCGCGGTGGTCGACCCTCCCAAACTGACGATGTTGGCGTTCACGAGACCAGCCAAGATCGACATGGTGGTCCCGCTCAGGTTGACCGTGGTCGACGGATTGCGGATCGCTGCCCAATCCAACCGTGAAGATCGATTCCCAATGCTGAAGGACCAGAGGGCTTGCCACGCCACAGAATTGCCGGCAACGGTCCCTTCGGTAAGCACAATGTCAAAGTCACTCCCATTCGCGTAGATGGTGCTGGAGGACGAGAAGTCAATCTGGACGTGGTTCAATTGCGGCACCCCGTAATTCGGGGTGAGCGTCACGCCGGTGCTGATCAAGGTCGACGACCCATCCTTGAGGACGCGCACCACGCCACCCTCGAGCAGCCCATCCGGGGTGGGGAACGTCTTGTGAATCGTTTGGCCGGGCTCGAAATCCCCGAGATAGCTCACGGTGCTCCTCCGGATGAGTCAGGGCACGGGGATTTTCCCCCGAAATGCGGTAAGATGGCGGCTTTCGTGTCCTCAGAGGCCTCACGCCGGAAGACCGCGCACCCGTCCTGCGCGTAGAGGGCTTGCACCTCTCGGTGATAGGCGGCCATCGTGTGGCTGAGGACGAAGATCTGCCAGTCCTCGATGGTCCAGGCGGGCAACGGGGGTCGGCTCTCGGCCCGCTGCCGGTTGATCTCCTGGAGCAGCCGCGTCAACGCCTCCTGGTCTTCCGCCGTCGCAGTCCAGGTCTGCGGCTGGCCGAAATCGAACGTCACGGACTGGGCGTGGGCGAGTAGGGGCTGGACGCACACGAGCCAGAGCATCAACAGCCATGGCATGACGGCCTCCTTTAGTCGAGCGAGTGGATGACGTGCACGGTCGCCCCCACCTCCCCGGTCGCGGCGATCCACTCGGTAAAGTTCATGGCCGCGCCATTCCAGTGCCAGTGATCGGTCGCCAGGTCGAGCACCTGATACGTATTGCGTCGGAAGAGGTTCGTCGTATAGAAGCCCGTCACCTCGCCAGTGATGTCTTCCCCCGCGCCATTCATGCCACGGTTGCCCGTCATCACGATCACATTGTCCTGCACGATATTGTTGAGGCAGGTCCAGCCGGGGTTGCCGCGATCCTGGCAGGTGATCATGACCCCATGCGGCCCGTCGGTGGCAGAGGCGGTGGTGCCCTGGGGAACCGTCATGGCGTTGCGCTCGACCAGGCAGCCTTCGCAGTTCTGCAGGTGAATCTGTGGGACGAGGAGCCATTCATGGAAGACCACGCCGTTGTGGGCGACGCGATTGTGCCGAATGGTCGCGGTGTCAGAGATCTCGTACTTGATGCCCTCATGCGTGTTGTTGTAAATGTCGTTGCCTTCGATGAGCGCGAGGAAATTATCGATGTCGTACCACACGCCGGGACCTCGATTGTCGAACACTTTGTTGCGGAGAAAGCGGTGGTTCGTCGTGCTGGTAAACTTCATGCCCCCGGCTTCCCAGCCCGCGCTGAACCGCGCATAATTGTTCCGGCAGACCGTGTTGTTGACCCAGGTGGCCCCGGTCCCACTCCCCCCGGCGCCCATCTGGCCGTTGTCGCAGAGCGTGCTGTCGCGCACCTCCCAATTGGTCCCGGCTTTGATGGCGATGCCGTGGATATGGCGTACGTGGCAGCCAATGACCTTCCAGCCATCCCCAGGTGTCGCGTCGGCCGCCCCGCCAATCGCGCCACGCTGCGCCGGTGTGGCGTATTTCTCGATGGTGCCGCCCCGGCAATGCAGGGTCACGTTGTCGGCGGTCCCGCTGAAGGCGTGCCCGCTGATGCTCGTCTCAACGAGCTTGCCTGTCGGGTCGCCAAACACGTAGATCCGGTCGGTGTCGTAATCGAAAAACCACTGGCCTTCCTTGGTCACCGCCGCCAGCGAGGTCATGTGATCCCAGGGCTGGTCATCGACAAACAAGTCTTCCGCCTTGTTGCAGCGGTAGCCCGTGTCGCATTGGCCCGTCAGGACCGCCGTGCCCTGTGTTTGGCCGCTGGCGTACCAGCGATCGCCGTCCTGGGTCCACGAGGACAGGATGTCAGCCCCGGTGAGCTTCACGCGGCTATTCAGGATGATGGTCTGGTTATCTTTGGGCGTCATGTTGTTGCGACGGTAGGTGCCGCTCGTAAAGATGATCGTGTCGCCCGCGGATGAGGCCGCGAACGCCGCCACGGCATCATCCCCGGCCGCCAGGGTGATCGTGGCGGCCTGGGCGGGAAGCGCCGTGAGGAGGTATAGGAGCATGCATGAGAGTGTTTTCATGGGGTGCACCCCGTCACAATGCCGTTGACCACTGCCACACTGCTACACGAGCCCGTGACCCCGGGCGTCGCCCCCACGGTATACGCCGGGGCGACGATACTGGTGCCGGCATAGATGGTTCGCGGGCGTGTGGCCCCAGACGCGCCAATGTCATAGGTGTTATCCGCCACAGCCCAGAGGTGCCCGCTCTCGCGGATGTGCCAGCGCTCGGTGCGCGTCGTGGAGGCCAGCGGTGTGGTCGAGAAACTGAGATAGGCCGGATGGGCGCTATTGTCGGTCCAGGCGCCGGCCGAGAAGGCTTGCACCCCACCCCCGAAGCGGAAGGTCGCGCCCGTCGGGTTGCTGGCGAATAACAGGAAGCCGAGGCGCTGATCGGCCGCGCTCGGCGTGGCCCCGGTCGCCCCGATCATCCCCGCGCCCTGTGTCGAGCCGGGGCTGGCCGTATTGACAAACAGGCCCGTGAGCGTCGTGTTGCCCTTGGCCGACAGGAGCGCGGCGCTGCCGCTGCCCATGTCAGTGCCGATGCGGACGGACGTTGAGAAATAGCCAGTCCTGGGGCGGGTGGCGCCCGAGGCGCCGATGTCCGAACTCGCCCCGGTAAACAGGAGGTGACCGCTGGCCAGAACAATATTCCCGCCCGATTGGGTGAGCAGGCTGTCGCCGAGAGACGAGCCCGAGGACCAGAGGGTGAGCGTGTTCGTGGTCCCGCTGCCCCCCACCACCCCCCCGAGCGCGACTGTGGCGCAGTTCCAGAGCCCGGTGCTGGCATTAAACGAGGGGACTTGTTGGTTCGTGCACCCCCCGGGAAGCCTGAGCCCAGGGGCTTGGACGGTCCCCGCGTCGGCACGGGCGAGGCCGAAGGTCAGGAGACACAGCACCACCCACAGGAGACGGCGGTAATCGCGTGGAGACGGTGGACGTGGAGGACTGGTCACAGTTTTTGCGCCTCCTCTTTCACCGTCATCGCGACGGTCTCTTTGGCCACGGCTTCGGCGACTTTGGCCGCTTCGGCTTTCACGTCATCCACCTTGCGCGCCACGACCTGCTCAGCTTGAATCTCGGCGACCTTCACGGCTGCGCCCGCCGCTTCGTCTTTCACAGCTTCAAACTTCCGGTCAATTTGCTGGATCGCTGCCTGCCGTTGGCCCGCCTGGTGCTGTCGTTCCTCGGCGATCTTGTCGAGGGATTCCTGATGGGCCGCGACGGATGTGGCATTGGCCCTGGAGGCCGCAATCCCGGCACCAGCCGTGAGAAACCCCACCCCGACAAAGACGATCGTGCCCCTGACCGTCGCATCGAGCGCTTCTGGGGGGATCATCACCGCTGCAAAGTAAATAATGCCGACGCCCGTCAGCGCGGTCGCGATGCCTGAGAGAATCGTTTGCCAGTTTGTTAGCATGAATCTCCGCCTTTTTTGCTTGGCTCAACCCACGCCCCAAACGAAAAAGACCCACTCCCCCTGTACAGGAACGGGTCTTTTTCTCACCTCCAGCCGGTAGCGAGCCGGGAAGGCTTGGGGTGCTGCGCTTCCTACCGAGGCGCTATCTCATGATGTCACTCGCTCGATATCGTCCGGCCATTGATCCGTTTTCATCATCTGCGCCAGTCGCACCGCACGCGTCTTGACTTGACTCGCCCATTTACTTTTCAGCATGGCGCTCGCCGCCGCGTCATACGCGCCTTGCTCAATGAGTTTCAGGGTGTTCTTGAATGACAAGAGTCCCCGGAAGCGATTCCCGAGACCCATGTTAAACGCCATATCGGCAATGACCGCCTGTCGCACGGGTGATAAGGAGGAGAACCACGGCAGGGCACGGGTGATCTGGGCAATCGTCTCCGCGATGTCATTCGCGAGCAGGAATCGGGCTTCGTCATCCCGTAACCCACGATCGGTGAGGTTGCGTCCACAGCCAATGGTCCATTTCCCCACGGTATCCTGATAGAGTTGGAGGCGGTAGCCTTCGTGCACCATCAGGAGCTGATGAAGATGCGCCGTCAAGGTGTCAGGACAGGTCTGCTCGTCAGGGGCAGGAGCAGGCATCTCAGGGAATGGCGGCAACATCAGCGCATGCCAATCAAAGTCGGTGATCCGATCAGGCCGAATAGCATCAACGAGCTGCGCATAGATATCTGGGCGTGTCTGACGGAGGAGTTCGGCACCCGCCACCATCAGTAAGATCGCCGGGGGGATCATTCGTATCCCTCCACTCGAATCCCATACGAGGCCGTCAGCTTCTGGAAATGGCCGAGGGCTAAGGCCTGCTCGCCCTGCCGGCGGTTGACCTCCTTGGCATCCAGAATGGCCTGGAGATAAGCCTGGTGCGCTCGATCCCACTCGTCATAGGCTTCACGCCCATCCTGCCACTGATCAGTGGTAATTAGCCCATCGCGATAGGCATCCTTCCAGGCGTCGATGGCGGCTACAGCATAGGCCCGGTCTTTAACGAGCTGGTCATAGCGGTGCTGCAGTGAACCGGCGCACGCACTCAGCACGAGCGCGAGTCCGATGACGAGTAGCCCCGAGGGCGTCTTAGGCATAGCGGTTGATCGTGCCCGCAAATTGCACACTCCCATCTGTTTGGGGGACCACAGAGACCCTCACGCACACGTCAAATTCCTGCCCTGCCTGATCGTGGGCTTTCACCTCATATTGCTTGCTCAGGGTGCGATGATCCCGCTCACGTAGGTACCGCGCGACCCCGTCGAGGTGCGCCTGTTGCAACGACGCGGGGATAATCAGCTCGGTCAACCGTCGCCCGATGGCTTCCGATGCCGTGTACCCGAACATGGCTTCCGCGTGCGCATCCCAGGCGGTCACCACGCTCGACTCATCCGTGTTGATCCCGGCCGGATCGGGTAGTTCCCGGCGCGGCGGGGCGTGTGGCTCATCGCTGAGGATGCGATAGAGCAAATAGAAGCCCACGAGAAAGTGCCCGTTGACGAGGAGCGGCGTGACATACTGCTGGACATCCGGGAACCAGGGATAGGACCACCCTCGGGCGATCATGACGACCATCACGCGCCAGATGAGCATCCAGACGAAGGCCCAGCCCAACATCAGCCAAATCCCGGTCCACCGGGCATGTCCGGGGAACAGCCGGCTAATCAGGTAGACGATGCCCATCGTTACGAGCTGGGCGAGGACTTGGACCCACCCAGAGAGTTCTTTGCCCAGATCCACAACCGTATCCACCACGGGTTCCTTTCCTGGGGTGGTTCGGGCGCCTCGGCGGTCGCCGTATTGAGGCGCTGACGTTCGGCTTCGAGTTCTTCCTGGCGCTCCTCCAGGTGGTGCAGACGATTCTCGTACGTGCGCATTAAGAGTTTTGCGTTCCGGCGGCCGTCCATCAGACCGACCCACACCCCCGAGGTGAAAAACACGAATGGATTAGGAGTCGAGCCCTCGGCACTCGCATCACGGTGGATAGCGTAGGCCTCCTCGATCAGTTCTTGTAATCGGGCCACGGACATCTGCTCCGCGTCACGTTTATATTCCTCAATGAGCGCATTGAGTCGTCGCGCGGATCGATACGGCACGTGGAAGACTCCTAACATCTTTCGACAAATGGCGATCTCCCTCAGCGATCGTGAAACATATCGGCCAGGCGCTTATCAAACGAGTCGAGGAGCGGCTTCAACCGCGCCTCCAGGATCGAGATCTTGAGGTGCTCTATTTCGTTTTTCTCCCGCAAAATCGACCCCTCCACATCGATCTTTTTCCGCAGCGTCTCCAGTTCCGCCTCGATCCATTTCCTCAGCCCCTCATCCGTCCCCTGCCGGCGACTCTGCTCCACGCGGATGAGGCTGTACACCGCCACCAAGACTGAGATACCCGCAGTGATGTGCGAAAATTCGATCACGGCGCTCCATTGGGGGGGGCAAAGGACTCGCGAATGAGATCCTCAAGCGTCTGCTGGGTACTCTTCCCCTGCTCCCGGGCTTTCCTCGCGAGGAGTTCGACAGCCAGCGGAGACAGCTCACAGAGCACCACTGCCTGCTGCATGATGGTGGCATTGGGCGTCTGGAGCCCCTTCATGCCTTCGGCCATGCGCCGCCGCTCGGTCACCACGTTATTCACGATCGCCGCCAACCGCTCGGCGTCGAGCCCAGCCTTCACCACGAACTCTTGCGCCCCTGAGCGGATCGCCGTGCGCACCACGTCGTCATCGCCCAGCTCCGAGACCACGATGATCGCCATCGCGGGCGCGCGCTCCTGGGCCAGACTGAGCCCCGCCATCTGCACCCGCGACGGCGGGATGATCAGATCGACAATGAGCACGTCAATCACCTGCAGGTTCGCCTGCATCTGGATCAGCGCTTCATTGAGGCTCTCGAGGTGGGTGACCTCACACCCCGGTCCCAGACCGGTGCACAGCCACTCGCGCAGACGGGCGGCTTCGTCGGGTTGATCGGCGACGAGCATGACGTGCATGGCGCCCTCACTTTCTATGGGGCTCCGGTGGCCCCGCTCACGATTGCAGGATGCTGGCGATCTGACCCCATACGACCCTCCACGCGTCTGGCTCCCTAACGCGGCAACCTTGACGAGCATGCCGCAGCCGTGATACACCGTGATGCATGATGACGCGCCCAACCCCGCACGGCGCCGGTGTTCACAGCACCGGACCACTGTCCCTACAGTGGCCGCCGTGCGGCTCAGCAATCTCTCGCCTTAATCGTCCCGAATATAGACGCGACAGGTGTCTTCCAACTTATTGCCGTTATCGAGCGTGACAATCACCCCCACGCGGTAGAGTTCCCGGGCGACCCCCGCCTGTAAGACCACTGAGGCGTCGGTCCCGGAGACATTGGCCGTGGCACTCCCCAGGAGCTCTGTCGTCCGCCCGGGCTCGTACCGCACGACTTCTCCCGACAGGTGGGCATAGCGCAGTACCGGGCGGATGGTCGCGACGAACCCGGCGATCGAGAACACTTTGACGCGCTCTTGCGTCGGGGCAGACCCGAGAATCAGATGCGCGCCTCGGCCAGGATCGACGGCCAGGGTCACCGTCGTCGCCCCAACGGCGGCGTCGGCCGCCAGTGTCGTACTCAGCCGCGGCACACTGATCCGCTCGAGCCTGGAGGCGAATAACTCCCCACTGGCGAGCGCGGTCCCCGCGGGCAACTTGCCCGCATAGGGGAAGGTCAGGGTGTACGATTCGTTGGGTGACTTTATGACCATGGACGGCATCAGCCCACCTCTAGTTGAGCGTCACGTCAAAATCGCCGACCCCGATCGACGCCGTATCCCCGGAGAGGACTGGCTTCGCCACCGACAGTGCCCCGAAGGCCAGAAGGTTGCCGCTCGTTGAGGCGTCATACACGACCACATAGGTCAAATCGGCGCCAGCGAGCCAATCGCCGGAGGCCTGCGGCCAGGTGATCGCGGTACCGTTAGCCTTCGCCCCGCCCGTCGCCGCTGGGAAGTTCGTCGCGTTATTGGTGACGGCCACGCGGGCATAGCTGCCGCTAGAGGGCTCGGTGACGTTCGTCCCATCCTCAGCGGGAGTCGTCGAGCTGAGGCCGAAGTACAGGGTCGCCGGGGCGGTATACGCCGCGGCGCCGAAGACGTGATCAAGGACCTCCGACTCAAGGAAATTTGAGAAAGACATGGCTATATCCTTTCATTGTGTTACGTCTGTTCACCGCGCCGTGATCCCACATTCACCACATACCGCCGTGTGAGGGTGGCCACCCCACTATCGGCCTCATCCGTTGCGCTCGCATCATCGGGGGGATCGGGGATGACGATCCACGCCGGGAACCCCGTGCCGAGCCCGATATCCAGTTCTACCAGTACCGTGGTCAGCGCGGCGACCGTGGTGGCATACGGGCGCATGGCGGTGACGTGCGCCGTGAGGCCCGCCTCGGTCACGACCGGGGCCACGATCCCCCGGTGAATCAGCGGCAGCCCGACCGTGACCGTACTCATGGCGGGAATCGCCACCGTCTCGCCGACGAGGCGCCGCAGGATGGCGTCGAGATCACTCGACGCAGCGATGACCCCGTGCAACGGCTTCGTGCGTGCCAGCATGGCGCTTAGGCTGGCGGTACACGCCACGGTGCTGCCCAGTGGGCGCATGGTCTGCAGCGTGGGGGTGAACACGCCAGAGCCCTGCACCGTGGCGAGGAGATCCGCCGCACGCGCCAGCGTGCCACTGAGCGCACTGGTGTGACTGATCACCACCGCGAAGGAGACAATCGCCTGCGCCGTGACGGTGAGCGAGGCCGACACGCTGGCCGTACACGCCACCGTGGTCTGGAGCGAGCGGGCCACCTCCGCCATCGACGCAAGATCGCTCGTGACGCTGACGGCACTCGTGAAGCGGGACGCCCTGACCAGGCTTGACGCGAGGGTACTCTGCACACTGAGACTCGTGGCCAGTGTGGCTGATCGCTGCAGATCAGCGGCGAGACCGGACGTGGCGCTGAGCGCTGAGGCGACCGTACGGCTGACGGCGACCGCAGGGACGAGGGTACTGGTGGCCGCCGCGACACTCGCAAATGGCCGGCTCACCAGGAGTGACGCGACCAGTGTACTCGTGTTGCTGATGACGGCCGCGACACTGACAAGGTTCTCAGCCTCGACCGTGAGATCGGCGCTGACACTGCTCTGCGCAGCCACCGTCGTCCCAAGCGGGCGTGTCGCCGTGACGTGTCCCACGAGCGTGGGACTGGCCTGGACCTGTGGTGCCATCCCCGCCAGGCGTTGTGTGGTGCCACTGACCGTGCTCTGAACCGCCACAATCGCCTGAACCGCTCTCATCGTCGCCAGGAGCGACGCCAGGGTACTCGTGGCTCCTACCGTACTCGCGAGCGGACGATCGTTCGCCAGAGAGGCGCTGATCGAGGAGGTGGAGGAGACGGTCGCGGCATAGGTCACCGTGCCAGCGATTGAGACGTCACCCGCAAGGGTACTGGCGGCCGCGACGGTGGTGCTCAGTGGGCGGGCGACCTGACTGGTGCCACTGAGTGTGGTGGTCGCGGAGATGACACTCGCCAGCCCTGCGGCTCGCCGGATGGCACCGGAGACGTCACTGGTCAGGCTGATCGAGACGGCCAGCGGCCGAGTGGCCCGTACCGATGGACTGACCGTACTGGTGGCACTGACGGCTGAGGCCATAGGACGGGTCGATGACACCGCAGCACTGATGGTGCCTGCCGCCGCGATGGTGGTGGCGTAGGTGACCGTGCCGGCAATACTGACATCGCCGAGGACGGTACTGGTGGCCGTGACGGTGGTCGCCAGCCGTCGTGAGGCATGGACGGCTGCACTCACACTGCTCGAGGCCGCCACCGTCGCGTGGAACCCAACCGACCGGGCGAGCACGCCCGAGACCTGACTCGTGGCACTCATCTGCGCCGAGACGGCTGACGTGATGGAGACCGTCGGCGTGAGCACACTGGTGGCCGAGACCGTTGAGGCCAGCGGGCGCAGCGTGTGAAGATCGCCAGCGAGCGTACTGGTGGCAGACAGGAGCGTGGCGAATGGGCGTGTGGTGGTAAGTGCCGGAGCAAGGGCACTCTGCGCACTCATGGTTGCCGCCAGCGGGCGGGTCGACACCAGCGTCCCACTGATCGTCGTCGTGGCGGCGACGGTCGCGACGCCTGGACGAGAGACCTTCAGCACCCCCGCCACCGTACTGCTGGCACTGATCGTCGCTGCGAAGCTGACGATCGTCGGGGTATAGACCCCAGCCAACGTCACGGGGGCGAAGGTGTCAGGCCTGAAAGTCCATGTGGCAAAGGTCTTGAGCATTAGCTCACCGTCACGTCGCTTCTGTTACCCGAGCCGTCCACGGTGACTGTCACCCGTGTGGTCCCAGGATTTTCGAACGCCTGGAAGATCTCGACCCCCGTGCCGGCATCCGTCACTTCTCCCGCAATAATCGCGGACATGGCTTTGAGCGCCGTGCGCACGGTGGCTCCCGACTCGACCCCGTTCGCGAGATCCAGTAGCGCGGTCGCAATGGCATTCCGCTCTGCGGATTCCAACGTCATCGCATCCCCCGTCGCCGCCGGAGAACCAGGGAGTAAATCTGTTTGGGCTTTCACCCCATCAATGAGCGTATCGAGCGCGGCAATCGCGGCCAGGACTGCGTCGTCAGCCGTGCCGAGGGCTGTGGCCAACTCTGCATTCGTGGGGACGTCCCCCACCGCCGTCAAGACACTATTCGTGTCCGAGGTCAATTCCGCGCGCGTAGGTGGGTCATAGGCATTCAGCGCGTCGGTGGCCTCACTCTCCACCTGGGCATCCCAGGTGGCATTCCAGGGAACCGCACTCAGCCCCGCGCCTGCGGCGCCAATTTCCGCCGTATCGGTCAAGATGCTCGCCGTCTCGGACTTAATCGTCGTGGCGTGATCCCGAATCGCCTGGAGGCTATCGGTGGTCCGGTCATACGCCGCCGTGCCGTCGTCCATGAGTTGATCGAGGTACGTGCCGGCCGGGATGGCGGGGATACTCGCCGCCGTGCCGGCAATATGGTCCAGGTTGACGTCCGCAAGAGCCGTATCCACCTCGGCATTCACCTCGACGGCCGACAGGTCATTGAATCCGGTGACCCCGGTGCCCTTCGCCAAGACGATATTGGTGCCCGCGGTCAGAAGTCTCGTCGCCACACTCCACACCGCATCGAGGGCCCCTGACGCGAATTTCGCCGCGGTGAACGCCCCACTGGCGATCTTCGTGTCGGTGATGGCATCTGAGGCGAGCGCGGATGCCGTAATGAGGCCGTTGGCGATCTCCACGGCGTGGACCTGGAGCGCATCGGCACCGAAGAGGGCATCCCAGACATTGGCCGGGAGGATCATAAAATCTTCCCACACCGGCAGCGCGCCCGATTCGTTAATGGCGAGGCGGAGTAATCCGAGCGTGCCGGTATCGGTCGTATCCAGCGTGACTTCGTAGAACCCCCCCTCTTCATGCGAGAGCGTTTGCGCGGCGTTCTTCTGTGCCCAGTTGGCGTTATTCTTCTTGAGGCGGATGTCGGGCTGGGTGATGGTGAGCCCGGTCATCGCCGTCACCCCATCACTCGCATCGAGAAACGGTCCAACCGGCACATCCACCGACGTGGATTGTTTCAACCATCGCATCTACGCCACCCTCCGGCGGTGGTAATAGTGTTGTGCGACGGGGATCGAGAGCCCACCCGGCGGGGCTGACGCGGGCGCCACAATCCTCCGCCGCGCCGGCTGCCACACGATCGGCGGGCCGTCGGCCGTGGCGCTGTTCGTGCCCACCGCGAGGGTACGCCCGTTGCCGCTCAGGTCGGCCCGTGCCTGCGTGGTCGCCCCGCCCTCCAGGAATGGGTACCATTCGAAGAGATTCGCGCTCCGGATCGGCACGTAACACCCCCGCTCCTGCTCGATTTCTGCCAGGCTGAGGCCCGCAGACCATTGCTTGAACGCCGCGATCCTCCCGTTGAACCAGCCGGCCGCGGCGTTAAACACGTTCGTCCCGATATGCTCCTGGGACGGGGTGAAATTCGTCGTCGTGCTCGTGTACGTGTTCGTCGTCAGGCTACTGCCCGGTGTGCCGTAGTACCACACGGTCTGTGACGCCCCGGTCCCGGCCCGCGCGACCGCGAAGAAGTACCACGCCCCCACCGACATGGTGACCGACCCTGGCAGCACCACGCTGCTCCTCTCTAGCGCCATCGTCGAGCCGTCGCCGTTCTCATTGTAGAGCGCCCAGTAGCCCTGGGTGCTCCAGAGGGCCGCGTTGGCGCCGACCCGCGCGACATCGAGGGCGCACCAGAATGTCGTCGTCATGATGCCATTCGTCGGGAACGACCCGGTGGTCCGGTTGTAGTGCTCTCCCGTGGCATCGATGCGGACGGCCACTCAGGTCTCCATCCCCACGAGGCCCCCGTCGAGGAGCTGGGCGTCCCCCGTCATGCCGTCGTTCGCGTGGGTCGCGTTCCGCCGCACCCGCACGACCGCAAACTCCCCGTTGACCCAGGAATCCATGTCCGCGCCGTGGGTGAAGGTGATCGTCGCCACGCTGATCTCCCCCGAGGCGCTGGCCGCCGTGTCGTCCACCTCGTTAAAGTCATAGGTCTGGGAGGTGTCGAGATCCTCCGCGTCGTCGGCGATGCGTCGGACGGCGATGCCCCACCGCGTGGCACCGCTGGTGGCGCTGGCGGCCATCCACGGGAGCGTGAACGTCAGCCCGCCCCCGTCGTACCCCTGGAGCTGACAGTAAAAGTCCAGGTACTCGATAGCCGCCGCGTCGAAGTTCCAGACGGGCACCTGCTCGGCCGGAGTGCTCCCGCCCGTCCGGGCGCTCAGAGCCGCGAAGGTGGCCGACGGGGGCATGACCGCGAGGATTTGCACAACCACTGCACCGGATGCCACGATGCGTCCCCCTTTGGTTACGTGCCGAGCTGGTAGCGTTTCACGAGAATGAGTTGGAACATGAACGCCAGTTGCGCCGCAGTAAACCCCCCGTTCGCCGGCCTGGCGGCGGCGGGGAGCGCGGACACGAGCGACGCCTGGTTGTCAGAGATCCACTGGTCCATCGCGTCCAACGCCTGCCGCACGAGCGATTTCTGGCTCACATTGGCGGACAGCGCCCCCGGCAGTTGCGGCATCAACTCGGCCCAGGCGGCGACCCGCTGTTCACTCGTCATGACTGCCATCAGGCACTCCTTTCTGATGACCCGTTCGTATCGAGTCGATTACGGCGTCACGTCGATGCGATCGGCCGTCACATACGTCCCCGTACTGCTGGCATGCTTGGTCCCCGTCGCCCGCACTTTGACCGTGTGTGTGCCGGCCGCCAGGGTGGGACTCGTGTAGATGAGGACCTGATCGGCTTTCGACGTGGCATAGAGGTCCACCGTCGTCTCCGCCCCGCCGTCGATGGAGACGGCGACCTTCCCGTGCCAGGGGGCTTTGGCGACGAAGACCTGGGCTTTGGTGCCGGAGAACGTGTACGTGTAGAAGCGATTGGCGACGGCCGTATAATGGTCGTCGTTGAGGTACTTCCCCGCCCCGGTGGCATAATCCCAGGTGCCGGTGTACGTGAATGCCGTGTCATTGACCGAGGTGACGGCCGGGGGCGACTCGTCCCCGTATTCAAAGGCCCCCTGGTCTGGGGAGGCCCCCTGTGGGACGGCATTCCCGTCATAATCCTCGTCGTGCCCGAGGTCCGGCGCGGCGTCGATGGCGGGGCTGTCATCTTGGAGGTGGAAGTCCTTGGAGCCGGCATTCATGAATTGCGGATCACCCACCTGTTCCCCAGTCCCCAGGCTGTACGAGGGGGTAAACGCGTAGAGGTTGTGGGTGTGCGTGCCCGGCGTGCCCCCCATCTGCGTCATGCGGATAATGTTGTTCCGCAGCGAGACGAACCCGAAGCCGTTCGAGGAGCAGCCGGCCAGGAGCCGCCCGCCGCTCGCCTGATACACGGTATTCTGCTCGAACCGGAGATTCGTGATGGTGATGGCGAAATTCCCGCCCGTGTGGGGGCAGACGGCGACGCCGGTGTTCAGGAGCACGTTATAGGCCACGGTGACGTTGTTGGCCGTGCCCCCGTTGCCGGACCCGAGCTCGATAAACCCGTCGGTCCCTTCGGCCCAGTTGTGATGGACCGAGGTGCGGTCTCCCTGATTCCAGACCTCAACGAATCCCCCGTCCGTGCCGTAGTCCTGGCTCGTCGCCTTACAGTTGACGCCACGGTTGTAGGCGATCTCATTGTCCGGTGCTGACACCCAGAAACAGACGGCCCCGTAGTCGTCATCCCCCCCGGAGGTGTTCACGACCATGCGCAGGTCATGGACGTAATTCCCGATGACACGGTTGAACGAGGCACTCAGGAACACCCCAAGCCCACAGGCCGTGATCTCATTGTCTTGAATGATATTGTTCGTGGCCCCGGACGCGATGTGGATGCACGCCTCGTGCGCGTGGCGGACCAGCAGATCCTTCACCACGTTATAGTCACCGGTGACCGTGATGGACTCGGTAAATCCACTGGTCGGCGGCGTGGACGACCGCTGGATGATCGGGGCGGCCCCAGTCCCGTAGGCTTGATACGTCACGGGAGTGCTCGCATTGCCGATACTGTCGATGACGAGTGTCGTCCCGGTCCACGTGCTGCCGCGCTTGAAATTGATGACATCCCCAGCGGAGAATGCGGTGTTATTGACTTTGGTGAGGGTTTTCCAGGGGGAGCCGCTCGACGTGCCGCTGTTGCTATCGGACCCGCTCGTGTTGTCCACGTAATACGTCGCCGCCTCGGCGGACCCGAGACTGATGAGTGCCGCGACGCCTGATGCTACGATCCATAGCCATCTTCGCATCCATCGTCACCACCCTGCCCGCACAGGGTTCCCGCGTGTGAGAAGGCTGGCGGCAGGTGAGTGCGGGACACCCACTCTTCGACCCGTCGGTCTATCCGCCGATGAGGAAGTTCATGTTAAACTATTGTAATCGTTACGGGAAATACGATGAGCCCGCATTACATTGTCCGGTGCTACTGCCTTCAACCTGGCTGATCGTCATTCCCAGCCGGTCGGCAATGCCGACTAGGCTATCCGAGACCGTATTGTTGAGCCCCGCGACACAGGCGCCCATCCCGTAGGGATAGATGCCCGACACATTCGTGGGGCAGGAGGCCGGCTTGGTCGTGACCCACCGCTTATTCGCCGTATTTTTCACCCCGCCCTGGTAGCGATAGAGCACGTTCGCGCCGATGTCGCCACCGTCCGACGCGGCTCCCTTGAGATTAGAATTCGTCGGGATGCAGACTCGGGCCGTTCCCATCTGTGGGTCACTGGTGGTGATGTTGGTGATGTTGGCATGGCTCGTGGGGGTCGTCCCGGTGTTGCCGAACAGTCGCGAACGGTTCAGGGCGAAGTCGTCGTAGACGCCCCCCAGGGAGATCAGGAATCCTTTTTTCGACGTCGGACCATGGATCAACCCATCTCGGAGGTAGATGGAAAGGTTCGTCGGATTGACCGAGGCGGTGATCGGGGCGTTGACCCCATTCGACGCCGCGGCCGTCGCGAAGATCGAGAAGTGCGCCACGTCGGTGTTGACATTTGACTGCAAGGAGAGGGGGATGCGGGTGGCATTGACGACGAGCAGGTCGCGGATCACCCAGTTGCTGATCAGCGTCCCCGAATGCGGGGCGATTTTCTGCCCGTACCAATCGTTGAGGCTGATATTGCCGAACGCGCGATTGCCTGACGAATGAAACCCGGATGGCCCAGATTCATTATTGAGCGCGGTTGAATTATTCTCCGAAATGTGATCTTCGATGAGGTGGTTATTGCCCGGATAGATCGTAATCGCCGCATCCATCTTGTTATCATTATTGTCGATGTCGATGAAATCGGCGGGGGTGGTATACGTCCGGTTATTCGCGTAATTCCGTCGAAACGTCGAGTTGCTCTCGTACTTCGTAATCATGCAGTACCGCACATCGCCGTAACATTCGTTGTCTTCCACAATGTGGCTGCCGATGCCTGATTTATCACTGGCCCAGAGGAGGACGGTTCCGGCAATACTGCCGTCGACTTGCTTACGCGGGCCGTGGACGAAGAGGTTCCGGCGGATACCCATCCGGGCGCAGCCGTTGCACAACAGTTTCTCTTCCGTATTGGTATTGGTTGCGCTGGCGAAAAAGGTGATCCCCTCGATATTCCAGTCCGTGCAACTGATGAACGAGAGAAAGGGGATGGTCGCGGAGTTAGACGAGATGCGGGCGAGGCGCTCATTCTCCGCGCGGACCGTAATCTTCTGGCTGGGGGTCCCATTGCGCACGCCAGCGCCACAGTTGATAGTGGGCACAGGACTGTAGGTGCCATCCTTAATCAGCCAGGTTTCCCCGGGAGCCGGTCGTCCTGATCCAGTCGTCCGCGCGAGTGCCGAGATGGCACAGGGGGACCCATTCGAGCAGGTGGTTCCGCTCCCCCCCGTGGAGATGTAAAACGTGGTGCCTGCCACCGCAGTCGTATCATTCGCTTCGCTGCCATCATCCGTATTCCCGGCCTGATCCCGCATCGTCGCCAGCACATAGTAGGTGGTCCCGGCGCTCAGACCAGATAGGTTAAACAGGGCGGTACAGGACGAGGTACAGAGCCCCGTGGTGGTGATCGGCCCCTGGGTCGCGAGGGTATACGTGCCTGTCGCGGTCCCTACCTGGAGGGTCACGGTCATACTAGAAGAGGCGTTATCCGACCCCGAGACGGTGACATTACAGCTCCCCGAGTTAGGGCAGTCGATCACGGTGGAGGAGACGGTGGGGGCAGTGGTATCGGCTGGGGTGATAATCGTCCCTGATGCCTGGCACAGCCCCAGATGAGGCAGCGTCGGATCGGCGTTGAAGGCGTATTGATATTTCAGGGTGTTGCCGACCACCCGCTCGTTATCGCGGAACCCGCACAAGAATTGGAGACCTGCGGAGATATTCGCCGGGGCATCAAAGGCCATCTGAATGCGGCGGCGGTTGCCGCTGACCGATGTGGTGACGGCGACATTCGCGAGATTATTCGCGACGGTGAACGTCCCCCCAGGCCCGGTGGCATCGTAATAGTCCGGTTGCGGGCTGGCGGCGAGAATCCAGAGTTGATCGGTCGGCGCCCGGACCAGGCTATCCATCTTCAGATAAGCGATGGCGGCCGTATAGCTCGCAATCGTGGTCGAATCGGTCGCGACATCCGTCCAATCCTGATTCGCCAGGGTCTTTTCCCATCGAATGTAGATCCGGTCTGGCGAACCTTCCTTGTAGACCATCTTCATCGTGGCAGGAGCCGAGAGGGGGAGATCGAACCCCGTGCCACCCCAGACTGCGCTATCCGCCTGCTCCCAGACTGTGCTATCGACCGTCGGGGCCGGATTGGCTCCGAGTTCGAACATGCCGTAATTCACCAGTGGGGCCGGTTCATCCACCGTGGGGAGAATCGGGGTCACGGTGGATGACGTATTCCGGTAGAGGGCGCGGAAGGAGAGCCCAGGGGTGATGGCCACACAGAGTTGCTTCGGGGTCGGGTCGCCATCAATCACGAATTGACGCTGGATCAGGTCGCCTTCGATGGCCTCTCGCTGGTAGTTACTATCGACCCGGAGCCCGATCGGCACGTAGTCATAGCCCGTCAGCGATACCTTGGTCATGTACTGGTTATGGGGGGTCCCGCCGTGCCCGGTATCCCCGGCAATCGTGACCCAGATCGCCCCCGTCCCTTTGACTCTCGCCCAGATGTAGCCGGTGAAATCCTCATCAATCCCGTAGCAGGCTTTCGCGGCACTGTAGTCCGCGTTAAAGGGCAGCGTGACCACATCGACCGTGCCGTCCGTATCTTCGTCGCTGGCAACGGCCATCGGGGAGACCAGCACCCCGTCGGCGGCCTCGGCACAGAACCCCGTCGCACACGCGGCGAAGGGAAGGGATGCGGCGCACCCGGCATCGGCAGCATCCCGTGATCCATCCCGGTTGTTATCCCGCAAATCGCTACAGGTGGGATCGCCAGTCGGCCCTTCGGGGAGGTTGGTCACGGGCACACTGAGTTGCGGCCACAGCAGACAGACCAGGAGGAGACTCACGAGGCTGACACGTCGGAGAATACGCATACGCTCCCCCTACTTAGAAGAACACGGGTGCCGCCCGTCGTCGCCCGTAGGTTGGTTGGGTCGTCGCCCACCAGTGGACCGTCACCCCGCTCTGATCCACACAGGCGGCGCTGCCGGTCAGGATGCCGTCACTCTGGTAGGCTTTGATCTGGTTCGTCGTCGCCGCGGTATTCACCATCACCCAGGACAAATCCCCCACCGTGCCCCACCGACTACACGTCGCCGCCCCCACGCCGGTCACCTTGAAGAGCGACAACACCGGATTGGCCACCGTCGCCACCAGGCCATCAGCGGTCGCATCCCCGGGGTACGAATCGCTATCATTGGCCCCAGGAATGGCTTTAATGGCGACATAGGCATACGTCTGCCCCAGCGTATTCACCGAGGCGTGCTGGCCGAGTGTCGCCCCGGTCGCGGTAATCGATTCAATCGCATCTGAGATGTTCGCCCCTGAGATGAGGGCGGTGACATCCCCGCCCATCCCCGCCGTGCGGAACGCTGTGACCGTCGAACCCCCGGTGGTGTGGCGGATCATCAGCAGGCCCGATTCAAAGGCCCTGGTCAGGGGGAGCGGGGTGCCGTTGACGCCATCGCCGCTGTATGTCCCGACCTCGATATCTTGATTCGCATCATCCCCGAAGGCGATGACATAGCAGGTCACACCCGCTGGTGAAACTTCCGCCCCGGTGCCGATTTGCACGACGCCCGCGCTGAACGCCTGGATTCGATTGCTCACCCAGTTGGAGCTTGACCCGAAATAGATGGCCTGGGGAACCGTCGCGGAGGTCGCCCACAGGGGGTGCTGGGTTCCTTCGCATTTGATGAAGGCCGCGATGGGGGTCCAGGTCACGCCAGGAAGGGCAATGTTCCGGTCATCGGTCGTCCCATCCGCCAGATAGTCTGTCGTCGCGACGAGATAGGCTGAGGTCGGCGCACTCCACAGGACCAGGAGACTGATGAACACCAAGAGCCATCGGGAGAATCGTCGGCGCATCGCTTACTCCGCAAATGGGGGACAGGAAGTACACGCCGCCCGAATCGCCGCCCGCTCGGCGTCTGACGTAGCCGGCTGGCGATAAATATCCTGGAGCGTGCGGGCTTCCTCACTGAGCATGTTCTTGTACCGACCAGCGAGTTGCTGCTCAAGGAAGTTGCCCAAGGCGTTCGCGTATTGATTCAGATTAGGCGTACAGGTACACGTCGGCGGCTCCCCGGCACTCGTACAGCCGCCCAGTGGGGCTTGCGGCGGGGTCGCCCGGACCCGGTCTTGGCATGCATCGACGTACATGCGTTTGATCGCTTTTTGTTCGATGTCATCGGCGACTAAGGCGATGTTGATTGTGACGTCAGCCGCGTCAATGAGAAGTGGGAAAGAAAGACTCCCTATCAAGAGAACTACTGTGAATACTCGTATCATCACGCCACCCCTCATCGCTCGTGCCCTCATGACGCCTGTCCTGATGCAGGACACAATTACGTAACTAATTGGTAGAATAGATAATTTTAACACCTAAAAGTCTCCAATCCGACATGGGGCTAAATGTGGTCGCCGTGGCATCAATCTGCCCACGGAAAAATAGATGGCTCGTTTGTGTGCAGGTCCCATTCAGCGTAATCGCTGATGTCGCCGCACTGATTTGTAGATCTGCAGCTTGATTGCCATGCGTAATGGTGGCTCGCTGCTGCCCGGTCGTACTATGGGCAGCAACAGCAGCCCCATCAGCCCTGCACTGCCCCGCGAAGTCGAGAGCCACGACTTCAGCATTTTGATTGGTGACTGAGTAGCCATACACCTGAATCTGGACTGTTGACGAATTCCAGTTATCTGCCGTGGTGAAGCCAAGATCGAATTCGACAGAAGCGGTGTCATCGTCCGTACAGGTCACGCTATACCGCTTCGGCCCATTGGTCAGTAATGCCGCTTCGGTCGGGTCACTACAGGCGCCAGAGCTACTCATCGCTGAGGCAGGCACCCACACCGATCTGGTACCACTCACCGGCGTACACGTCACGACCATCACGGGAGGGGTGCCGGTCAGCGCGCAGGTGAGCCCGGCCCCCCCGACGATATCCAGTTGGCAGTCCGGTTCATCCTCCGTACAGTGGAGGCAGTCATCCCCTACACAGACGCTCCGGAGTGCCGGTCGGCCTGGAGGGTCTTCGGCATTGGACCCCAGTCCACTCGGACACAGCCAGGTTTTGGGCCCGCCGGCGTGGGGCAGCATCATCCAGTGAATGAAGGACTGGCAGGTGCCGGGTCCCGGTTCGGCCAGCAAGAGTTCGGGGTAGGGTAAGACGTTGGGATTCTCCAGCAGCCCAGTATCCGGATCGGTCAACACGACAAGATCGCCGAGCACGTCGCTCAGCATCCCACTGAGGGCCGCCGATGAGATGCCGACCGGACTGTAGGTAATGCCAGTGGTCCCGAGGGTGCCTTCGGCGAGGGGCGTGTCATGGGCGAGGGAAAAGAAACTCTGATGATACGTCAGCCCCCCCCGCACAAAGATGAGCATATTGGGCACGAATTCGCGCGCTTCGTTCATATCGCTGACGCGGGTCATGGCCGTCGAGCTGCTATTCCATTGGTAGATCCCATTTTCTGCCGCGTTCTCCTGCTGCCACACGAGTACCCGACGATTGATCGCCGGATCGGTGGTTTCCAAGAGTACCCCGTCAAAGGCATCGGTCCCGGGATTACTGAGCGTGATCGCCGTCGTCGAGGCGGCGCGGACGTGCGTCCACGGCGGGAATAAGAGCCCCGTCATCCCGGGATCGCCGGGTTGCCCCGCGAGGGACAGGCGCAGTCCGGCGAGGACTACGAGGACGGTCAAGAGGGCCAGTCGTCGGATCGGATCAGATCGCATCGCACTCCTACGCGGGGGGGCCGATATGGACCCGACCCCCGGGCATTTCGACCAACACATCAGCCCCGAAGGATTTGAGGCGCATCATGTTGCGGCCTCGCATCAGAAAGTCCTCGCCGTTGGCTAAATCCAAGAACGTGCCCTGCCGCACCAACACGTGCTGCGTGGGCGTCGCCAGGCTAATCAGGATCTCTTCGCCGTGCGGGACACCCGTGATCTTGTCGAGCTCGTCCAGGGCGGCGGCATCCTGTGTGGCGACGGCGTACCATCCCCAGCCCGTGACCGCCACGATGCCCCCGGCGATGGTGACCGTGCCCGGCGGGCGGTACATTTTGACCCAGAACGCATCGACCTCGGACGGGGTCAGGTCTTGCGTGCGTTCGGCGCGGATCGGGAGTGCCATTTAGTCCAGCCCCAGTGCTGTTCTGAGTTGAGGGAGCAGGATGGCCTGCTCTTCCGGTGTTTTCGCCCGATACGCATTGGTGAGTGCCTGCATATCTATGGTGAGTTTCTGCCCCATGAGGCCGGTAATCATCTCGTCCACCTGGGCCTGTATCCACGTATTGATCGCCGCCAGTGGGGGAGACTCGCCGTGGAGCTGTGTCATCCACCAGGCCAGTATGGTTTCCTGCTCCGGTGTGGTCGTGATGGTGTACTCGGCCATTACGCCGTCCTCATCTCGTGGGCGACGGAGATGCTCGAACTATTCACGGTCACGGAGGCCCCCTGGCCGAAAATGTGGAGGCTATAGACGCCGGAAAACGCGGGAAGTATATCCATATCCCAGGCTTTCAGATTCCATTGGACCGCCCCACCGCTCGCATTGTGGTAGGACTCTTCCGAGATAATCGTGCCGATGAGGCCCTGCCGCACCCGGAGGACGGCGGTCGCCCCATTGGGGATGGTGACATTGGCCTTGCCCACCACAAACATGATCCCGGTCTGGAACGTCGCATTGATACTGACAGACGCGAAGAGCGCCCCGCCGGCGCCGACCGACCCGGTCCCACCGGCCGCCGAAAACACCTTGCCGACCGACCCCTCTTCCAAGTCATCCGTGCGCTGGCGGTGTAAGCGTCGGAAGCTCAACCCGTCGAACATCACGAAGCCGAACTGCCCACCCCCGAGGCCCACCTGGGGCCCGAACGCCAGGATGCCATCGCCCGAGACGCGGAACCGGCAAAACACTTCCGTCCAGCCGTGGGCGAGGTTATCGGCCACAATGCCCACGGACGGGTCGATTCCTGCCGTCGGATCACCCCCATACGTGTGTTTTTTTAAGATGTGAAAGGCGGTGACGCCGCTGACCGGAAGTACCCGAATAAATGCACCGAGCCCAGGGGAACTACTCGGGAGCACACCGGAGGCAATCCAGCCGCTGGCTTCGTAGATTTCGTTGTTGAAGACCTGCACATTCTGGAGACTCAGGGCATCTGTGGTGGTGGTGTTATTCATCAACAAGCACCGCTCGCCGTACTTCCGGTCGCCGCTAAAGGGCACGAGCGGGACCCCCTGTTGGTAGACCCAGTACGGCGCCTGGATCCCGTCGATCCCCGCCTCCCCGCCGCCGTTCATGAGCATATTGTCCTCACCGCTGCCGGTGCGGGCGGCGTGCAACTCCCGAAGATCGCTCACACTGATGCCGTCAAGCGTCGCCTGCACGCCTGGGCCATTCTGATCGGGGTGCCAGGCCGACACGTTTTTTGACCGATCAAAGGCCTGAATCCAGAAATGAAAGGTCGTGCCCACGGTGGTCCCGGTGGCGTTGATGAGCGTGCGGGAGGCGAATCCCGACCAGGCGGCGGCGCCCTCATGAATACTGGCGGTCGGCGACGCCCACACCGTGTAGCCCAGCACGTCGCGCTCGGGCGACTCATTCCACGCCAAGACAAAGGCCCGCAGCCCTCCCACCGCGACGAGTCCGGACGGGGGCGACGGCGGGGTCGTATCGGGGGCGGTGAGGATCGATGCGGGTGGGCCGAAAGGACTCAGGGCGTTGTCGCTCCCGCCCTGGGCCGCGACCCGCACCGTGGCGACCACCAGCCCGGGCAACCCTTCAAACGTGGCTTCCGTCTGCTCGATGGGCGGGGTCAGCACGAGTGGCGCGCTATTGCTCCCGGCGAGCGTCAGCCGGACCACGTAATTGGTCAAGTGCATCTGGGGCACGGGCTGCCAGGTGGCCCGGACGAACGACGTCGTGGTGCCATCCGGGCCCTGCTTCGCGCCGGTCCCGAGGCTCAGCCCGAGGGGGGTCAGCGGGATGCCACGGAAGCGCGGGAAGATCCGGAACGTCCGCCGTCGCTTGCGCGCCGACACCTGCGGCGTGTTGGGGATGAGCGGGTCGGCCGCGTTCCGCCCGACGTCCATGCACTCCCACGTCATCCGGTGATTCATCACGTCCATCTCGACGTTGAGCACCTTGACGAGCCGGCGGCTCCAGGCGTGGCGGGGCCAGGTGAGCGCAAGGTACGTCCCCGGCTGCGCCGCGATGTAGCGGAGGTGCGGCACCGTGAATTGCACCGTGCCCGGCATGAAGCTGTAGCGCGCAAACACGCTGCCGGTCCACATGGCCATATTCAGGAGCGTGCGCACGCCCCGGAGCGAGAACGCCCGCGCGCGCCAGTCGTGCAGCGTGATGGCCTGCGGGTGGGCCACGGGGACGGTCTCCGTGTAGTCGCCGCTGGTCCAATCGTATTGCCACTCCAGTTCAATGGCGTTGATCAGGTTCGCCTCGTCCACGTCGTACGTCACGCCGGTGCCGTGCTGGTCGAAGGATTCGAGATCCACCGTGGCGTCGATGTCGGCGATGGCCTGGACCGGGATCTGCGTGAAGGAGCGGTCCTGCGTGATGGCGAGCTGGCCGTAGGCGTTCGGCAGGTGATCGAACTGGTAATTCATCGCCAACTCGTTGAGCCACTCCCGGTAGGTCTTCTGCTCGTTGAACACCCAGTGGACTTGCCAGCCGAGATTCGCCTGATCCCGAGCCGTCTGCTCACAGGTGGTCGGGTCAAAGTCGAATGACGCGAACGAGCCGCGCTGGATGAAGCAGTCCTGGATGGCGCGCAGGGGGATCTGGATGAGCCCGCCGAGGGCGTTCGTCTGGCCGTACATGCGGGTGGAGATCTCCGCCTCGCCGGGGTTGATGAGGAACTTGATGTAGCAAATCACGACGCCGACGCCCTGGTAATCCTCGTTCGGATGCCACTCATACACCGAGGGCGATTGCTTGGTCTGATTGACGTAGACCTCCGGGGCGACCGCCGGCATCGTCCCGTCGTGGATACAGTAGACCCACTCATCGGTATTGATGCTCACCGCCGGCACGAATCCCCCGTCGTCGTCATCCTCCGGCACCGTCAGCCCGGCCGTCTGGAAATCCCCGTAGACCCTCGGCAGCACGGCTTCGGCGTTCGCGGGCTTGCTATAGGCGGCGGCCGTGCGGAGCTCTAGGGTGTCATCGAGATTGACGAAGGCGGTCGACACGCCCCCCGTCGTGGCCCCAGACGAGAGCACCCTTTTGAAGTCGCCGATGTCCAGCTCGAGCACCCCGTCGCCGAGGTGGAACCGCCCCACCGTGCCGACGAGCATGGGGATGAGCACGGCATCGCTGAAATCCTGGTAGATCCCCGCGTTACACCCGATGAGCCCCGGCCCCTCGCGGCCGATCATCCGCGACCAGTAGCCGTCCGAATCGTCGAGCCGTAGTGACACCGTACTGCGCTCACCGAGCGTGATGGTCCCGAGCAGGTTCGCGGAGACGGGCACCGTACGGATGCTGACCGTGCCCACGTCGAGCAGGTCCGCGCGGCAGATGGACACGCTGGGGTGCAGGGCGATGCCGTCCCGCACGGTTTTCGCCCCGGAGACGTGCCAGCCCTGCGCCGTGGCGATGATGAGGACGGGCGTGTCCCAATGCAGCGGCATGGGCGAGCCGGGGCGCGGGTGCATCAAATCCAGCCCTACCACGGTGCCGAGGGCCGTCATGTGGACGGCTTCGCCCGGGCCACCGAGGGTGATGATCGCAGCCGGGTCAGGGGTCGGCGGTGTCGGCGGCACCACCACCGTGGGCAACTCGACCCATCCATCGGAGACCCATCCCCTTGTCACCCACGCCATGCGTTTTTACTCCGCTAAATCATTGATTTAGATAATATTTGTACTTTGAACTACATAATATGCGCTGAAAAGTACACAGATCCTCACGCCCGTGATCGCACGACCTCTTGCAAGGACATCGCATTGCTGTAGCGGAACGACGGCCCGAATTGGCGCTCGTGATCGTTGACCCAATGGAAGAGATGCCACCAGCCGGGGTCCCCGTCATACGGCATGAAGGCGAACGGCCGTTGCACCCCGATGTCCGGGCGGTTCGTGTACGCCCAGAGTTCCTCCAGCAGGACTTGATCGACGGCCGGCATGCGGGACCAGGTCACCTCCAGGTCGTCACCCGAGAGCGAGCCCGGCCCCACACCGTAGCGCAGGTTCTGTCCCACCGCCGCGAGGCGCCGTTGCGGGCGCGAGAACTCGACCAGGAAGTTTTTCGAGAACGCGTGCCAGTTCCCGAGAAAGACCTCGCTGACGCGGAAATATGGCCACGACACGCCCGAGAAGTTGCTCAGGAGCAGGCGCCAGTAGCGATAGGACGCGGGCGGCGTGAAGAACGACAGGATCTGCCCCGATGACCACGGGGCTTGATGCACGAAGCTCGGAGTGCCCCCAAACCCGGCGTTACTCGCCGTCAGCAGGATCTGCGACAGGGTCGGGAAATTATGGTCCATCAGGTAGAGCGCCGTCGGCCGGGCCGGCACGCCGAAATCCATGTCCCAGGAGAGGGTGCCGCCGTTGTGCACGACGCCCGAGCGCCACTCCGTATTGCGCGAGCCGTCGAGCGATGCCCAGAGGCCGAAGGGGTAGACCACCTTGAACCACCAGGTATCGCCGAGGACAAACTCTGGGAGGATGCCACCCGCCGTGAACGTAATAGAAATGCCGTGATTGAGGAGCTTCGGCGCCCCCGGTTGCGGTGTCACGCCCTGCTCATTCCACGTCGCCCCGTCCGTATCGCTCCACCGGTAGCGCGTACCCCCGAATGAGCCGTTCGTCGTACTCGTCACCTGCACCCTGTAATACCGCTCCTGAATCGACGTGTACGCGCCGCCTGGCGTGAGTAAGGCACTGCCCCCCTGATACCGGAGCACCGGCGAGAGGATCGCGGGCGACTGCGCCACCGCCGCCCCGTTCGTCTGCATATTGACCACGAGGGACGGGCTATAGAGCGTCTGGAAAAAGAGCAGGCGGCTCGTCGCCATGGCTACCTCGGCCTAAACAACCGACTCGGATCGGTCAGTTTGCGCAGGTTCTTTTCTAGGCGCTTCATGAACTCACGCTCATCATCCTCATTGCGGAACACCGCGCCCCGGAGATCGACCGTGATGTGCTGATGGATGACGGGTCCGCCGCCCTGTGCCGTGACCTGGCCACCTGTTTGGAAACCTTTCCCCCGGAGCGCCCCCGTGGCGTTGCGGTTCAACACGAAACTCCCCACCGGCAGGAATGCCGGCACGGTATCGCCGTCGCCGGAACCCGGGACGATGCCGCCAAACGCGAAGCGCGGCCAGGCCTGGTTGAACGCCATCAGCGCCCCGGATTGTGCGCGGGTCATCGGCGGCGTAAACACGGCTTCGCCCGGCTCCAGCATCGCGGGCACGCGGCCACCCGAGGCCAGAGTCAGCAGGCCTCCCGTCTGTGCCGTGGTCGGGGTAATCACGCCCAGGGCCCCCTCAATCGACGTGCTACTCAGAAAGAGGGCATACATTTGCTCATTCAAGAGTTTCAAGGCGTCGAGGGCCTGCGTCTGGATACTCACCAGCGCGAGTTGCGGGTCGGTGGTGCCGGTCAACCCGAGCAATTGCTCTTCGAGGAGCGCCTGGGTGGCCTCCAGGCTGGCAATGGCCTCCTGCTGCAGGGCCAGGTTGTCCGTTTGCTCGCCGAGGGCCAGGAGTTCCTGACTCAGCCCAACCGCCTGATCGATCTGCGCCTGCGTCGCCGTACCCGCGACAATGGCCTCCGTCAGTGGGGTCAACTGCGATTGGATGGCCGCGGCCTGATCCACCGGGTTCATCTGGTCGAGCAGGATGGAGTTGACCTCGATGAGCTGATTGGCCACGTCCGTGGCCGCCGTCGCTTGCGCCAGGATCGCCACCCGCAACTGCTCAAAGAGGGGAATGGCGGTGGCGACGTCATCACCCGCCGCGGCAATCTCGGCGCGCACCTCGTGCATGCGTGAGGCAATGTCGCCGATGAGGTCAGGGAACGGCGTGAGCTGCAGTTCAATCGCGTTGATGTCGGCGGTCGTTTGCGATACCACCGGCGCAAAGGCTTTCGCCATCGCCTGGACTTCGGCTAAGGGTTGATGGAGTGCCACCACACCGGCGGGGATGGCAATGGCAAGGGCGAGCGCCTTCTCGAAATGACTCTGCCCACCGGAGAACGCCCGCTGCAGCGCGTGGAGGGTGTCATTGATGAGGCGGGACCGGAAGTCGGCAATGCGGGACTCCAGCTCGTGGATGCGCCCGCGCACGTCGGCGTTCTCCACATTCTGGAGTTCGTTGAGCGCCTGATTCATCCCATCCAGCATCTGCACCATGCCCTGTGCCGCGGCGGGGAGCTTGCGGATCTGCTCGTCGAGCGACAGGTTGGAGACCTGCGTGAAGGCTTCGGACAAGGGGACGAGCAATTCGGCGGCGAGTCTGGCGGTCAAGAACGCCATCTGCGCCTTAATGTCCTCTTCCATTTTCTCGGCGTTCGCGGAATTGAGCGTCGGCAGGTCATTGAACGCTCGCTGGAGGGCTGCCTCGGTCGAGTCCGCTAACGCCGTGGGGTCGATGGCAATGGCGTTGATGG
>WUUC01144942.1_pt1 | contig 34657 bp, 50 predicted proteins | sample 6278441 | NCBI WGS metagenome assembly WUUC01 (sample SAMN13675441, study PRJNA597444) | soil metagenome | isolation source: soil | place: USA: Washington | collected 2017-10
GACGGGAAGCCGTAGCGCCCTGGTTGTGCTCGGCGAGGATCGACCGGAGGTCGTCGCCGACCCATGGCGCATCGCCGGCCACGTCCTGGGCCTCGGCGTACTCCGTGATCGCGGCGCTGAGCGCGTCGAGCCCGGCGGCCGGCCCGTTCAGTGGGACGAAGTTCAGGATGACGATGTCGTCGACCGACATGTCGCTCCCCTGAGCGGCGGTGTGCCGGAACTCCGCCACCGTCTCCCAGTTGTCCGCGGGTCGCTTACTGCGGACCTGCATGGAGCCGAAGCCGCGGCCGTGGGCGTACGAGACGAAGTACTCCCACGGGAATTGATCATTACGCACGGGTCAGCCTCTTTCGCTGGTCGGGGCGTCGCTGACGAGCCGGTATCCTGTGCTTGTCGGACGGAAGCGGTCGAGCCGGATTCGGGTGCGCCGGCCGGGCTTGGTGTCGGGCCAGTTCTTCCGGGCGTCGACCAGCTCGACGACAGCGCGTGCGGGGACGGGATTCTTGTGCGGGCCGCCGGGCTGAGCCGGCTCGATGGCGATGACGCGGACGCGCCTGCCGTAGCCGCGCTTGTCGTTGTCGGCCCATACCTGGCCGATGCGGACCTCGGGGGTGTCAGGGGCTCCGACGAGGCGCTGTTCGGCCATCTGGCTCTTGGCCCTGGCCCAGTCGGCTTCGTGGGCAACGGTGGGGTCAGAGGCTTCCACGAGTACCTCCGGTGGCCTCGTCGTTGGTGGTGTCCGGGGCGTGCTCGGCGAGCCATTCGTCGGTCTGCCGCAGCTCTTCCTGAAGGCGGGCGATCTCGGCTGTGGCCTTGTCGCGGCGCTGGCGCATGATCTCGGCCAGCAGCGCCTTGGAGTCCGGGCTCAGGTTGCGCAGGTGCTCGTTGCGCGAGTCGGGCGTGCTCATCGCGCGGTCACCGCCTCGGCGGTGCCGTCGCCGCGGAGGGCGGCGTGCACGGTGTAGGTGGTGCGCGCCGCGACGGCGTACTCGAGGCTGACGCTGTCGTCGCGGACGCGCACCTGGCCGCCGAGCTGGTCCGCGACGCTCTGGACGAACGCGATCTTCTCGGCGTCCGGAGCCGGCACTCGCTCCCACGTCGTGGTGTCGAGTGGCTCGAGGAACGAGTGCTGGTTGCGGATGTTCTGCGGGCAGGGCACGTCGGGGTTGTCTTCGAGGAACTGGGCGAAGGCGCGTAGGCCGGCGATGACCTCGGCGCGCTGCTCGGGGGTTTCGTGGATTCTCATCAGAATTCGTCCTTGGCTGGTGGGGCGGCCTTCCGGAGGCCGCCGCGCAGGTCGAGAAGCAGGGGGTTGCGGAAGACCCGGACGAGGTCCGCGGCCTGCTCGAGGCAGTCGCAGATGTCGGCCGGGAGCGCCCCGCAGCAGCGCGACAGCTCGACGCGGACGGTTCCCGTCGTCGGGCGTCGGCCGCCGGCGTGCTGCCGCGGGGCGCCTGTCATGGCCGGTCGCTGTCCGGGCGGGGTGACGGGCCGCCGTTCATGACAATGAGCCACTCGGCGGTGTCGCTGATCTCTCTGAGTTCGGCGTCCCTGCGCGCGGCCCGGGCGGCGCGGAGACGGCGCAGGAGCCGCCTCACGTCTCGCACCGCTCGGCCATGACGCGGGCCAGGATCTCGGCGGCGTTGTCGGTGCCGTACCGCGCTTGGACTTCCTTGGCCCCGCGCAGCCACGATTTCGGCACCTGGAAGTGCTCGGTCCCTTGCCGCTCGGACTCCGCCTTGATTTCCTCGGCGGTCTTGCCGCAGAGGATCCCTACTGCTTCGGCACTGAAGCACTCCTCGCCGTTGACGACGCGGACGTAGCGGTTCAGGCTCATCGCCCACCGCCGACCATGAACATCGGGCGGGCGTAGCGCTCGGCGTAGTGCGTCTCCCAGACCTGCTCGAACAGCGGCAGGTACTCGCGGGTCCAGGCGCGCGTCTCGCGCATCGTGCCGTTCGGCAGCGTCCTGGGGCGCAGCTCGGGCAAGTCGAGGCCGTTGGCCTCGCCCATCTCGACGACGCGTCGGCCGAACCACGACTGAACCGACGTGATCTCGCCGCTGTCCAGGCCCTTGCCCTTGAGGAAGTCGGGCACGTAGAGCGGCATCAGGTGCTCGGGGAGCTCCAGCTCTTCGCCCAGGGCCCGGGCGGCGAGCGCGCGGGCCTTGCCCTCCAGCCACTTGGCGTCGACCAGGCCGTTGATGGTCTGCAGGACGCGCGCCTGGCCGTGAGCCCGGGTGATGAGGACTTCGAGCTGGTCCTCGCCGGCGCGGGGGTTGATGCTGCCGCCCTTGGTCCAGTACGCCGCGATGACGTCTGCGACCTCCGACTGGTACGCGATGAGCTTGGGCCTGACGGCCTCGGCGACTCGAGCAGCCGGGATCGTGGCGAGCGCCATCAGGAACGTGCGGACGTCCGCGGTCACCATGGACCGCTCCTTCCCGTCTGCCGCAACCACTGCTGTTACGGCAGTGGTTGCCCACGCCTGGTTCTTGAGCTTGGCGATCTGGCGGTCGGCGTCCAGGCCGATCGACTCGAAGGCCGGCTTCAGGACGATGTGCGGCTTGCCGTCGACGTCGGCCGCGAGGACCTCGCCGCCGTGGAACGGAATTCGAACGATCTCCGTCATGTGCTTGAATCTCCTTGTCTGGCGGTCCCGGAAGCTGGCGAGCTATCACCGGGGCCGCTGGTGTTTTTGGACGGTCAGGCGGCGGACTGGTTCGTCTCGGCCTCGCACTGGCTGACGTACTCGAGCAGCGCGGCGTGGGTGATCCGCCGGCTACGGCCCGACTTGTACGACCGGATCTCTCCGCGCTCGATGAGCCGGTAGACCTGCCGGTCAGTGACGGCGAGATGCCGCGCAGCCCCGGCGACGGTGTAGGCGATCGGGGGCGGCTCAGTCCCATTCCCGGGACTCAAGGTAAGTGACCTGTCATGCATGGGACTGACGCTAGCACAGTCCCACACGTGGGTCCGCATCATCTGTTCGGCCAGTTTTGCTGACTGGCCCGCACAGGCAGGATGGGTCAATGCGGATCGTAGAGAGACCGATCATGCTCCCTAGACAGCCTGCCGGACCACGATCCCATGGCTGGGATCAGTCCCACCCATGGCAATCCGAGGACGCCGAGGACGTCTACGTTTTCCCCGTGACCGCCGACCCTGCTGTAGCCCGTGCTCGATTCGCGCGGGTCATTCAGCGCATGATCGACGGGGCTCGGGTCCAGGGGCTGAGCGACCAGCAGATCTCCGCGCAGACCGGGGTGGGCAGCTCGACCTTCCACCGGTGGCGCGCCGGGCAGTTCGCGACCGCCCCCGACATCGGCAAGATCGTTCAGTTCTGCGAGGGTCTCGGCCTGCCGGCCGAGCCTGCGCTGCGCGCTCTCGGCTTGGATGACGGCCGGGGCGAGACGACGCCCGAGCCGCCGATGGATCCGGAGATTCGCAGGATCCTGCGCGGGCTCAACGATCCGAACGTGCCGGACTCGGAGAAGCAGTTCGCGAGAGAGATGTTAAAGATGCTCGCCTCACGCATAACCAAGTCGCGATCTTCGGGGTTGAAAGATCACTAGCCCCTGAACAGGCACGACAGGGTCTGACAGGGGCACGGAAACCGGCGTGGATCGGACGTCGGGCACCGCTGCGCGGCGGTTGCACCGAGAGGCGATCGACTATGCCCTTGATCCGTCACACCATCCGTTCCCACTGGCGCGCCGTCGCAGTCGTGGGCCTTGCCGGAGCCGCCGCCTACGTGGGCAGCCGCACCGGGTGCCGCACGACAGCCGGCCACCTCTCCCAAATCGACACCGCGGTGTCGCAGCTGGCGCTCTACGCGCGGCGCGATTACTGGTCGGTCTACCGGCAGGTCCAGAGCGACCTGCTGGACGACGAGGAAGACACCTGAAATGCCATCCGAGAAGTACCCCGAAATCAGTCTCCGAGCCGACGGCTACTGGCACGCCTGGGTGAGCGTTGGGACCAAGCCCAACGGCAGGACCGACCAGCGCCATGTGAAGCGCAAGACCAAGAAGGCGACGAAGGAGCGCGTCGACGAGCTCCTAGCCCAAGTGCGCGAGGCCGCGGTCGTCCGGCCCGGGCGCGGGATGACGGTCGAGCAGTGGCTGACCATCTACCTCGACACCGTCGCGCCGAGGCGGTGCGACCCGGGAACGGTCAAGGACTACCGATCGAAGTGCCGGCTCTACGTCTTCCCGCAGATCGGCAAGCTGCGACTTGACCGCCTGGAGCCGGACCACCTCGACGAGGTCTACCTCGCGATGGAGCGCCAAGGCCTCGCGGGCAGTACCCAGCTCAAGACGCACCGCGTACTCACCCGGGCGCTGAAAGTCGCGCTGAGGCGCAAGCTGGTGCCGCGCAATGTGGCCCACCTGGTCGACGCGCCGAGCTTGCGGCCAGTCGAGCAGCGCCCGCTGACCGCAGACGAGGCCGCGCGCGTGCTCCAGGCGGCATGGGATGGCCGCAATGGGTCCCGGTGGGCGGTCGGGCTGGCCTTGGGCCTGCGCCAGGGCGAGGCGCTCGGTTTGCGCTGGCAGTACCTGGACCTGGACGCGGGCGTCATGAACGTCTGGTGGCAACTCCGCAGGCGGGCGTTCGACCACGGATGCGACCCGGGGGCGCCCTGCGGCCGGCGCCGCGGCGGTAACTGTCCCGATCGCCGGCTGACGCTGCGCTCCGGAGAAATCCACCTCGAGGGCGGGCTGATCCTGAAGGAGCCGAAGGGAACGGGCAAGCGGACCATCCCCATCCCGCGGCAGCTGGTCGCCCTGCTGCGCCGCCACCTGGCCGGGCAGACGATCGAACGCACCCTGGCAGGATCCGACTGGGTCGACCACGACCTCGTCTTCACGAGCATCAAGGGCCGCCCCATCGACCCGAGCGACGACCACAAGCGATGGACGCAGATCTGCAAGCAGGCGCAGGTCGACGACGCCCGGCTCCACGACGGCCGGCACACGGCCGGCACGATGATGCTCGTGCTCGGCGCCGACATCGCCACCGTGCAAGAGGTACTAGGGCACGCCGATGTCCGAACCACCCGCGGATACGTCCACGTGGCATCAGAGATGACCAGGGCAGCGACTTCTCGGCTGGGTACCGCGCTATTCGGCGAGGAGATACACCCAAAAGCACACCCTTGATCTTGCCCCGGAACACAGAAAAGCCCGTCCACCATTGGCAAAAGCCGAGGTGAACGGGCCTTTCTGATGCCGAGCCGCCTGACGGAATCGAACCGTCGACCTACGCATTACGAGTCTTCCGGATCTACCTGACCTGTCCGGACTCGCCTGCTTTTGTCCGGCCCGGTCAGGTTGGGTCGCGGAAGGTCAGTACACCCAAAAGTACACCCTTGATCATGAACAATGCGCTGCTTCGGGCGCGGCAAGTCTCCGACTGCATTCTCGCGCTGTTAAGAAGGTTGCGACCAGCGGAGGCCATGCGCCCCTCGTTGGGCGGGCAACACAAAGACCCGCCCCGCACCGGAGGATCGGTCCAGTGCGGGGCGGGCCGCCAAACCTGCAACTTGCAGGTGAGCATAGCCAAAAGGTACGACAGTTCGTCCGACCCTGGCCATGGACTAAAGGGTCAAGGGGTGTTCCATCCCCGGATCAGCTTCTCTGGTCCGTATGGCCCGTAGCGGCGCTCGGACATCCGTGGATGGCCCACCATGTAGGTGAATGTCCCGTGCCCGGAAACTCCCTCGACAGCGGTGACCTCTGCGTGGCGGTGGGTGCTGATCTCGATAGGGTCCTGGTCGGTGGCGCGCACGGTGACTAGGTCGCCGACCCGGAACGCCGGAGCGCTCACTGCCGCCACCACCGTTCGTCCCACCACTGGTGGTCAGATCGCCGCGCCTGCAGCGGAGTGAGGAGCGGCCTGTCGGGCACGGGCGCGCGGCCAGTCCAGGACTCGGACGGACCCTCCTCGGCCCGCGGCGCTGTCCGGGTCCACGCCACGAATCGCGCGAACAGCTCGGCTCCCGGCATGTCTGGCATGTCCCGCACGGCGGCCTCGAGGAGATTCCATCCGAGCATCGCCAGTTGCGTGGCGTTCATCTCGCCGGCGAGCTGCGCACGCGCCGGCGGGCACGGGTACGGGTCGTTGCAGACCAGGCAGTCCCAGGTCTTCGGGGTTGGAGCGTGCTCCACCATGCGTCTCACCGCCTCCCCAGGTCGGAGTTGGAGTGAGGCGACACCCTGCGGATCTTCGGGTCCCAGGCAAGGCGCCGCCCCGTGCTTCCGGACGGTACACAAGTCCATGCGCATCGTACAGACCTGTCGCGCCTAGTTCTGACTATGGACCTTGCGCGTGAACGTTCGCGCATAGCGTTTGACCTTGTGAAGAAGGTCTGGCTGATGGGCACCGCAGAGATCGGCAAGCGCCTCGGCGTCACCCGGTCGCGCGCCCACGCCATCACCCGGGACCGCGACTTCCCGGCGCCGTACCAGACGCTGACCATGGGCTCGGTCTGGGACGCGGACGACGTCGAGGCGTGGATCAAGGAACATCGGCCCCACCTCGACGAGCCCGATACCGAGGAGTAGCTCTCACGCAGAAGGCCCCCGACCGGACCGGTCGGGGGCCTTCTCGCTACCTGGGCTCAGTCGCCGGCCGGCTCGCGCCGCCGCTTGATGTTGGCCTCGACGGCCGTCGGCCGGACCATGCGGTACCCGCCGTCGGTGCGGTACCAGTCGGTGCCCTGAGCGCCGTACCTGCCGGCGTCGATCGCGCGTCGCACCGTGTCTGAGCTGTCGGTGTATCCGGCGTCGCGGAGGCGGGCGACGACTTCGCGGATAGTCAGCCACGGCTTGTCGCTCACGCATGTCCCCCTTGGCGCCTCTAGCAGGTGTCGCAACCTGCTCAATGATCGCAGACCGCTGGCGGGGACACGAGTAGCGGTCAGTTCAGCCATGCCCAAACCATAGCAAGCTTGGCAACTCTCGCAACCTTATGAGAGAGTGGTGCCATGACCAACAACGCCAAGGCCAACTGGACGACCGTGGCCACCCGCGCCACGACCGCAGTCGTCGCCGGCGTGGCCGGCTTCTCGTCCTACCGGCACATCGTCGAGGTAGCCCGGGCCGCAGGCGAGCACGGCTCCGTCGCGCTGGTGCTGCCGCTGTCGATTGACGGCCTGATCGTCGTCGGAACGATGGCAATGGTCGACGACAAGCGGTCCGGCCGGCAGCCGCGCCTGTCCGCCCGCGTCGCCCTGGGCGTCGGCGTGGTGGCCACCCTGGCGGCAAACATCGCGTCAGCCCAGCCGAACCTGACGGCCCGCCTCGTCGCCGCGATCCCCGCCGTCGCGTTCCTAATCACCGTCGAGGTCCTGGCCCGGTCCGGGCGGAAGCTGACGCCACCCGCGATGGCGGTCGAGGCCGAGCCTGACGTCAGCGAGGAGCCGTTCCCGGACCCGTGGCAGTACGCGACACCGATCGGCCCAGAGCCCGTCATGGAGGAGCCGGTCGACGTCAAGCCTGCCGCCAAGCGGTCGACGCCGAAGGTGCTGACGAATGCCCAGAAGGTAGCCCGGATCGCCGGGCGGAACCCGTCGTGGTCACTGGCGCAGATCGCTGCGAAGGCTGACGTCAGCGAGTCGACCGCCCGGCGATACGTGCCCGCCGATCACCCCGGCCTGAAGTCGACCAGTTTGCCGTCAGCATCTGGCTCTTCACCTGCGGAAACACCTGCCAAGACCATCAACGGCAACCAGCCCGATCTCCAAGAAGCCCACCGATGAACGAGGAGAGAACCATGCCGGACTCACCGTCCGAGAAGTCGGACGTCTACCCACCCACCATCTGGTCCCGGTACCGCGAGAACGCCATCCACTGGATCGTCCTGGCCGGCATGGTCGCCGTCGCCGCCGGGGTGGTCCTGCACCTGGAGTGGCTGAAGCACCTCGGCCTGGGCGCGGCCGCCCTGGCGGTGCTGTCCGTCGTGCCGGTGCTCGTCTTCGAGTACCGGGCTGACGCCAGGTTCGTCCCCTCGGCTGGCCTGATGCTGCTGGCGGTCGTGTTCGACATCGACATCTACGAGGGAAGCCCGCGCAAGGTCCAACGAATCGTGGACGCCTGCGTGTCCGCCCGAGCGGGACGGAGGTAACAGGCGTGGCAAGCGATGCTGACTTCGCCCCGCTGGGCGATATGGAGATCGACGGCGCCGGTTCGCTGTTCCAGCAGTGCGAGTTCGTCCGCGACCGCGCCTCGAACGCCGGCCTCATCATCGTCCAGTGGGCGAGTGATGTGGAGTGGGCGCTGTCGTCGGTGCCGGTCATGGAACCGGGCGGCTGGCACGGCGTGGGCTCCGACAACCCGCAGAAGCGGGCACGGCGGGTGGCGCGGCACGCGTTCCGGGCCAGCGAGGCGATGAAGACGGTCGCCGAGTCTGTGGCGAAGCTGCCCCCGGCGTACCTGTCGACGTACCAGGACGTCATCCAGCGCCGCAAGAACAAGACGCGGCCGAGGTTCGATCCGGAAGCAGGTCTGTGATGGGGCGCCGCTACACCTCGACCGTCTCAGCGGTCGCGTCGGCCCGGGCGACCCGTGGCGGCGCCTCCCGGGCATCGCAGTACCTGCCGCCGTGGCTGGTGTGGCTGTCCCTGCCGCTGCTCGGCGCCGTGTTCTGGGCGCTGGCCAGCGCGGGGACTGCCGCCGCAGTGTTCGTCGGCGCGCTCCTGGCGGTCGGCTCAACCGTGCTGACGGTGCACACCTACACGGTGTTCGCGAAGCGCAAGGACGCCCGGGTGCGGTGGGACGCCGCGGTCACCGTCGGCCTGGCCTGCGCTTGGGTGATGGCCGCGGCCGCGTTCGGGCTGTTCCACGTCCCGGACGTCGACGTGTGGCCGCAGGTGTACCGGGCCCCGGAGTGGCTGGTGAAGTCGTTCACGCTGCCCGTCTGGGGAACCTGGCTCGGCGGCGGAGTCCTGGTCGCGGTGGCGTGGAACATCCGCCGGGCGGGCATGGCGAACCCGGAGGGTGAGCAGGACAAGGCGGAGGAGTCTCCGCTGCAGCGGGCGCTGGACGGAGCGAAGCTGAAGCAGCTCACCGCGAACGAGAAGGGCCAGATCACCGGCCGCATCGAGGGCGACCGCGGGCGGCAGACCTCCGACGATCTGCAGAAACTCGCGGCCGGCATCGAGGCGGCTGAGAAGCTGCGGGAGGGCGCTGTGCGGATCGCGAAGGACCCGAAGGACCGCGGGGCTGCCAGCGTGGTCATCACCCCGAACGACCCGCTGGAGAAGGACGTGACGTGGCCCGGTCCGTCTCTGCCGGGCGGGCACCTGGCCGACGCGCCGATCCCGTTCAGTATCGCCGAGGACGGCGAGGTGGCCGTGATCTGGCTGAACGGCGACGAGGTCCTCGGCCGCAACCTGGTCCACTTCCTCGTCGAGGGCGCCAACGGTTCGGGTAAGTCGATGGGGTGGCGGGCGGCGATCGCCGACGCCCTGACCCGGACCGCCGGCGCCGGCGTGCGGCTGCACGGTGTGGATGTGTCCGGGAAGTGGCGGCAGACGTTCGGGCCGCTCATCCGGTACATGACCAGCCTGGCCACGACGAGCAAGGCGGCGAAGAAGCTGATCCGCGAGCTGTCGGAGTACGTGGCGGCGAAGCAGGAGCGGATGGGCGTCGCCGGCCACACCCAGTGGTCGAAGGAGTGCGGCGAGCCGTTCGACATCTTCTGGCTCGAGGAGGGCTCGGAGATCGCTGGCGACTCCCAGGAGCTGACCCGGGCGGCCGAGCGGTGGCGGTCGGCCGGCTGCATGCTGATCATCGTGATCCAGCGCGCCAGCTGGGACAACATCGACACCACCACCCGCTCCCAGCTCGGCGGGGCGACGGCGTTCGGCGTCAACGACGGCGGCCAGAGTTCCAACTGCCTGTCGCTGCCGAAGCTTGCCATCGACCAGGGCGCGGACCCGGCACGGTGGGGATCACGCCACCCGGGCCGGCACTACCTGATCACGTCGACAACGCCGGAGGACCGGATGGCGATCCCGCACAAGTCGTTCAAGACCACGAACGCCGAGATCGAGGCGGCGCTGGCCGAGCACTGCGTCCCGCTGCGCACCGCCGACGGGCAGCCGATGCCTGGGGTGTCGACGCAGTCGCCCGTCGAGGCCGCGTCCTCGCAGGCGCCGCGGGACACTGGGCGCATGACCGCTGAGGAACGCGACACGGACACCGAGGACGACGACGGCATGGCGCCCATTCCCGTAGACCCGGACCCTTCCATCGTGGTGGACCCGACGAAGCCGATCCGGCCACCGGCGCCAGAGGAGGACATCCCGATGTCGGTGCCGGGCGTGGGCGGGCCGAAGCTCTCGGAGCCGGACTTCCGGGCACTGATCCAGCAGCACCTGAAGGCGATCGTGGACAGCGGCCGGGAGAAGACCCAGGCGGCCGACGTGCACCGGATGCGGCCGGAGACGGGGTACAGCCGGGAGTCGGTGCGGCAGGAGCTGGTGCGGCTGTGCAACGGCCCGCACACCGAGGCGGACGTGTTCCGGCTGCGTCGTGACGACGCCGACCGCATCGGCGTTTACGAGATCTACGCCGCGGAGCTTGCTTACGCTCGGTAGATCTTTGGCGCGGTTGGCGTCTGGCTCCAAAGGGGGCTGGGGGTCTATAGGGAAATCGGCCTCCAACTGCTCCAATTGGAGCAGTTGGAGGCCGATTGGGAGCAGTTGGCGATCACGCACGGTAGATCTTGGAGGGGCAGCGATGGGTTTCTGGGACCAGGCGGTCGACCAGGCTGGGCGCGAGTTCGGCGCCCGCTTCTGGCGTTGGTTCGCCGCGGGCCGGGTGCTCCGCCGCATCGCCCCCGGCCTGTCGCTGGTCGTGCTGGTGGTGTCCGCCGCGGCCGGCGCGTACCTCGCCTACCGGTGGCTGCAGCCTGACTGGGCCGGCGTCGGCAGGTCGCTGATGGACTTCGCCGGCGCCGCGCTGTGGTGGGTTATCGGCGCCGCGGTGCTCGGCGTCCTGGCCGCGGTCGGGGCGGCGCTGTGGCGCGCGCACGGCTGGAAGCTCCGTCTCCGCTACCGCAGGTTCTGACCTGCGGAAATCCGCTGAGCTTGAACGTGAGCGCCTAACGCGGGCGGCCCGGGGTGATGGGCTACGTCTGCCGCGCCTGGAGGAAATGGTCGTGGGCCGCGGTGAGGTCGGCGGCGACCAGGGCGCCCGAGAGTTCGGACACCAGCACGCCGTCGAACGGGCCCGGCCGGTAGCCAGCCGGGATGGCGATCCGGTCGAGCAGCTGCGCGACCGCGCGCTGGCCGGCGTCGTCCAGGACCCAGCCCGGGTTGTTCTCGGTGCCGCCGGTGTTCCACCACAGGTACAGCTCGCAGGTGCGGCCGATCGGGTCGGTGGCGAGCCACTCCGCTTCCCGGGCGATCGTGGCCGCCCGGGTGGGGCCGGCGAGGATGCCGCGTTCGGCGATGCCCCAGCGGCGGCCGGGCCAGGCGGCGATCATCTCGGTGTACCAGCGCACCCAGCCCGGGTGCTCGGGCAGGATCGCCCCCGGCGGGAACGAGTTACCGGAGTAGACGTCGGCGAGGTAGATGTCCGCCTGCAGGTCCGCGGTCCACGCCGTGGCGTCCGCGGTGGTCTTGGAGCCGGGCCGCCACTGGTAGGCCATGCTGCACGCCCCGACCTCGAGGCCGGGAGCCTCTGACTTCAGGGCGTCGCGGCCGCGGTTGTGCGCCGGCACCAGGATGCCGGGCTTCCAGTTGTCCTCGAACTCGTGCCACAGCAGCACGATCGCGTCGAGGCCGGCCAGGGCGCGGCCGACGGCGGCAAGCCGGCTGGCCCACCGGCCCTTGCCGACGGACACCATGTCCGCCTTGATGGAGACGACGCAGCCGCCGCCGGCCGTCGTGTGCGGGAGCACCTTGGCCAGGACCATCTTGACGAGTGCGGCCTCGGTGGTGGCCTCGGGCAGTGGGCCGCCGCCCTTCTTGGCGACGAACTCCCGGCCCCACCGTGCGGCCGGGTACCGGCCGGTGGTGGCGGTCGGCTTGGCGATTTCGTGCACGCCGAGGATGCGTCCGGCCATGGCTGCCCTTCCTGTGATGTGCGCATGAGGGCGCTGTGGTGTACGCCTGGCTACTGTCTCGAATCCGTCCGCCCCAGGTGGGAGCATGTACGGATGGACGATTTGGTCACGTGGCTCCGCACCCAGCTCGACGACGACCAGCAGGTGGCCAACGGGCTCGGCGAGATCACAGAGGTTGACCGAGGCGGGCTCGGGTCGGTTGCGGGATGGAATCTGATCGACTACGTGGTGGTATCCGTCAGTCCCTGATCATGCTGGGATCGTTCGGCTCGCCGATGCCTGACGTCACGATCGACGTGAGCACCGACGCCAGCGCCGCGAGCGCACCGATCGAGGCCACGTCGCCCCAGTTGACGTCCAGGACGCCCAGCCCGTCGCCGGTGAGCAGCGCGAGGCTTCCCTGGGCGAAGGTCTTGATAGCGCGCTCGGCCGCCTGCTTCCAGAAGTTCTTCGTCCACATGTTCGGTACCTCCTGGGTACGGTCGGGTGATGGTGCGGCTGATCTGGGTAGACGGCCCGGACGGCAGACCCGTCCAGGTCGAGGACGCACCCACGGAGTGCGGGCGCGGTCACCGGCGGCTCGGGCCGAAGTGGGGCCAGTGCCCCACGCCGACGTGCCGGATGATGGTGCGGCTGTGGAAGTGCCTGGCCGGCGGATGCGACGAGGTCCTGGTCGACGACGAGCACGTCCACAGGGACGGACCGATGCCGCCCGGCGTTCATGCCGGCGGCTGAGCGGAGCGGTCAGCCGTCGCGGTGCTGGATGCGGAACAGAATGACCACCCGCCACCAGATGCACGCCGCGATGAGCCCCCACGCCAACGTTCGGATGAGGTTGCGGTGCGGCCAGTCGGTACCCCAGATGATCGAGGCTACCGCAAGCGACGACACCACCAGCACGGACGCCATGAAGGTCATCACGTTCTGGCCCACCGCGCTGTCACGCCACGCCCCGCGGGTACGCCACGAGTAGGCGGCGACGAACACCAGCGACCCCAGCATGGTTGCGATCACCGCCGCATTGGTCCACGGGGAAGTCGAAACGGCCTGACAGCTGGCCGGCGTCATCGCTGGCCTCCCTCGAAGGTCTGGCCGAACAGCTCGGCGAAGTGGTTGACGCGGCGGTGCTGTCGTAGCTGGTCGGCCACCTCGCGAACGGCGTCACCCTGCTCCAGCGTGCGCACGAGATCCTCCTCGGCCTTGCGCCGAGCCTGCTCGGCCTCGTCGGCGTCGCTGGGTGGGCGGGCCGGCGCGGTCCTGCGCCGCCGCCACGGCCATCTCATGTCCGCCTGCCCGTGCGCTGCTCGGTGGCCCGCCTCAGGCCCTCGATGAGAGCGTTGGTGGTCCGGCCGACCTCGAGTAGCTCGGCGAGCTGCTGGGCCTGGACTTCGTTGCGGCGCTCCTGGGCGTCTCCACGGGCCTTCCACTCGTCACCTCTCGAGTTGGCGGCGGCGAGTTCCTTGTCGTGCACCTTCTCGATGCGGTCGAGGGTGCGGTCCGGGTGGAGCTTGCCGAGCACGATGGCCAGCACCACGAAGGTCAGGATGCCTACGGCGCCGCCCTGGACGAGGACGGTGCCGGGGATACCGAACAGCTCCAAGGGTCAGCCCTTCGCCGCGAACGCCTCGGTGAACGCGATGCGCACCGCGGTGGTGACCTCTTCCTGGCTGACCTGGTCGGCGCCGGCGGGCAGGTGCGCGAGTACGTATGTGCCCACGGCCGGGCCGAGGGCGGCGGCCAGGGCCTGCTCGTCGACGTCGTCGCGGGTGGCGATGGTCTGCAGCAGCGTCAGCACCTGCGGGAGCAGGGCAACCCGGTTCCAGATGCGGTGCAGCACGTCCATCGGTGTCTGCTTGCCGTCGGTGTCGACGATGCCGGCCAGGGACTTCAGGTGGAGCCCGGTCCAGGTCCCCGCGGCCGCGTCGGCGAGCTGCTGCTGGATCCACTTCTTGTCGTCGGCGTCGAGTGCCATGTCGTCCTCCTCGAGTTCGCGCAGCAGCGCGTCGGTGCGGGGCATCGGCCAAGGGCGCCCGTCGCGCTCCCGGGACTGCCGGCTTTGGAAGTGGATGTGGAGGTCGTGGGGGCTGCCGTTGGTGTACGGGCGTTCGCGCCAGTCACCGATGGAGGCGTTGGCGATCTTCCGCTGATGGATCCACAGCTGGCCGCGGCCGTGCGGGTCGTTCTCGAAGTCAGCCTTGAGCGCCTCGCAGATTCGGCGCTCCATGGCGTTGCCGGACGCCACGGTCGAGCCGAGGTAGTTGACGTCCGAGTCGTACGCGTCGACCGTGCCGTCCAGGTCCGGCTGGTGCTCGGAGCGGGAGCCGTGGACCTTGTCGGCGTACCCGCCGTCGGACTGCCGGCCACGACGTGGAAACCGATCCAGGATGCCGGTACGCCACGACGTGAGTGCCGGGTTGAGGCCTCCCCAGCTCATGGGCTCTCCTGTCTAGTCGCCTCGGTCCTCAGGCGTCACTCCGGCGACGTGGTCGAAGCCCTGTCGGATGATGTTCTCCAGCGAAGCGTCCGGCTCTGCCGCGGGAACGTCGTGCGCCGCCGCGAGCAGCGCGAACCGGTCCGTCAGCTTGATCGGGTCCTCGAGAACGAGCCGGGCCAGCGCCCACCGCTTCCGGTTCAGCTCATGTTGGCTCGGTGCGGTTTCCCCGAGAACCGCATACGCCACCCGGGCCAGGGCGATCCCGACGCGCGCCTTGAAAGCCGGGGTGTTGTAGACGACGAAACGACCTGCGAAGTCGGCCATGTCAGGCCATCCGGGTCAGGCGCAGGAAGCTGTGGGCGTGAACGTCCGTGTCCGACGGAACGGCCGAGTACTGCGCCCACTGCACCTGAAGATTGCCCGCGGTGCCTGCCGTTACGACGGTGCCGGTCACGACGCCGACCTGTGTCCCTGCACCGAAGGTGCCCCAGATCTCGGAGCTGTTGTGCCCGTACGGCACCGATGAAATGTCGGACTGGCTCGTGGCGTTGACCGGCAGGATCGACCCCATTCCGACCATGATCGCGCCGGCGGGAACCGAGAACAGCACCTTCAGGTCCGCAGGGGAAGACCCTGAGTACGCCAGGAGGCAGTGCATCTCGTACTCGGCGCTGGCCTCTACCGGGAGGAACAGGTGGTTGTCGTTCTGCAGCGTCGTCGAGTTGTTGACCGTCTCGGTGGTTGGCTTGCGCGCCCACTGAACGTTGACGAACCAGTCGTTGACCTCGTCGGCGGTGGGGACGTCCCCGATGGAGTAGACCGGTTTGGCCATGCGGCCCTCCTCAGTAGGTGATGGGGTGGACCCCGACCTGCCCCAGGTCGGGGTGGCCGATCGTGAAGAAGCTGTACTTCTGGGCGTTCTCCAGCACGAAGGTGGTGTCCCACCGCTCGCCGTCGGAGGAGTGGGTGACGCCGCGGATGAAGCAGTCCTGCTGGATCGGGTCACCGCCACCGGACGGGCGCCGGATCACGGTGATCCGGTCCCCGAAGTCGCGGCTCAAGACCGCCGGCCACATCACGTCTTCGAGTGCGACCCGGGGGCGCTGGAACGTGACTTCGGCGAAGCGCCGGCCAGGGTTGGCGTGTCTGTAGAGGACGGCGTCGGCGTACGTGCGCACGTCTGAGTCGCTCATGTGGATGAGGTCAGATCGGTCGAATGGCCGTTCCAGGTACCGGTCGACGCTGTCGGCGTCGATGGCCTGCTGGGCGGCGCCTCCGACCCGGGTGATCGTCACGGTGTTGGCCATGCCGTCAGACGGATTCGAGGGCTTGGTGTCGAGGTATGGCAGCTCGCCGGTGTCCTCGTAGCCGCCGTCGCCGAAGGTCACCTGCGACAGCGTCGACCGCGGATCCGTCAGGGTGGCGAGCCGGTCCCGGAAGACGGCCTTGCCGTTCACGTCGATGTAAAACTCACCCAGCTCGGTGTCCTGCACCAGCTGCAGCTCGGTCATGCCGTTGCCGGAGAGGTTGGTGGCCTGTACGGCGGTGGCGCCGGTGTCGATGATCCGGTCGGCGAACGGCCAAGCGAGTGACGTCAGCACCCGGGCGATCCTGGCCCCGGTCAGTTCGTTGTTGCCGTACGGCCCGACAGCGGTGGGGCGGTCCTTGTCCAGCAGCTTCGACCCATCGGTGGCGGTGACCGTGACGTACGTCCAGGAGTTCCCGAGGTACTCCGGGATCCAGTCGTCGGTGTAGCCGTAGAACAGCGGGTACACCTTGCCGTTCCACTCGGCGAGGATCCGCAGCCGGCGCATGGGCTCGATCTCCGTGCGGCCGGCGGTGACGAACGGGCCGTCGAGGTTGTCCGGGTCGAACCGGCGGTCGGGGTCGTTGAGGACGACGCTGCAGGTCCCGGGCTCGTATCGCCGGGTGGGCTGGTTGCCCTGGTTGACGCCGCGCCGGTACGACCACGATCGGACCCACGGAGTGACGTTGCTCCAAATGCCGTCTGGGCCGATCTGGTTGACACCGACCTGGCCGCGCCCCGGGTCGCCGATGGTGAAGAAGTCACCGACGAACGGGCTGGTGAAGCCCACCTCAACGCGAATCCGGGGAAGCCCGGTCACGGCAGTACCGGCTTGCCGTGCACGACGAGACGGCCACCCGCCTCGAGGTACGGCCGGATCTGTTCGACGATCTGCCGACCGGCCTCCCGCGGGTTAGCCCCCACGGGCATAGCCACGTTCAGGTTGACCGTGGTGTTGACCACCGTGGTTCCCCCGCCCCCTGCGCTAGAAGCCGCGAATGTGGAGACGGAGCCGGGCACAACGGTCTCGCGCCGGCCGCCCTCGCCGAAGCTGTACGTGGCGCCGGACGCACCGAGGCCGAGAATCGGCTCGTCGATGACACCGCCACGAGCCATGGCGAAGTGATTGTGGGCGTTGCCGTACCCGAACGCGTGCTGCCGCCACACCGCACCGGTGTAACGGTGGTCGCGGCCGTTGTGCACGTTGTACTGGGGGTACGGGGTGATCGCTTCCTTCAGCCGGCCCTTGTAGTTCTGGTACATGAATCGCGCCATCGACATGCTGGGCGGGAAGTCCACCGCGCGGTTGCGTGCGTGGTAGGACAGGTTGCCGGACAGGGTTCGGGATCCGCGGCGGAAGCCCGAGATCATGTCCAGGCCGAACCGCGCCTCAAGCATCTGCTCCATCCATGGCGCCGTCACCCCGCCCGACGGGCCCTCGGGAACCACTTTCGCCGCGACCTCGTTGCGCGACGGGATCCGCGTCATGCCGGCCGTGGTCCGGAACGGCCACACCACCCGGCCGCCGTCGGCGTACCCCGGCGGCAGGTCGCCGAACTCGTTGACGTGGTCGAGCAGGCCCGGGTGCCTGCTCTCGATCTTGCGCCGGGACTCCTTCTTGATGACGTGCTCGTCGGCGTGCACGATGCCAGCCTCGTCGTACTTCTCACCGGGACCGGTCCAGCCGCCCTCGGCGTAGTACTTGCCGTCCGAACCACGGACCGGGCCCTGGAAACCCAGCGGGATCTTGCCCTCCTTGAGGGCCTGCTGGTAGACCGACAGCCGGTTCAGCTTCTGCAGGGCCGCCTTGTCGCCAGTGACGGTGACGCTCGTGTTCACCTTGCCGGGGACGTCGCGGTACTTCCCGATCAGCTTGCCGATCTCAGTCCGGGTGAAGCCCATCTTCTCCATGGTCTTGCCCAGGGTGCCGATCTGGGCGCGGTACTTCTTGTCGGCCTCGACGAGCGACATCCCGTTGTTGATGTTGGCTTCGCGCTGGTCCTTGACGGCCTCGATCAGGTCGAGAACCGACCCGCGGTTCTTACGACCTTCCGCGGTGTTCAGCGACAGCGACTTCGTGCCGGAGTTCAGCTCCTTGTTGGTCGACTCCAGCGTCTCCCGGTACTCGATGGCCGCCTGGTCGGAGGTCATGTAGCGCTCAAACAGGGCGTCGAACGCCTTCTTGGTCTCCTCGGCTTGCTTCTCGGCAGCCGCGAGGGACCCGGTCAACCCGGCGGTCTCCCCCTTCGTGTCAGCCGTCGCCGTCTTGGCCGTCTCCAGCGCAGCCGCATACTGCGGGAACCGCTTCTTGACCTCGTCAACGGTGACGCCCTCAACGGCCAGTTCGCGGGTGAGCGCCTCGAACGCCTGCTTCGCCTGGTCAGCGGAGCCACCCTGGACCAGCCCGGCCAGCGCGGCGTCCATGGCGGTGACCCGCTCCTTGGTCTTGGCCAGCGACTCGTTCGTCCCGTCCAGGCCGGGCACTAGGGACTCGAAGCCCTCCTGCATGTGCTTGACCGCCATCCGGCGGCCGTTGTCCTCATCCGCGAGGAACTTGAAGCTGTCCTTCAGGTCATCCATGTCCTTGCCGAGCAGGCGCGACGCCTCGCCCGACAGCCCGGCGCCCTGCGCCCAGCGGGTCAGTCCTTGGCCGAGTGCATCGACCTGTGGATTGAGATCTTCCTGGAAGGATCCGACGACGGCCTGAGCGGCCTGCAGCGCGATGAACGCCCCCGCCGCTTTGCCCGCGGCCGAACTGACCCGCTCCAGGCCGCGTGCGGTCCGCTCGCCGGCCGGACCGGTAGCGCGCAGCTCGGCCAGCGCCTCCGCGTTCGCGCGGCGCGTCTTCACCCAGCCGGCGGCGGCCAGTAGCGCCACCCCGCCCAGGCCGGCCAGGACCGTCGCGCTCTGGCTGATGACCGGCGGCAGCTGAGTGAAGTTGTCCACCAGCTCGTCGGCGATCTGGGCCAGTGTCCGAAGGCCGCCGTTGGCGCCGGATCCGCTCTGGATGGCCAAGGTTTCGATCGAGCCCTGCAGCCGCTCCAGGTCGCCGCGGAGGTTGTCGGTCTTGATCCGGGCCGTCTCGGCTGCGTACCCGGCATCGTTCGTCTTGTTGATCCATTCCTGGATGCCGGAGGCGCCCTGCTCGTAAAGGATGCTCGCGCCCCGGACCGCGTCGGCGCCGAAGATCGTGGCCATCGCGTTCGCCCGCATCTCGGGTGTGAGACCGGCCAGCTTCTCGCGCAGCTGACCGGCCAGCGCGGTCAGCCCAACGAAGTTCCCGCTCGCGTCGTACGCCGAGATGCCCAGCTGGTCCATCAGCTTCTTCGTGGTGCCCGACGGGGCCTGCAGCATCAGCAGCATCTGCTTGAAACTCGTGCCTGCATCGGAGCCCAGCAGGCCGGCCGACGCGAACGCGGCCAGCCCACCGACGGTCTCCTCGATCGACAGCCCGGTCTGTGCGGAGACAAGACCGGCCTGGTTCAGCGCCATACCCATGTCGTGCACCGAGCCCTGAGCCTTGCCTGCGGCCGCGGCGAGGAGGTCGGCGACGTGCGGAAGGTCGGCGCCCTTCAGCTTGAACTGTGTCATCGCCGACGCGGCAGTCTCGGCGGCCTCGCCGACGTCAAGCTCACCGGCAGCGGCCAGCGACAGGGCACCCGAGAGGCCGCCGCCGAGAATGTCCGCGGTCGACACGCCAGCCTTGGCCAGCTCCTCGACGCCCTTCGCGGCCTCGGTCGCCGAGTACTTGGTGTCGGCGCCGGCCTTCATCGCGGCCTCGCGCAGCTGGTCGATTTCCTTCGACGTGCCGTGCGTCGCGGCCTGGACCGCCGACATCTGCTTGTCGAAGTCCATCGCCATCTTCGTGGCGCCGGCGGCGAGCCCAACCAGGCCCAGACCCAGCATTCCGGCCTGGTCGGCGACAACGTCGAGCCGGCCAGCCTGAGCAGCCTTCTCCATCTCCGCCCGAAACTGGCGAGTGTCAGCCGCCGCGTTCTTCAGGGTGCGGGCGTACTGGGATGCGTCGGCCATGATGCGGACGGAGACGGTGCGCACTCAGCTTCCCCCCGTCTTGGTGATAGTGAATAGCCGCGCTGGGCCGTCCGGGTTCGGGCCCTTGCCGTCGGCGACCGCACGCTGAGCTTCGAGCAGCGCGGCCCGGGCCCTGCAGGTGGTGTAGGTGACGGCGAACTCCGGTCCGGTCTCGTGGTTACTGGTGGACTCGGACTTGAGGAATCCGCAACCGCACGGGCACAGCGACGCCTGGTACTCGACCCAGGCCTGGTACTCGGCGAGATCCTGTTCGGTCCACTCTGGCTCGCGCGTGGTCACCGCCCGCACCAGTTGGTCGCCGTCGTACTCATACGTGGTGGTCTCGGCCGGTTCACGGCCGTCCAGCCGGGACGGCGGAATGCCGAGGCGTGTGGCCGCCTCTACTCGTCGGCGGAAGCCCGCTTCGCTCGCGAGGCGGCGAACGAGAAAGGGACGTCCACCTTCCCCCGGTTCAGGAAGTAGGCGGTGTCGCCGAGGTCGCCGAACTGCCGGTCCGTCAGCAGACCGTCAACCACCTGGTCGGCCTTGCCCGCGGCTGCGAGACGGGCGCGCTCTTCGTCGTCGTCGCCGAGCAGCTCACGCCAGTCGTCGTCGTCCAGCTGCGGTTCGACGACCGAAAGGCGGATCAGTTCGGGCATGAACGTCACCTGGTTGAAGCCGAGGTTCGCGTCACCCTTGTCGGCCTCGTCGCCGTCGCGGCGCGGCGGGTGCGCCGCCATCAGCGCACGGTACTTCGGGCCGGGCAGGGCACGGAGCCGGAACTCCTGCGTGGCCTCCGCCATGTCGGCCTGCAGCGCTTCGATCCGCTCGACCAAGTCGCCGACGCCGGCGCCTTCCATGCCGTCGGCCGGCCGGTCCTGCAGCTGCTTCAGCTTGCGCTCGAGGGCCTCGTGGTCGGCGACCAGGTCACCGCGCAGGCAGACCGGCACGGTGCGCTCCGGCAGCCGGGCCTGCTTCATCTTGGTCTTGAAGTCGCTCACGGATACTCCAGCCAGGTGTCCAGGTTGGGCGCCCGACCGGCCACCTGGCAGGACCGGCCGGGCACGAGAAAGCCGCCTCGAGTCGGGCGGCTCGCAGAGGAAAGTGCGCAGGTCAGGCGACGGCGGCGCGGAGGTTCGGTTGAGCCGTCAACTTGATCGGTACGTCGTAGCGCTCCGGCATGTTGTCGTCCTGGTCCAGCACCGCGGTCTCGCCACAGATGACCGGAAACACCTGTACCTTCTGGCCAGATGCATACGCGGTCGCCGCGGCGATTGACTTGCGGCGCACCAGGAAGCCGGTGGCGTCCGGGATCAGTGTGTCGTAGGCGGTGTCGGTACCCGACTGCTTCTTGAGACGCACCCGCGGGTTGTCGAAGGTCCGCCGACCGTTCGTGTTCGTATCGAAGGTCGACTCGATGTTCGACGTCGGCGCGTTCGCCGTGTCCGGCGCGAACCCGGTGGCGCCGTCCTTCGTCATCCACTGCGAGATTCGGATGCCGGCGTTCAGCTCGGTCGTCGTGGGAGCCGCGACGTTTGCGATCGCCGGAACCCAGTCCCAGCGCTCCCTGCCGTCGCCGATGATGTCAGGCACGGTTCTTCTCCTTGTCCCCGCCGGCGGCGGTCTTGGTGGTCGGTTCCGCCGGCGCCGGAGCGGGCGCACCGGTCAGGGGGGCGACGGCCGTGACGGGCTGGTCAGAGTTGAACGGGCTCAGCGGCTCAGGCGGCGGACCGGCCTCCCAGCCCTTCGCCTCCCACACCGCAAGCGCCTCCGCCGGGAACCTCGCCGGGGTCTCGATGCCCTCGTGCCAGGCCCACACCATCGACGCACCGATCGGCTCGTCGGCCTCGGCATGCCCCATGGGCACCCACCGGTCGCGCTGGGCGGCACCCTCAACGCGGGCGTACACGCCAGCCTCGTCCACCAGCCAGTACTTCTGCTTCTCGGACATCTCGTAGGGCTCCTCAGGCTCGGTACAGTTCGCAGGTCACGCCGGTGAGCGCGCCGGAGAACGTGACGGTGGCGACCTGCGTCGCCGGATTGATGGCGGCGTTGGGGATGAGAAGCATTCGAACACCGGTGGCGGGAGCGGCCAGTGCGGTCACGGTGCCCGGGTTGCCAGCCGGCGTGACGCCCGGATCCTGAACGGCCACGTTCGTCGCGGTCCCGGTGGTGATCACTCGCAGGAAGACACCGTTGACACCGAAGTCGCCACCGGCGATCGTGTCGGATGCCGACGGCGTGAACGGCACAGGCGTGGTGCCGACCGTAGTGACCGACTGCGTGGTCCGGAGCGCCATACGGCGCACCCCCTTCTGGTGGATGAACGGCTCCGCCGGATAGCGGACGGTGATCTAGAAAGCGCAGCCCGTACCGTGTCGGCCATGAGTGACAAGTCCGACAAAATGAAAGGTCCGGGGCTATCCAGCACCGGAAACCGCGTCCTGCTCGGTGTCGCCGCGGGAATTGGCGTCTACGTCTTCAGCCGCAGCGAGGCCTTGGCACTGGTCGCCGCGGTCGCGGTCTTCCTGCTGGCCACCATCGCGAATCGCCTGGGGCCGAGGCCTTAGTCAGGCCGGTTGGGACGTGAATTTGTAGACGTCAACGTGATCGAACACCGGCGTGCCGGTGGTTTCGTCGCGGTTCGTCGGCTGACTGTCGTCGTGGACGATCGGATAGCAGACCCGGTCCGCGATCACCGGCTCAACGCCCAGCAGCGCGGCGCGCACCCGGCCGGCCACCGCCCGTGCTGCGGTCGGGTTGCCGCCGACGCTGTGGCAGTACGCCCACGTGTCCAGCACGTCCGACGTGTCCTCGAGGGCCACCTTCTCCGGCACCTCGGTGCCCTCCGGCGTGTGCAGCCGGAAGTAGACCAGCACGTACGGCGGAAGCTGGCCCTTTACTTGGCCGTCGAGCACCACTAGCGAGGGTGGAACGTCATCGGCGTCGAGCAGGCTCAGGAAGGCCTGGGCGTGCGCCTGGATCGCGCTCACCGGCCCTCCAGCGTGCGATACGCCAGATCCTCCAGCGCCTTCTCCAGCCGCGGCCGCTCACGCTCCAGCGCTGGAGCGCCGCCCGGGATCGGGGCGTTGTTCACCGAGCCGTACTCGAATAGGTTTGCCAGCGGCGCCTGCCGCCGGTCGTGCTCCGGGCCGATCTCCGCGGCGACCCGGGGCCCGACCGTTGTGGTGTCGTAGGTGATCGAATGCGGAATGGCCGGCGCGTGACCGATGCTGCTCCACCGTCGCCGCCAGTCGTTCTTGACGTTCAGGGCGCCCTTCTGGACGACCTTGCGGGTTTCCTCCGATACAACCCCTGCGGCGGAATCGATCTCCGCGGCGAGGATCTGCAGGCTGTTCGGGCCGTCGATGCCGGTGACGGTGACGTTCACGACCCGGTCCTCTCCGTGCACTGCACTCGGCGAGATGTTGCGTCCGTCTTGTGGAACAGGTCCCGGATCAGGAAGGCCCGGTTGACCAGGTCTGGGTCTTGTGACGCCGTGATGGTGATCTCGTCGCTCACCTCGAGGCCGACCACTGACATCGGAAGCTGAACCTCGAGGCGGAGCAGCAGTAGGTAGTCCTCGCCGGAGTCCTCTTGGCTTGCCTGCGCGACGGACTGCTGCACCCGGCACTTGCCGGCGTACAGCGGGGACGCGTAGGACGGGGTGATGACGCCGCTGTCCGGGTCCGTTGTTTCGCCAGTGCGGCGCCGGATGGTGCAGGTGTCGACCATGCCGGCCTCCGCCGCGGCGCTGCCCCGGCCGATGAGCGCTGCTCGCGACATGACGGTCCTCCTCAGGCGATGCGGACAGTGCCTGCCCGGCGCCCGTACTGCTTGCGCAGCGCCGCGGCGAGCGCGGTGGAAGCGTCAAGGCTGGCGGCGGCCCGGTCGTAAGCCTCCTGGTAGTCGTCGATCGCCATCCGGGTCATGCCCGTCGGGTTGATCGCGACGCCGCGCGCCAGCGAAAGCACCGCGGAACGGGCCAGCTGCAGCCGCTGGTCGCCTTCGGGGTAGCCGTGCGTGTAGACGACCACCGTTGGCGTCGGCTGCTGGTACGGGTAGGCGCACCACCCGCAGTCGCGGTAGATGCCGCTGGACGCCGGCCACCAGGTGCCCGCGCCGAGGACCACCCCGCCGTAGGTGACCGAGGTGATCGAGGTGACGGGCTGTTGAGGCAGGCGCAGCAGCGATTCGGTGCCGCCGTAGAGAGTGACGGTGTCGTCGACGACCTCGAGGATGCGCTGACCTCCGCATGCGGACTGGACCACCGCAGTGGCGACCTCCAGGAGCAGGCCGGCCGAATCCTCGTCGAGGTCCGCAGGCGTGCCGGGCATCTTCATCAGGTCCTCGACCGTGGCCAGCCGGTCCGGCGCAATGACGCTGTCTCCGCCTGCGGGTACCGGCATGGTTCACCCCTTCACGGGTCGACTGATCAGGGGATCTGGGGTACGCACAGATAGCTGTGGTCAGCCCGGCTCACAGATCTGGAATGCCACGACGGAGGTGTCAGTGGCGTCCTCACTGGTGATCGTGAAGCTCGTGCCCGCGATCCGGGCGGTGACCGCGACCGTCTTCGGCGTGGTGACCGTGCCCAGTGCCTGCGTCGTGAGGAAGATCCGCGAGTTCGCCGTCACCGACGTGTTCGCCACCGTTGCCGTCCCACCGACCAGGGTCGCCACGCCCTGGCGTGCGTTCGCGCCTTCCTTGACGTAGACGCCTGTGCGGGTCTGCACCGCCGACCAGCCGGAGCTGGTCGCGCCGACCTCCTTGACGAAGGCCACACCAGCCGCCGGCGACCCGTCCGTTCGCAGCGCGAGCGATCCCACCGGCTGCCCGGGGTTTGCGCCCTCCGGCGTGCCCGAGCGCGTCATCACGGTGACGGTGTTCGAGCCATCCTGGGTGAGTAGCTTGGCGCCGAAGCCCTTCAGTGTGATGTAGCTGCCGCCAGTGCCGGAGTCGATGAGCATGTTGCCGCCGGTCCCGGCACGACCCCACGCTGTGGGGTCGATGAACCCGGACTCCACGCCGGCCGTCCAGAACGAGTAGCGAGGCGTGGAATTGCCGTACTGGCGGACCGAGCCGTACGTCTCAAGGTCGGCTCCGACCTGCAGGCTGGGAGGCAGCGGCCGTCCCAACGTGAGGGTGACAGCCGTTGCGGTCGCCGTGGCTGCGGTGGACAGCGTTACCGACGTCGTCGACTGGACCGACAGAATCGTGGCCCCGCCAGGGATGCCCGTGCCGGTTACGGTCAAGCCCACGTCATCGGCCCGGAATGACGCCGAGCCCGATGTCACGATCGCGGATCCGTTCGTGGTGACGCCGTCCCAGAAGATTCGGCGGCGGCCGACGAGGACACCGTGGGAAGAGTTCAGCCCAAGGATGACCTTGCTACGGAACTCGATCGGAACGTCTTGACCGACGTTCTGAAGGTACGGGGCGGAGGTCACCTCGTCGATGTCGAGTTCCCAGCTCCCGGAAACATTGTCCTTGCGCTCGATGCTCACCCGGTTGACGCGCATATTCGGATGAAAAGCATTGCCCGAGTTGTCGACCATGTACCGGCTCGATTTGAACGCGGATCGCTCCGCCATCGCGTCGTAGAATGGCTTTTGCTGGCAGCCTTGCGCGGCCGCGTAGGCCATGACGTTCGCGAATTTCGTGAAGTCTGGCCCCGTCATGTTGCCGTGGACGAGGAAGATGCAGAGCCCTCGGTTCGCAACCGCTTGGTCCACGTAGGCCTTCAGCTGCGCCTCTGTGTACAGCTGGGCGTCGATTGACGGGACAGCATGCGGATCTGCCGCATCGGCCACCACGAGGCCGCGCGTCGCGCGGAAATAGCGATGCGAACGGCCGACGATCTCTGCGATTCGCGAATTGTAGTGCCCGAAGCAGTAGGCACCGGTGCGCACCGTCACCTCGGGGAACATTTCCTCGATGTCAGTCTTGGACTGCTCGACCAGCGCGTGAAATGCTTCGTCGCCATTGGCCGTAAGGTAGGCAGTAAAGCTCTCGTGCGCTCGCCCGTGGGTTCCGATCTCGTGACCGGCATCGATAATCTGCTGGACTTCCGCCGACGTGATGTACGGACCCCACGATTCATGAGCGCCGGGTTTGTCGACCCACTGCGAGCTGAGGAACAGGGTGCCCTTGATCCCGGCATCGTTCAGGGCATCGAAGTAGCCCATCATGCTGGTGTATCCGTCGTCAGCGGTCCAGCAGACGACGGGGCCCGGTTCGTCTCCGGTCGAGTTCGTCACGTGGCTCATTGAGACTCGCTGCAACGAGTCCAGCTCACCGACCGCCGATCCGCCGAGTCCGAGGTTCGTGCGGGCCGTTAGCGCGCTCGTGACGTCCGACAGATTGGCGGTCTTGGCGAGCTTGCCGCTGACCGTCGTGGACTGCTGGTTCAGTTCGGCGGAAAGGGCATCGACCCGAGCGTCGGTGCTCGGGTGCAGCGCGACGACCGGCCCGCCGAGCAACCGGGTGTAAACAACCGGGTCCGGTACGTCCGGGAACAAGAACTGCGGCACCTCGAGCGTGTCAGAGATCAGCACGGTCGGGACGACGCCGGCGATGACGGACCCGTCCAGCGCCCGCACGTCTGCGGGCAGGCTGCACTGGGCGTCGGCGTACAACGGCACCGACGTGCCGGACGGCAGGATCTCCTTGCCCTTCTTCGGGCCGGACGTGTAGTACCAGACCCGTTCCGCCTGGTCAGGGCCAACCTGACGTGCCATGGATCAGCCCTCCGCGGGACGAGAGATACTTGCCGGAATCGTGCTGGTCAGAGCGCGGAGATCGCCGCGAAGCGCTCTGCGTCGGTGACCTGCGTGTACACCGCGGTGGTCGCGGGGCTTGCGTGCCGCATCAGCTCTTGGGTGATACGAAGGTTCGCGCCGGCGCCGCCGATGTTCCGGTCCATCAGCAGCCGGGTGCCGTAGAGGTGGCGGAACATGTGCAGGCCTAGGGGCCTCGGCAAACCCAGGCCGCGTGCGTAGACGCCGAACGCGTGGCTGATGCCGGCAGGGTTGTACTGCGCACCGCTCGCCGACAGGACCAGCGGGCCGGGCGGGGCGCCCTGCACCAGCTTCCAGACCTCGGCGTGGGTCGGCAGGACGTCGACCCGACCGCCCTTGCCCCGCACCCGGATCTGCCGCTCGTCGATGTCCTCGCGCTGTGCGCGGGCGATCTCCGAGGCTCGCAAGCCGGCGTACCGGGCCAGGGTGACCGCGATCTGCCAGCGGCGCTCTCCCGCGGCCATGATGCGCTCGTAGGCCTCGATGCTGGCGGGCCGCGGGCTCCTCTTCGGCACCTTGGGCCGCGGCAGGTTCATCATCGGGTCTTTGTCGATCAGCCCAGACTTGAGGGCCCAGGTTAGGTAGCCGTGGAGATGTCCCCAGTACGTCGCCCTGGTCGCCGTCGACCACTTCGGGTTCGCGAGCCATTTGGTGATCTTCGATTCGGTTGCCCGGGTCAGCTCGCCGATGTGGTCCTCGGCGCGCATGAGCAGGTCGAAGCGGTCGTCCCGGGTGTTCTCGGAGTGCCCGGCCGCCAGCTGCCATTGCTGGTAGTCCCGGAGCCGTTTGTACGTCATGCGCTTCCCCCGTGAGTCGATGATCTGGCCCGGCCGACCGGTATCCCCGCCTGCCGACCGGGCGCAGACGACTACTCCGCGGGCTTGCCGCTGTCCTTGCCGGGGTCGTTGGCCGGCGTCGCGACTCCGCCGGCCGGAGCGGGCTGGATGCTCGCGTCGTAGTGCTCCGGGACAGCTGGCGGCTCGGTCTCGGTCTTGGCCTTGACCGCGTCGAGCTTCTTGATCAGCGTGGCCCGGGCCTTGTCGCCCTTGGCGAGCTCCTCGTGTCGCGCCACCCGCGCCCGTGCCAGGTCGTCTCCGACCCACGCCATGATCTGCTCGACGGTGCCGCCCGGGATGGTGTCCGCGGGGATCTCGTCGGGCTCGACCTCGCCCGGGACGGGACGGGCCGCCGCTTCGTACGGCTTGCCGCCGCGGCGACCGATCGCGCCTGATTTCAGCAGCCGGTCGCGGGTCTCGTCGTCCAGCTCGCCGACCGGCTCGTCCTGGGCGACGTCGACGTACGCCATGCCGGCGCCGACCTGCCGCTTGACCGTGACGGAGCCGGCCAGCACTACCAGCTCGTCGGACGGCTTAATCTGCTTCTCGTCGCTCATCTCGGATCCCCTCAGGCCTTCAGGCCGGTCAGCTTCGCGTGCGCCTGCTGGTTGCCGTAGTCGAGGCCGACCTCGCCGTACAGCTGGTTGCGGTCCGATGCGCCGACCTTCGCGAGCGGTTCCTCGAAGAAGTGGCCCTTGCCGGGCACCTCGAGGTAGACCGGGCGGCACTGCTCCAATGACACCGCGGCGATGGTGTCCTGCGGCATGTGCCGGTCGACCATCACGTTCAGCGTGCCGAAGTCGGAGTCGATCCGGTTGACCGTGACGCCACCGACGTTGCCGTCGAGCTGCTTCTGCACGTACCCGGCGGCGGTGTACGCCGCGGTGACCGCGAGCTTCTGCGCCGACGGGACGAGCAGGGTGCGGGTCTCGCCCTCCATCAGCCCGCCGTTGTCGAACGCCGACTGCAGCAGGGTGTCGATGTGCGCCTTGGTCAGGGTCACGCCCTCGGTCCAGTTGACCGTGCCGTCGACCGTGATGTTCACCGCGGCGCCGCCCTTGGTCAGCGACACCGAGAAGGTGTTCGCGGCCAGGCCTGCGGCGATGACGTAGTACACGTCGGTGGTGGTCAGTGGGGTGGCCGTGCCGACCGAGGTGAACCGGACCGTGTCGCCGGCGGTGAGGCCGTGCGCCGTGGCCGTGATCAGGTCCGTCGCCGCGGCGGCCGCGCCCGTGACCGCGGCGGCAGCCGCCGTCTGCACGTTGGTGGTGATCGCGGCGAGCAGGCCGCGGGTCTTCCGGGCCGTGGTGTTGTCCACCGGCAGCTGGTAGGTGCCGTTGATGAACGACCACTCGACGTCGCGCACCATCTGCTTCAGCATGACCTCGGTCTGCCAGTCCAACTCCGTCAGCACCGAATTGGCGGCACCAGCGGTGGCCAGGCCGGACAGGCGGCCGGTCGCCGCCTGCTTGGTGTACGACACGGCAACGGCCTCGTGGTGGATCTGCGTGACGTTCTTCGCGGTCGCCCGAACCCGCTCCTGCGGGGTCGGTGCGTCCTGGCCCTCGAGGCTGACGTTCTGCCCCGCGGTCCGCATGTCGTAGGTGCCCCACTCGAATTCGGTGTCGGTGGTCTGGCCGCCGCCGGTGAGGCCGCCGATCGCGGAGAAGAACGGGGTGTCGGTCGGTGTCAGCAGGTGCAGGATGCCCGTGTAGTTCGGCAGGTTGTAGGTCGTGCCGAGCGCGGTAATACCAGCCATGAGCTGGTGCTCCCTTCAATGGTTCGGGGCACGGCCCGCGCCGGCCCTTCGGTCTATCGCTTGAGGTTCGCGAGCTTGGTCTTCTCGAGTGCCGCCGCCTTGCGCCAGTCGCCGGCCTTGGTCGCCTCGGCGACCTGCGCGGCGATGTCCACGCCGGTGGCTCCCAGCCGGGCACCCTGCGACGGGTCCGGCACCGGGGTGCGCGGCCCCGCGGTCGGGAACAGCGCGACCAGGGCGTCGGCGTCGGCCGCCAGGTCCTCGCGACTGGCACCTTGCAGGCGCGCGGCCTGCTGCGCGGTGAGGCCCTTCTCAGCGGCGACTTCGGCTCGCCAGCGGGCTTCGCGCTCCGCCTTCAGGTCGGACTCGTAGCTGGCGAACTTCTCGTTCAGCAGATCGACCTCGGATTTTCCGTCCGGCGGCTTCTGCCCGCCGCCGATCAGCTCAGCGAGTTGTTTCAGCGGTGCGAGTTCGGTGAGCTGTTGCTCGAGCTTCTGGCGCCTGTCGCGTTCCTTGGCCAGGTCGGCCAGGACCGCGCGGTCGCCGCCCTTGCGGTGGTCGCCGCTGTCGTCGTCCGGCTTCGGCGAGTCGGCCGGAGGCTTCGGAACAGGCGGTGTGGCCGGTGCCGGGTCGCCCGGCGGGGGCGTAGGGACGGGGACGGGCTGGGTCATCGCGACCTCTTCGTGTGGTGACCGGGCATCGCGCTTCGGTCAGGTGCTGATGTAGCCGTGCAGCCGAAGCAGCCGGATGGCCTCGTCACGAGAGCCGTCTGCTTCGATGAGAATCTGCTCGGGCATGAGGCGTGGCCTGCGGCCAGCCGCCTCAGTCGTGTAGAGCCGGCCGTCCGTGGCCGTCTGCATGCCGCGGCGCGCGTTGACGACGCGGGCAATGTCCGCTCCGTCGCGGATCGCCTCTGCGCCCGCCTTGGTGAAGGCCTTGCCCTGCTCGGCGCGGCTCAGCGCGTCGAAGTAGCCGCGCGGGTCGGTGCGGATGTCGTCGGCCGCGTCCTCGGCCGCCGGCACCCCGATGCAGTCGCACCTGGGATGCCGGTTGAAGCCCGCGTTCCACCGGTAGCGGCGGCCCGCGAGGACCACGCACCGGGAGCACGACCTCCCGAGAAGCATCCGCACGTAACCTGTCGCCTGACGGTGCGCGACGAGTGCCACCTGGTCCGCGGCACGGCCAGCGTCGGCGAACTGGGTGCGGACGATCATGTCGAGGTTCGCCAACCCGGACGCCATCGACCGCTCGATTGAAGCGCCACCGGCGATCCCCGACTTCACGACGGTGATCGGATTCCGCAGCAACAAGTCCAGCGGACGGCCGTCCGACGCGATCCCCGACAGCGCGGCCGGGTTGACCTTCCCGAGCGGGGCACCGTCCGCGCCCTGGCGAGCCAGCGCTGCGCGCACGTACCGGTCGGAGCTCTGCGCCGCTGACAGTTGCGCGCCGGCCAGGCCGAGCAGCATTTGCGGTGCGGCCTGCGCCCAGGTGCCGTCTAGGTCGGTCGGGTTGACCGCCGCCCACACCCGGCCGGCGAGCCGGCTCAGGATGCCGGCCACCGTCTTGCGTTCGGCGTAGTGCGCGAGGGCAACCTGCTCAGCGCCCATCGGTCGGCACCGGCGGCTCGGCAGGCACCTGCGTCACGCCAGGTTGTGGCGGCGCGTTGTTGGCCAGCTCCCGGGCAATGTCGGCCAGCGGATCGCCGGCCGCCTTGTCCCATGCCTCCATCCGCCGCTGCTGCGACGGCGAGTATCCGAGGTCCTCTCGGGCCTGCTGGACCGGGATGACCGGCTTGCCTGCGCCGACCAGCTTCACCGCGGCGTCGGCGGCTTGCGACCGGGTCGGGGTGGCCGCGTCCCGCCAGATCGTCTCCAGGCGACGCGCCTGCGGATCCCAGTCGCCGTCCTGGAAGCGGCGCACCAGCTGCATGGCGCGTTCCCAGCCGCCGCCGAACGCCCGCTGCCGGCGCTCCGCCTTCTTGATCAGGCGCAGCTCGCGGCTCTTCAGCGCCTCCGCCGACGCCGGGTTGTCCCCGGTCGTCAGCCCCAGCACCGACGGGTCGACGCCGATCAGCCCCGCAGCGTGCCGGCCGAGCTGATTCAGGGTGTCGTGGAAGTTCGTCAGTGAGCTCGCCTGGAACTCGTGTGCCCGGATTCCGCCGCCGTCGAGAGCTTCCGCGCCCGGCACCGCGAGCATCCGCCCCATGATGACCTGCAGCGCCGACATCCGTTTGCCGTTCTCGTCCTCGAAGTCGTCCGGGCCGACGCCGAACACCGCGCGAAGGGGGATCGCGTGGAACTCCGCGGCGACCATCATGTCTGTCGCGATCTTGTTCGCCGCGTTCGACAGCGCGAGCAGCGGCTCGGTCAGCTCGGACCGGCCGTACCGGTCGGCTAGCCGAGCCCGGTTGGTCAGCGGCGCCACGGGCACCTCGCCCAGGCGGTGTTCGTCGCGGCCCTGTTCCTGCCAGCCTTGCGGACCAGAGCTGAACCAGTGGGTCGAGTTGGGCAGGTAGAGGGTGGCGTAGCGCTGCGGCAGTTGGGTGACGAAGTCGAGCTGCTCAGCCCAGCGTCGCAGCGCCGCGACTACCTTCCGCGTGCGCGGGTCGATCAGGGCGAACATCTCCAGCGGAGACTCGACCGTCACCAGCGGCGAGTCGGTGTCGCCGTCGTTGGAGCCGACGGTGACGTACGACCGCTTCATGACCAGCGCGTCAAGGTGTCCCATCTGCGACTCCTCGTCGAGCGCGTTGTCCTGCCACACGCCCTGCAGGTTGTCGTCGCCAGCCGCGCTGGCCAGTTCCTCGGGCGCAGCGTCCGGGCCCTGGTCGCCGTCCTCCGGATAGCGGAAGCCAAGTACGTCCAGGCGTTCCTCGAGGGGGTCCACGGCCAGCATCGGCCACCCCAGGGCGACCGCCTGAATGCGGTCCTCAACCTCGCGGAGCACCTCCGGATGGAGATAGCACAGCGGGGCGGTGCCGTCGTACAGCCGATCGAGTTCCTTTAGCTTGCCGAGGTCCCCGTCGTGCATGCGCGCGAGGTGGTTCACCCAGGCGATCGGCTCGTCATCGGCGGGCAAAGCCACGGGTGCTCCTCTCAGCGCATGACGACCACCTTGCGGCGGGCTTTCGGCTTGGGCCACAGCTGATCGTGCGTCACGTCGCCGGCGGCCTCGTTGCACAGGATCGACACCACGGCCATGTCGATCTTTTGTGCCTGGGACGGCTTCTCGAGGACGTACCGTTCGTTCGAGCGAGGCGACTTCCGTGCGTTCCGGACGTGCACCTTGGTGATGTCGCAGCCGTCGTGCGTGAACGCCGAATCGGACTTGCCGACGTCTGTAAGCAATCGCTGGGCAGCGGCGTGCATCTGCGTGGTCCGGAAGGTGGACCAGCGGATCACCACCGTGTCGCCATGCAGCTCGGCCCAGTCGTCGATTTCGGTCGACCACCACGGCGGGTCGGCGTACAGCCGGACCACTTTGAAGCGGCGCATCACGTCGGCCATGGCGTCGCGCACCTCGAGCCGCGGCACCTGACCCTTGTGCTGCTTCGGGTCCCACACCATCGGCCGGCCGTCAGCGAACCGCGGGGTGAACTGGTACCCGTCGCGGGTTTGCAGCCGGATCCCGGTCCAGTCGTCGGAGTCCGAACCGTCGAACCCGCCGACCACCGCCGTGCCGTCGGGCACCTCGCGCGGTTCCGCCCGGGCATCCCAGACGTCGCCTTCCATCCACGCGGATGCGCCGTAGACGAGCCGGTTGCCGTAGAACCGCTCCGCCTGGGCGGCATCGGTCTCCATAAGCTCTTCGGCCTCGGCGTTGATGCCGTGCAGATCGGCGTGCGGAGACCCGCGGTAGTTAAACGCGTGGATCTTCTTCCGGTCCGCGGCCTTCCGATAGTCCAGCTCGGCCGGAGGTGGCTCGTAGAAGCGGAAGATGTCCTTCTTCGACGACTCGAACGTCTGCTGCGCCGTCGAGTTCTCGGCTGGGTTGTAGCAGTTCGTCGTCTCGACGGACCTGCCACCCATTGCGGCGGCGCCGCGGCGCTGGGTCTGTGCGACGGAGACCAGCTTGTTGGTCTTCGTGTAGAGCTGGCTCTCGTCCTGCATCGCGAACGTGATCGGGTTACCGAGGCGGGACAGCGCCGAGCTGGTGACCACGTCGATGCGGTTCTGGTCCGGGTCACCGCCCTCGTCGCGGAGCCGAATGAAGCCCTCGCGGACCAGCATGCGGCCTCGGAGCCGGGGGTTGCGGGCCATGGCCTGCAGCGGACGGTAGATATTGTCGACCTGGTCCTCGCTGGTGGCCAGCAGCTGGATCAGCGGGGTAGGCCAGGCGTGCCCCATGGGCTCGCCCGGCTGGTACCGATACACCCAGCCGCAGTCGCAGCCCACGTCCTCGCACACGTACGCGTCGTTCTCGCCGGCCCAGTCGAGAAACAGCACCGGGCCCAGGCCCTCCGCTGCCACCCACGCCGCCGATTTCGGGCCCTTGCCCGTCTTCTGCGGGGCGATGACCTGGCTGCGGCGGTTATGGAAGGCCGCCGACCGGATCGGGATCGCGTCAGGGTCACCGGCGAGGTAGTCGGGATCCTGCTTCGCGGTCGGCTTGATGCGGTAATGGTTCGCCAGGCACCACAGCTGCCAGTCGTACGGGCGGAACGGCCGCCCCTTGCGGAAGCCGTCCGGGATGATGCAGTGCCGCTGAATCCAGGCAGGCACCACCCACAGGGTGGGGAAGTTGACGACGTACGGGCTGGCTTCAGCCGGCACCCTGGATCACCGTGAACCGGCCGCGCGGGTCGTCCGGATCCTCCTCGAACCTCGGCTCCGAGCGCTTGGCGGAGAGTTCGTCGGCGGCAATCTGCCAGCCGTTCTCCTTCAGCCCGGCCGGCGTCAGCCCGATCTGATCAGCGAACCGGTGCAGCGAGTTCTTGTCCGCCGCGGTCGCGTCGGACGACTCGCACAGCACGAACGTGCGCACCCACATCGCGACCGACAGCCATCGCCACGACTCCATGGACCACGCGCAGGCCTGCGGCGTCCTCCATGCCGCGCCCCACAGCTCGAGTTCCCGCTCGTGCCGCAGCTCGGTCGATGCCTCGTCGAACTCGCGCTTGCGCTCCTTCTCGACGAAGTACTCGATGTAGACCTTGACCTTCGGCAGCGGGAAGGGCGGGGCATCCCCGTCGAAACCGGTCGCCGGAAGCGCCGAAAGCTTATAGTTCCGTCGATCACTGCGGCCCGACTTCGGGTCCGGCGCCGGGCCGGATCGGTTGCGTGCGCCTCCACGGCCCATCGATCATCACTCCTCCGCCACATCGCGCGGCATCGGCGGGACCGTCACATCGCGTGACGGTCGGTAGTCGAAACCGGCGAGGGCCGGAACGTCTGAACCCTCCGCAGGTTCGAGCGCC
>WUUC01001897.1_pt1 | contig 34656 bp, 38 predicted proteins | sample 6278441 | NCBI WGS metagenome assembly WUUC01 (sample SAMN13675441, study PRJNA597444) | soil metagenome | isolation source: soil | place: USA: Washington | collected 2017-10
ACCAGCGATTGCCGCGCGACAGCCGGCTGGCGCGGAAGACGTCGCCACTGGTGAAGGGACGGCCTTTGCTCCAGAAAACTAACAGCACGATCACAACCACGGCAGCAACGGCCGCAATCGGAATCCACAGCTGTTCGAGGGTAATCCACAGCTGCTCACTCACGTCCAGAATGCTACTCTAACTGCGTGCCTCACCGCGCGCCCGGGTCTCCACAGAAATCGCAAAAGTCATTTCTTACCGGCAAGCCGATTCGCTACTACCGCCCGCGCGGCAGTGCCGACATCCGCCGACTGATCGACGATGGGTTCCAGGCATTCAACGCCGCCAGGCTCGGCGAAGCGTGCCGCATCTATACCGACAAGATGCTGGCGAAATCACAGAACACGACCATCGGGCTGACGATTGCCGGCGCGCTGACGCCAGCGGGCCTCGGTGGCTGCATGATCGAGATGATGGAACGTGGCCTGGTCGATTTCGTGATCAGTACCGGCGCCAACCTCTATCACGATCTGCATTACGCGCTGAACTTCACCCTCCATCGCGGCTCACCGTTTCTCGACGACCGTGTGCTCTATGAGCAAGGTGTGATTCGGATTTACGACGTGTTGTTTCCCGCGCAGGTGCTGCTCGATACCGATACCTTCATCCGTGAGTTTCTCGTCAGCACCGAAATGGACGGCCCTGTTTCGAGCGCGGAATTCCATTACATACTCGGTGAACATCTACGGGAGGCGCGTCCCGGGTGCGAGGAATACTCAGTTGTAGCGAGCGCGGCGAAATATGGGGTGCCCATCTACACTTCGTCACCCGGCGACAGTTCCATCGGGATGAACATCGCGTTCCACGAGCTGATGGTCGATGGCACATTGATGATTGATCCCAACAAGGACGTCAACGAAGTCTGCGCCATCATCCTCGCCGGCGACAAGAATGGCTGCGTGATTCTCGGAGGCGGGTCACCGAAGAATTTTTATCTCCAGGGACAGCCCACGTTGTGGGAGGTCTACGGCATTCCCAAAGGCGGCAACGACTACTTCATCCAGATCACGACCGATCAGGTCGTGTGGGGCGGATTATCGGGTGCCACGCCGTCCGAGGCCGTCAGCTGGGGGAAGGTCAACCCCGGCGTTCTGCCCGACACAGCGGTGACCTACGTGGATTCGACCATCGCCTTCCCGCTGTTTTGCGAATACGCGTGCTCGCACAAGAACGGGCGACGGAAGCGCAAAGGGCTGGTGCACAAGCGCGATGCGATGGTGGCGGCGCTGCGGGCTGAAGCGGTGAAGGCACGCAAGCCGGCCCCCGCCAAAGGGCCCACGCGCAAGCGCAAGGCGGTTCTGACGCGAAGTTGAGCGCCAATGGGCACCCTGTGGTCCGAGCTTGCGTCGGTCGCCGATGATGTTGCGCACGGTCCTCGTGTCTATGCCGACGCGAATGTACCGGCCGGCCTCGTCCAATACATGCGCGTGTCGCTGAACTGGGATGTGCTGTTCGTCATTGAACACGCCGATTTGAGGCGTGCTGCCGACATCGCTCATTTCCGCCTCGCGCGCCAGTTGCGACGCACGTTGTTGACTATCGACCGCGATTATCTCGACGATACGGAATTTCCGCCGTCCGAGACCGCCGGAGTCATCGTGCTGTTCGCGCCGGACGAACGCGGCTTACGTACCCTTCTCGATCGCGTGAATCGCGACCTGTTTCATAGAGAGCAGGGCATGGTGCCGCTTCCGCTCGAGGGATCGAAACTACAGGTCTTTCCTGAATTTGGTGCCGGACCACAACGATGACCGTTGGCCTGGATCTGTCGGATAGCGTCGTGCGCGCAGTCGTCGTCAGCGACAAGGGAGACGTAGTCGCGCGCGCGTCGCAACCCGCCGACGGCCCAGGAGTGCCTGCGGCTATTCGACAGGTGCTGCGCAAGATTGCCACCGCCGCCGGCCGCAGCGCCGGTGGCGGCATCGCGTTGCCGTGGCCGGGCGATGACTTGCCGCATGAAATGGCGGCCGCCGCGCGAGAGACGTTCAAGGTACCGCCCACAACGCTGGCGCCAGGCCCGGCAATGGTTTTGGCCGAGCGGTGGATTGGCGCCGCCAAGAGCCTCGAGAACGTCGTCACCTTTTCAATTGGCGAACATGTCTACGCCGGTCTGTTTGTCGGTGGGCAGCTGTGGCGTGGCGCCAACGGCCATGCTGGATCGGTGGGATGGTTGGCGCTCAATCCCGTCGAGCGTGAGGATTATCGCCGTTTGGGCGGGCTTGAGGCAGAAGTCGGTGCCGCCGGCATCGTGCGGCGGCTAATCTGGCGCATCAAATCCGGTGACCATTCGCGCGTGGTCGAACAGGTAAATGGCGATTTCGCGCGTTTGAAGACCGAGCATGTGTTGAAAGGCGCACGTACCGGCGACGGCGTCTGCGTGTCGGTGGTGCGCGATACCGCTCGCTATGTCGGCATGGCGATTTCGAACCTGGCAACGGTGCTCGACCCGCAAGCAATCATCCTGGGTGGCGCGCTGGTCTCGGCTGGCGACATGATGCTCGAACCCATTCGCACTGAATGCAGCCGGCGCTTGCGACCCGCCCAATCCGATCGCATCAACATCATGTTGTCGTCGCTTGGCGACGATGTCATCGCGATTGGGGCTGCGCGCGCCGCCATGTTGAACGCGAAGTGATTCTGCTCGCTGGCGCGGATCTCGTCCTGCCGGACCGCGTGCTGCCACGCAGCAGCTTATTAATCGAGGACGACCTCATTGTCGCCATTGAGCCGCGGGTAATTGACACGCCGGCCGGCGCCACACGTATCGATGTGTCGGGGTCCATCATCGTGCCGGGTTTCGTCGACGTGCACGTGCATGGCGTTGAGGGGTTCGATGTGTTGGATGGCGCCGGTGCCATCGGCTCTATCGCCGCCAAGCTCCCTCGTTACGGTGTGACTGCTTTCTGCCCGACGTCAGTGGCGTGTGATCCACGCGACTTGCGCTCCATGCTGACGCAGGTCGCGAAGGCACGTGAGGCGAACACGGTTGATGCGGCGGAAGTTTTGCCGGCGCATCTCGAGAGCAACTTCATCAACCCCGAATACCACGGGGCACAGCCACTCGGGTGTCTCCGCGCCATCGCACCGAATGCGCCACCGCGCGAGGGCGAGGACGGCGAATACACCGGCGCGGAGATTCTGGATGCGATCCAGGACTATCGCGCCGCCGTGGGCATTGTCACCATCGCGCCCGAGCTCGAGGGTGGACTCGACCTCGTTCGTCAACTGACCGCTGCCGGTCATCGCGTGTCGATTGGCCACAGCGGCGCGACCTACGATGAGGCACTTGCAGCCATCGATGCCGGCGTGTGCCATGCGACACATCTTTTCAATCGCATGTCGCCGATGACCCATCGATTTCCCGGCGTGCCCGGCGCGGTCCTGCAGTCAGAGCAGGTTGCGGTCGAGGTCATTTGCGACGGCTTTCATGTGCATCCGGCGCTCGTGGACGTCGCACTGCGAACCAAAGGACCGCGTGGACTGATGGCGATTACCGACGGCACTGCCGGGTCTGGACTCCCGGTAGGGTCGCGCGCTCGTTTGGGTGGCCGAACAATTACGGTGACGGAACGGACGGCAGAACTTGCTGACGGGACGCTGGCCGGTAGCGTCCTCACCATGGACGGGGCCTTCCGGATGCTGGTCGAAAAAACCGGGGCGTCGCTGATTGAAGCCGCCCGCGCGTGTGCGACCACGCCAGCCGAGCAGATGCGCCTGCGCGGTCGGGGCTGTGTACTCGTAGGCGCGGTTGCCGATCTCGTCGTTCTCGACGACACCCTTCGAGTGCGAGCGACGTTTATCGCTGGTCATCTCTGCCGGAACACGGGCCTGTCCCCGCTCGTCTAGAGAAATGTATTGTCCAATCCTAAGGCGGCCGTTCCGTAGGAACGGGCCGATGAACCGTGGCCGAGCATGCCGCGGACCACTGCACAAAACGTTAGACGCTCCATTAGAGTCTTGATGATGGATAAGATCGCGAGGTCGTGCCGTCGCGGGTGGTGGCATGAAAGAGGAGAGATATGACCGCAATTGGTCCCAGCCGCATCATTCTAGGCGTTGCGTTGTTGGTCTCCGCCGTCGGTTTTGCGGGCTGTGAGGTCAACCTCAATTCCGAAGGGATCGTGTCTCGCGAGACCAAGACCTTCAAAGTCAGCGCCGCGCCCGAGGTGCAACTGGAAACGTTCAGAGGTTCGATCGAGATTCACTCCTGGGATCGCAACGAGATAGAGGTCGAAATCGAAAAGCGGGCCATGGAGCAAAGCCTGGTGGACCAAATGGTGGTATCCGCCGAGCAACAAGGCGACCGCGTCATCATCAAGGTGTCGCGTCCAAGCAGCCGCGATTCGGACGCCATTCAAATCGGCGTGAACTTCAGTCCAACAGCGCGCCTGCGCGTCGCAGTCCCCCGTAAAATTCAGGTCGCGGCCGTCACCGCCGATGGATCGATCGCCATTGAGGACGTGGACGGCAAGGTCACGCTCAATACGAGTGACGGCAGCGTCAGAGCCTCACGTCTCAACGGTGAGCTGGTCGTGCGCTCCGGTGACGGGTCGATTCGACTCGAACAGGTCGAAGGAAAGATTGACCTCGAGACCGATGACGGCAGCATTGGTGTGGAAGCCAAGCCATCGACATTGCGCGCGCGCACGTCGGACGGATCGATTCGGCTTGAAATCGAACCCGACAGCGTGATGCTCGAAGATTGGGACGTCCAGACGGCCGACGGATCGGTGACGCTGAACTTGCCATCGGGTTTCAATGGCGAGCTCGACGCTGAAACCCGTAGTGGCGCGTTACGCGCCAGTCACCCTTCCGTGCCGAAAGATGCGCTCGAGGGCGACCGCGACGAACGTCGACGCACGTTGAAGGCAAAATTCGGCGCCGGCGGTCGCCTGTTCAAGGTACGAACGGGCGACGGAACCATTCGCATCGAGGGCTGACACGCTTGGCCGGCGACAGGACTACGACCCGGTAGTAGTCGCGTGGAAGCGATCGAGAACTGCTCCCAAATCTGCCGGTCGCTCGAGCACAAACGCGGTCGACGGCATCTCGCCGTCAAATCGCGCGGCGCCGAAGCCATAGCGTGCCCACGCAAACGCACACCCGGCTGCCTGCGCCGTGCGCCAATCGATGGGTGAGTCCCCCACGAGCAACGCGCGCGATTCGCCATTCATCAACGAGCGAAGACCCGCCGGGTCGGGCTTGCGGCCATGCGGTCCGTCGCCTCCGATGATGTCGTCAAAGTAGCGCGTCAAATTCAGCGCATCGAGAATACGACGCGACGGCCCCGATGGTTTGTTGGTCAAGACCGACATGCGCGCGCGTCGCGACGCCATCAGCAACGCGTCATCAATACCGGCATAGGCCGTAGTCGTGTCCAGCAGACGACGATCGTAGATTTCGAGAAAACGCTCGAGTGCGCCTGGCGTGTTCGGGTCGAGTCCCGCGGCAGCCAGAGCCCGCGTCACCAGAATGCGGGCACCCTCACCCACCATCTCCGCAACCTCAAACTCCGAGAGACGACGACCGCCCAGGCCCGTGACCAACTCGCTGGCCGACGCTGCTAAGTCGGCGACCGAGTCGATGAGCGTGCCATCCAGATCGAAAACAACAAGCATCAGTTGCCGTGGTAGGTCGCAAAGGACGTCGGGGTTTCCCACACGGTGACTCTGACTACCGGCAAACCCTCTTCGTTGGCGTGATCGAAAATCAACCGCGCGATCAGTTCGACAGTTGGATTGGTGTCGACAATGAAGATCGGTTCGCCAAGCTGTTGCAGCGGCGCGACCAGCGGATCGTCGTGTCGCAGAATCATTTTGTGATCGAGTTCGCGGTCGATCCAGCCTTTGACGATCCGTTTGATATCACTGAAGTCGCAGACCATGTTGCGATTGTCGAGTGTGCCGGTCCGCACCTCGATTTCGGCGGTCGCATTGTGTCCGTGCGGATGCTTGCAGATCCCGTCGTAGTCGAGCAGACGATGGCCGTAACAGAAGTCGATTTGCTTGGTGACTGAATACATAGGCTCCTGCGGTTAATCTTATCGCTGTGAGCGACAGCATCGTCCTGCTCTCCGGCGGACTCGACAGCGCCGTACTGTTGGCGCGTGAAGCCGAACATCGGCGGGCGCATCCGGTGTACGTTCGCGTCGGGCTGGCCTGGGAACAGGCCGAATTGCGCTTCGTCGAGGAATTGCTGGCATCACCCGTGTTTGTCGCTCGCGTTGCGCCCGTGGTCACGCTCGACTTCACGATGCGCGACGTGTACGCACCGACACACTGGGCAATTGAAGGCAAGCCGCCCGCCTACGACACGCCAGATGAAGACGTGTATCTCACCGGTAGAAATCTCGTGCTGCTGACCAAGGCGGGTGTGCTCGCGGCGTCGAAGCACATCTCGCGAATTGTTCTCGGGCCCGTAGCCGGCAATCCGTTTCCCGACGCGACGCCGGCGTTCTTTGCCTCGATGGCCGAATCGTTGTCGCTCGGACTCGATCACCCGATTGAGATCGCGACGCCGTTTGGCGCGATGGAAAAGGAGGACGTGATCAAGCTGGGGAGAGAATTGAACGTCCCTCTTCAATACACGTTTTCCTGCATGAACCCGGTCGCCGCCGAGCCATTACCGCTGCATTGCGGGTTGTGCAGCAAATGCCGCGAACGTCGCGACGGCTTCGAGGCGGCCGGTGTCGCCGATCCCACCGTTTATGCGCATGCGAGCCCGCGGTGACTCGCAGTGTCCGTCTTGGGGTATTGGCTGCAACCGCGTTGGCGGCCGCGATGGCGTTGAGTGTCGTGGCGATTTGGCCCGCAGGAATGCCGGCACCGCCATTTGTGGTGTTTCGGACGCTCGCGCCTAAAAATGCCCATGGGCGGATCGCGGTGCATCCACTTAATGCGACGGACAAAAACGAGCGCCATGTCACGCCCCTATCGTGTGCACGCGTGCACTATTCAGCCGGCGCCGGCATCTGCATCGTCGAGGAACCGGAGGGCCGCGTGGTGCGACAGATTGCGTACACCTTCGACGCCGCATTTATGCGGCGGCACAAACTTCCGTTGAAGGGGATTCCGGTTCGCGTGCGGCTGTCGCCCGATGGGCGGCGAGCCGGAATTACGATCTACGCGGAAGAAGAAACACCCGACGGGGAACGGCTGGCGACCGAATCGATCATCGTGGACGTGGCCGCCGGGTCGGTGATTGCGGACCTACGCGAGTTCGCGCTCGATATTAGCGGCCAAGCGCCGCTGACCGGTCCAATTGATATTGCCAGCGTCACCTTTCACGCAGACAGCGACCGCTTTTTCGCATCGTTGTTGAGTGAGACGAGGCGCTACCTCGTTGAGGGGTCAGTCAATTCGCGGGCGCTGCGCATCGTTCGACCCGGGATTGCGAATGAAGCTTTGTCGGCGGATGGGAAGCGTCTGATCGCCAAGCGCCGCGTCGGCGAACGCGGTTATTGGCAGATTACGATCGTCGATCTCGATACCTGGCAGGAGCGCGACTTACTTCAAGGCCCGCGCAGCGTTGACGATCAGGTCGATTGGCTCGATGACGCGCATGTCCTGTATCACGACGTGAATGACGCCGGCACAGGCGTGTGGAAATTAGCGATTGACGGCGTCACCGCTCCGCAGTTGCTGCTTGCGGACGCCTTCTCGCCGTCCGTGCAGCGCTGAGTACAATGGGAGGGAGGTCGAAAATGAAAGCATTCGTTGTGACGGTCACCTTCGTCGCCCTGGGTCTGGCTGCGGTCGTCAATGCGCAGCGCCCCACCACGCCGACGATGGAGGTGTACAAGTCGCCAACCTGCGGCTGCTGTGCGAAATGGGTGGAACACGTGAAGCAGGGCGGCTTTACCGTCAAGGTGACGGAACTCGACGATCAGGCACTTGATGCGCTCAAGACCAAGCATGGCATTCCGCGCACCGCGCAGTCGTGCCACACCGGCCTCGTCCATGGCTACGTGATCGAAGGCCACGTGCCCGTCGCCGAAGTGCATCGCCTGTTGAAGGAGAAGCCGGCGGTCGCGGGGATTGCTGTTGCGGGCATGCCTGCCGGGTCGCCCGGGATGGAAGTTGCGAGTGGGCAGGTCCAGCCCTACAACGTGATTACCTTCGACAAGCAGGGCGCGACCAAGGTCTTCTCGAGCCAGAAGCGCTAACGGCGCAACTTCGGCCTGTCGGGGTCGAAGTTTTGATTAGTCAAAATCCATGCTATAGTCTGGCGTCTATGCCGCTTCTGCGGCTGAAAAACCATGACGTCCCGACTTTTTCCTGCTCTTTTCTGTGTTCTGGCGGTTGCGCTGCCGGCGAGGGCGCAATCGCCGGCCTCCGCCACCTCGTGTTCCGTGCACGGAGTCGTTCGCGATTCCACCGGACTGCCTCTGCCCGGTGCCGTGGTCTCGACGCCGACGCTCACGGCCGTTAGCGACCAGCAGGGTCGCTATTGCCTGGTCGGCGCGGCAGCCGGAGAGCACACCCTTACCATCTCGGTTGACGGCTTCATGCCGCATCGTGCTCGTGTGGTGGTGGATGAGCGGCGGGCATCGTACGACGTCACGCTGACTCCCGGCTTCCATCAGCAAACAGTCGTCACCGCCACGCGCACCAGTCGTCGTCTCGACGATGTGCCGGTACGGACGGAAGTGATTGGCCGCGATTCGATCGACCGCCTGGCTGCGCGGACCCTCGCCGACGCGCTCGAATTCACGACCGGAGTGCGGATCGAGAACAACTGTCAGAACTGCAATTTTTCGCAGATTCGATTGCTTGGCCTCGAGGGCCCGTACACGCAATTGTTGGTGGATGGGCAGCCCGTGATCTCCTCGCTGGCACAGGTCTACGGCATCGAGCAAATCCCGGCGCGGATGATCGAACGGATCGAGGTCGTGAAGGGCGGCGGTTCGGCGCTGTATGGGCCCGGATCGGTCGGCGGAGTGGTGAATATCATCCCTCGCGAGCCATCAAAGGCCGGTGCGGTATTCGAAACGCGCAGCGATGTCATGAACGGCGAGCCCGGCTTGTCGCTGAGTGGCGCGGCCGATTGGGTGTCGTCGAGCCAGGACGCGCTGGTTTCGGTGTTTGGCCAGTTCGATCGCGTCCGACCGATAGACCTGACCGGTGACGGTTTCACCGAGGTGGCGCATCGACAACTCGATGCCTTTGGCGCGCGGGCGGCGAAGTACGTCTTTGGCAGCGCTGCTAAATTGACCGTTGACGTCACCTCGATCCGCGAGAATCGCCGCGGCGGCAACCGGCTCGAGTTCGCACCTCACGAAGCCGACATTGCCGAGGCCATCGACAGTCGTCGCCATGCAATCGGCGCCACGTGGTTTCATTCGCGCAGCAAGTCGCTTGATTACCGCGTCAGCACGTCGTGGGCGGGAACATGGCGCGACAGCTACTACGGAACCGGACGTGATCCCAACGCGTACGGCGACACCACCAGTCAACTCGGCCTCGTTGACGCGCAGGTCAATCGCTACGCCGGGCGCCACACGCTGTCTTCGGGAGTGCAGTTCAGTCGCGAATCGCTTGTCGACGCGCAGCCCGCCTACGCACGATTCACGGACGCCGTCTATCGCAACGCTGGTGTATTTGTGCAAGACGATTGGGCGCTGGGCCGTGGTTGGGAAGTGATCTATGGCGCACGCGCCGACAAGCACACCGCGGTCGATCGTGTCGTCGTTTCGCCCCGACTTGCCGTGATGTGGTCGCCGACCCCAGCCTTCGATGTGCGCGCGTCGGTCGCCCGTGGCTTCCGCGCGCCGCAAGTGTTCGACGAAGATCTGCATCTGTCGTCGGTTGGTGGAGAAGCGCGGCTCATTCATCTTGCTGCCAACCTGGTCGAAGAACGGTCGACGAATGTGATGCTGGGCGCGGAGTGGAAGCCGACGGTTGGGCCTGGTCAGGCACTGGTGGAGTTCAACGCCTTCTCGACGCGGCTCTCGAATCTCTTTCACGTGCAAGAAGCCGATGATCCCGTTACCGCGCCACTGGAGTTCGTCAAGACCAACTTTGGTGCAGCACGCGTCTCGGGTATCGAGGTCAATCTGGGCTGGGGTGTTGGCGACGACTTCGTTATCCAGGGCGGAGTGGTGGAGCAACGTGCGCGCTTCGATCAGGCCGAACCCGACTTCGGCAGCCGCGAATTTTTTCGGAGTCCGCAGCGATACGGTAACTTGACGGTGACTTGGAAGCCACACGGTGTCGCAGATTTTTTTGGTGGCATCCGCTACACCGGCCCGATGGCTGTGCCGCACTACGCGGGCGTGATCGAGCGCGACCGGCTCGAACGCTCGCCATCGTTTCTTACGCTCGACGCCGGAGTAAGCCGCGCCATAGGTCGCTGGGACGCGCGAACCGTGACGCTCACGCTCAATGGTCGCAACCTCACTAACGCATATCAGCGGGACGTCGATCAGGGTGCGCTGCGCGATGCCAGTTATGTGTACGGACCGCGCTTCCCACGATCCGTGGCGGTTGGAATCCGTGCGGACTTTTAGCACGCTCCTCGTCGTATTAGCGCTCGTTGCCGCCGGACACGCGCAGGCACCGTACTTTTCCCGGACCGATTTGCAGTTGGCGGTCGATGCTTTCGAGATCGTCGATCTGCAGGGCCGTCGCTGGACGGCGAACGATTTCAAAGGCCGCATCGTGCTCATCGATTTCTGGGCGACGTGGTGTGCGCCGTGCCTCGAACAGATTCCCGAACTCCAGCGTCTGCGCAAGGAGTATGGCCCCGACGGCTTCGAGGTGCTGGCAATCAGCGTCAATAACTCGACACGCCGCGATCTGGTCGCCTGGCTCAATCGACAGGAGATGACGTGGCCGCAGGCGCACGACGGCCGTGGGTTCAATACGCGCCTGGTGCGGGAATTCGGCGTGCAAGCGCTGCCGGCGTCGTTACTGATTGGACCGGACGGCAAGATCGCCGCCCAGAACGTACGTGGCGACCGACTGGTGCGCGCGGTGCGCGCGCTCCTCGCCCGCTAGGACACTTCGACCAACAACTTCGACGCGGCGCGGGTACCGATGGTAATGCGCTGATCGTCCTTGCCGCGCAGCCGCACGCTATCCGACACCTCATCGCGCGCTTCCACCTGAATCGATTGGCCCGGTTTGAGTGAATGACTCTCGATAAAGCGCAGGAACGCGGCGTCCTGATCAGTGACCCGCGTCACGATCACCGGCGTATTGAGCGGGCAAGTGAGTAGGGTGTCGAGCTCGCGACGCACGAGTTCGCCCTCGCGACTGGGTATCGGGTCGCCATGCGGATCCACCTCGGGATGGCCCAGCATCTCCGCAATCCGTTCGATCAGTCGATCGGACACCACGTGTTCGAGTTGCTCCGCCTCATCGTGGACCTCGTCCCATTTCATGCCCATCACCTGAACGAGGAAGAGCTCGATCAGTCGATGCCGACGCAACACGAGGGCAGCCAGTCGCGAACCCGCGCCCGAGAGCCGCACGCCGTTGTAGGGCTCGTATTCGACGAGTCCCGATTCGGCCAGAGCTTTCACCATGGTGGTGGCGGTGCCCGGTGCGACGCTCAATGCGGCGGCCAACTGGCCCATCGGCAACAGTCGTTGTCCGCTGGCCAGTTGAGTTTCGCCGAGGAAAATCGCCTTCAGGTAATTTTCGACCGTACTGGACGGAAGCATCGCGCTGTCAACATCTTAGCAGACATTCGAAACGTGCCTGGTTGACCTTTAGGCCCTTCTCGGTATAGATTTTGACTAATCAAAATGCGTTGGCACCTATCGCGTCGGTCATGGCTTCAGGCGGCTGGGTTCGGTTCGCTGCTCACCGGGGTCGCGGCGTGGTCACGGGCGCTTCAGGGCCAGGGCCCGGTGGTTGCCCACGACCTGCACGCTGCGCATCAGGGGCATCTGCTCGGGACTGTTGGCCGGGTGGCCCCGATCGCAGTCGATCCAATGCGGTACCTGCGGACCTTCAATTTCAATTACTTGCCGCTGGAAGAGCGACAGAAGTTTTATCGCGAGACGCCGCGCCCCGACGGGTCGTTGCTGCGCGAATACGAGATCTTCGCCGTGGACCGCGAGATTGAAATTGCGCCCGGCGTCACGTTTCCGGCCTGGACCTATAACGGTCAGGTACCCGGGCCGACAATTCGCGCCACCGAAGGCGATCGCCTGCGCGTGCGCTTTCTCAATCAGGGCGGGCACCCCCATACGATCCACTTTCACGGCTGGCACGAACCCGCGATGGACGGGTCGTTGCCGCAGCATCAAGTGATGCCGGGCGAGTCGTTTACCTATGAGTTCGATGCCGAGCCCGCCGGTCTGCATCTGTATCACTGTCACGCCGTGCCCTTGAAGCGACACATCCACAAGGGCTTGTACGGCACCTACATCGTCGATCCGCGCGGCGGGCGGCCTCCGGCCGACGAGGTGGTGATGATGATGAACGCCTTTGACACGAACTTCGATAACGAGAACGAAATCTACGCGGTCAATACCGTAGCCAACTGTTACATGGCGGATCCGATCCGGGTCACCGTCGGTCGTCCGGTTCGCATTTATCTCGTCAACATCACCGAGTTCGACTTAATCAACAGTTTCCATTTACACGGCATGTTCTTCGACGCTTATCGGCCGGGCACGCGCCTCGAGCCGAGCGATCACACCGACACCATCACGCTCTGTCAGGGTGAGCGCGCGATTCTCGAGACCACCTTCCGGTATCCGGGAGAGTTCATGTTCCACGCGCATCAAAGCGAGTTTGCAGAACTCGGGTGGATGGGCCTGTTCAAAGCGGAGGCGAGCAGTCGTGAGTCCTGAAGCCTCCAGTGTGGCGATCGAGCGGCCGCCGCAGGCACAGTCTGCGAACGCGATGATGTGGCTGCTGGCGCTCATCCCCCTGATTTTGCTCGGGCTGTTGCTGGCGTTGATTGTGGGTCTAGGTCCATCGGAATTGATCCGCGGAACGAGCGTCCCGCCAGTCGAACGTCTGGCCTTCACACGTGTTGAACTCACGCCCGGTGAAATCCATCTCTCGGTGCTCAACGATGGTCCCGACGCGGTCACGATTGCCCAAGTGATTGTGGACGATGCCTTCTGGGCGTTTCATGCCAGTCCCGGCACCCAACTGGCGCATCTCGATCGGACGCGAATCACGATTCCCTATCCGTGGGTCCATGGTGAGACGCACGTAGTTCGTCTTCTGACATCGACGGGACTCACCTTCGATCATGTCATCGGCGTGGCCATTGAATCGCCACGCCCGAACGCGCGCTTTTTTGGCGTGTTCACGCTGATTGGGTTGTATGTCGGTGTCGTTCCGGTGGCGATTGGATTGCTCTGGTATCCGTTGATGTCGCGGATGGGAAAACGCGGCCTGGAATTCCTGCTCGCGCTCACCATTGGACTGCTGGCGTTCTTGCTCGTGGATTCGACCGACGACGGCCTGGAGGCCGCGGCTCTGGTGCCTGGATCGTTTCAGGGCGCCGCGCTCTTCGTCTTTGGCGCCGCCGCTGCGTACATAGCGCTAGAAGCAATTGGGGGATGGCTGGCAGGTCGCCGCCGCGAATATCGCGCGACGTCGAGCGAGACGGTCTCCACTGGTTGGGTCTTGGCGCTGCTCGTGGCCATCGGCATCGGTTTGCATAACTTTGGAGAAGGACTCGCAATCGGATCCGCGTTTGCGCTCGGCGAACTGGCGCTTGGGACAATGTTGATCGTGGGGTTCACGTTACACAACACGACCGAGGGTCTGGCGATTGTCGCCCCGCTCGCACGTGACCGCGCGGCGGCGGGCGTCAAAATCAGTCAACTGGTGCGGCTCGGCTTGATTGGCGGTGTACCGACGATTCTCGGCGCGTGGATCGGCGGCTTCGTCTACTCGCCCGCGCTCGCGGTGCTATTCCTCGCCCTCGGCGTGGGCGGCATCGCCCAGGTGACGCGTCAGATCTTGTTGCAGACCAAGGGCGACCGCACACTGACCGCTTACGTACGCGAAGGCCACATTGCAGCCGGACTGGCCGTTGGTGTGTTGATAATGTACGTGACGGGTCTGTTCGTCGGTTGAGCCTTGGTGTCTTCGTCCTGGATATTGTCACGCGTCACGAGCGTGCTGTTGCTCTTCACACTCAGCGGATGTGCGCCGCCGCCGGACATGCGCGAGGTGGTCATCACGGCCCGCGGCATGACCTTCGTCCTCGCCAGCAACCCCGACACACCCAATCCGGTAATCCCGTTTCGCGCCGGCGAACGCATCCGAGTCGTACTGCGCAATGAAGCTCCGGGACTGCTGCACGACTTCGCCATCCCAGCGTGGAGTGTGCAGACAGACCAAATCAGAGCGGGCGAATCAACGGAAGTCACCTTCACGGTGCCGCTGGCGCCCGGCCGCTCTGAATATTTGTGCCGGCCCCACGCCAAGATGATGAACGGGCATGTTGAAGTGACCCCGTGAAACTCGAGTCTGCTTTTAGTTCTCCCGAACACAAGCGCCGCTACGTCCGCTCGCTGTTTGCGACGATTGCCGATCGCTACGACTTCATAACGGTCGTGTTGTCGTACGGTCGCGATCGTGCGTGGAAGCGGCGGCTAGTCCGCGAGGCACGCATTCAACAGGGTGAACGAAGCCTGGATCTCGCGTGCGGCACCGGCGACATCGCCTTTGAAGCCGCGCGCCGTGGCGCGGTTGTCACTGGGCTCGACATCACCACGCGCATGATCGAGATTGCTCGCGCCAAGGCAATCAAAGCCAAAGACGCGGGGGACTGGCCGATCCCGCGCTTTCTCGTGGGCGACATGATGGCACTGCCATTTGCAACGAGTAGTGTCGACATCGTCACGGTCGGCTACGGTCTTCGCAACGTGCCGGTGTTGGACCGTGCACTCGATGAAATCGTGCGGGTGTTGCGACCGGGCGGGAGGCTGTTGTCGCTCGATTTCAACCGGCCGCAGTGGCAGCCCATTCGAAGCCTCTATCTCGGCTATCTCACCGGTGTCGGATCTGCACTCGGCTGGGTGCTGCACCGCGATCCAGATACCTATCGATACATACCTGAGTCGGTTCGCCGCTATCCCGGGGCTCACGGCGTCGCCAAAATGCTCCAGCAACGCGGGTTTGTCGCGGTGCGAATTGTGCCGTTATTTGGCGGATTTATGACTCTACATATCGCCAATCGGACCTGAGACTGGCGCCGGACCTAACGGTGCACACGGCTGCAGCCGAAACATGGGGCGGCACGTAGCGCCGATGGCACTAGTTGAATCCCTACTCACTGCGATAGTTCGCTGCGACGGCGACGCCCTCGTCATGCACGTTGGCGAGAATCCGTACGTGGTCGCCTCCACCGGCCCGATCGACCTGTCCACACGAGGCCTCAACCTCGAGGCCATGGCGGGCATGCTCGAGCAGCTCTTGCCTGCTGATTCGCAACGAGCCCTGGCGGAATTTGGCGCCGTCGAACACGAATTGCCCGCTCTCGCGTCGATGCATGGCGATCGGTTCACGGTTGTCGCTGCCCGAGGCGGCGACGATGTGTGGATTGAAATACGTCGGCATCGCCGCACGACGACGGAGGCGCCGGTCGCCGCCGTTGCTGCAGAGGGGAAAGGCGACGCGATTGCTGCGCCCGCGCGGGTCGTTGATGCGCCCGCGGTCGTGGAAATGCCGGTCGCTGCTGCCAACGCCGCACCCGTTGAAAGTCCGCCCCCGGTGCCGGTCGAGGAACCAGCGACCATCGACGCAACTCAAGCCGAACCGGCGCACACGGTGATGTCTGAGAACGACCGATCGTACGAGGAACCTGCTGCAGTTGAACCCGCCGTCTTCGCTCGCACGGAGCCGCCGGCCAGCGTCGACGAAGTACACCCGGTATTGGCGCGTACCGAGGAGCCCGCCACCGTTGTTGGCGCAGCTCCGACGTTCGCCCGTACTGAACCGCCGCCGAGTTTCGGCGAGCCGAGCGCGCCGTTTGCGCGCCCTCAACCCTCATCTGGTGGTCATGACACAAACAAGGCGCCTGTCATCCCGCTTACCCGCACCCTCCGTATCGAGGTGCCACCGCGTACCAGTCTGGGTCGCCAGGCTGGTATTGAACGACTGCTCGGCGTGGCCGCGGCGCGAGGCGCGTCCGCGCTCTATCTCACATGCCAGGCACGACCGTTCTTGCGCGTGGACGGCATCATTCGTCCACTCGAGGGCGAAGCCGTCCTGACCAGTGCGGACATTGAAAGTGCGGTCCTCGATCTGGTTCCCGAGGCGGGGCGCGACGCTGTGCGCAAGGGCGATCCAGATGAGTGGGCGTGCGACCTGCCGGACATCGGGCGCATTCGCTGCGCCACATTCCGCGACCATCGCGGACCGGGCGCATTGTTCCACCTGGTGTCGGCAAGGCCCCTATCGGCCGAGGCGATAGGGCTGGGGACGGAAATCCAGGCACTGGCCACCGAAACCGAAGGGCTCGTGCTCGTCGCCAGCCCGCGCGGAGGCGGCAAGTCGACGGTGGTCAGCGCATTGGTTGATCTCATCAACCGCCAACGCGCGGACTACATCGTGACGCTCGAACGTCAGATCCATATCGTCCACGACAATCGCAATGGGCTTGTCAGCCAACGTGAGGTCACCGGCACTTCCGAACAGATGCTCGCGACTGCACGCGGCGCCCTGCGCGAGGCGCCGGACGTGTTGGTGATCGATGATTTGGTGTCGGCGGATATGTTCGAGCTCGCCTTGGAGGCAGCCGGCAGCGGCATCCTCGTTTTCGCTACCGTCACGGCCGGTTCAACGTCTGCCGCGCTCTCCGGCATCGTCGATGTGTTTCCGTCCGAACATCGTCTCGTGGTGCAGCAAGCGCTGGCCAAGCGGCTGCGTGGCGCAGTCGCGCAAGTCCTCTTGCGCAAGACCGGGGGCGGGCGCGTGGCCGCGCGCGAATTGCTGGTGACAACGAGTGAGGTGGCGAAGCTAATCGCCGACGGTCAGATTGCGGATCTGCCGCTGGCTATTCAGAGCGGCCGCCAGCATGGCATGACAGCGTTGACCGAAGCGCTATCTGGATTTGTGCAAAACGGGGCAGTCGATGTGCGCGAGGCCTACCGCAAAGCCGACGACCGCAACGCGCTCTTGAACGCGCTCAAACGCCAGGGTGTCGACACATCGTTCGTGGAGCGCATCGCCTGACTTATCCCAACCAGGGGCGCACTTCTTCGATCAAGCGCTCGAGCAATTCGTCCTCAGTGATCTGGTCAATGGCCGTCCGCTCTTTCACCGCACGTTCGGTTCGAAGCATACGGCTGCCGCGCGCCTGACGCGTTACCAGCATCGGCTGCGGCGGATCAACGGTCGCGTCCAACTCCAACTCGATCAAGTCGTCGCGATTGCGCTCCGACACCATACGCACGCCACCGGACGGTGTCTGGATCGAGAACAGGATTCCTTCGGCACGCAGGACATTGGCAAGGGAGCGAAAGGCGGGGATCGCAACGTCGGCGAGGAAAGTCTCGTAGGCCTGCGTCGCAACGGTAGCGCGTTGACGCCGCTCGGCGGCAGTTCGACGCGCGCCTTCAATCTCGGATTTCAAACGCTTGCGTAACAAACCGGCATCAGCCACTTCACACTCCCCGTCAAATCACGCCGGCGTTTTTCAAGCCGTCGATGGCCGCACGATCGTACCCGAGTTCCTGAAGCACGGCCGCGGTGTGCTGCCCGAGTGTCGGCGGCGGTGTACGTACGCTGGCGGGCGTATCGGATAACTTCACCGGCGACGCGATCACGCGCGTCGCACCGACGGTTGGATGTTGCAGCTCGGCGATCATGTGGCGTGCGGCGAGCTGTGGATCGGCCAGCACTTCACTGATCTCTCGCACCGATCCGCACGGCACGCCCGCCTGAGCAAGGCGCGACACCCAATCGGCACGCGCGCGTTGCTTGAGTGCGCGTTCGAGCAGCGGTCGCAGCTCGTCGTAATGCGCAACCCGATCGCGGTTGGTCCGGTAGCGCACATCGTCTGCGAGATCATCGAGCTCCAGCGCGCGGCAGAGACGACGCCAGATCTCGTCGTTGCCACCGGCGATGACCAGTTCTCCATCCAACGTTTCGAACGACTCGTAGGGCACGATCGTCGGGTGACGATTGCCCATGCGTGCGGGCACTTCCCCAGTCGCGAAATAGTTGCCCGCCTGATACGTGAGGAGTGCGGCCGTTGCGTCCAGCATCCCGATATCCACGCGCTGACCACGGCCGGTTCGTTCGCGTGCGAAAAGCGCCGCCAGTACGCCCTGCGCCGCAAACAGCCCAGATACGATGTCGGTAATCGCCACACCCAGCCGGTATGCCGGACCTTCGGCATCACCGGTGATGCTCATCAGACCACCTTCGGCTTGCATGACAGCGTCGTAACCGGGCTCGTCGCTGCGCGGCCCTGTTTGTCCGTAACCGGATACCGAGCAATAAACCAGGCGTGGAAACCGGTCGGCCACCGCTTCGTAACTGAGCCTGGCAGCGCTCAATGTCCCCGGCCGAAAATTTTCGACCAGCACGTCAGCCTGTTCGAGCAGGCGTTCGAGGACGGCCTGCCCTTCAGGCGTTTTGAAATCGACGGTCACGCTTTCTTTGTTGCGATTGATGCTCAGAAAGTACGCGCTCTCCTGCCCGATGAACGGTGGCCCCCAGTGGCGCGTGTCATCGCCGCGGATGGGATGCTCGACCTTGATCACGCGCGCTCCGAGGTCACTGAGCACCATGGTGCAGTACGGACCCGATAGGACGCGCGTAAAGTCGATGACAGTGAGCCCCGCCAAGGGTCCAGGCATCTGGCTATTGTAGGGCGGCTTTGCGGGACGCGCGGCCGCGTCAGCGACAATAGGACATGGACATCGTGGTCTATAGCGGCAGTGCTTGACGCGCCTGCGACCAAGTGAAGGAGTTTCTTTCACACGCAGGGCAGACGTTCACCGTTCGTCATGTCGACAAGGACATCAAGGCCTACGACGAGCTCATCGCCCTCGGCATGCGTTCCGTGCCGGTGACGGTAATCGGCAAACGGATTGTCAAGGGATTCAATCCCGTTGAATTGACTACAGCTCTTGAAGCCGGCGACTGATTCGCGACAGATCGCTCAGTAACGCATAGGCGGTTTGCGTCAACGAACTAGTCCGCTGCACGATGCCGATTTCGCCGAGCAAATCGGTGCGAAGGAACAACGCATTCTCCAGGCCGCCGAGCGAGGCGAGGGGATCGCCTGGATCCAGCAATTCGGGCTCGACGCGGGCGTCGAGCGTACCTTTGAGTCGTGACGCGGATGCGACCAGACGTATCCGTCGCCCACGCGCAACCGCCGAGGACACTTCGCGCGCCGAGATGTCTCCAATGCCGGTACGCGCGACGTCGTGTGGATTGATGCTGCCTCCCATCAACACGTTCACGAGCGCGGCGGTTTTGGCTGCCGCATCCCACCCATCGATGTCATGTGACGGATCCGCTTCGGCGATGCCCCGGCTTTGCATTTCAGCGACGGCCGCTTCTGTTGTGGAGCCGTGTTCGAGCGCCCACAGCACGTGTTGACATGTCGTGTTGATGACGCCGCGAAATCCCTGCACCACTACGGCCGGCATCGTCTCGCGCACCAGATTGAAGATTGGAATGCCGTCCATGACGGCCCCCTCCAGAAAAAACACGCGATCGACCGAGTCGGCGAGCGCTTCGAGCTCGTCGTAAGCAAATGCGGCCGGCGCCTTGTTGGCGGTGACGACATGCGCCAGTCCTTCGAGCGACGCGCGCACGTGTGCGATTGCCGGCTCACCGCGGTCGATGTCGAGCACCGTGCTTTCGACGACTACCAGGTGACCATCGCCGGCTTCGTCCGCAAACGCGTCGGTGACGTGACGTACAACGTCAATGCCGCTCCGCTCGCGCGGTGCAGGATCGAGCCGATCCAGCGACTGCGACGATTCCATGGTCGCAATGGCGCGATTGGCGTCGATGCCATTCGGATCGATCGCGCTGCCATGATGGCGTGTGGCGATGGCAACGAGGCGCCAGCGGAAGTCGAGGCGGTCGGCCACTTCGTCGAGCAGGCGCACGAATCGTTGTGCGACGTGTCCAAACCCGATAAGCGCCAACGCCAGCTCTGGTTCTCTCATCGCATGGCGTGCGGGGTCTGCGTCACTGATGTCAGCAGCTCGTGGACGCGGTCAAGCCCGCGGCGAAGATAATCCGGCCGTTCGCCGTACCCGAGCCGCAAATACCCGTCCATCCCGAAATGATCGCCGGGCACGATGAGCACGCTTTTTTCATCGCGAAGACGAGTAACGAGCTCCGTCGAGTTGATTGGATAGTGGTAGCGCACGTAAACGATGGCGCCCGCCTCCGGCCGAATCCACGAGAAACCGGGTGCGTGGTCCTGCAGCCACTCTTCGATCAGCGGTAGGTTGTCTCTGAGAATGGTTCGAGTGCGCTGGAGAAGTGTCGCGCTCCGCTCGCTTGATAAGGCGACGCGAGCCAGACGATCGCTCAGGGCACCCGGAGCGATCGTGGTGTAGTCGTGATAGGACCAGGTTGCGGCGACGAACTCGGTGGGCCCCGCGATCCATCCGATCCGTAACCCGGGCAATCCATAGGCTTTCGATAAACCCGCGGTGACGATTACCCGCTCATACCGTCCCCACATCGTCGGACTGAAATCACCATCGAGTTCCGCGCCTCGATACACCTCGTCTGACAAAATCCAGGCGCCGTGCTGACGCGCGATCGCCGCAATGCGTTCGAGCTCGGCGGCGGTCAGTCGTGCGCCGGTGGGATTGTTCGGCGTGCAAATCACGATTAGTCGGGTCTTATCGGATACAATCCGTTCGAGCTCGTCCAGGTCCGGTCGCCACCGCCCGGCGGTCTGATCCTCGACAAGACGCCACTCGCGGATGATCGCCCCGAACGCGCGTGCCACGCCCCATGTCTGCATGTAATTGGGTACCAACATCGCGACTTCGTCGCCTGGTTCGATGAGTCGCCACACCGAGATGTAATTTGCCTCCGATCCGCCATTGGTGACTTGAATGTGGTCGGGCGTGGCGCCGGGGTAGAGTTGCGCAACCAGCTCTCGGAGCTCGGTCGTACCATTCGATTGGGTATAAACCAATGGTTGGTCGAGCACGATCTCGAGGCCCTGGTCACCGAGCAACTCCCGTGGCGTTAATGGATGGACACCACTTTCCGATAAGTTGAAGTCGACGCGGTTTTCCCAGGTGGACTGCATGCGTTCCATTACGAACTGTTCCACTCTCATGGCGGGCAGTATACTTTTCCCTACCGTACGCGATGTCCGATGAACTGGTCCCCCGGTTCGCGCGTGTCCCCGCAGGCGAATTCGGCATGGGTGCCGAGGACGGCGACGACGATGAACGGCCTGCACGACGCGTGCAGCTCGATGCCTTCCACATTTCCAGTTACACCATCACCAATGAGCAGTACGCGGAGTTCATCCGCGAAACGGGACACGCCGCTCCGACGTTGCGCGAACTCCCGTGCGTTGTCACACCCGCTCATGAGCCGTCGTTTCGCGAACTTGCCGCCAATTACGTGTGGCACGGTGACCAGCCACCGCTCGATCGCGCGCGTCATCCCGTCACGATGGTGGGCTACGGCGATGCCGTCGCCTACTGCCTGTGGTTGTCATCTAAGTTGTCGCTGTCGATTCGCCTGCCCACCGAGGCGGAGTGGGAGCGCGCGGCGCGTGGGGGCCTCGAGGGCCGACGGTACCCCTGGGGCGACGATATCGATCCGTCGCGCGCGAATTTTCTACCTGACCCCGGACTGAAGCTACACCGTGGGACCCGGGCTGTCGGTAGCTACGCGCCCAACGCGCTTCAGCTTTACGACATGAGTGGAAATGTGTGGGAATGGGTGGCGGATTGGTATTCGGCCGACACGTATCGTCAAGCCGAGCCCGTCAACCCACGCGGTCCAGCGGACGGTGTACTTCGTGTCCTGCGCGGAGGCTCGTGGGTCACGCACGATGTGTCGCAGCTGCGTTGTGCGCATCGGCATAAGGTGCCGACAGACACCTACGCCTACAGCATTGGGTTTCGCGTCGCCTATTCCGACAACTCGGTCGTCTAAGTAATAAGTCGTCGCCGCCTGAGAGGGGTGTGTTGTTGTGATTGGGAAGGCTTTCGCTCTTAGTGTCTGTGTTTCTCTTCTCGTGCCGGCGCTCGCGGCTGCACAAACGCCGGTATCGCCACCCGAACCGACGGTTGTCGTCTCAGGCGAAGGATTGATTAAGGCTGCGCCCGATCAGGCTTTTGTCACGCTGGCGGCGGAAAGCCGCTCAAAAAATCCAAAAGAAGCGCAGGCCAATAACGCCAAGGTCATGGCTGCCGTGCACGAGCGCTTGCTCGCGGCCGGCATTCCCAAAGACGCGATTCGCACCATCGCGTACGACCTGCAGTACGAAACCGATTGGGTCAACGGGCGGCAAGTGCCGCGTGGTTACCTCGCGCGCAACATGATCGAGGTTCGGCTCGACGAAGTGACGCGCGTCGGCGAGGTCATCGATATCGCGGTCACTAGCGGCATCACCGCGGTGCACAATGTGCGATTCGACCTGAAGAAGCGCAACGAACTCGAACGCGAAGCTCTGAAACAGGCGACCGCTGACGCCCGCGCGCGTGCTGAAGCGGCGGCCGCAGGCGCCGGTGCCACGATCGGACGGGTGATTCGAATCGAGGAACCGGGCAGCCGCAACTATCCCATGCCTTCCCCTGCGCCGATGATGCGCGAGATGGCGATGCAGGACGCTCGCGCGCAGACTCCCGTTATTGCCGGCGAGATCGAGATCCGCGCGCACGTTTTGTTGACGGCGACACTGAAGTGACGTCGGGCAGCGACAGGCTGCGCCAGAGATACCAGGCCGCGATCGATCGATATGGACGCCAGGCGTCTGCCATTTTGAGCAGCCGCTTTGGCGTAGGTCGTTGACGCAGACCGTACACGCGTTGCGCAGCTTTCAGCAGGCCCAAATCATCGGCCGGAAACACATCGGGCCGCTGCAAACGGAACATCAAGAAAATCTCAGCGGTCCAGCGGCCGATGCCCTTCACGGCGGTGAGCGACTTGAGGACCGCTTCATCGTCATGCTCGTGCAGGGTGTCGAGGTTCAAACGATCTTCAACGACATGTGTAGCAAGGTCGCGGAGAAAGCTGACCTTGGACCGGCTGAAGCCCACGGCTCGAATGGCGGCATCGTCGAACGTAATCAACCGGGCGGGGTCGGGGTGTCGATCGGGGAATAAATCGCAGAACCGGCCAAAAATCGTGTCCGCCGCTTTCACCGACAACTGCTGGGAGGCGATCGCCTCGGCGAGCGCCATGAACGGTGGCACCTGCGGAATGGCGGGCAGGCCGCAGACGCCAACCTTCTTGATTACGACGCCAAGCACTGGATCGCGTCTCATCAGGTGGCGGCGTGCCTTCCCATAGTCGGTCATCGCGAATCTCATGTTAACCGCCAGGCACTCGCTGCGTATCTAGTGCTTGGAGAGACGCCGCCGCATGACACGATCCGCTTCCCTTTTCATCGGACTTTGCCTCACGGCGGTGATTCTTACCGGCGCGCGACTGCCGGCACAGACGACTCGAGGAACTGCCAGCCCCTCGCAGCCGCCTGTGACGCAGTCGTCGCCGGTCCCTGTGATTGGCCTCGAAGTAGACGCGCGCGAGACCCGCGACCAGCTGCAACAGGTGCTGCAGCGCTACCCGCCGGATCTGGGTCGCATTCTAAAAATGGACCCAACGATGCTGCGGGACCAAGACTATCTGGCCAAATATCCGGCGCTGGTGTCGTTTCTGTCTGCGCATCCCGAAGTTGTGCACAATCCGTCTTATTACCTCGAATTCGTCCACCTCTCGTCCGATTACACCCGGCCGGTTGATGCCAGATCGCGCGCCGTGGACCTGTTTCGCAATACCTTGGAAGCCGTCTCGGTTTTCGTGGTGATGGTGTTTGTCGCCGGTACGCTCGCCTGGCTGGTTAAGACCGCGCTCGATCATCGCCGCTGGCTGCGCGTTTCTCGCGTGCAGACCGAAGTGCACAACAAGCTCCTCGATCGGTTTGCGAGCACTGGCGAGATGTTGGCTTACGTCCAGTCGCCCGCGGGGCGTCGATTTCTCGAAGCGGCGCCGATTGGCCTGGATCCATCCTCGCGAGGCGTCCAGGCTCCGCTCGGGCGTATCCTCTGGTCCGTGCAAGCAGGTGTCGTTCTTCTCGTTGGTGGCATCGGATTCCAATTTGTCAGCGGTAACGTCGTCGAGGAGGTGGCCGCGGGCCTCTCGATGATCGGCGTGTTGGCAATTGCCTTTGGCATCGGCTTCATTCTCTCCGGGCTGGTCTCGTACGTGCTGTCGCGGCGACTCGGTCTGGTCGAGCCGACGCGTCCTCTTGGCGTGACGGATCGCGGCGATACCACGGCGGTCTGAGGTGCGAGAAACCACGCTTTCGGAACTTCAACGACTCTCGGGGCAAGCCGGCATCAGCGAGTGCGCGCTCCAGATGGACGAAGAAGCGTTCGGCGCCTTCTACGACCGCACGGCGCGCGGGTTGTGGTCCTACCTGTCGCGTATCACCGGTGACCGCCAGCTGGCGGATGATTTGATGCAGGAAGCGTATTACCGCTTTCTGCGGGCGTCGCGAGCCTACGAAAACGAGACCCATCGTCGCAACTCGCTCTATTACATCGCCACCAATCTGGTTCGCGACGTGCGGCGGCGTCCCGTGACGCTGCCCATGCCTGATTCGCCGGACCACGCTGCACTGCGGGGCGAGGGCGATCCAGCGGCGCGGATGGACCGCCGTCAGGATCTGCATCGCGCGATGGCGCAGCTCAAGCCCCGTGAACGTCAGATGCTCTGGTTGGCGTATGCACAAGGGGAATCGCACAAAGACATTGCGCACGCACTGGGACTGAAGGCCGGTTCGATTCGGCTGTTGTTGTTCCGCGCGCGCCGCAAGCTCGCCGCCTTGTTGCGAGGGTGCCGCTGATGGAATGTCCGCGCCAACAGGATGTCTTCGACGCGATCGCCTCGCGACGCTGGCCGCACCGCGTGGATGGGCAACTTCGGATTCACGTCGCGGCCTGCAGCCTGTGCACCGACCTCGCGGAGGTTGTAGCGGCACTGCAGCAGGAGCAAGAGGCGACCTGGGAAGACGCGGTGGCTTTGCCGTCGGCTGACGTGATCTGGTGGCGTGCGCAGATGAGGGCGCGAAGCGAAGCCGCGCGGCACGCCAACCGACCAATGGCGATCGTTCACGCGCTCAGCGCAGCCTGTTTCGCCGGCGCTGCCGCCACCGTCCTGGGCGTCGCTGGCCCGTGGTTGAAGTCGGTGTGGACCGCTCTCGCAGGCTGGCAGGTCGATTTGAACCTGCTGGATCCGGCCGGGGTCGTATCCCGAGGGATACTGCTGGCGGTTGTCGTGTGGTTGGTGCTCGCACCGATCGCGGTCTACCTCGTGACTCCGGAAGACTAGCCAACTCCTTACCTCAGAACAGGTTGCGCAATACCGACCTATCCAGTCGGAAATTGCTTGCAACGTCAGTCGCTGACCAGATATAAGTGGACGTTTCTGGTCGCAGATATGACGCCCACCTGTGCCATCGCCCAACGCGCCGACGGTCGTTCGGTGCTTGATGCCATCGGCAACACGCCGCTCGTACGTCTCTCAGTGATCGAGCGAGATCTCGACGGCGTGGAGTTGTACGCCAAAGCCGAGTGGCTCAATCCCGGCGGCTCTGTCAAAGATCGTGCGGCGCGTCGCATGATTTGCGAGGCACTTCAGGCCGGGCAACTGGGCGACGGCCGTCGCATGATTGATGCGACATCGGGCAACACCGGCATCGCGTACGCGATGATCGGCGCCGCGTTGGGTTTTGGCGTGACCTTATGCGTCCCGGCGAACGTCACTCCAGAACGCAAGCAGGTGCTGCGCGCGTACGGACCAGAAGTGATCTTCACCGACCCGCTTGAAGGGTCCGACGGCGCGATTCGCGAAGCGCGCAGGCGATTTGCCGCGAATCCGGACGCGTATTTTTATCCCGATCAATACAACAACGCCTTCAATTGGCAGGCGCATTACGACACGACCGCTCCCGAGATTTGGGCGCAGACCGGCGGACGCATCTCCCACTTCGTCGCTGGTCTGGGTACGAGTGGCACGTTCGTCGGAACCGGGCGACGGTTGCGGGAATTGAATCCCGCGATTGTATTGGCGTCCGTGCAGCCCGACTCGCCATTGCATGGCCTCGAAGGCCTCAAGCACATGGAGTCGGCCATCGTGCCCGGTATCTACGACAACACGCTCGCCGACTCAGACCTGCGCGTCAGCACGGAAGACGCCTATGCCATGACGCGGCGGCTGGCACGCGACGAGGGGCTCCTCGTGGGGATTTCAAGCGGGGCGAATCTGGTCGGCGCACTCAACGTATTGCGCACGCGCCGCTCGAGCGTCGAGCCGGCGGTAATGGTTGTCATCTTTCCGGACGGCGGCGAGCGCTACTTGTCCGAACGTTTCTGGAATGAGGGCGCCTGATGGCGATTGTCCTGACGGATACCGTCGTGGCCGCAATCCGCGCACATGGCGCTGCGACTTATCCGAATGAGTGTTGCGGCGCATTGATGGGTCGCGACGGGGTCGTTTCAGTAGCGTTCGGGTTGCCGAATACGACCGAAGAGGGACCGCGGCGTCGTTTCCTCGTGCGACCGTCGGACTACCGCGCTGCGGAAGCGCATGCGGCCACCACCGCGCAGCAGCTGCTCGGGTTCTATCACTCGCATCCCGATCATCCCGCGCAGCCGTCGCAATACGACCTCGAGCATGCGTGGCCGTTTTTTTCTTACGTGATCTTGTCTGTTCAAAACGGAGACCCAGGCGACCTTCGCTCCTGGCGTCTGCGTGACGACCGTTCGCAATTCGATGAGGAATCCATTGGCGATCAAAATTCACATTCCCACACCGCTTCGTCCGTTCACGGACAAGCTTGAGGTGATCGAGCTCGAAGCCGCGACCGTGGGCGAGTTGCTCGGCAACTTGACGACGCGGTTTTCTGGGCTGAAGCAGCACCTGTACAACGAGCAGGGCCGCTTGCGCAGCTTCGTCAACGTCTATGTAAATGACGAAGACATTCGCTATCTGCAGAAGGACCAGACGCCGCTGAAGGCCGGGGACTCGGTCAGCATAATTCCGTCGGTTGCCGGCGGCACTGGCGCCGTGGCGTCGCCGCCCCAGCGCGAGTTGCCGCAACTGTCGGCAGACGAAATCAAACGCTACAGCCGTCACTTGATCCTGCCCGAGGTCGGCATGGACGGCCAGCGCGCGTTGAAGGCCGCCAAGGTGCTGTGCATTGGTGCCGGTGGTCTCGGATCACCCGCGGCGATGTATCTCGCCGCTGCCGGCGTCGGCACGCTCGGCATTGTCGATTTTGACGTCGTCGACATGAGCAACTTGCAGCGGCAGATTATCCATGGCACTGCTGACATCGGCCGATCGAAGCTTGCCTCGGCCAAGGAGCGCATCTCGGCGATCAATCCCCACGTGCATGTGGAAACCTACGAGACCGCGCTCAGTTCGGAGAATGCGCTGCAGTTGTTCGCGCCCTACGACGTGATTCTGGACGGCACCGACAACTTTCCAACTCGCTATCTGGTGAACGACGCGTGCGTATTGCTTGGCAAACCCAACGCCTACGGAAGCATCTTCCGATTCGAAGGACAGGCGTCAGTGTTCGGAACCAAAGAAGGCCCCTGCTATCGCTGTCTGTATCCCGAGCCCCCGCCACCTGGCCTGGTACCGAGCTGCGCCGAGGGCGGCGTATTAGGGGTGCTGCCGGGCATCATCGGCACCATTCAGGCAACCGAGACGATCAAGCTTGTACTCGGCAAGGGCGACACGCTGGTTGGCCGCTTTTTGATCTTCGATGCGTTGCGCATGCGCTTCCGCGAACTGAAGCTGCGCAAAGACGCCGACTGTCCGGTGTGCGGGACGCATCCGACGGTCACGGCACTGATTGACTATGACCAGTTCTGTGGCGTAGCGCCAAAGGCGGAGGACGCGGTGAATGGGTTGACGACAGACGAGATGACGGCGCGCGAGTTGAAAGAACGCTTGGATCGGGGCGAGTCGATCGTCGTGGTCGACGTGCGCGAGCCGCAGGAATACCAAATCAATCGAATCCAGGGCTCGACCTTGATTCCACTTGGTGAGTTGCCGCAGCGCTACGAGGAACTCGACCAGAACGCGGCCATCGTGTGTCAGTGCAAGTCCGGTGCACGCAGCGCGAAGGCGACGGCGTTCTTGCGATCCGTGGGATTCAAGAATGTTCGCAATCTCGCGGGAGGCATTCTTGGCTGGATCGACCAAATCGACCCCAGTCAGCCGAAATACTGAGGAAATGCCGCGTTTGGGCGGTTCCGTGTCAAAATAGGACTTTGTAGGTCGGATTTAAGGACGAGCATGTTAAGGCTGTCAAAAAAGGCCGATTACGCGCTAATGGCAATGAAGCACCTGGCGGTGCGTCAAGACGCTGGCGCCTCCTCGAGTGCGCGCGAAATAGCCGAGGCGTACGAGATTCCGCTCGAGCTGCTGGCAAAAATTCTCCAGCGGCTGGTTCGGTCGCGGTTGCTCGTGTCAGTGCAAGGGACGCGCGGCGGTTATCGCCTCGGACGTCCCGCGATATCGATCCCCGTGGCCGAAGTCATTCAGGCGGTCGATGGGCCGCTCACGGTGACCGCCTGCTCCGACGACGACCATCGCTGTGAGCAGTACTCGAAGTGCAGCATCCGGGATCCGTTGTGGAAGATTCGGACCCGCATCATTGACGTGCTCACGACGGTGTCAATCGCGGACTTGACGTCCGAAGACGAGGCGATTCCGGCGGCACCGGTGACTGTGTCACGTATGACGTTTTTGAGTTAGCGAGAACAAGACAAGAAACACGAAACACGAAACGCAAGACCGAGATCAACGAACCAACGAACCAACGACCAACGAGAATGATTTATTTCGACTACCACGCCACGACGCCAGTTGATCCAGTCGTGCTCGACGCGATGCTGCCGTACTTCACCGAGAAGTTCGGCAACGCGGCGAGCCGTCAGTATCGCTACGGCTGGGACGCGAAGGAGGCGGTCGAGCAAGCGCGTGAGAGCGTCGCGGCTCTCATCGGCGCGGAATCGAAAGAAATCGTGTTCACCAGCGGCGCCACCGAGGCGAATAACCTCGCGTTGAAGGGTTTGGCGGACGCGTATCGCGCGCGCGGCAATCATTTTGTGACCGTGACCACGGAGCACAAGTCCGTGCTCGACAGCTGCAAGACGATCGAGCGTCAAGGCGGTGAGGTCACGTTGCTGCCGGTAGAACCGGATGGTCAACTCGATCTGGATCGGCTGCGACAGGCGGTCACGCCACACACCGTTGCGGTGAGCGTGATGGCTGCCAACAACGAGATTGGCACGCTCGCGCCGCTGGCGGCCATCGCGGCGTTGGCGCACGAAAAGGGCGCGCTGCTACATACCGATGCGGTGCAGGCCGCCGGCAAAGTGCCATTCGACGTCAATGCGAGCGGTGTCGATGTGGCCTCGCTCACGGCGCACAAGCTGTATGGACCGAAGGGCGTCGGGGCGCTGTACGTCCGGCGGCGCAATCCCCGCGTCACTGTGTCACCGCTCATCGACGGCGGTGGACACGAACGCGGCATGCGCTCAGGCACGCTCAACGTCCCGGCCATCGTCGGATTCGGGGCCGCCGCAAAGCTCGCTCGAACTCAGATGGACGAGGAGGCGGCGCGCCTGCTGACCCTGCGGACAAGGTTGCTCGACGGATTGAGACGACAGGTCGAGGGCCTGATCGTCAACGGCACGCTCGCGGCGAGGCTGCCGGGCAACTTGAACGTCAGTTTCCCGGGCATCGACGGTGAAGCATTGCTGGTGAGCTTGTGTGAGGACATCGCCGTGTCGTCTGGTGCCGCGTGTACGGCGGCCGAGCCGTCACACGTGCTCAAAGCGCTAGGGCGCAAGACTGATCTCGCTCTGGCGTCGCTGCGGTTTGGCCTCGGCCGCTGGACCACCGATGCAGACGTAGACGAGGCGTGCGCTCGTGTCGGCGAGGTGGTGCACCGGTTGCGGGCAATGTCGCCGGCCTAGGTAATGACGCATGCACTACTCGGAAGCGGTGCTCGAGCGTGTGCGCGACCCGAAATACGTCGGCTGGATGGCACGCGAGGCGCCGGATGTGGGAACTGGTGAAGCTGGCACCTTGGAACGCGGCACGATGACGCGAATTCAAGTGCGCGTCGACGACGCCACGGCGCGCATCGAGGACGCGGTGTTCAAGGTGTTCGGCTGCAGCGCGGCGATCGCAAGCGCGAGCATGGTTGCCGAACGGCTGCGTGGTGTGTCGGTCACGGCAGCGCGCGAGCTCGAACCGCTGGCAATTGTCGCGGAGTTGGAATTACCCATCGAACGCGCCTATGTGGCAGCGCTCGCGGTCGAAGCGGCACGAGCCGCATTAACCGATTGGGAACAGAAAAAGCGGAGCCGTAATGATTGAAATTTCGGAAAGCGCCGCGCGGGTGATCGCGCGGCAACTGCAGAAAAACGGCTTGTCCGGTGGCGGGCTGCGCATTGCCGTCAAGGCCGGCGGCTGTTCTGGATACAGCTACGTTTTTGCGTGGGACAAAGCCGCGCGTGACAGCGACCAGATTTTCGAAGGGCCGGACGGCGCCAAGGTATTTGTCGACCCACGCAGCTACAAGCTGCTCGACGGTACCGTGCTTGATTTTGACGAGCAGAATTTAATGGCCACCAGCTTCACCCTGCGCAACCCGCACGCGAAAACTACCTGCGGCTGCGGTGAAAGCTTTACGGCGTAGACAGCGAAGAGACTAATGAGCACATCGACACAAGTCATCGAAGAACTGGCAAATACCGAATACAAGTACGGGTTTGTCACCGACGTCGAACAAGACATCGTCCCCAAGGGGCTGAGCGAGGACGTCGTCCGCCTGATTTCGGAGAAGAAGGGTGAGCCCGAGTGGCTGCTTGACTGGCGTTTGAAGGCGTATCGCTTGTGGCTGAAGATGACCGAGCCGTCGTGGCAGAACGTCAAGTACGAGCCAATTAATTATCAGGACATCAGCTACTACGCGGCGCCGAAAGAGAAGAAAAAGCTCGGCAGCATGGACGAAGTGGACCCGGAGATCCGCGACACGTTCAACAAGCTGGGCATTCCACTCATCGAACAGCAGTTGCTCGCCGGCGTCGCCGTCGACGCGGTCTTCGACTCGGTGTCGGTCGCGACGACGTTCCGCGACAAGCTCGCCAAGTTGGGGATTATTTTCTGCTCGTTCTCCGAGGCAGTACGGGAACATCCGGAACTGGTGCGCCGGTATCTCGGCTCCGTCGTCCCGCATACCGACAACTTCTTTGCGGCGCTCAACTCCGCCGTGTTCAGCGACGGCAGCTTTGTCTACGTCCCGAAGGGCGTCCGCTGTCCCATGGAGCTGTCCACGTATTTCCGAATCAACGCGAAGGACACCGGTCAATTCGAGCGGACATTGATTGTCTGTGACGAAGGCGCGACGGTGAGTTACCTCGAAGGTTGTACGGCGCCGAAGCGCGACGAGAATCAGTTGCACGCTGCCGTCGTCGAACTGGTCACGCTCGACAACGCCACCATCAAGTACTCGACCGTGCAGAACTGGTATCCCGGCGATAAGCAGGGTAAAGGCGGCATCTATAACTTCGTGACCAAGCGCGGATTGTGTAAAGGTCGCGGTTCCAAAATCACGTGGACGCAGGTCGAGACCGGTTCCGCGATTACGTGGAAGTATCCGAGCTGCATCCTCCAGGGTGACGACTCGGTCGGTGAGTTCTATTCGGTGGCTGTCACTAACAACTACCAGCAGGCCGACACTGGCACGAAGATGATCCACCTTGGCAAGAACACCCGCAGCACGATCGTTTCCAAGGGTATCTCCGCCGGTTTCGGTCAGAACACATATCGCGGCGCGGTGAAGATTGGCAAGAACGCCGCTAATTCGCGCAACTACTCACAGTGCGACTCGCTGCTGATCGGGGATCGCTGCGGCGCGCACACGTTCCCATATCTCGAAATCAAGAACACGTCAGCCAGCGTCGAGCACGAGGCGTCGACGTCGAAGATTGGCGAAGACCAGATTTTCTACTGCGAACAGCGTGGCATTTCGAAAGAAGACGCGATCAACATGATCGTCAGCGGCTTCTGCAAGGAAGTGTTTCGCGAGCTGCCGATGGAGTTTGCCGTCGAAGCGCAGAAGTTGCTTGGTATCTCACTGGAAGGGTCGGTCGGCTAGTCATGATGTTGGAAGTCAAGAATCTGCAAGTCAAGGCGGAGGACAAGCAGATCCTTCGCGGCATTAATCTCACCGTCGGCAAGGGCGAAGTGCACGCCATCATGGGCCCGAATGGGTCGGGCAAGAGCACTCTGGCCCGCGCGCTCGCCGGCCATCCTGGCTACGAAGTCACCGGCGGCGAGGTGTTGTACGAAGGCAAGGACCTCCTCGACATGGCGCCTGACGAGCGCGCTCGCGAAGGCGTCTTCATGGCCTTCCAATACCCGGTCGAGATACCGGGTGTGAACAATGCCTACTTCCTGAAGGCGGCACTTAACGCGCGGCGCAAGCACCAGGGGCTCGAAGAACTCGACGCCATGGATTTCATGACCTTCATCCGTCAGAAAGCCAAAATCCTGCAAGTTGACGAAACGATGTTGCAGCGCTCGGTGAATGAGGGCTTTTCGGGCGGTGAGAAGAAACGCAATGAAATCTTCCACATGGCCGTGCTCGAACCTCGACTCGCCATTCTCGACGAAACGGATTCTGGTCTGGATATCGACGCATTGAAGATCGTCTCGAGTGGTGTCAATGCCATGCGCGACAAAGAGCGCTCGTTCATTGTCGTGACGCACTATCAGCGGCTGCTCAACTACATCGTGCCGGATTATGTCCACGTACTCAGTGACGGGATGCTGGTGCGCTCGGGCGGCCGTGAATTGGCGCTCGAACTCGAGGAAAAGGGTTACGGCTGGCTCGACGCGGGGGCGGCGTAACGATGGCGTCTGTCGCTGAACGCGTTGACACGTACCTGGCCGAGCACGATCGATTCATGAAAGGGCGCGGTACGGCCGCGCCACCGTGGTTGCGCGAACTACGCCAACGCGGCGCTGAACGCTTTGCGGCGCTGGGCTTTCCGACGGTGCGGCACGAAGACTGGCGCTTTACCAACGTCGCGGCGATTGCGGATACCGCGTTCCGCCTCGCCGAAGCAGCCCCGACCAACGCCGCCGAACTGGTCCACCGTGTGGCGATTGCGTCGGCGGCCGCGCGCATCGTGATTCTCAACGGCCACTTTGCGCCGGAACTCTCGCAAGTCGATGCCTTGCCGGCGGGCACGGTCGTTGGCAGTCTCGCCGAAGCGCTGTCGAAAGGCGTGCCGGCAGCGGCACACCTCAATCGCATGACGGGGGACACGTCCCCGTTTGTCGCGCTCAATAGCGCCTTTCTCGACGATGGGGCCTTCGTCGTTATTCCCGATAACGTTGTGCTCGATCGTCCTATTCACGTGATCGCAGTCAACGGTGGTGCCGGAAAAACCATGGCACATCCGCGCAATTTGATTGTGATGGGCCGGAACAGCCAGGCGCGAATGGCGCAGACGTTTCTTGGTGCAGCGGGGGAGTGTCACTTCACCAACGCGATGACCGAAGTGGCGATGGGCGAAAACGCTGTCCTCGATCTGGTTACCGACCAGCGCGAGATCGATTCCGCGTACCACATCGCCACGATGCATGTGAATCTCGAACGCAATTCAACGTTCCGTTCGCGTGCCGTTACCTTGGGCGGCAAGCTCCTGCGCAACGACATTCTGGCAGTGCTCGGCGGCGAAGGTGCGCATTGTGCCCTCGATGGTTGCTATCTCGTTGACGGCGACCGGCTGGTTGACAATCACACCACCATCGATCACGCGATGCCGCATTGCACCAGCCACGAACTCTACAAAGGCATCCTTGACGGCCGCGCCCGTGCCGTCTTCAACGGCCGCATCATCGTGCGCGAGGACGCGCAAAAGACCGACGCCAAGCAGACCAACCGGGCCTTGCTGCTTTCCGACGACGCGCAAGTGAATTCCAATCCGCAACTCGAGATTTTCGCCGACGACGTCAAGTGCACGCATGGGGCGGCCATCGGTCAACTGGACGAAGAAGCGCTGTTCTACCTGCGCGCCCGCGGCCTGACGGTGCGCGATGCACGCGACATGCTGATCCATGCGTACGCGGGCGAAGTGCTGCAGTTAATTCCGGTGGAGGGGCTGCGCCAACAGCTCGAACGGGAGTTGTTTACCCAACTGGATCGCGACCTTGCTGACCACAAACCATAACGCCACAGACGTGGCCACGGCGACCGCCTTCGACGTTCGAAAAGTGCGCGCGGACTTCCCGATTCTGCGCGAGGTCGTGCACGGCAAACGACTCGTCTATCTCGATAGCGCCAACACGAGCCAGAAGCCCGAGGCCGTGATCAAGGCAATGGACGACTACTATCGCCACGATAACGCGAACATTCAT
>WUUC01012153.1_pt1 | contig 34639 bp, 28 predicted proteins | sample 6278441 | NCBI WGS metagenome assembly WUUC01 (sample SAMN13675441, study PRJNA597444) | soil metagenome | isolation source: soil | place: USA: Washington | collected 2017-10
GCGAATCGCGACCAGGAGGTCGTGTTCTGGGAGCAGTCCGTCAGCCCGTGATTTCTTCCAGCTTGGCTTGTAGCCGCGAACGGCAGCACTAGACAATCCGCAAGCAGCGCCGCGCGAGCCAAAGACCGAACAGCGGAAGCAGGCAGATGGGCAACACGTGTCCGACCAGCAGATGCTCGAGCTGCACGCCTGGACAATGCACGAACAGCGCCAGCGCAGACCAGCTGCCTGCGGCGCTTGCGAGCGCCGCGCTCCGCCAACTAGCAAGCGCGGTGTACAGGCGTCGCAGCTCTCTCGCGAGCACCACCAGCGACACGGCAGCGATCAGATAAGCGAGAAAGAAGCAGGGGAAGCCCCATCGATCCAGGTGCGGTTCGAGGCGGGAAGCGGCAGCACCGTGGGTCGCGAGAAACAGCACTGGCAGGGTGCTCAGCGGCCCGGCCGCCAGTGCGCTCCAACGCAGAGAGGTGCGCCGTGCAAGCTCATTCGGACTGGCGCAGGTGGCGAGAAACGTCGCCAATCCAGCGGCCACGAGCACGCCAGCGAGTCCGGCAAGAAGCGGATCGCGCCTTTCGAGTAGGTCTGCTCGCAACAGGCTGCGGTTGCGCACGATCAGATCGGCACCAAGCACACAGCATGCGATCACGGGCAGCCAGAGCAGCGTCCAGCGGCGCACGGCTCGTTGCGCTCGAAGCTCCGTCTCAGCGGCGTGGGCCCCGCGTGGCAAGAAGCGCAAGCCACCAGATGGCCGCACAGGTCTCGTCTGGCCAACGACCTGTCTCGTGTTGGCCAGCGGCTCGCCGTGTCGTCCCGTCACGCTCTGCACGAGCGCCCGCCGTCTCGTCTGCGCCTGCGAGAGCGCCCACGCAGTCGTCTCTGCCTGCGAGAGCGCGCGGTCGGTCGTCTCTGCCTGCGAGGGCGCGCGGTCGGTCGTCTCTGCCTGCGAGAGCGCGCGGTCGGTTGTCTGCGCCTGCGAGAGCGCCTGGCGCGTCGTGTCAGCCTGCGGAGGCGCTAGCTGTACCGTCTTCGCCTGCGAGAGCGCTAGCTGCACCGGTCCGGACTGGGAGAACGCTAGCTTTACCGGGCCGGACTGCGAGAGCTCCGGCTGTACCGTCTTCGCCTGCGAGAGCGCTAGTCGTGCCGTCTTCGTCTGCGAATGCGCTTGCTGTGTCGTCCTAGGTTGCAGAAGAGCAATCATGCTTCACCTCGTCGCCCCGGTGAGCGCGTTTGAGCCCGCTTGGCGGTCCAGTCGTCGCCCCGGTGAGCGCGTTTGAGCCCGCTTGGCAGTCCAGGTCGCAAGATAGGTGCCGACTGCGATGAGACCGTGTGCGCGGGCAGCTGTGACGGGTGGGTACGGCACGTGTCGCTCAGCCGAGCAGTGGATCGTTCCGAAACCGCAACGCAAAATCGGCAGGGACGCCGCCGCGTCGCACGCAGACGCGGGTACACGTGCCGGCACGGCCAGTTGCGACGAGGCGCTCGCGCTCCGGGCACGTGCCCGGACACGTGCCCGGGCACATTCTGGGCACGTGCCCGCTGCCGCCCGGGGGGACGAGCTACGGCGCGGGCGCCGGATAGCCACGCTCCGGAGACATGTCCAGGCCAGCAGGGCATCGAGCGGCGCCGGCAGCGCGCCCGCCGTGCGTCGCGCCACACATACGAAAGCGCACGCCGGTCCTCTTGCTTGGGCCTGACCTTCTCGATGAGGCGCGTCTCGATTCGGACGCCGTCACGCGTGAACTCCTCCCAGAACTTCGCTCCCTGCGGAGAGCGCCAGTCACCCGGGTCGCTGGTGTCGATCTGGGCTCCGGGTGGCAGCCAGACCCAGCGCCGCTTGCTGGCTCCATCGCTCCACAGCTCGAAGCGCGGGCGAAAGGCGCGCACACCTTCCGCAAGCTCGCCGCTTGCAGCATAGAGACCAGTCTCCGAAAGCCGCGCAGGCAGGTCCTCTACGTGACGCTCGTCCGCGGGCGCGCATACAAAGTATGGATCGCAGCCCAGCAGCACCGCGAGCAGCGCGTGGGCGAGGCCCAGAAGCCGATCGTAACGTGCGGGGGGCGGCATGCTCCGGAAGTTGCCTTCCCTCGAGGCGCGAGAGAAGTGAGGCCCGTCCCGATCGCAGCGTGACAAAGATCATCCGAGACGATGCCGGTTGCGGGACCCGGATGGGTTCTTGCCGGCCGTCCGCGACCACAAGCGCCTCGTTCTGGACCAGTGCCGCGTGGCCGGGCGGTTGACTGGCCAGAAAGGACCTCATTTTGGCCGCCGCGGCCGCCGCGCGCCGGCGTGCCTGCGTGCACGATCTCGCCGTTGGAGACGACAAATAGCCCTTTTGTTGAGGAGAGCCAGTCATGAAAAATTCCGAGTCGCTTCGCCGTTGCGCGGGGTTGCCGTCCAGGCGCGCGGCTGCGCGCCCGAGCGTGCGCGCAGCACTCATCGGAGCCTGCTGGTTGGTTGCGGGGTGCGAAGAGACGTTCGACGAGACTCAGGATGACGAGCGCACGACACCGGCTTCCATGCAGCCGACACAATCCGGCGTGAACGCTCCAATCGACGCGTCTGCGCGCGACAGTCCGGCAACCTCAGGTGGTCTCGATGGGACTCCACCCGTTGCAGAGCCACCCACGAGTAGCGCGTCCGCACCGATGCCGGACGCGGGTGCGCCGCCCACCGGCGCCACCGCGCTGGCCGGGCTGCGCGACGAAGATTTGACCTGCTATCCACTGCTCGCACACTCCGGCGACCGCAAGACGCCATACAAGGTGGGGGCGGCCAAGGACACCTACGTGGCGTTCACCTTCGCCGCGCCGTGGCAGGAGACCTCCTATGCCGTGCTGTTCCGGCCGGTGATCGACAACTCCATGGCTGTTCACCACTGGCTTCTGTACCAAGACAACACGGCGGGTACGCCTGGCGGCGGAGTTGTCGAGATCCTCGGCGTACATCCGGACTCCCAATTGATCGCCGCTTGGACGCCCGGTACCGACCCGCTCGACTTCCGTCGAACTGGACTCGACGTCGGGCTAGAGCTTCCGCACGACACGACGTATACGCTCGAATTCCACTACAACAGCAGCGATCCAGGCGCCGTCGACCGCTCGGGTGTGGAGGTCTGCACGCACCGCCGCAAACCGGCGCACGCGGCGGGTTACTCGTGGCTCGGCTCCGAAAACTATCTGTTTCCGTCAACCAGTTGGACCGGCACCTGCAGACCCACTGCAACTGAGCCGATTCACATTCTCGCGATCGTGCCGCACATGCACTACAAGGGCCGGCACATGAAGGCCACACTCAATCGTGCGGATGGCTCGCACGAAGTCTTTCACGACCGTGACTTCGATTTCTATTACGAGAGCATGTATCCGGTAGACGTGACGCTTCAGCCCGGCGACTCGGTCACCACCGAATGCACATACAGCGAGCCGATGATCTACGGGCCCGGCGTCGACGCGGAGATGTGTTACATGTTCACGGTCGCGTACCCGCGGGGAGCCCTGGTCAGCGCCGATCTGGTCGGCGGCTTCATCCACGGCGGCACCTCCTGCTTCGGAGAATAAGGGGTCACGAGTTGGGGATGCAAGACCCTGGTCGCTATGCAGCCAGGACTCACGGGAGCTGCGGGCTCGACGCTCCCAGGGCGCGTCTCGCTCCGGTCGTCTGATACGATCCGACTTGATGGAAAGCTCCGCACAACGCCCTCTCTACGCAGCGAGCTCGCTGCGCACGCTTTCCGCCGAGGACGGGATTGCCATCGGTGAGATCGGGCCGGTCTGCGTGGTGATCTGGCGAGAGGCTGTCATAGCGCGACGTGTTCAACGTCTCGCCACTGCCATCTTGCAGGTCGTCGAGCAGAAAGGACACGGCGCTGGATTGTTCGTCGTCATCGAGGCGACCTGCGAGCGGCCCGATGACGAACAGCGTCAAGCACTGATCGCGATCGTTGCGTCTCACGAAGACAAGTTGAAGCACATGGCGGTTACCATCGAAGCTACCGGCTTTCGCGCGGCGCTCGTCCGCAGCGTTCTCGCCGGCATCAGCTTGATCGATCGGCGGCCAGGCCGGCGGTTTCACCGCGTCTTTGGGGACGTGAACGCGGGGGCCGCATTTCTTCGCCAGCACCTCGAGCTGCAGGCCGATTTTCTTGCATGCGTCGAAGACCTGCGCCGGCAGCTCGCCCCGCCTGCTGCGACGTGACCACTTCGAGCGCCAGAATCTGAGGTCTTCTGACTGCAACCGTCTCGAAAATCGCTGACGGTAAGGGCTGTTGCGCGCGCTCCAGTTCCATCGGTGAGCCTGATCGGCCGTCACCATGGCGTGCTGTGGGTCGATAGTGAGCTCGATCGCACTCACATTGAGAACCGCCACGTACACGAGGTTTTCATGCGCTGGTCGATTTGCTCGCACAGTTGCGCGGGTGAACGAGCTACAAGGCCGAGCGCGAAGGACTCCCTTTCGCCAATCGCGTACGCGCTCGAGTGGAGTTGAGTTGTACGAGGGAGCTTCCACGTTGGTGACGCACGAGAGTTCCTGGGTACACCGGAAGAACGCGCTTAGCCCGCTTCCACGGGCGTGCATTGGTTCTGGTTTGGCAGCGTCGCTGCGCGCGACCAGTCGTCGGCCATGGTTCGTCGCGGCCGTGATCGCGCACTCGCCTCGACTGGCAGCTCCGCGCGTCGGCAGCGATGGCAGCAGGCGCGACGTCCCTTCTTGAAGACCACGGCTATGTGCGTCGCGGCGGTCGATGGATGATACCGCCGCCAGAGACTCTCAGGCGTACCTGCGCTGCGCGCCAACAGGGGCGTAAGATACGCAGGAGGGACAGCGCTGCACATACGAAGAACTGTCGAGCACCAACGTGTATCGTCGCTGGCGGAGCTCCTCAGCCATGGACGAGCGCGCTTTTCGCGCTCGACTCCGGACACTTCCGACAGGAGCACAATATGAAGACCGCCCGACGTTTGATCGCGGTGCCGTCTGCGAAGGCTGCTTCCGGCATCACCGGGCTCGACGAGATAACGCGCGGGGGCTTGCCTCGCGGCCGCACCACACTCCTGGTGGGCGGTCCCGGCTCCGGCAAGACCATCCTTGGGCTGCAATTCCTCGTACACGGTGCGCGGCACTGCAAGGAACCAGGAATCTTCGTAGCGTTCGAGGAGACCTCGCAGCGCATCGCGGGCAATGCGCGTAGCTTCGGCTGGGACCTCCCGGCGCTGCAGAAGAGTGAGAGTCTCGTCTTTCTGGACGTCCAGCCGGGGCCGGACCTGGTGCAGTCGGGCACTTTCGATCTCGTCGGGATGATCGCGGCGCTGGAGGCTCAGACCAAAGCGATCAAGGCACAGCGCGTCGTGTTCGATGCCCTCGACATGGTTCTGGCGCTACTGCCGGACGCCGCGACCCGGCGGCGAGAGGTGTATAGGCTTCACGAGTGGCTCTTGTCGCGTGGACTGACAGGCGTGATGACGGCCAAGGCTGGCGTCGATGAGACGAGCGCCGCCGCCGAGCCGCAGCCGCTCGGGTTCATGCAGTTCATGGTGGATTGCGTCGCCATCCTCACCCACAAGCTGGTGCTGGGTGTGTCGCAGCGCAATCTACGCGTGCAGAAGTATCGCGGCACCAGCTTCGATGAGAACGAATCGCCCTTCCTGATCGGCGAAAGTGGAGTCGAGCTCGCCGTCGCACGCACCTTGGGCCATGCGGAAAGCAGCGTGACTTCGGAGCGCGTCTCCTCCGGCGTGACCCGACTCGATACCATGCTGGGAGGCGGCTACTATCGCGGCGCGAGCGTGCTGATCACGGGCTTTCCCGGAACGGCGAAGACGACCTTGAGCGGCGCCTTTGCCGAGGCGGCCTGCAGGCGCGGCGAGCGAACGGTGTTCGTGAGCTTCGATTCCGACGGCGCCGAGGTAATGCGCAACCTCACTTCGGTGGGTATCCGGCTCCAGCGCTACGCCAAGAGTGGAAGCTTGCGAATCATCTCCGCTCGCACGATCACCGGCAGTGCAGAGACCTACCTGGTGCGCATCAAAGCCATGGCCAGCGAGCACAAAGCGCGCTGCGTGGTGATCGACCCCGTATCCACGCTGTCGAAGTCCGGCAATGAGCTGACCGCACACAGCGTGGCCGAGCGACTGATCGACTGGTCCAAGGCCAGCGGCACCACGCTCGTCTGCACCAGCCTGCTCGACGAGATGTCCAGCCAGAGCGAGGGCGGCTCGCCGCTGCAGATCTCCACGCTGGCTGACACGTGGATTCACCTCAACTACCTGGTGCAAGCGGGCGAGCGCAACCGGGGTATGTCCATCATCAAGTCCCGCGGTACTGCGCACTCGAATCAGGTGCGCGAGCTGATCCTCAGCGAGGCCGGAGTCACACTCGCCGACACGTATAGCGCCGGCGGAGAGGTCTTGATGGGCACGCTGCGCTGGGAGAAGGAGAGCGCCGAGCGCGTCGCGAAGGAAGTCGCCGACGTGGCAGCCAAGCTCAAGCGCGTGCGGCTCGACGCCGAGGAAGCGGAGCTCGAAGTGCGCGTGAAGTCTCTGCAGGTCGAGCTGGAAGCCAAACATGTCGAAAAGGCGCTGCTGATCCGCACCGCCCTGAGCCATGAGCAGGCATTGGCCGGCGGTCGCAGTCGAATGCGGGTGCTGCGCGGTGCCGATACCGCCAAAGGACAACGGAAATGAGCGGTGCATGAGCCGACAAGTCACATACAGGTTCCGTTTGTACGTCGCCGCGGGCGTGGAGAACTCTTTGCAAGCGATTGCGAACTTGCGGGCGTTGTGTGAGACCAGCCTGCCGGGTGCCCACGACATCGAAATCGTCGACGTGATTCGCGAGCCGGTCCGCGCGCTGGCAGACCACGTGTTCATGACACCCACGCTCATCAAGCTGACGCCGTTCCCTGCGCGGAGAATCGTTGGCACCCTCAGTCAGACAGAGCCCGTGCTGCGAGCATTGGGGCTGTGGCGCGCGCCGTGACTGGCGGGTGGTAGCGAGGGTGGGGGTGCGACCCTCGCCATCGCTTCCCCCGATGCGCTTCGACGAAATCCCCTTTTCTTCTGCGAGTAGCTGCCCCGGCGGGCCGCCTTCGGCGGTCCCGGCATTTTTCACGCAACCGATACGCCGGCCCGGTCGATAGGGTTGCGACCCAGCTGATTCCTCCGCAAATAGGTGGCAGCGGACGGCTTGGGGATAGCGAAGGGGCTGGCGATGGCGAGAGTGGCGAGTGGAGTTGCGAAAGCAGCGTTTCTATTGTGTGTTGTCCTGGCGAATGCCGCCGGCTGCAGCGAGCCCCGCTGTCCTGGGGGCTATACGCAAATGGGCGACCGCTGCTACCGCATCAAGGATGCGGGCATGGTGGATGCCAGTGACGCGGAGCCAGACATCGAAGCAGAAGGGGATGACGGCGCCGTGGAGGACGATGGCGATGCGGGTGATGCCGGAGGCGCCTTCGAAAACGACGCTGCTCCGAATGACGCGAGCGTCCCGTCTATCAACGACAGCGGGACGGATGGTGGCTGTGCGGACGGCCACGTGCTGCAAGATGGCGCATGCGCGGACATCGACGAGTGCTTCGAGGGTATGCACGCCTGCCACACGACTGCGAAATGCGAGAACACCGAGGGTAGCTATGACTGCACATGTCCCCTCGGGTACTCGGGCGGCAGCAGCGCGGGCTTCGCTTGCGCACCGCGCATTGCGGTGGGCCACGAAGGGTACGGGTGCGTCCTGCTCTTGGATGGCAGCGTGCAATGCTGGGGGGGGAACAGTAGCGGGCAGCTGGGCGACGGCACGCAGACGAGCCGCACGACGCCGGTCACGGTGAATGGCCTGACGGACGTCGCGGTGATCAATGCGGGCGGTGAGTCAACTTGCGCGATCCTGCGCGACGGGACTCTGCGCTGCTGGGGCGATAACACTGCAGGTCAGCTCGGAGATGGAAGCAGGATGAACCGCGCTGTGCCTGTGCCTACGCAAAAACTGACGGGCGTCGTCGCGGTCGCCATGGGTCAGTCGCATGCGTGCGCGACATTGAAAGGTGGCGCTATCAAGTGCTGGGGCCAGAACAGCAGTGGGCAGCTTGGGACGGGCTCGAGCACCGCCGAGCCCATATTGACTCCCGTCGCCGCTACGGTCGTTGACAGCGTGGCCAACGTGTTCGTTGGCTTCGACCAGACTTGTGCGATTCTGCGCAGCGGTGCCGCGCAGTGCTGGGGCTACGGGTATCTCGGCGAGCCATCCGATGGACCATCGGCTCCGCGGACAAGCAGCTTGACCCCTGTCGACGTGGACGTCCCGCGCAACGTAGCGACGATCAGCATTGGGAACTACCACGTGTGCGCCCTTGCCGGCACCAACACATTCTGCTGGGGCGATCCCTTGATGAGAGGAGGCGGGGCCATGGGCACTGGGCCCGCACCCGTCGCCGGTGCGGGTTCAGGTCGCGCTGTCGTTGTCGGGTTTGGCTCCTACGCCACGCACGTCCTCCAGCCAGGCGGAACGGTGATATGGTGGTTTACCAACAAGGCGCCAGCGCCGTTTCCCGGCGTAACCGGTGCCGTTGTGATGTCTGCATCGTGGACCAAACTGTGCGATATCCGGATGGATGGCAGTGTCAACTGCATCGACGGGATCGATGGGATGTATCGGACCGTACCCGGGCTGGACCTGTGGTGACCGCCGTCGTTGCCCGGGCGGGCGCGGTGAGAGTTGACGGGTGAACAGTCGTGCAAACCGTGGACCGCACAGGCGCGCGTGTTGTCTCTCATGGACTCCACCGCCGGTCCAAGGGGCCCAACGTGACTCGCTCCCGTGAATCCCTCATCCTCGGTTCGCACTTCTGCAGGCCGCAGTCGGCGAGGGGAGCGACAGGCCGAGCGCAGCGCGTGAGCCGGTTCGGCCTCTGGGGTCACTGTGTCGTCAGGCGACTTCTTTGCAGCGCAGCAGCGACCTGACCACCGTGAGAGGGTTTGATCTATGGTGACCGCTGCTGAGCAGACCGGTGGTCAAAGAAGACGATATGTGTTCGATCGCGTCCCCAACCGGTTGCTTTGTCAACGCTGCAGGCGACGTCGGCGCATGAGGAGCCCAAGTGCGAGCAGGCTCATGCTGATCAGGTTGCCGTAGCGCGGCGAACTACCAGACACGGCGCAATCGCAGCCATCGTCGTTCATGTCATCGTCGGGCGGGGGCGTCGTCCCGCCCACCGTGCCTCCGCCGCCAGTGCCGGCGTTGCCAGTGCCGGGCGTTCCCCCCCCTGGTGCGCCACCGGGTCCTCCGGCTGTGCCTACTGGACCGGCGCCCGTGGTACCGCCTCCGGGGGTGCCGCCGCCAGTGGTACCTCCGCCCGTGGTACCGCCTCCGGGGGTGCCTCCGCCAGTGGTACCTCCGCCAGTGGTACCTCCTCCGGGCGTGCCTCCTCCAACGGCGCCGCTGACGGTCCCTCCTGTCGAACCAGCGTCGGAACTGCCGGTGCCGGCATCCGGTGTGCCGGCGTCCCCTCCGCCGACAGGAGCGCCCTTAAGGACAATATCCGCGCAAGCGTAGTAGAGGTCGTCGTTGTCATCTGTGCCGACGCCGTCTGCTCCGCCGAACCCGTTGGCACCTTTGTCATACATGACCTGAATCAATTGAAGTGTGCAGTTTTCACAGGTCATGTTCGGTAGTGTCACCTGCACATTTTGCTGGTCTGCGTCTTCATCAACGATGTTGTCCAGCAAGACAAATGGATGACCGCCGTTCTTATCGTCCTTGCTGGTAGGATCTTCGAAATCGTCACCGTTCGGATTGAAGGCGATTCTATAGTGGCTCGGATGATCGATGGTTTCGTTGAGCCTAACCGTGATGGTCTGTCCAGGTCGGAACTCGGTAACGTTGGTGCCGCGTTGATTGACGCCGCAGGGCCCAACTTTCTGATCGGAAAAGAAGCTGCAACCAGCGCCCACGCGAGAGACGGGTGCATCCATGCAAACGTGAGCTCGAGCTTGTCCAGCTGAGGCTAGCAAGCCTGCGAGCACGCCCGCAGCTACAAGGCTATTCTGAGGCATCATGGGTTTCTCTCCTCTGTCACTTCCAAGGTGGTGAACTCGCTGTCGAGTAGGCATGATCAAGCAGCGCCCTGGGCTTGGAGCATCGCAGAGCGTAGTCGCTTCAGTTGCTCGCGCAGCTTCAAGATCTCCGGCATCGGCAGCACTGAGTGCTGCAGCAACGACAGGGGCACCTTGCGCGCATCTTGCTTCATTGCTTGACCCGCAGAGGTGAGGCGCACGAACAGCTCGCGTTCGTCCGCCGTGGAGCGCTCGCGTACGAGCAAACCCTTCTGTTCGAGCCTGCGCAGCAGCGGGGTCAGGGTACCGGAGTCCAGGTCGAGGCGAAGGCCGAGCGCGCTCACGGTGGGACGCGGCTGGCACGTGCGCGCCCACTCCCACAGCACCAGCATCACCAGATACTGCGGGTAGGTGATGTCGAGCTCGCTGAGGGCAGGCCGGTACGCCCGCACGACCAGCCGCGAGGCCGAATGCAGCGCGAAGCAGAACTGGTTATCCAGATCTAGCAAAGCGTCGGTGTTCATCGCCGCTGGGAGCGTGGGCTTTCGAGGCATGCGTGGGCGATAGGTCGCACACTATTGGATTGTCCGCAATCGAATCGGCCCTGGTCGGCTGCAATACCAGTCGCATGGCAATATTCGACTGAATAGGCTCGAAACGAGCCGCGCCATGGCTGCATTCGTACAGTCGTGCGAGAGCGCCGCGAGGTCCTTTCCCGGGCGCAGACCGCGCCGGGTGAATTCGTCGCAGGGCCGGCCGTCCTGACCGACGACGCACCCTTCGCAACGCGCCTCGCTCCATACGAGCTCCGCCCACGAGCGTGGCCGCGTGGCGCGCTATCGCGGGTAGGACCGCTGGCGGACAGGTGAACAACGAGTCCGAGACGGTCGAACGACGCGGGAATTGTGCGATCGAAATAGCCTTCGATTGCTGGCGACGCTCCTGTCCGAGTCTCGAAGGTCGAGTAATCGACCGTCCAGTTTCTCAATGGGTTGAAACGCTTCTCACGCCGCTACACATCGCGAGGCATGTTGAAACTCGACGCGCTGGCAGGCCCAGCGACTCCTCGTCGTCGAGGCTCGATTCTGCACTACGTGGAAGGCTCACAACCACCGGTCGCGCCGCGCGTCGCGCTATCTTCGGCTGCGAGCGACGCGAAAGTGCAGAGGCCAGCTGGGCGGTCATGAGCACCCTACATTGCTCGCGTTGCGTGCTGGCCGCATGCGCCACGAGCGTGCACGCCTGTCCCAAGGACAGCTCATGACCGCGAGCGCGGATGCACCTGCCACGCCTTCCGCAGCTGCCCTTTGCCTCACGCCAAAGCTAGAGGCGGCTTGCCTGCGCCGCTCCCCACTCGACTCGCGCTCGCGGCGTTACTTCCCTCGACCCGCGGTGTGCGGCATTTGCAGCCGTACTGCGGCTGGGCTTTCCACGTAGCCCCCTCGCGTCGCTCCGTGGCCCGCTCACAGGCGGATTCGTCAAAGCCCACGACCACCACGTCGCCTCCCCGATGCGCTTCGGCGAATTCCTCGTTCTTCTGCGATCTCGTGCGCCGCGGGCGCCCTTGGGCGATTCCGACGTTTTTACACGCAACCGATACATCGGCGCGGTCGATAGGGTTGCGACCCAGCTAGTTCCTCCGCAAATAGATGGCAGCGGAACGGCTTGGGGATGGCAAAGGGGCTGGCGATGGCGAGAATGTCGAGTGGAGTTGCGGAAGCGGCGTTTCTCTGGTGCGTTGTCCTGGCGAGTGCCGCCGGCTGTAGCGAGCCCCGCTGTCCTGGGGGCTATACGCAAATGGGCGACCGGTGCTACCGCATCAAGGATGCGGGCACGGTGGACGCCAGTGACGCGGAGGACACCGAGGGCGGCACCGACCAGGGCGATCCAGACGGCGACGACGGCGCCGCGGAGGACCAGGATGGCGAGTCGGGTGATGCGGCAGAAGCCTCGGAGAACGACGCTGCCGCGGACGACGCGGGCGCCGCATCTACGAACGAGAGCGGGTCGGATGGTGGCTGCGAGGAGGGCCACGTGCTGCAGGATGGTGCATGCAAGGACATCAACGAGTGCTTCGAAGGCACCCACGCGTGCCAGACGACGGCGACATGCGAGAACACCGACGGCGGCTACGACTGCACCTGCCCCCTGGGGTATTCGGGTGGCACCAGCGGGGGATTTGCCTGTGCGCCGCGTATTGCGGTAGGGGAGCGAGCTGGTACCGGAGCTCACAAATGCGTTCTATTGACCGACGGCACAGTGCAGTGCTGGGGCGATAACAGTGTTGGACAGCTCGGAGATGGCACACAAACAACGCGTGCGACACCTACCCTGGTGAGCGGTCTTGTCGACGTCGTATTGATCAGTGCCGGCGAAAGATCGTCATGTGCGGTGCTCCGCGATGGCGGGGTGCGGTGTTGGGGTGACAATACGGCCGGCCAGCTTGGCGATGGCACAACGATGAACCGTACTACGCCGGTGAGCGTGCCCCAGTTGACTGGCGTTGTTGGTGTGAGCGTTGGAACTTCTCACACATGCGTCGTGATGAAGACCGGCGCGGTGAAATGCTGGGGTGGAAACAGCAAAGGACAGCTCGGCGGCGGCTTGGTTTCGAGCGCCCCGGTGACTTCACCCATTGCGGTGAGGGAGGTAGCCAATGCCACTAGCGTTGTCGCGTACGGCAGCCAGACCTGTGTGGTCTTGCGCAGCGGCGCCGCTCAATGCTGGGGTGAGGGATTTCTCGGAGACAAGTCGGTCTCAAGCAGCTTCACACCCGTGGAAGTAAAGGTGCCTCACAGCGTGGTCGCGATCAGCATTGGGCCCTTTCACGCGTGTTCGCGTCATGGCGCGGGACATCTCTACTGCTGGGGCCCGCCAGCATTGGGTGGCAACGGTACGACCGGCGATGATTACGATCCGCGCTTAGTGCTTGGCACCAGTGCCACCGCGATAGGCATCGGTGTCTACAGCACGTGCATACTCCGGGCGGACGGCACGATGGCTTGGTGGGACTATGAAATAACGCCGGCTACCGTCGATGGCGTAAGTCAAGCCGTCGCGATGTCAGCGTTTGGAACGCAGGTCTGTGAGATTCATATGAATGGAACCGTAAGTTGCTGGACAATCGGCAACGCGCGGCTCACTCCACCCGTGGTCGTTCGAGGCCTTGACTTGTGGTGAGCGCGCCGGTGTCCCGGCGGTCCGCTTCCCAATAATTCCCAGGTACGCGGTAGACGTCGGCGACTGGCACGGCCCCACGGCCACGGGCAGGTTCGTGAGGTAGAAGAGGTGGCCATCGTCCGGCGCAGGCACGCCCACCAATCGACAGCGAACTTGCTGCGCACCGCGTCCGAGTGTCACGTCTGCGTCGACGGTGCGCCCACCCAACACGAGCACCACGTCGTCGATCAGCGCGTCGAAGTGCTGTGTTGCCGCACGCTCCTCTCGTTGGACTTTCGCCTGAACTGAGCCGCCGCCGCCCTTACGGGCAGTGCGTGCCTTCGCCGGCAACCCCAGCTTCGCAAGCGAGCGCTCTTGCCTGACGCTGGATGATCACACCGCCGGCCAGATCTTCCACGCTGCGCGGTGCCGTGCGTTCGATGAGGTCCGCGAACATGACAATCTGCCTGCGCATACGCGCCGGATCGACAGACTCGAGGTTCAGCATGGGATTCATCAGGCTCCAGGGAGCGGCAATGAAGCCTATCGTGGGCAGGAGATGCCGATGATACGGCGTGCCTTCGCCGGCGAAGCTCTGGTGCACCGGCAGCTCGAAGCCAGGCAGATCGGCGCCACGCATGACGAACGTGAAGCGATTGTCGTGCCGCTCCAGCATGCTGGTGACTTCGGAGAGGAGCGTGGCGCTGGTGCTGACGAAGGCCATGCCCATCTCGGCTCGACCGCTGAGCACCAACTCTCGCCCCTCGAGAGGCGCTCGGCCGACCGCGACGTATTCGCGTGCGCCCAGGTGCTCCAGCGAGAGAACGTAGGCCACGCTGCCGTCATCGAAATCGCGGTCCAACTGTTTTGCAATCTGCTCGGCACCGGTCTCACGGCCCTCGCCGGGAAGGAGCCGTGGGTAGATGTGAGCGGTCGGAAAATTGAACTGCAGAGTCTTGGGCCGACAGGCCAAGGGCAGCGCCGCGAAATAGCGCGCGATGGCGAGCATGGCGATGGGTCCGTTGTCCTGCAACGCGTTGGCGCCGTCGGTGTGACTGTTGAGCACGATGCGAGCGGAGCTGGTGCCGGGCAGCGTGGCAATCACGTTGGGCGTACTGACGGTGTCTTCGTCGGCGCGCACCCGCAAGGTCACGTTCACGTTGCTGTCTGCGATTTGCGACAGCCGCTTGCCTTCCTCCACACCCACAAACAAACCGGGTACCTCCCAGCGCCTTCCCTCATAGGGCGCGTAGTGCCCGATCATCTGCTCGTGCGGGAAATCGTGCTTGAAAATGATACCCTTGGCGCCGGCCTTGGCAGCATTTTCGAGGTCGGTGATCAGCAGGGACACTGCGGTTACGTCGCGCTCCATGAGATCGGCTGGATCCTCCGCGAGCTCTCCGTCGGGGTCGTAAAGTGACCAGGCCAGCGCCACGTAGCCTAGCCGTGGCAAGCTCAGGAGGGGAGCGTCACGCAACACGATCTTGCCCTCGATGCGCGCGAGCCAAGAGTCCAAGCTGATCCAGCTCGGCACGTACACGACTTCTCCCGTGACCTCTTCCTCGCTGAAGGAAGCGTTGCCGACGCGCTCCGTGGAATAGGGCACCGCACTGCTAACGCGGACATTTTCGGTGGCGCCGATGGTGAGCTCGGTTTGTTCTTCGAGCCAACGCTGAACGGTGTAGGACTCGTCGCGACGCTCTACGCCGGGGATCTGATCGAGCTGCTGTTTGATCCAGTCGATGTACTGGTGATGGGTGGGGCTACCGGTGGCGCGCATCCCGAATCCCGCCAACATGGCAAGCTGCTGCTCGAGCTCGACCTGGCTCAGGAAGGCGTTGGAATCAACCCCGACGGGGCACTGCGCGTGCGCGGAGACGGCCGGAAAGCCGGCCGCCAAGAGTGAGGCGACCAGCGCTGGAAGGCGCCGTTTCAAGAGCTCTTTCATATCCTTGCTCCAAGCAAAGCGGTGCTGCGAACTGCCGCGCCGATGGTTCTTTCGCAAATATATGTTACATAATATCACGTAACAAATCACAAGACCTTGCCTGGCGCGCGCTCATCGAGCCCAAGGCCCGCAAGGTCGCTGCGCGCTGGTGGCGCTCTCAGAGGCGGGCGCGTTCGAGAGCCTGGGCGTCACGCGCCGCGAAGCGGCGTGGCGGGTGCGCGCGCGCGGCGCAAGTGACCCCATGCTCTCGGAGCCGGCGTCGCGCACGCCTCTGCTCACGTCAGGTCCACGCGACGGATGGCTGACTCGAGTCCTCGGCCACCGACTCAGTCAAACGACGCGAGCGGAATGTCGAGCGCACGCGCCGCGGCCAGCATGCGCGTGTCGTAGCTGGCAAGGGCGACCTCGACACCTTGGCTGCGCAGAAACTCGAGCGAAGCGAGGTGGAGTGCACCCAGTGTGCGAAGCTCGACCGGAAACGGATCGAGCGCGCGAGCGAGGACCGGCGCAGAGAGCTCCAACATGGCCAAACGTGCAACCAGTTGTTGCGCCGCGTCCCCATGACTCTTGCTCAGGCGTCTGGCGTGGAGACGCACGAACAGCTCGTATTCGAGCAAGCGGCTGGCTACGAGCGACTCTTCCCACAGCGACGCCGAGGGCCGGCGATCCTCACCGAGGAGCTGCGCAAGCGCCACCGATGTGTCGAGATAGATCATCGGTCTCGCCGATCCTCGGCGAGCTCTTCGAGCAGCTCCCGAGTTTTCGCCACCGGAAGACTTGGTGGCGGGCCCAGCTCACGCAAGCGCGGCGGCGTGAGCCAGCCTTTGCGCACTGCCTCCGCCAGTACAGCATCCGCCAGCCACTGGCTCCTCCCTTCGCGCGGAGGTACCAGCTCGGCCACCACCCGATCCCGATCGGTGACGAGCACCGTTTCGCCACTTGCGGCCAAGCGCACATACTCGCTGAGCTTGTTTTTCAAAACCTTGAGGCCCACCGAGCGCATTCTACAAAAGTAGCTCCCGGAAGCTACCTTTGTCAATGCGGCGCCGAGCCAACAAAGGTACTAACCATGCCGTCGGTCCAAATCCTTGAGAAATGCCTCGAAGTAGCCGCTTATCGGCAGAGCGTCGAAGAGATGCACTTGGAGCTCATCCATTTGGAAGCGCTCGATTCGGAGACCACGATGTTCGCGAAGGGGACCTGAGCTTGCTTCCAGTCGCGCGTCGCCGTGAGGCTGGTGGCCTGTCTGACCACGTTGGCGTGTAGTCTCCCCACGGACTCCAAGGTCAGCGCTACACTCCTCCCCCACGGGAGGGGAAGCAACATGCCGGACGAGCGCAATCGCATCGAGGTCCTCGGAGAGCACGAGGAAGACCAGGCCGCGACGGGTGTGCACCTTCATGCCTCGATCGAGGGCAGCTCGTTTTTCACCGGCCGCGCCGCGCTGATCAAGGCCAAAGAGCTGGCTGCGTTGGTAGCTGCGCTGGCGGCGGAGGGCGTGGACGCGTCGTGCATCGATCTGACGGGCGTGCGTGTGGCGGTGCAGAGCGGCATCTTCAGCAAGAGCTCGGCAGCCGTCTATCAGCTGCGGATTCGGCTGACCGGGCTCGAGGCGATCGCGGGCGTGCTCGGTGTGATCAGCGCGTCCAAGCAGATGACTCTGGAGCGGCTCGAATGGCAGTACCCGAACGACGCAAAGGAGCAGGCGCGGCTGCTCGCGTGCGCAACGAGCAACGGGCTCACCAAGGCGCGGGCCGTCGCGGAGGCATTATCCCAGCCGCTGGGCACGTTGCTGGTCGCGCAAGAGACGGGAGCCAACGCGCCCGCGCACGAGCAGCACCTCGCCGGCGCGGCCCCGCTGATGTTGGCGCGGCGCCGCATGGAGTCGGCGGAGATGGGCATGGAGGTGCAGCATCACCGCAAGGTCAGGTGGGAAGTCAGGCTGACCTTTGCCGTCGGCGTGCGTAGCGCATCGTAGTGCCGCGTAGAACGAGATAAGCGATCCATCCTCACGACCCATGCTGGCCCATCCACGGCGTTTGGCACTTTCAAAATACCGCTCTACTGGGACAAGCACGATGAGGACCGTGGTCACGCTGGAAGGTCTCCCTCGCGCTTGCTGGCCGAGATAGGCCGTCACTGGTAGAACAGCCGGACATGAGCCGCTGGCTTTGTCTCCTGCGCCGTTCGCTTGCCGCGCTGTTCATCGTACTCCCCGCAAGCCGGGCGGCGGCTCTGGACTGGGTCGTCGTGCCATACGGTGTGTCTCACACGGCGAGCGCCACGCGCGCGGCAGACAGGCTGGTGCGTGCACTGGCGGAGCGCCGCCTTCTGGTGGCATCCACGCACGAGCTGAAGGATTTGTTTCAGCGTCGTTCGCGGGCGCACCTCACGCTCGATCCTCAGCTTGCCAGGACCATCAGCGACGCGCGCAAGCGCGCTCTCGAGCATGCAGCGTTCGGGCGTCGCGATGCCGCTCGGCGCGCCGCCGAGGAGGCCATGCGCGGCGGCGAGAGCGCGCCCGAAGCGGCGCTGCGCGACTCGGACCTGGCGCGTTACGTGCTCGATGCGTGCCTTGCGGTGGTGCGCGTCGACCTGCAGGAAAGAGATCGCCCGCTCGCAGTGCGGGATGCGCACCGCTGTCGGCATCTCGTGCCCGATCTTGCGCCGCGCGAGTCCACACATTCCGCAGAGGTGGTGGGCGCGCTCGCGGAAGCAGAAAACGAGCTGCGCCGGGCTGGCGCGGGGGCGCTGATCATCACCAGCGATGCCAGCGAGACGTGCGGTGTGTTCGTCAACGGGCGGCGGCTGGGGACCACGCCGTTTCGGTACGAGCACGCTCCGCTGGGCCCAACGACGGTGTTTCTCGAATGCGGCTCGGAGCGCTCGCGCGTGCATCCGATCCAGCTCGGCGAGCACGAGCAGACCTTACTGATCGATGCTGGACACGATGTGCGCATCGATGATCGGGACGTGGTGGCGCTGGTCTACCGTAGCGAGCAGGAAGTGACGGAACATCTGGCCACCGACACCCTGCGTCTGGCCGAGAGCTTGAGTGCGCCACGCATCATCATGGTGCGCGAGCTGCCTCAGGGGCGCTTCGAGGCGGTCCGCTTTGACTACAATCGCAAGCGACTGGTGGCAACGGTTCAGATCGACGCGGAGCAGCTGCTCGGCCCGAGCCCGCAGGCCGCGCAGCAAGCCGCCGAGGCACTTGCTCTGGAGCGTCAAGACGCGCCGATTCCGCTCGCCTATCAACCTCGGCCGCAGCCGCCAGCCGTGCCGGTCGTGCCGGTTAGCCCGCCGGTGAGTGCGCTGCCGGTAGCGGAGCAGCCGCCCCCGCCAGCTTTAGCCCACGGGCCTGCTGTGCACACGCCGCGCCGTCGCGCTTGGACATGGGGCTTTGGGGCCGCGACCGTGGCCGCGGGGGGCGCTGCTCTGGGTCTCGGGCTGGTGGTGAATCGCAAGCTGTCAGAGTACGACACGTGCGTAAATGGGGATGGCGATAACTGCAACGCCGTGCAGCGCCATGGAGATCGGTTTGCGCTGGGGGCCAATGTAGCGCTGGGGATTGCGGGCGGGTTTGCGCTGGCGACTGTGTCGGCATTTTTTGTGGAAGGGCGTAAGCGCCGCGCAATACAGGGGGCGCTGCGGCTGGGGCCCGCCGGGGTGGTCGCGGTGGGGGCGTTCTGACAGGGCGGGGCGCGCGGAGGATGCGCACGTCCCGGGAGTGTTCCCAGCGAGTTCCGAGAAGCCTACACAGTTGATGTGACCAATCAGCATCTCCGCGAGGTGAAGTGTCCGCTGGGCTCCACCACCAGTGAGCTGCCTACGACTTCTCGCCCGGGCCGCCCGAGGTGAAGCGGCTCGTCGGCATCACGAGTAGCTGCCCTGAGGATCCCGGCCAGGACGGGCGCGTCTCGCCATCCCTCTTGCACCCGCCCGCGCAATTTCGTAAGCGCCCTGCATGCCCAAATCCCCCCGCTCGACCACCCGCAGGACCTCGCAGGCTGCACGCGAATGGGTGGGCGGTTTCGCTGAGCTGCCCTTCGCGATCGCGCAGGCCGGCGACACGCGTCCCACGATCGCGCTGTGGCTGGAGCTGCCTTCGGGCGTCATTCTCGCGTCGCACATCGGCGATGGTGAATCGGTTCTCGAGGATCTCGAGGCCACGCTGCGGCAAGCTCTGACGCAGCCGTTGGTTGGGCGACCACGTACGCCGACGCGGGTGCGCGTGGACCGGGAGCTGATCGCGCAGCGGCTGCGGGGCGTGCTCGGAGCCGGTGTGAGCGTTCGGGTTGGCGGGATTCCGGAGGTCGTGTCGGCGGCTGAGGATCTCACGGCGCATCTGGCGCGCAGTGGACGCACTCGCTACCTGCTCGACGACGTCGTGGAGGTGAGCACGCTGGCTGCGCTGTTTCAGCAGGCCGCGCTGTTCGCTGCGGGGCAGCCCTGGAGGTCGATCGATCCGTCGCAGGTCTTTCAGGTGGATATCCCGGCACTGGGTGTCGAAGCTGCCGCGGCGATGCTCGTTGGCCACGCTGGGTTGAGTCGCGCGCTGTTGCTGTTTCCATCGGCCAAGGGGCTGATGATGTACGAGGCGCTCGCCGCGACGATGCACACAAAACAGGGCGAGATGCCTGACGACATGGGCTCGAGCGTGCTGGCGGTCAGCTTCGATCCAGCCGCAGAGCTCGATCCGGCCGCGCTCGCGCAAATCCGCAAGCGCGGCTATGTGCTTGCCTCGGACGCGCTGATTCCGGTGGTCGAGCCCCGAGACTCCACGGGAGCGCCAGAGCCGACCACGGCTTTGCACGCGCGAACCGCCGTGTCGGTCTTGGCGGGACTGGTGAAGCTGTTGGACGCGCGACCGGCGCGCCTGAGCAGTTCAGCGACCGAGTCCGTTGCGACGACGCTGGAGCTTGCGGAGGGGGTCGTGGAGGTGACGGTTCGCGCGCGCCATCAGGAGTACGAGCGCATGCGAGAAGGGCTCGCTGGCTTGGCCGAGCGGGCGCGGGACAACGCCGTGCCGCTGACGCGGGCCCAGGCCGGTCAGGTCAAGGTCGGGCGCAACGACGCGTGCCCATGCGGGAGCGGCAAGAAGTACAAGAAGTGCTGCTCCTCGCTGCAGGTGGTGCCCAGCAGAGCCGAGCCTCTCAAGCGTGGCCACGAGCTGGACCAGGTCTTGGCGATGGAGCTGGAGACGTTCGCGGAACGTGAGCTTCAGGGTCGGCACCGCGCGAGCGATCAGGCGTTCGCCGACGCGCGCGCTTCGCTGCAGCTGGCCTTGCCGCTGCGGGTGTTTCGCACCTGGGTCGACGGGCGCAGCGTGGCCGCTCACTACTTGGAGCGACACGGCGCGCGCTTGTCAGCGGGCGACCGCGATTGGCTCCAACGCCAGATGGGCACACACCTCAGCGCCTGGGAAGTGCTCGACGTCGTTGTCGGCGAGCGCATGACGTTGCGCGATTTGGTGGGCGGAGAAGAGCGTACGGTAATGGAGAGGGGCGCGACGCGCGCGCTCGCGCGGCGGGACGTGCTGCTGTGTCGCATCGTCGACGACGCATCCGCCTCCTGGATGTGCGGCTGTTACCCTCGCGTCCTGGGGCCGTCCGAGGCGGCGCACGTCATGCACGAGGTGCGGCGCGTGCTCGGCCTCAAGAAGCGCGACGCGAGCGCTCCCATGCTCACGGTGGAGGCCGAGACCCTGTGGGTTCGCAGTTGGGAAGCGGCAGTAGATGCGATCGACCGCGCGCAAAACAATCGACAGTTGGCGAACACGGATGGCGAACGGCTGCTGCTGACCACCGATCATTTCGTTTTTGCGCCCGGGGCACGCCACGATGTCGAGCAGCGCATCGCCAAGTTGCCCTGGGCATCCGAGCCGGAAGAGGTTGCCGGCGAGCGTGTGTTCCCCTTCTTGCGACCGGGCAACGCCATGCACAAAGGCTGGGACAACACGCTCTACGGCCGCATGTGCGTGTCCGAAAACGGCGTGCGCATCGAGACGAACTCGCTCGGCCGTGCAGACATATTGCGCTCGCGTCTCGAAGGGATCTGTGGAGAACTGGTGCGTCACCGTCTGCGCGAGCATCAAGATCCGACCAGTCAGGCAGTGCCGCCTCCAGCTGCCCCCGTTGCCCCACCGCCTGAGGTCGCGGCACTCATGCAGCAGGAGATGGAGCGTATGATGCGCAGCTGGCTCGACCAGAGCGTGCCTGCCCTCCAGGGCAAGACCCCACGCCAGGCCGCACGCACCAAGCGAGGGCGCGAGCAGGTGGATCTGTTGCTGCGCGACTTCGAACGCATGCAGAGTCGTGCGCCCGAGGGGATGCGGACCGATGTGCGTCTGGTGCGCGCCGAGCTGGGGCTGGGCGACTGACAGATCCCGCCGCGGAACAGTAGTGCTAAGCAGGCTCGGTAAGGCCCAGTGCACTGCGCACCGCCGCGACGAACTCGAGTAGATCTTGCACGTCGTTCGACGCAATCCTCGTCACGATGGCCGGGTCCACTCTGGCATAGCCGTGCACGAGCAGGTTGCGGAACCCGGCCATTTGGCGCAGGCGTGGTGCAAGGTCCGCGGGGACGAGACCGTGCGTCGCCAGGGTCGAGAACAGCTCTGCATAGCTTTCCGGCTCACCCCAGCGCTCGTCCGACACGATGTGAGACGCGGTGTCGAGCACGGCCTGGATCGCCAGCTGCAGTGTGTGCTCGACGAAGCGGCGCTCTCTCAGGTCGGTGGCGATGAGGTCATAGCGAGCCAGACTGCGTAGCTCGCTGACGAAGGTTTCGATCTCCGAGAGCTTTTTGGCCGCAAGCTCCAGGTCGGTCACTTGGCGCCTCGGTTCTGGTCGCTGAAAGAGCGCGCGGCGGCGGGTCTGTGCCGATACAACTGTCGCAGCGGCGCGAGGTCGAAGTACTGGGCCCTGGAACGCACCTCGAACTCGACTCGCGCGCGGCGGTCAGTCTCCAGCAAGAGCGCCCCATCGCGCAGAACGCGATGCACGAGGTCGGAGCAGGCTCGGTTCAGCACCACGACATCGACCACGCGCTTGAGACGCAGCTCCAGCGCGTAGGCGATGTCGGAGCCTAGAGCGTCGAGGCCCGCTTCGGGCGCCTCCTTCCCGAAGAGCAAGCCCAGGTCGATGTCGCTGTGCGCGCCGGCTGTGCCTCGGGCGACGCTGCCGAACAGGTATGCCGCGCTGAGCTCGCGAGCGCGCGATTGCAAGGCCGCACGCGTGGCTTCGATGATCTCTTCGCGATCCACGGCCACATTGTAGTCCTCCTGCCACGCCTTGAATAGGCGAGGTTGGACGCGCCGGCACGGCCGCGTCGTGGAGGGCAACCGACGATTGTCCGCTACGCGAACAGCCCGCTGATCGCAGACGTGTGCTGGTCGCTGTCGCCGAGCGTGAAGTTGGACAGGCCGTAGTACGGCGCGCAGGCCATCCACAGGTCGTTCGTGGAGCGCAGGCTGCGGCTGCCGTTGGTCCACACCTGATTGCCACGGATCTTGGTGTTCTTGCCGCCGAACAGCAGAAACGGCATGTTGTCCCAGTTGTGGTAGCGCGCACCTACCTCGGTCACGTACGGCACCAGCGTGGTGTCCAGCACGGGGTTGTTGTTGGCGTCGGTGACGCTGGCCAGCTCCGCGATGAGCTTGGAGACGCGCTCCGCGTACCAGAGCTCGATGCGGGTGAGGAACTCCAGCGTGTCGGGCGTGTCGGGATCGTGGCTGGTGGTGTGGTGGACCTTGAACAGCGTCGGATCGGGCGGCCACATGTTGGCGAAGCTGACGTGATTGGTGCCCGGAGAGAACTGGAAGGTGACTACGCGCGTCAGATCGCAGCGGAAGGCTGCCTTGATCAGCGAGAAATGGAGCTGCGCGATGCGGTCATGCTTTTCGTCGTCGCGCTGCTTGACCACGTGGTTGCTGCTGTACGGGTCGACATAGCTGCTGATGGAGATGGTCTCGGGCTGCGCCGGCACCCCACAAGCGTTCGGATCACCGGGATCTTGGTCCAGCTCTCGCTCGAGCTCGCGGATGGCAGCCTCGTGGGCCTCCAGGTTCGCCAGCTGCGAGCTGGGCACGATGGCCCGCAAGCGCACAAGGTCCTTGAGCGAGAAGTCGAGCACGCTCTTCTTCTCGAGGCGGGCCTGCCGCAACGCCGCGTTGCCCGTGCTGCCCGCGACCATCGCGCCGAACAGCCGCTCGTAGGCGTCGCGCGGCTGATAATACGGCTTCATGGGCGCGCGCGCGCCCGAGTAGGACATGTGGCGCGTCGACACCTCGGGTGTGTCGGCCCGGTTGTCGCAGGAGAGCTGCAAGGACGCGATGGGACTGCCCTGCAGGTCTGGAGACTGACGCAAAAACAGCTGGTCGATGCTGGGGCCCTCGGCTTGCGGATCGTCGCCGCCGTTGCCGGGATAGAGCGCCTTCGTGCGCTGGCCCGTGAGCATGAGCACGCTGCCCCGCTCGTGGCCGCCGCCGACGGAGCCTTCGTGGGGAAGCTTCAGATCGCGCAGCACGATCATGCGTTCGCGGTTCTCCTGGAACGCCGTCAAGATGCGCGACAGCGTGAAGGTGCTGCCCGTTCCGGTGGGCCACCAGTTCTCGTAGACCGTGCCCACGGGGCGCTGGATGATCAGCAGCCGCTTGGGCGACGCGGCGCCCTCCGCTTGCGCCTCGAGCTTGTTCACCAGCGCAGCCCACACGGCGCTCGCGCCGACGCCCTCCAAAAATCTGCGGCGCGACACTCGGTAGCGGTTCACTGGGCCTCCTTGCGCAAGCGCAGCGCCGGCGACGCGGTCACCGCCTTCACGAGCCGGGACATCGTCAGAGCGTCAGGGCCGGCGGCTTCGAGCAGCTCGCCGACCTGACAGTCGGTCGCCTTGAGGTCTTCGTCTTGGGTGGCGTAAGCCAACAGACGCGTTCCCACACAGGCGCTGAACTCGGGTGCCTCCGCCGCGGCCTGCAGGAAGCTGACCGCGTCCGGGTACTTGCCCGAGAGCGTACCGCCGCTGACCTCGGCGCTGGCGTCGATTTGCTGGCCGCCGAGCGTGGTGCGGTATTTGCCAAGCGCGTCGTACTGCTCCAGCAGCAGACCAAAAGGATCGATACCGGCGTGGCAACCGCTGCAGGTCCCGTTCTGTTTGCGGACGTCCGCGCGCTCGCGCTCGGTCATGTCGGCCTTGAGCAGATCCTGGATCTGGGTCGACAGCGACTCGGGCGGACTGGGCAGCTTGCTCAAGCAGAACATGGCACCGCGCACGAACAGACCGCGCGCCACGACCGAGGTCGTATCGGTGCGCGCGAGCGTGGCCATGGTGCTGGCCTGCGTGAGCACGCCGGAGCGCTGCTCGGGCAGCGTCACGGGCACGAACTCGTCCATCTTGCCGCTGAACGGCACGCCGTAGATGGCAGCGAGCGGCGCGTTCACGAAGCTCTTACGCGAAGTCAGCAGCTCGCCCAGCGGGGCCGCGCGCTCCCACAACACGTCGCGCACGAACAGCTCGGTCTCGCGAAACATGCTGGCTTGCAGCAGGGGGGTGTACTCGGGAAAAAGCTCGGGATCTTTGATCGTGCCGAAGAGATTGGCGAGCCCCCAGGACGAGATCAGCGTGCCGCTGAGAGCGTCCTGCACTTCTTTTTTGCCCAGCAGGCGCTCGACCTGGCGCGCGCGCTCGTCCTCTTGCGCGAGCGCGCCGCTGTCGGCAGCGGCCAGAAGCTCGGGGTCCGGCGGCTGGTCGCTCAGCAGAAAGGAGAGCTCGCTGGCGAGCTCGTGTGGCAGCAGGCTCAGGCCGCTCTGGCCGTCCGGCGCGCCCAGCTCTCGCCGGTACATGAAAGAGGGAGCGCCCAGGATGGCTTCTACCGCGCGTTTGACGCCGTTCATGAAGCTTGTGGTCTTGCCCACCGTATACACCGCCATCAGGTCGGTGATCTCCTCGGCGTCCACGGGCCGCCGGAAGGCGCGGGCTGCGAACGTGCCGAGGTAGCGCCGCGCGCAGGCATCGTCCGTACGCGCTGCGTCGCAGCTGCTGAGCTCGGCAAAGCGCGCCGCGAAGCTCTCGCTGGCGCCTTGCGACCAGGCCAGGCGCTGGTGCACGAGGCTGGCGTTCACGACCACGCCCTTCTGGGTGAAGGGCTTGGTCTGCGCGGTGTGTTCTGCGGCGTCGTTCTCGTCGATGGCGCTGGGACCCAGCAATGCCTTCAAGCTGTTCAGATGCTGGTAGTCGCTGAGCAGGACCAGGCGCGCAGGCAAGCGTGCGCCGCAGGGTCCCTGTGCGTTGGGTCCGCCGCCTGCGGCACCCCCAGGTGCGCCGCCGCTGCCCGGTGAGCCGCCACCCCCGATCGGCGAGCCCGTAGCGCCCGGCGCGAGAGAGTGAGGACCTTGCGGACCGTCCGTGGTCCCCGTGCAGGCGCCGATCGACAATGCGCAAAATAGGGGGGTAACGAACAGTCTTCTCGTCGATGGAACCTTCGACACCGAGAACACAGTGATGCGAGGGGTCAGCTGGTGATCAACAAAGTACGATCATCTGCGCTTTGTCCGATCTCTGCGTGATTTCGCGGCTCGGTGTGTGCACTGGGGCCGGTCCAGCGGCGCCTGGAGCACACGCGCCCGGGTGCTTTCGAGCAAGCGCGGACTTGCGCCGCACCTGCCCAGGCGGATACAAGGCGGGCATGGGTACTGCGCACGGCCCGCTCAATGCGGACGTCTCGGGTCCCGTCTTCCTGGCGCTCGCCCAGGCTGACGACGCTGCCTTGGCACGCGCTGCAGTCCTGGGCGACGCGCGCGCCCCGCGCGAGATCTGGCGCCGCTTCGCACCGCTCGTGCGCCGCATCGTGCGCCGCACCCTGGGCCCCGAGCACGACGTCGAAGACGTGGTTCAGGACGTCTTCCTGCTGCTCTTCGACAAGCTCCCCGGTCTGCGTGATCCGGCGGCCTTGCGCGCGTTCCTTGTCTCGATCACCGTACGCAGCGTGCGCTACGAGCTGCGGCGCAGACGCGTCAGGCGTTTGGTGGGATTGAGCACGGGTCCCGAGCTGCACGACCTGCGGGTCGTCAGCACGGACCATGAGTCGCGCCAGGCGCTCTTACACCTGTATGGGCTACTCAACCGCCTTCGCGCTCGCGAGCGCACCGCCTTCATCCTGCGCTTCGTGGAGGGCATGGACATCGAGGACGTCGCGAGCGCGCTCGACGTGTCGGTACCAACCACACGTCGCGCGGTGGCGCGCGCCTGGGAGCGCATCGCGCTGCTGGCCGGCGACGACGGCTTCTTGACCCGTTACGTCGAGACGGTGCGGGGGCAGTCATGAGCGCGCGGGACTCGCGCGTGCAGGCGCTGATCGACCTCGCCAAGAAGATGTCCACGGGCGAGAGCCCGCGGCGCGACGCCGCGTCGTTTGCGAGCTTCCAGGCGCGGCTCGAGCGGCGCCTTTGGGCTCGCTCGCGCTTTTGGTCGAGGCCGCAGGTGCGCTGGGGAGGGGCGGCGCTTGTGGCGGTTGCCGGTGCCATCTGTGGAACGCTCGTGCTGGAACAGCAGCAGCCCGCGCTGAGCTACGCCATCGAACCGCTGGAGAATGACGCGCATGCCGGCTCAGCCCATGCAGCCAGCGTGCAGCGCCTCAGCTTCTCGGATGGTTCGAAGGTCACGCTTCTGGCCAGCGCGGAGGCCAAGGTCGCCGAGCTCGACAGTCACGGTGCGCGCGTCGTGCTCGCCCGGGGGCAGGCGGAAGTCGCCATCGCCAGGCGCAGGAACGCTGCCTGGCTGCTGCAAGCCGGGCCTTACAACGTGCGCGTTACGGGCACGGCGTTTCGCCTGATCTGGGCGGCCGACACGGAGCAGATCGAAGTCGACATGCGCCACGGCTCGGTGGTGGTGACGGGGCCCATGGCTGGCGCAGGCGTGGCGCTGCATGCGGGTCAGCGGCTCCTGGGATCGCCGCGCGAGCGACGCCTGGTGGTGGAAGACTGGCCGCGCGTCGTCGATCCGCCGCGTCCGGCCGCTGCGCCCGTCGAGCAGCCGCAGGCCGCGGCGGCGCGCGATGCGCATCCGGCTCGGGAGAGCACACTGGCCACGCGCGGCTGGGCCAAGAAGGTTGCGCGTGGCGATTTCTCGGCCGTGCTGGGCGAGGCGCGCGCCGCCGGCCTGGGTCGCGTGATCGCTGCGGCGCCGGTGTCGGACCTGGCCGCGCTCGCGGACGCCGCGCGCTACGCACGCCAGAATGCGCTCGGACGCAAGGCGCTGCTGGCATTGCGCGAGCGCTTTCCGCACGCGCCGGAAGCGCGCGACTCCGCCTTCTTCCTCGGCCGGCTCAGCGGCGGTCAGAGCGCGCTGGCCTGGTACGACCGCTACCTCGGCGAGCAGCCCGACGGCTCTTATGCATCGCAGGCGCTCGGGCGCAGCATGGTGCTGCGCTACGAGCGGGGTGAGCGAGCGCAAGCGGCAGCCCTGGCGAGCTCCTATCTGGCTCGCTTTCCCAGCGGTCCGTACGCCGAGTCGGCGCGCAAGCTGTGTGCCGACGTGCGAGGCGATTCCACGGCGCCATGAGGTGTTCGGCCGCTCACGGCGTCTGGTTGTGGCTCGTGGTCTCCTGGCTCTGCAGCGTGTCCGGCGCACAGGCCCAGCGGGGGCGGTCGGCGCTGGTGCTCGCGCCACGCAGCGCCGATCCTGCTCTCATCGAGGTGACCGCACGCGTGCGCGGGGAGCTCTCGGCGGCGGGCTTTCAAGTCTTCACGCGCCAGGCTCCAGCGCAGGTGAGCCCGCGCCGTGCCGTAGAGATCGCCGGCGCCGATCTGGAGCCGAGTGCCGTGCTCTGGATCGTCGCCGCGCACACGCACAGCGCAGCGGCACCGCAGCTGGAGATCTGGCTCTCCGATCGTCTCCTGGGACGTGTATCGATGGCGCGTCTCAGCAGCGCCGCGGCAAACAGCGAGACGCCCAACCTGCTGGCCGTGCAGGCCGTGGAGCTGCTGCGAGCGCGCCTGTCCGAGCTGCGCGTCGGGTCCAGGCAGGATGCTGCCGGAAGCGATCCCAGGGACACCGATTGGGTGGAGCAGACGCCGGAGACTGGCGAGTCCGCACTCCTTCCGGCGCAGCCGCTGCATGAGCAACCGCCTGCTCCAGCAGCGCGCGCCGAGCCCTGGTTCGGCCTCTCGGCCGGTGTCGGTTATCTGTTTGGGTCTGGCTCGCTGGCCGGCGCTCTCTTGCCCATGATCGGGTTATCCGCGACGCTCGCCGCGCCGGGCCGCGACCCAACGGCAGCGCGTCGCGGGTCGCTGCGGCTCGACTTGCGACTGAGTGCGGCTGGATTCGGCGGGTCGCAGCGCGTGCACGCGGAGCTCGGCAGCGTGCGGCTCGATCAGGCATACGGGACCTTGAGTGCAGCGCTGCGCCTGGTGACCAAGCTGCCGCTCGAGCCGCTGGTCAGCCTGGGCGCAGGCGTGTATTCGCTGGGCGCGCGGGGTGCTGCGGACGCGCCGTACGAGGCTCACCGCGCGCGCTATTGGGCGCCGCTGGGCAGTCTCGGCGTGGGCCTGCGTTCGCGACCGATCGCACATCTGTCGCTGCTCGGTTCTGCCGAGCTCATGGCGGCTTGGTCGCGCGCAGAGGTGCGCATCGCGGGCGCCGAGGCCGCGCGCGCCGGCGGTGCGATGTGGCTGATGCGCGCCGAGCTACAGGGGGTGTTCTAGTGTCTTCGCGTCTGCGCCTCGGGCTCTTGTGCGCGTTGCTCGGCTGCGGCGAGCAGCGGCTCGACGTGGTGACCGGTGGCGCCTCGTGTTTGGAGCGTCCCCAACAAGCGTCCTGCGAGCTTCCCGTCTGGCCCAACGAATACAGCAGCGCCAATTCGGACGCCTGGCTCGCGGCCCATCACGACGCGCTCCGGGAGCTGCAGCCGCGCGTGCTGGTGCTCGATTACCACAACGAGCGCGACTCGGACGAGGTGCGCGCCGTGGCCCAGACACAGATCGACGCACTGGCAGAGGGCTCGCGCTACCACGCCTACCAGGACGACGACGCAGCCTCGTTCGTGCACTACCAGCTGCTCGACATCATCGATCTGAAGGACCGGCCTGCGGCTTCCGATTGGACCTTCACGTCGAGCAGCCGCGTTCCGCTCGATGGCGAGGGCCGCTTCGATGTGCCCGCGCTGTTTGGTCCCGAATACGCGGAGATCTACGGCATCCAGGACGACGAGGGCCAGGCGCTGGGGCTGTGTCAGCTGTTCGAGCGCGGCATCATCAACGAGCTCTGGCTTGCGGTCGGCGACGGAGAACCCGGCCGCGAGCCGCCCTCGATGATCGAATGCAAGGCGCCGTACGACGAGGCTGGGCGCCGCAGCGAGGGAGATCTGATCGGCGCCGCCAACGCGGACGATTGTGCGCTGCTACCGGCTTGCACTGTCACCGTGCGCATCGCGCACCTCAGTCCGGTGCGCGGCGTCGGCTGCGACCTGCTGGTGCGGGGCTGGGGTATCCGCGGCAGCGTGCGGGCCATTCCGTACCTGGCGCTGAACGCCGGCCCGTTTCTGGACGAGTGCGGCGATCCCGAGCTGCCGCCGAACGCCACGGAAAAGTGGGACTTCGAGAACACCAGCGTGGTCGAGGCGCGCTGCGCTCACTACGGCATGCGCGATGGGCCAGGCGGCGACGACCTGCGCGAGACGTACAGCTCCGAGACCGTCTCGGCGCTCGCCACGCGTTATCCGGACTGCGGCGGCGGCTGGCAGATCTACTGGCGCCAGAGCATTCCGGGCCTGCACAACTTGGCCTTTGCCGAAGACGGCTCGCCGATGAAGAACTGGTGGCCTTTTCTGTTCTATTGAACGGCGGCTCGCCTCGGGCCCTCGGCCTCCAGGCAGGCGCGGCGCAGCCGGCGCCTGAGCGTCGAGTCGGTGTGCTCGTCGTAAAAGCGCCGCACGCGCGCCACGTTGGCGGCGCTGGGCCGCTCGGCGCAGTCGGCGAGCAGCAAGAGGCCCTCTTCTTCCAACGCCGACATGCCGGGCAGCTCGCGGTGGTGCTGTGCGACCAGCGCGCGCGCGTCGTCATAGCGGCCCGCTCTGATGGCGCTATCGGCGGAGCGCAGCAGGTCCACGTCGCGATACAGCCGCATGTGGTCGAGCGTGATGGGATGCGGCCGTCCGTCGCTGGGCCGCTCGTGGGCGGCGTCCGGCTCGACCGTCTGGCTCGCCACCAAGAGCAGCCGCGCGAGGTCGGCGCGCGTAGGCCGCGGCGCCGGCGCCTCTGCGTGTATCCCCGCGGAGCGCGTCTCGCTGGGCTCAGGTGTAGGCGCGGAGATCGAAGCAACGGCCGCGCCGATCAGCGCGGCGCCCAGCGCGAGCCAACGCTTGCGCGGCAGCGGCATCACGGCACCTGAATCGTCCAGGTGAGCGACTGCTCCAGCTCGGCCCGCTCGCCGCGCACCCACGGCGTGTCGTCGTACGCGTGCGCGCGAATGCTGTGGGAACCGCTGGACAGACGCAACCCCGGCACGTCGAGCGCGCGGCCGCCGGCCTTGGCCTGGAGCATGCCGTCCACGTACCAGTCGATCTTGATCACCGCGGGATCGACCACGTCGACCGTCAGCACACCGGGCGCGCTGGTATCTGCGGGCGTGGCGCTGTCGATGGGATCGACCATGTCGTAAATCACGCGAACCGCGTTCTCGAGCGAGATCGAATTGAAGTAGGACGAGTCCCACAACATGTTCATCACCGATTCTTCGCTCGGCCTGAACGCGCCGGTGTCGCAGTATTGCCCGCCCTCGTACACGCCCTGCATGCCGGTGCCGGGGTTTTGATCGAAGTCGAACCACATGTTCCACTTACCGGCGGTGTTGGTGCGATCCTTCGTGACGTTGATGCGCATGCGCGCCTCGTCGCCGGAGAAGGTGCAGGCGCCCCCATATTCGTCGGCCAGCAGCTGGAAGGAGTGGCCGCCCTCGTGCTGCGCGGCGAGTCCCGCGTCCTTGTGCGCGCCGGACCAGACCATGAAGCGTCCTCCCGAGTTCCACCAGCGATTCGAGTTGAGCACCACCGCCGTCCAGTCGACCTCGATCTCGCTGGGCAACAGGCGCATGATGGCGGCGCGAACCTTGGCATCGTCGATGTAGCCCAGGCGCGTCTGATCGTTGCCGTAGCCGCCGAACGGGCTATCGCCGCGGGTGGTGCCGATGCCGGACTTGGGGCTCGCGACCTTCAGCGCGCAGATGTTGATGAACTTGCGGTAGCGCAGGTACGGCTCCAGCGCGGGTTGAAAGCGAACGCGCAGCATCTCTTGAAGGTGTTGCACGTAGGTCGTCTCGAGCTCGGCTTCGGTGTAGCCGTCGCCCGCGATCACGTAGTTCACGCGGTTTTTCGGGTCTCCCGCGGATTCGAGCACGATGGCCGACTCGCCGCAGTCGAGCTCATACGTGTTGGCAGACGGTTCCCCCGGCGCGCTCGAACCGCCATCGCTGGATGTCTGGGCGGCGTCGCCCAACATGCCGCCGCCTGGTGTGCCGGTGTCACTGGCGTTCGGCCGACTCGCGTCAGCACCGCCCGCGCCTCCGCCCACCGTCCCAGCTTCGCTGCTGCGGGGCCCGCCGTCGCTGCGAGGCAAGCTCGCGTCGCTCGCGATCGCGCCGATGTCGTCGTCCGGTTCGCTGCCGTTCTGTGTTCCAGCACACGCCAGCAGCAGCAGCGCGCCGGATGCAAGCAGCAGTGGACGTCTCAACATGGCGCTCCTCCCGAGTTCCGCACAAATGCGACGGACTCCAGGCTCAGTGACGTGACGAGCCTGATCCTGATCAGAAATCGACTCAGCCCCCCATGTCGGGGCGCTCAGGCCGTCGGAATCGCTGCTTTCTCTCCGCTTTGCAGCGCAGCGCGTTCACAATCGAGAGCGGCCGCGACTCTCCCCATCGAGGACCTACTTGGCCTCGAGAAGGGAGTCGTCATGTTTGATGTGCAGCAACGTCGTGTCTTCCTGTTTGCGCTCTTATCCCTGGCTGCGGGCTGCGCCGCGCTGAGCGACGGTCCGCCTGAAGCAGTCGAACAGCAGCGCGAGATCGCGCAGACCGCTCACGCGCTCGTCTGCAATCCCAATCTGCCCACCCGACCTTGTGCCAGCGGCAACTGCCCGCCGGGTCCACCAGCCTGCGGACCCGGCAGCGAAAACTATCCGCACGCCACCGTCCGGGTGACGGCAAACGTCCCCTACAATGCCTGGGGAGACCACTATTCGCTGTACGAGCCGGAAAGCCCTGCTCCCGCCCGGGCTCCCGTGATCTTCTATTTTCACGGTTGGGCCGGCGTGGAGCCTCGCTACTACGACGACTTCCTCACGCACCTCGCCCGGCGCGGCTACGTTGCGGTGTTCGTGATGTACGGCAATGCCTGGGCGCCGGGTGCGTACGAAGGCAACGCCCGCACTGCCATCAACGCGGTGCTGACGGAGCTCAATGGGCCCAACGGCCACGTGCAGCCCGAGCTCGACCCAGCCACGTCGCGGCCGCGCATCGGCTTTGCAGGCCACTCGCTGGGCGGGGTGTTGGCGCTGAGGCTTGCAGCCACTGCGTCGACCGCTCCCGCGGTCCCGCAGCCGCAGGCCATCGTCTTGCACGACGCGTCTACGGATATCTGGGACGATCCGGACCCGACCACCACGTCGCTGCTCAATCTCATCCCCGCCAGCACGTACCTGATGGTGATCCGCGCGGAGCAATACGATGCGGTGAACAACTACTCGCTGCCTGCCTGGTCGGGAACGACGCAGATCCCACGTGCACGCAAGAACCTGCTCAGCCCGCGCGGCGACAGCTTCGGAAACCCGGACCTCGTCTCCAACCATTTTTCTCCCGGCGCCGATCCCGAAAACGGGGGCGATCCGCTCGATGCCATGGATTTCTGGGGTTACTGGCGGCCCAGTGAAGGTGCCTTCAACGCAGCCTTCGCTCGAACCGCTCAGAACGAGGGATACGTGCCGTTTTGCAGCACTTCGGGCAGCACCTGCAACGTGGTACGCAACATGGGCACCTGGCTGAACAGCACGACGCCGGTGAATCCTGCGCTGAATGCGGCAGACCTGGGCCTGTGAGCCGTGCGCGCCCAGGCCACCGGATGGAATGGCTCCGCTGATCGCCCGGCCACAATCGCGATCTGTCGAGCCTTCGCCATTCTCACCGGTAGAGGGTGAATGTGAGACGGAGCCTCCGATTGCTGACCAACCCCTGGATGTGGTTCGAAGCGAACAGGAACAGACTTGCCGTTGGGCCGCGCAAGAGTCAGGAAACGGAAGTGTTGTTTCGCAAAGATGTCCTCGATAGCTAATGTTCGCCAAGGAGCGGGGTCGGCGGCGTATTCTCGGTCCGCGGAGCAGTTGTATCGAGGCCAAGCGGAGCGGCAGTGCCTGACCAAGCGCAAGCAACCATCCTGGTAGTCGAGGACCATCCAGGCCTACTCACTACGTTCCGTGTGGCGCTGGAGGCAGACGGCTACCGGGTGTTGACCGCGTCCGATGGCGAAACGGCCCTCACGCATCTGGTCAGACAACCGGTAGGTCTGGTGGTCCAGGATTTTCTCCTCCCAGACATGGACGGCAGCGCGTTGCTCAGTGCGCTGCGTGCCTTGCCGAATGGCAAAGACATTCCCGTGCTGGTGGTGTCTGGATTCAAGACGTTGTTGACGCAACTGCATTGCGGACCGGAGGGCTTCACCGCCGCCCTGTTGAAGCCGGTACGGCCTTCGACACTCGTGGAGAACGTCCGGCGCTATCTACCGCTGCCTCTGCCCGCGTGCGGTGACACAGCCGCGACTCGAGGCAAAACCATCTTGCTCGTCGACGACGACCCGTTGCAGCTCAGACTGGCGCGCTTCCGCCTCGAGCACGCAGGCTTCGAAGTGGTGTCTGTGGCGGACGGTGCCGAGGCCATTGCGGCCTGTACCCGCCAAGTTCCCGACGCGATCTTGTGCGATGTGTTGATGCCCGAAACCGACGGCTATGAGCTGTGCCTCGCCCTGCGCAGTACTGCGGCGTTCGCCCACGTACCGGTGGTGTTGGTATCGGCGTACTACAGCGGGGCGCGCGACGAGGAGTTAGCGCGCAGCGTCGGCGCGAGCGCGCTGGTGATGAGAACTCCTGAGCTCGAGGGCGTCATCACGGCGCTCTGCGCCGCGCTAACGCATGCGCCAGACCAAAATCACACGTCCCATGAGCTCTCGGAGAGCCAACATGCGGAGCGCGTGATCGCGCAACTCAAGCGGCAGGCGCGCACCAATGCAGGCTTCGCAGAGAAATCCGCCTTGCAGGCCGTACAGCTGTCGATTTTGGCAGGCATCTCCGAGGCGCTGCTGCGCAGTGGCACCACCGAAGCTCTCGACGACCTGTTGAGCACTTGCCTGGATGCCGGCGGCATCTCGCGCGCGGCGCTGTATAGAGTAAGTCCCGACCACGAACTCGTATTGAGCCGCGCAATCGGCTTTTCGGAAGCTGCAGCATACGCC
>WUUC01237356.1_pt1 | contig 34577 bp, 28 predicted proteins | sample 6278441 | NCBI WGS metagenome assembly WUUC01 (sample SAMN13675441, study PRJNA597444) | soil metagenome | isolation source: soil | place: USA: Washington | collected 2017-10
CTCGCGCCGGCGCCGAGCCCGAGCCCCGGGCCCTCGCCCGCGCCCTCGCCGGCGCCGAGCCCGTCCCCCGTGCCGAGCCCGTCCCCCGGGCCGAGCCCGAGCCCCGCGCCCGCCGCGCGCGTCGTGACGCCGACCGGGAGCGCGTCGGGCGACTGCCGGCTGGGGACGCCCTGCACCTTGGCCCGCGCCGCCCAGGTCGCGACCGCCGGCGACGTCGTCCTCGTCACCGCGGGCACCTACGCGGGCGTGACCGTGCACGGTAGCGGCCGGCCCGACGCGCCGATCCGCTTCGCCTGCGAGGCGGGCACCGTCCTCACCGGCACGACGCTGCCGCGCGACTGGAAGGGCGGCAACGACACCACCGCCGAGTCGGGCAACCCGGACGTCCACTGGACGGGCTGCACCTTCCGCCCGCCCGCCAACGGCGCGGCGCTGGGGCTTTCGACCGGCTGGCGGGTGGAGCAGAGCCGCTTCGAGGGCGGCCTCATGGGCGTCAACGCCCGCGGGCACCGCTGGGCCATCGTCGAAAGCGTCTTCGACGGCCAGACGGGGCACGCGATGGTCGGCGCGGGCGGCCGCGGCGGCCAGATCCTCCGCAACGCCATCCGCAACGTCAACCGCGACGGGACGATGGTCATCGGCAACTCCGCGGTGACGAAGTTCCTCCTGACGGACGGGCTTGTCGTCGAGGGGAACCTGTCGGAAAAGAACCGCGGGCCCTGCTTCTGGCTCGACTACAAGAACACCAACTTCGTCATCCGCAACAACACCTTCCGCGGCTGCTACGGGAAGAGCTTTACCTGGGAGGGGCCGGGGCTCTGGCTCGAGTACGGCTTTACCTCCCACGGGCTCGTCGAAGAGAACCGCTTCCTCGACAACGCCGGCCCCGGGCTCGAGCTCATGGAGTCGGCGCACGTCATCGTGCGGAAGAACCATTTCGAGGGCAACGGCCTCGGCTGCTACAACTTCCGCAACATGGCCGACCGCGCCAAGCTCGGCTCGCCCGTGCGCCAGATCCAGGTCTACGACAACGTCTGCATCGCGCGCAGCGGCCAGGGCTTCGGCACCACGATCGGCGAGTGGACCGACACGCCGACCGCCTGGGGGATCCTCCTCGACCACAACCGCTACGAGCTCGCCCCCGGCATCCCGCTCGCGCGCTGGAACGGGAAGACCCTCGCGACGCTCGAGGCCGTGCGCGCCGCGCTCGGCTTCGAGCGCACGCCCCCGGTCGAGGACTAGGCGCCTAGCGGACGAGGGCGCGGCACACGGGGCAGCAGTAGCCGCTCCAGCAGGTGCCGCGCCCGGCCTCGGGGCAGTGGCAGACGCCGCGCCGGTGGCACCAGAGGCAGTAGGCCTCATGGGGTGACCCGCTCGCCAAGCCGGTAGGTCTCGACTTCGCAGAAGCCGACGACCGCGTCGCTCTTGACCGTCTCAAGGTGCGCCTCACAGACCGGGTGGTAGTGCTCGAGGTCGACGGGCTGCCGGCCCTGCGGCCGCACGCGGACGATGTACACGGCCCCGTGCCCGCAGCGCAGCCCCGTGTGGTGCACGAGGACGCGGCACCCCCAGGCCGTCATCCCCGCTTCTCGGTCTCGAACGATTCGAGCCCGACCGGGTCGCCGGCGGGCGGCGCGGGCTCCGCCGGCGGCACCGGGCCGAACATCGCCTCCCGCGGCGAGATCGAGGGCCCCAGGGCCTCCGGCTCGAGCGGGATCGCCTCGGGTGCGGCCCCGGTCCCCCCTTCGGCCGTCGTCCCCGCGACGTCGACCGGGACGGCCGCCGCCGGCCATGCCGAGGCCTTCGCCTTCGGCGGGTTCTTCGGCGCGAACGTCTCGGGCCAGACGCGCCGCCGCAGGTCCTCGGGCACCGACGCGGGCGGCGGCGTGCCGATGGCGCCCTTCACCGCGTCGAGCATCTCGGCGGCGAGCGGCTCGGCGTCGGCGAGGAGCCCGGCGATCTGGTCCTCGGCCACGGTCGGCTGCTCGAGGAGCCAGGTGATCGCGTCGCGGCGCGCGCGGATCCGCTGGCGCAGGGAATTGAGGGGCGTCGTGCCCCCCTGCTGCCGCTCGAGCACGACGTCGAGCCGGATCGCGACCTCGAGCTCGTTGCGCAACTGCCGCAGCCGCTTCAACGGGTCCTTCGCCGGCGCCGTGAGCTCGCCGACCGGGTCGCTGGTCTTCCTCGGGTCCATAGGGCCCTCCTAGTGGCCCCCATCCTACCCGACCCGCCCCCCCGCCGCCCGCCTGAGCAGGCTGCCCGCGCGCGTAGGCGCGCGCACACGAGCAGCTAGCCCGCCGGGCCCTCCCTGCGCGAAGCTCGCGCGACTTTTTCCCCAGGGAGGGCCCGCTGTGGCCGACACCAAGACCGGACTCATCGAGCGCGTGAAGCGGTGGAGCGGCCTCGACGGCGACACGCAGCCGAAGAAGCCCCGCGCCTTCAACCGGAACCAGAACCGGCAGCTCCAGGTGCTCGAGGAGGAGGAGGCCGGCAGCCCGGGGCCGACCGCCCCGACGGCCGAGGGCGAGAAAGAGGCGAAGGCGAAGCCGAAGAAGGGTGCGATGGTCGCGAAGGGGCCGAAGGGCCTCGCCGGCGCCCTGAGCTACCGCGGCTAGGCGCGTGTTCGAGATCCCCCCGAGCCGCCGGCTCGAGCTCCTGCGGCTCGCGGCCTCGGACCCGACCCGCGAGGTCGCGGCGCTGCTCGGCTGCACGCCCTCGGGCCAGGTCGTCTCGGTCATCCCGTGCCAGAACGTGAGCCCGCGGCCCGACGTGGCCTTCCAGCTCGACCCGCGCGAAGTGGGCGGGGTCGTCGCGAGCTTCCTCAACGCCGGGCTCGAGCTCGGCGGCATCTTCCACAGCCACGTCACGGGCACCCACAAGCCGAGCAAGGCCGACCGGCGGCTCTTCGCCGCCTACCCCCAGATCGTCCTCGTCATCACCCCCCTCACGGTGGATCCCCCGACGCTCGCCTGCTGGCAGGAGACCGACCACGGGACCGCCGAACCGCTCGTCGTCTACCAGGCCCAACTCCCGCGGCGAGCCCAGGAGCCCCCTGCATGAAACTGCTCAAGAGCGCGCGCGGCGACGGCAACCGCTACGTCCGCGACATGAACCAGATGCTCGTCGGCAAGACCGTCGCCCGGGTCGAGCCCGACGTCGCCCGGGTGGAGGGCGAGGACGGGGACCTCTCCGTCGTCCGGATCCACTTCGAGGACGGCGACTCGCTGCTGGTCGTCCCCCAGCGGGTCGAGCCGATGGTGAAGGCGCAGACCGGGCTCGACGTCGCCATCCGCTTCACCCTCTTCCCCAAGGGCGGCCCCGGCCTCGCGCGCAACCAGAACCGGATCCTCCTCCCCGGCCGGGACTTCTAACGTGCGTCGCTGCGCGCTGCACAAGGACTGCCCGCCGACCTGCCCGACGCCCGAGCGGATCGTCGACGAGGTCTCGCCCCCGTACGGGACGCCCCTCATCCCCCCGTGCCGGCTCTCGGTCCGGCTCGGCGATCCCTACGTCGAGGACCGGCGCTACTTCCAGGGCCTCGAGCTCATGCTCCCGGTCTACTTCACCGGCCAGGTGCAGCTCAACTTCGTCAACGGCCGCATGGTCGTGCCGAAGACCCGGATGCGCGCGGGGCACGACTGCCCCGTCGTGCTCGTCGCCGGCGACGTCGACGGAGAGACCCGTGGCGGCCGGGCGTAAGACCGGCGGGCGCGACTTCGACCCGGAGGCGGCCCGCCAGGCCGCGCTCCGGCGCGCGGAGCTGCGCCGCGAGCGGATCGACGAGATCCGCCAGGCGATCAAGACCCGCGGGAGCGTGAAGGCGCTCCTCAAGGAATTCGCCGAGAACGCGCCCGAAGAGATCTACCTCGCCATCCTCGAGGGGATCGAGGCCGGCCCGCCGCATTCGGCCATCTACCTGCAGCTCATGGCCGCCTACGTCGACGGCCGCGCGCCGGATGAGGCGGGGGCGAAGCAGCCGCAAGAGATCCACATCACCGTCACCCAGGTCGCCGCCCGCAACACCGAGCACGGGCTCGCCGTCGCCCTCCCCTCGGCCCCCGCCCCCGCGCTCCCCGCCCCCGACCCGAACGGCGAGGTCGAGGTCGAGATGCCGCCGAGGCGCGCGCGGTGAACCTCACCCTCTCCCCCTCCTGCGGCCGCATCGTCGAGAGCCAGGCCGACGTCGTCATCGCCTGCGGCCCCCGCCGCGAGGGGAAGACCGTCACGGGCTACGTCAAGTGGATCGTCGAGGCGGGCCGGCTCGTGCCCGACACGCTCCCCCTCAAGGTCCTCGTCATCCGCGATACGTGGACCAACCTCGACAAGACGACCATCGAGACCCTGCGCGAGCTGCAGCGCATGGGGCTGCAGGTGAAGTTTCAGAAGGACTCGACCGAGGCGCTCGTCGGCAACGGCCTCGTCAAGTTCTACTTCATCGGCATGGACCGCCCGGAGCGGCTCAATACGCTCCAGGGCCTCGGCGCCGGCGGGCTGTGGGTCGAGGAGCCCGCGCCCGCGGCGGACCTCGCGAACGGGGTCGCGGCCGAGGTCTTCGCGGTCGGCATGACGTCCCTCTCGCAGAAGGGCCGCTACCGGGACGGCGGCGAGCTCCGGCACAAGGCCCTCATCACGATGAACCCGCCGGACGTCGACCACTGGACCGTCGCCATTCGCGACGAGATCGAGCAGCAGATGAAGGCGCAAGGCGACAAGGCGCCCATCAAGCTCGAGTGGCTCAACATCCCGAAGGGCGACAACCGGCACGTCGCCGACTTCGTCCGCGCGCGGAACAAGGCCGCGCTCGAGGCGATCGGGCGGAAAGACCTCGTCGCTCGCCTGGTGGAAGGCCAGATCGGCCAGATCATCGTCGGCGAGCCGGTGACGCCGGAGTACTCCGACAAGCTCCACGTCGCCGACGCGCCCCTGCCGATCATCCGCGGCTACCCGATCATCCGCGGCTGGGACTTCGGCCTCAACCCGTCCTGCCACATCTCCCAGGTCACGCCGTCTGGCCGCTGGCACTGGCTCGACACCCTCGTCGGCCAGAACATCGGCCTCGAGCAGATGATCGAGACGATGTACTGGCCGTGGGCCGAGCTCTGGCTCGGGACGCCCGCCGGCGTCGAGGCGGCCCGGCGCTCCGATTGGTCGTTCCGCGATATTGGCGACCCCGCGGGCTACATCCGCGAGCAGACCAACTCCGACCGCTCGGCCGTGAAGGTCTTGACCGAGATGCTCAACGCCTCCTTCGAGGCGGGCCCCGTCGAGTGGGCCGAGCGGCGCGACGCGCTGAAGGCCTGCTTCACCCGGATCGTCCGCGGCGTCCCCCTCATCCAGATCAACCCGGGCAACCGGATCATTCAGCGCGCCTGCCGCGGCGGCGCGCACTACCCGAAGGACGCGCTCGGCCGCATCACGCAGACCGCCGACGCCTACAAGCGCGCGTCGGGCATCCACTCCCATCCCTTCGACGCGGCCACCTACGCCGCGGCCCGCCTCTACCCCCTCGGCGAGAAGCGCGTGACGAACGCGCCGAAGCCGAAGCCCTCGAACGTCCCGGCGAGCCTTCGCTGGCAGACGGCTTAAAGGAGCTCCCCCGATGAAGATCCCCCGTGGCGCCCGTATTGCCGCGACCGGCACCGCCTACGCCGGCCGCTGCCGCTTGACCGCCCTCACGCTCCGCTCGGGCACGACGGCCTCGAAAGTCACCGTCCGCGACGGGGGCGCCGGCGGCACGATCGTCTGGGAGCTCTCGCTCATCCTCACCGCCGCCGCCGGCGATCAGAGCCATTCCATCAGCTTCCCCGATGGCCTCCTGTGCGCGACCGACATGCACGTGACGGTCTCGGGCACCGGCGCCGAGGCCTACGTCGGTATCGGCGAGTACTAACCCCCCGCCTTCCCCCCCGGAGCGCCCCCCACCATGCCCGATCACGCGCAACTCGGCCAATTCGACGGCCCCGAGATCGTTGCCCCCGCCGGCACCGACGCCGCGAGCCAGCGGCTCCGGCGCATCCGCGAGCGGTTCTTCTACGTCTATCACCACCCGATGTGGGCGAAGTACCGGGAGGAGAGCGCCGAAGACCTCGCCTTCGTCAACAACACCGGGCAGTGGGACAAGGGCGTCAAGGCCGCGCTCCACGCGGACGGCCGCTCGGCCCTCACGATCAACCAGATCCGCCCGGTGCTGCAGGTCATCACCGGCTACGAGCGCAGCGCCCGCCAGGAGATGAAGCCGCTGCCCGAGGGGCCCGAGGACCTCGACTCGGTCACGACCCTCGGCCGGATCATGAAGAAGGTCTGTGAGCAGAAGGAAGTCGACTACGAGCTCTCAGACGGCTTCGGCGAAGGGAGCGCGGCGGGGCTCGCGGCCTGGTACGTCGGGCTCGACTACGACGCCGACCCCATCTACGGCGAGCCGGACGTCGTCAAGCTCGAGCCGGGCGAGTTCTACTACGACCCCGACTCCACCCGCTACGACCTCTCCGACGCGAAGGACTGCTACTACCTCAAGCTCGTCCACGTCGATTCGCTCACGGCGAGCTACCCCGAGCACGCCGACGCGATCGGGCGCGCGCTCAAGGTCTACTCGGGCGAGGCCGGCAACCCGACGTCGGGGGCGATGCCCGGGGCGACCATCCCCGCCTACGACCCGCGCGACGCCTACAAGGGCGACTACGTCGCCAACCCCATGCTCTACGACAAGGAGAAGAAGCTCGTCCTCGTGATCGAGGCGTGGGCGCGCGAGCACGAGACGTTCTTCCTCCTGGTGGACGAGCGGCGCAACACCGTCGACGAGATCCCCGACACCCCGGTCGCGCTGCAGGCCGCGCGCGCGATGGCCGCGGTCGACCCGCTGGTGCACGTCGTCAAGCGGCAGCGGCGCAAGGCCGCGATGACGGTGTTTCTGCCGGCCGTGGGCGTCGAGCTCGAGCACGGGAACCCCTACCCGAACACCCCCGACGACTTCCCCTTCGCCGCCTTCCGGGCCTACCGCGAGGGGGGCGAGATCTTCGGCATGGTGCGCTGCCTCAAGGATCCGCAGCGCGAGTACAACAAGCGCCGCTCGGCGATGATCGACAACGTCAGCCGGCACGGCGCCGTCAAGTGGCTGGCGAAGCGCACCGCGGTCGAAAACCCCGAGTGGTTCGAGAGTGGCGGAAGCGCCGGCGGGTGGACGGGCTGGGTCCGCAACCAGAACGAGATGCCCACCGCGGTCACCGCGCCGCCGATGCCCGAGTGGGTCGTCCAGCAGGAGGCGATGGCGAAGCAGGAGATCAAGGAGATCTCCGGCGTCAATTCCGACCTCCTCGGCATGCAGGACGCCTCGAGCTCGGGCATCGCGATCGCCCGCCGGCAGGCGGCCGGGCAGATCATCACGACCTCCCTCTTCGACAACTTCAAGCGGACGAAACGCCGGATCGGGTATCTGCTCGCGAAGCGCATCCAGCAGAGCTACACGGCCGAGCGGACCATCCGGCTCGTCAGTGAGGCCGGCGCGTACGAATTCGTCACGGTCAATCAGCGCCAGCAGCAGGTGACCCCGGACGGCCGCGCGGTCGTCCTCAACAACGTCCCCGACCTCGCCTTCGACGTGACGATCGCGGACTCGCCGTCGACGCCGACCGCGCGAGCCTCGACCTTGAACCTCCTCATGGAGCTCGTGCAGAAGGTCCCGCAGTTTGCCGCCGCGCTCGCCGACGAGATCGTCGCCCTCACCGACGTCCCGAACCGCGAGAAGGTCCTCATGCGGATCCGCGCGCTCATGGCGCAACAAGGCCTCCTCGACCCGATCTCGCTCGCCGAATTCCAGATGCAGATGGCGGCGCAGGGCGGCGCGCTTCTGGCGCCGCCGATGGCCGGCCCCGGCGAGGATCCGACCGTCCAGGGCCCCGGCCCCTCCCCCGCCGCCGGCGGGTCGATGGGCGGGGGCCCGTGGGCCGGCGATCCCGGCGCGGGCATGGCCGGCATGGCGGCGCCCGCGCCGCCCGCGGGCCTCGTCCAGTAACCCCAGGGCGCGAACGGGCACCTTGCCGCCCGCGGGGCGGTTCAGGCACCCTCGCGCCCGACAACACGTGTAGAGCCGGCGGCCGGCGCGGCCCCGGAGTCATGGCGGGGCGACACACCCGCCGGCTTCCGGCTCTCACTCCATAACCGCGGCCCGACGCGAACCACGCGAGCCGACCCCGCACCCCGGAACCCCCGGGGTGGGGGCGTCGGCTTTCGTGCTTTCTGGCCCTGAGAGGCGCGGGCTCGCTTCGAGAGGACCCTGGTGGATCCCGTCACCGACGAGAAGCCCCTGACCACCACCGGCACCGGCGACGACGAGCGCGTCGAGATCGAGCTGCCGGCCGAGCTCGCCGACGTCCCTGCGGACGGCGAGCCCCCCGACGACGCGCCGGCCGCGACGGCCGAGCCCGAGCCGAAGGCCGCCGCCCCGGCGGATCCGGAGCCGAAGGCCGGCGCGGCCGCGGCCGCGGCCGGTGACGGCGACCCGGATCCGCTCGCGGGGCTGTCCTTCTACGAGCGCATCGAAGCCGGCCGCGTGTTCTTCCCCGCCGGTGCGGATCCCGCCGCGCCAGTCCCCCCCGCCCCCGCCACGTCGCCGGCGCCGGTCGAGACCCCGCCGGCGGCGCCCGCCGCGCCGCCCCCCGCGCGCGCGACGCAGGGCCCGGGCCCGATCGTCGACCCGGACGAGGACTTCAACTACGACGAGGCGGCCTCGCTCAACGACGTCGCCAAGCGCGCGATCGACGCCGCGGTGGCGAAGGCCACGCGGCTCTCGGACGAGAAGCTCGGCCGCGCGATGCACGTCATGACGGTGAAGTACCTCGAGGCGAAGGAAGAGGCCTTCGTCGTGAAAAACCCCGACTACTACGACGTCCTCAAAGAGTCGGGCGTGCAGGACGCGATCACGATCGACCCGCAGACGGGCCGACCGAAGGACCCCTACCTCCATTCGATCATCTATCGGCAGAGCGCCGACCCCGTGCAGGCCGCGTACGACTACGCGAACGCGAAGCTGCACCGCACGAAGGTCGCCGAAGCCGAGACCCGGGGCGTCGAGAAGGGCCGGAAGGAAATCGTCACCCAGCTCGCCGACACCGCCAACCGTCCTCGAGGGATCCGTACCCTTCCCGCCGCACCGCCCCCCTCGAAGGGCTTCTCCCGGGCCGAGATCGACTCCTGGCCCGACGAGAGAAAAGCCTGGCTCAAGCAAACCCAGCCGCACATCTACGACTGGTACATGGGCGCAACCGCGTAGGGCGCGCAACCCCTACCGGCCCGCCACAGGAGACCGCTTCCGTGAACCTTCGCTCCCGCCTCATCGCGCTGTTCAGCGCGATCACCGCCCCGGCGGTCCTCGCGGCCGGCCGCGCCCTCGTGTGGGCCGGCGCGCCCGCTTCGGCCGCGGCCGTCCTCGCGCTCCTCCCGACGATCGCGGGCGCGACGGACACCGAATTCCTCACCGGCGCCACCGAGACCGTCAAGCGGTGGGCGTCCGATCTCTGGCTCGAGCTCCCCGAGCAGGTGTTCTGGAACCAGTACATGGGGAAGGACGCCAACTCGATCATCCAGACGAAGCAGGACCTCGAGGGGCAGCCGGGCGACAAGATCACCTTCACGCTCGCCCGCCAGCTCTCCGGCGCCGCCGTCACGGGCGACTCGACGCTCGAGGGGAACGAGGAGGCCATCTCGTTCTACTCGGACGACGTCACGATCGACCAGTACCGCAACGCGGTCCGCCTGAAGGGCAAGCTCTCCGAGCGGCGCACGGCGTTCTCCCAGCGGCAGACGGCGAAGACGCTGCTGAAGGACTGGCTCGCCGATCTGATCGACGACTCGATCTTCACCGCGCTCTCGACCTCGCCGACCGCGACCCGCGCGGTCTACGGCGGGGACGCGACCTCGACGGCCACGATCGAGGCGACCGACTACCTCACCCTCGCGCTCATCACCAAGGCGAAGACGAAGGCCCGGAAGGCCACCCCGCAGATCTTCCCCGTGAAGATCGACGGCGGCGACTACTTCCTGCTCGTCGTCTCGCCCGACGTGATCCACGACCTCAAGACCGCGGATCCCGCCTGGGCGCAGGCGCAGCGGGAGGCGCAGGCGCGCGGGAACTCGAACCCGCTCTTCTCGGGGGCCGAGGGCATCTGGGACGGCGTCGTCATCCGCTCGTCGGTGCGCGTGTCGGTCGCGACCAACTGGGGCGCCGGCACCAACCTCAACGGCGCCGAGAACCTCTTCCTCGGCCGGCAGGCCGGCGCGTTCGCGTGGGGGGCGAAGCCCTCGTGGACCGAAAAGTCATTCGACTACGCGAACAAAGTCGGCTACTCGATCGCGGCCATCTTCGGCGTGACGAAGGCCGTCTTCAACTCGGTCGACCACGGGATGCTCACCGTGCGCACGGCCCGGAGCTCCAACTAACCCGGAGCTCTGACGAGCTCGACGGGTTGCGAGAAAGGCCCCCTCGCTCATGCCTGCCACCCTGCGCACGAAGAAGGCGGCGACTCCCGCGACGGCTGCGAAGCCGTCGCGGGCCCGCCGCGGCCCCAAGCCTCTCGCCGTCACGATCGACAAGGGCCCCGCGCCCGATCCGGTCGTCCGGCCGACCGCGGCCGACGTCCCCGCGTCGCTCCGCTCGCTCCTCACCGACTCCGGCCACGGCCCGGCGCTCGCCGAGCCCGACGAGTTCAGTCACGAGGTCGAGCTCCGCTCGCGGATCGACCTCGAGGGCGATCCCGCGTACTACGCCGTCGAGGCGCGCGTGATCTACCTCGGGCTCGACAAGGACGCGACCGTCTACCTGCGCGGCTCCCAGGTGCTCGCCGCGTCGGAAGCGACGGGGAAGGACGTCTACGTCCATTCGGACGAAGGCGCCTCGAACTACGACTTCCAGAAGGTCGACAACCGCAACAAGCCCAAGCTCGAACGGCTCACGGCGGACGGCCGGCCCTGGACCATCTGCCGCGACGTCTACCACCTCCTCTACTTCATGAAGGCCCGCAAGGACGGTCACCCGCTGTTCAAGGTCATGGCGAATCCGGCGACGGCAGAGAAAATCGCTCGGTTCGCCCGCGTGCAGGAGGAGCACGCGCGACGCGAAGTGAACGTCGGACCGGCCGTCCTGCGCGATATGGACCGCGCCGGCTAACCCGCCGCGCGAGCCTCAGGAGATTCCCCGCCGATGCAGCTCAAGCCGAACGGGATGGACCAGGGCAGCCTGCACCAGTACCTCCTCGCCCTCGCCACCCGAGCCCTCTCGACCCCCGCGCTCGCCACCGCCGCCGCCGCGACCATCGCGGTCGGCTCGACCTTCACGTACTCGATCGCCGGGAAGCTCTACTCGAAGGCCTCGGGCACGCTCACCCTCACGACCGCCGTCTCGACGGGGGCCTCCGAGTTCCGGAAGTGCCGCATCGAGATCGACGCGGCCGGCACGTACTCGGTCATCCCGGGCACGATCGCCGCCGCCCAGGCGCTCGCGGCGGTGCCGATGAAGTCGGGTGCGGACAAGGCGACGGTGGGCTGGTTCGAGGTCCCCGCCTCCTTCACCGGCGGCACCACGAACACCAACGTGGCCGGCTTCGCCGTCTACTCGGGCGATCCCGACCTCGGCGACTCGTCCATCCTCGGCGCCGTCCACCGCGGCATCGAGCAGCGCGTCCTCACGAGCTAACCCGCTCGGCGTCCTCACGAGCTAACCCGCTCGGCTTTTTGGAAAGGAGCCCCCCGTTGGATTCCTGCTACTCGAAGATCGGCCACCAGTCGGCCTTTACGCCCGGCGGCTCGCCGACGCAGATCGACCTCGAGTCGACCTCCGAGCCCGCGCGCTCGGGCACCGGCCAGTCCCCGGCCGGCGGCGGCTCGCTCTCGGCCCAGAAGTCCGAGGAGCAGACCGCGAGCGGGTCGTACGAGGACTGGCAGCGCCAGTCGCGGAAGCCCGCGCTCTAACCCCTCCGGCTGCCCCCGCCCTCCCCCGCGGCGTTTCCCTACGCGCAACAGGTCCGCCGCGGGGGCTCTTGTCGTAAGCCCCCGAGGAGCCTGTGGCGAATTTCTTGACCTACGCCGATCTCCTGACCGACGTGCTCGATCGCGTCGGCGAGCTCGACTCCGCGTCGGGGGACTACTACACCACGGTCGGCCGCCAGGTCGTCCGCGCGTACTTCGCCATCCTCAATACCCACCCCTTCCTCTGCACCCGGGCCGCGACCCCCCAGGCCATCCGCACGATTGCCGCCGTCGACGTGACCGTCTCGCTCACCGCCGAGTCGGCGACCGCGACCCTCTCGGCCGTGTCGGCGACCTCCTACGCCGGCCGCAAGCTCAAGGTCGGCCAGGACTGGTATCGCATCACCGCGCACACCGCCGGGACCGCCACCCTGACCCTCGACGCCGAGGCCCTCGCGGACGCCACGAGCGAGGCCGGCGTCGTCTTTCAGGACGAGTACGACCTCGAGGCCGACACCCGACACATCGTCGAGGCCTTCGACGCCCGCACGGGCGCGGCGATCCCGCAGTGGGACGAGGCGGTGCTCCGCTACGAGTACCCCGTCCCCACGGCGGCGGATCTGCCGACCTGCTTCGCCCGCATCGGCGAGACGCGGATCCGCTTCAGCCAGTACCCGACGGCGGCGCGCCGCATCGAGCTCCCCTACACGGTCGTCCCCGCGGACATTTCGGCCGATACGGACGGGTCCCTCATCCGGATCCCGCGCAACTTCCGCTACGTCATCTGTGACGAGGCCGTCTACTTCACCTACCAGATCCGCAACGACGTCCGCGCGCGGGATGCGCTCGCGATCGCGCGGGAGGGGCGCGAGGAGATGGTCGCCGACGACGGGCGCAAGCGCGTGCAGCTCGTCGCGACGTCGGGCCCGCGCCCGCGCCTGGGGGCGTAGGCCCGTGGCCGGCGCCTACCGCGGCATCGTCGCCGAGATCCCGCTCGGCCAGGACGGCCTCAACGCGAGCCGGAACCAGTCGGACATTCCCATCGACGCCCTCATCGGCGCCGAGGGGGTCGTCTTCAACGACCGGACGGCGCAGAAGGAGCCGGGGGCGATCACCTACGGCTCGGCCATCACGGGCACGCCGACCATCACCGGCGTCCACGAGTGGCAGCCCTCCTCGTCCGTCACCCGGCTCATCACCTACGCGAACGGGGTGCTCTACAAGGACGACGGCGCCGGCGATCTCGATGCGACGACGCTCGCCTCGGGCCTCACGGCCTCGGCGCGCCCGTGGTTCGTCGAGGGCGGCCAGGAGGACGCGGGGAACAACCGGAAGCTCTTCGTCTACACCGGCACCAACCCGATCAAGGTGCTCTCGGGCAACGGCGCCACCGCGGCCTCGATCGCGGCCGGCGCGGCCGATTGGAGCGGGTCGAGCCAGCCGATTGCGGGCGTGCCGCACCGGAAGTCGATCTTCTCCTTCGGCAATACCGGCGATCCGCACCGCTGGTACAAGAGCCTCATCACCAACCACGAGGACTACACCACCGCCGTCCTCGACGACGCGATCGACCCGAGCGTGGGGCTGCGGCTCTGTGGGGCGGCGAGCTACCAGGGCGTCCTCTGGTGGTTCAAGTACCCGGAGGGGATCTTCTACCTCGACGACTCCGACCCGGTCTCGGCCAACTGGATCACCCGGACGAAGAGCACCGCGGTCGGCATCGCCGAGAGCCCCTACGCCGTCCTCCCCATCGACGACGACATTCTCTTCATGGGGCCCGATGGCTCCTTCCATCTCCTCTCGGCCGTCGATTCGCTCGGGGGCGTGCGCGACTCGGACATTTCCGCCGCGCTCAAGCTCGAACCCTGGATCAAGGACAACATCAACCTCTCGCGGGTCAGCCAGGTCGCCTCGTGCTGGGACTCGCGCAAGAAGCTCGCCCGCTTCGGCCTCCCGCGCCAGGGGTCGACGGCGAACGATGCGACCCTCATGTTCGACTTCGCCGACTTCGCGGCCGAGCGGCGGGTCAAGTTCTCCTACTCCTTCCGCGACTCGTCGGAAGCCTTCGCCATGCGCCGGGACACGACGAGCGGGATGCGCAAGGCGGTCGTCGGCGGCTCGGGCGGCAAGGTGTTCCTGCTCGATCAGGAGACCCGGAGCAAGGACGGCGTCGCCTACGACGCCTCGTTCCAGACCCCGCATACCGACTTCCGGCATCTGAACCGCCGCTACGCCGCGGTCCGGAAGACGTTCGAGTTCCTCGAGGTCGTCGCGCAGCCGTCTGGCAACTGGCTCCTCTCGGTCGACGTCATCATCGACGGCACGTTCGTCGAGACGGTGCAGTTCTCGATGGCGGGCGGCGGCGTCGCCCTCGATACCTTCGTGCTCGATACCGATGCGCTCGGCGGCGACTCGGTCATCCGCCAGCGCAAGCGGATCCACGGCAACGGCTACCGCATCTCCTTCGTCGTCCGCCAGAACGGCGCCGGCCAGTCGTTCTCGCTCGCCCGGATGCTCGTCTTCTTCACCCCCGCCGCAGAGGACGCCCGATGAAGTCCGACCGCCCGAAGGGCGCGCACGAGAAGCGCCTCGTCCCCGGCCTCCTCGCCAAGCTCGACCGGCCCTTGCAGGTCGGGCGCCGCTTCCATGCGCTCGAGCGCCTCCCCTCGGGGCGGCTGCGCGAAGTGGGCCTCGTCTGCCGCCTGTGCGGGGTCGCCCCCTTGAAGACCTGGGGGCCGGATCCCGAGCAGCGCATGACGCAGCGCCGGGTCCCGGGGACCAATACGTACGTGCAGGAGATCCCCTACGCGCTCCTCACGACGACCGATTACGCCGAGATCGAGCTCGAGGTCGAAGAGCCCTCGGGGGCCAGGGGCCGCCACGTGACGGCGGTGTGCCAGGGCTGCGCGGCGGCGGGGATCCCCGACGCGCTCGCCGAGGACCTCTACCTCTCGGATCTCGAGCAGCTCGCGATCGACGACGAGGTTCGGGGCGAGGACCTCGCCCGCTCGCGGCAGACCTTGGCGACGATGGCCGCCCGCAAGGCGGTCGGCATCGTGCGGCGCTAGGCCGTGCGGCCGAACCTCACCCCCAACCCGGGCTTCGTCTGGCGCTCCGGGGACACCATGACGGGCGTCTTGACGCTCGCCGCGGATCCCGCGAGCGCGCTGCAGGCGGCGACGAAGCAGTACGTCGACGCCCAGGCCGATCTCGGGTGCCCGCAGGCGATCCTGCGCGACGAGAAGGCCTCCGGCTCGGCCGGCGGCGGCTTTACCTCGGGTGCGTGGCAGACGCGGACGCTGCAGACCGAGGCGCTCGACGAGATCGGCATCACGCTCGCGTCGAACGAATTCGCGCTGCCCGCCGGCACGTACGACGTCTTCGCCGTCGCCCCGGGCTTCAACGTCGGCGTCCACAAGGCCCGCCTCTACAACGTCACCGACGCGGCCGAAGTCGTCGTCGGGACGAACGAGGGCGGCTCGAGCGTGAACAACATCACGACCCGCTCGATCGTCGAGGGCCGCTTCACCGTCCCCACCGGCGGCAAGACCTACCGCCTCGAGCACCGCGGCAACGTCACGAAAGCCACCGACGGCTTCGGGCAGGCGACGAGCTTCGGCAACGTCGAGGTTTACGCCACCGTCCACCTCTGGAAGCGCGCGTAAAGGAGCCCCCCGCACATGGCCGGCCTCTACTCCATCACCACCCGCGGCGCGGGCACCGTCCTCACGGCGTCGATCTACAACGCCGACCACGTCAATCACCGGGATAACCACATCCCCTCCATGATCGACGACGAGTCGAGCGACGTGACGGCGATGCGGGTCACCGCCGATCCCTTCCCCGCGGGCGCGGCGTCGTTGCCGACCTCCCTGCAGGGCGAGCTCCACCGGCTGCGCTACGTGCTCGCCGACATGGGGGAAGAGCTCGGCAACGTCGCCCCCGACTACTGGTACGCGGTCAAGAAGCGGGCGCCCGCGCCCGTGCGCGTCACCTTCCTCGGCGTCGCCGCGGTCACGGCGAAGTGGGCCAGCGTCCTGATCGACGCGCCCGGCGTCATCAAGAGCATCTCGATCTACGCGGACACCGCGCCGACCGGGGCCGCGCTCATCCTCGACGTGAACCTCAACGGGACGTCCATCTGGGCGGCGACGCCGGCCAACCGGGTGCAGATCGCCGCGGCGGCCAACGCCGGCAGCCAGACGAGCTTCGACACGACCGCGGTCGCCGCGGGCGATCGCCTCACGTTCGACATCGACCAGATCGGCTCGGGCACCGCGGGCGGCAACGACCTCCTCGTCGTTGTCACCTTCCAGGGGGCGACGAAGTAATGGCCTGGACCCTCACGGGCGGCGGCAGCCACGACCAGGCCGACTGGACCCCGGACAACGGCGACGTCGTCGCCGGCGTCCACACCGCCGTCCGGACCTTCATGGTGCTCGCCGGCCGGACGGTCTACGTCGCCCCGCGCACCGCGACCGATACCGGCTTCGGCACGTTCGAGGTCCAGGCCCGCTCGATCTACATCGCGGGGACCCTCGACGCCCAGGGCGCCGGCTTCGGCGGCGGCGGCGGCGGGGGTGGCGGCGGCGGCGGGACCACCTTCGATGGCACCCCGCCGACCTGCTTCCTCGGCGACGCGCTCGTCGAGATCCCCGGCGGCCGGCTCGTGCGCCTCGCCGAGCTCCAGGTCGGCGACGTCGTCGTCGGCGCCTACGGCGAGCCGAACGAGGTCCTCGCGCTCGATCGCCCGCGGCTCGGCGGCCGCCCGATCTACCGGCTCAACGGCGACCACTACACGACCGGCGAGCACCCGCACCTCACCGGCGACGGCTTCAAGGCGGTGACCCCCGAGGACCTCGCGCGCGAGTGGGGCTTCGACCATACGGTCGAGCTCGCCGGCGGCCGGCTCGTGAGCCGCCGCAACGTCGGGCTCGAGCGCAAGGTCGGCCGCCTCAAGGTCGGCGACCGGCTCCTCTGGACCCGCGGCGGCGTCGCCGTCGCGCGCCGGCTCGACACGCTCGAGCTCACGTTCATGGACCCCGCCACGCAGCTCTACAACCTCGTCCTCGCCGGCAGCCATACCTACCGGGTCGATGGCTACGTCGCGACCGGCTGGCCGCGCGAGGACGACTTCGACTACGACACGTGGGAGGCGAAGTAGATGAGCGCAGGCGGGGCCGCCGGCGGCGCGAATAGCCGGGGCGGCGGGGCCGGCGCGGCCGGCGCGGCCGGCCAGACCGATGAGAGCCTCGGCGCCGTCACGGGCGGCGCGGGCGGCAACGGCGGCAACGGCGCGGGGACCGCGGCGGGGCTCGGGGGGACGACGGGCGGGACCGCGGGCGCGGCGACCTCGACGGGCGACGGCGTCGCCGGCGGGAACGGCGGCGACGGCGGCTACGACGCGGCCGGGGTCAATACCGACGCGACCACCGACGACTCGACCCTGCGCGGCTCGGGCGGCGGCGGCGGCAAAGGGGGCGGGGGCGGCGGCGCCGCGGCGGGCGGGGCCGCCCAGGGCGGCGGCGGCGGTGGCGCCGCCGGCGGCGGCGCGGGGGGCGGCGAGATCCGCCTCATCGCCGAGTACTCGCTCGTCGTCGCCACGACGGGCCGGATCCTCGCGAATGGCTCGGCCACGAACGACACGCTTGCCGGCAACGGCACGACGGGCGGGGTCGGCGGCGCCGGCGCACGGACGAGCGACGGGCCGCAGCAGGAGCTCATCGGCCCCGGGGGCACCACGTTGCCCGGCTCGGGTGCCGTCGCGAGCGGCGCCGGCGACGGCGCCGCGGGCGGCGAGGGCGGCGGCGGCGGCGGCGGCGGCGTGCTCCTCAAGGTCACCAAGCAGCGCGGCCTCTACGTCGCCGGCGAGGTCTCGAGCAGCGGGCGGAGCGGGGGCACCGCGAGCACGACCAACGGGGGCACGGTGAAGATGTTCGTCCCCGGCGGCGCGACCCCGGCGGGCCCCCCCGGCTCGCGCGGCCGGCTCTATCGGGACACGACCACGCTCAAGGCGAAGCAGATCTTCGCCTAACGCCCGCCCGGGCACGCGCGCGCGAGCAGTGCGCGCACTCGGGCACCTTGCCCGCGAGGGGCCTGACCCGGCACTCTCGCCCCCGCACACGACGCCCCTCAGGAGGCCGTTTCGGTGGGATTCCTCAAGAAGAACCTCGGCAAGATCGTCGGCGGCCTCACAGGCGGCGTGGGGGGCGCCCTCATGGGGCACTTCTTCATGGACGCGCAGGGGAACAAGGTCCCCGTCCCCGCCGCGTGGAGCGGGGTCGAGCGCGAGGTCTACGGCGACAACCTCGAGGCCTACCGCCAGGGCCAGGACACCCACACGCGCGCGCAGCGGGGCCTCGCCGCCGGCTACTCGGGCGTCGACTGGGCCGCGCCGGTCGACGATCCGAAGACCAAGGGGATCGACGAGTCGAAGGACCGCGCGGGCGGCGCCCCCGGCTCGATGGAGTACGACCTCGGCAAGCAGACGGGCGCGCGCGTGAAGGCCGCGATGAGCGGCTCCCTCGCCGCGAACCCCGCCGTGATGAAGGCCTTCGAGCGGCGCCGGCAGCAGATGCTCGAGGAGGCCGCGCGCCGCGGGCAGGCGACGACCGGGACCGTCATGCGCGACCGGCTCGACAAGTACGACATGGAGCGCACGCTCACCGAGGAGATGTTCAAGTACGGCATCCTCAACGAGTTCGACGCGGCCAACCTCGCCGGCACGAACGGCATGGCGATGCACGCGGCGGCGAACCCCTACGGGCTCGCGGCCGCGCTGGGCACCGAGCGCGCGATGGGCCCGGCCGGGTCGCTCGTGATGGGGATGGAGGCCGAGCGGCGGGGGCAGAAGAACCAGTACAACACCGCCGTCTACAACCAGAAGGAAGCCGAGCGCGCGCAGCTCATGCAGCTCGTCGGCGCGGGCGTCGGCGCCGCGGGCACCGTGCTCGGCGGCGCCGCGGGCTCGAAGGCCGGCGGGCTCGTCCCCGGCCAGACGCCGAACCTCCTCCCGGGCCAGGTCTACGGCTACAACGCGGGCGGCATGTAGCCGTGAACGGGTACTCGGCCTCGGGCTTCAAGCACGGCCCCTCCGTCGCCGGCGGCCTCGCCGCCGCCCTCTCGGCCGGCGTCGACGGCTACCTCAAGGGCCAGGAGGCGGCCGGGCGCCAGCGCGATCGCGACCGCGCCGACCGCGAGTCGGTCGCGCGCGAGCAACTCCTCCAGATGAAGCTCGAGGACGCCCAGGCCGAGCGCGAGGCGCTGGCGCAGCTCCCCCAGATCATCGGCGGGCTCGCCGGCGCCTACGGCGCGACCGTGCCCGGCGCGCCCGTCCCCGTGCCCGAGGCGCCGATGCCGGGCGTGCCCGATCTGATGGCGCCCGCGCACGAGGTCGCCGGGCCCGCGCAGCCGATGTACCCCGACACGGCCTCCTTCATGGCCGGCAACGCCGAGCTCGTCGCCAAGGGGATCCGCGCCGGGATCGACCCGATGAAGACGGCGACGGGCGGGTTCGGCTCGATCGAGGCCGCGCGCGAGGCGAAGGACCTCGAGGCGCGCAAGGCGGCCGCGCGCGCGGAGCTCGACGGCGGGCTCACCGCGCTCGAGGCCTCCTGGCTCAAGGGGGACAAGAAGGGCGCGGGGCTCGCGATGCTGCGCGTCGCCCGCGCCGAGGCGCGCGCCGGGCGCAACGCCGACCTGTCGAACGTGACGAAGTTCCTGACGACCGCGCAGGAGCAGCAGGAATTCGACGACGACGCGCTCACCTACGCCCCGCTCATGATCGCCGCACGCGCACCCAACGCCTCGGACGAGGCGATCGCCGCCGCGCTCGGCGCCTACTACCAGGACCCGAAGAGCCCCTATTGGGCGGCGTTGGGTCCCAAAGTGATGCAGGACTTCCTCGGCGTCACGGGCGCCGAGTGGGACGCGACCCACGACTTCTACGCCTGGAAGGCCTCAGATCCCGCCTTCAAGGCGATGCCCGACCTCGAGGCGTGGCAGCTCTGGAAGACGAGCTCGCCCGAGAATGCCTTCCGCGCGGCGCAGGCCGAAGGGCACGTGCGCCCGAAGGTCCCGCTCGCCGTCTCCCAGGCGCTCGCCGCCGAGCGCGCGTACAACGCCGCGGTCGCCAAGCAGAACGCCGTCCCCGCCGAGGACCGCCGGCTCCGGCGCGAGGCGACGCAGGCGCTCATCGACCAACGCCGGGCCAACCGCGACGCCGCCGAGGCGCGCGCGGTGGCGACGCGGGCGAAGGCCGCGGCCGCCGGGAGCGATCCCGCGAAGCTCGCGCGCGCGATCGAGGACCTGACCGACGCGCGCAAAAACGTCACCACGTTCGATTTCCGGACCCCCGCCGAGAAGAAGGCCTGGCTCGACGAGACCGCGAGCCTGCTGGACACCCTCAACGCCCGCATGGCCGACGCCACGGGTGCCCCTGCCCCCACACCGAACCCGTCGCCGGCGGGCTCGCCGAGCTCGCCGCGCAGGGCGGTGAGCTCGGAGGGCCCGAGCTCGCCGACGCCGGGGGTTTCCCCTCGAGGGACGACCCCCGATCTGAAGACGCTCAACGCCGAGGTCGAGAAGCTCCTCGCGACCGACCCCGCGTACAAGGGCCGGCGATTCGAGCAGCTCACGCGCCAGGAGCAGCTCGCCGTCCTGCGCCGGGCGAAGACGACCCTGGGAGGCCGATAGATGCTCCGTCCCGCGATCAACAAGCTGCAGCAGGCCGCGCGGCCCGGCCTCGGGGCCGGCATCACGCCCGGCATGGGCCCGGTCGGCGGCATGGTCCCCGTGCTCCCCGGCACCGGCGGCCCCGTCCCCCCGCGGCCGTGGCCGGTCGGCGGGATCCAGCCGGGCCCCGCGCCGAGCGCCCCGGTCTTCGACCGCCTGGGCGGCGGCGCCCCCCCGCGCCGCCCGGCGCCGGGCGGCGGCGGCGGCGGCGCGATGCCGCCGATGGTGATGAAGCCGGTCCCCGCGATCCCCGCGCGGCCGGCGCCGGTGCCCGAGCGCCTCGGCACCGGGCCGGTGCCGGCGCCGGCGACGCCCGGCGCGGCCGTCCCCGGCTTCCAGCGTCCCGTGCGCCCGCCGTCGCCCCTCGTGCCCATCCTCCCCGGCATCCCCGGCCAGGGCCCGGGCACCGGCCTCATCGGCCGGCCGGCGACCCCGCCCGGCTTCGGCCTCATCGGCCTCAAGCCGGCGCCGCCGAAGACGCCGCTGGCCGGCTTCAACTACCGCGACCACCGGCGCTAAGCCATGCCGCCCCGCCGCCCGAGCGAGGACGTCCTCGAGACGGACCTCGAGGCGCTGCTCGCACACCGCCGCGCCCCGCGCGGCGCGGGCGACGCCGGCTCGGTCGCCGAGGCGGACGAGGCCGCGGACCTCGCGGCCTTGCTCGCGTTGCGTGAGGCCGCGGCGGCCGTGCCGCCGGCGCCGGCGGCCGCGCCGACGCTGTATGCGGATCCGCAGACACCCGGAGGCGCCCCCGCGGTCGGCCCCGCCCCCGAGCTCGCCGCGCTGCCCACGCCCCTGCCCACGCCCCTGCCCACGCCGACGCCGACGACGACGCCCGTCCCCTCGCGCGCGCCCGCGCCGGTCGCGGCGGCCGCCGCGCCGTCGCCGGCCGTCGCGGTCGGCCCCTCGCCGGCGAGCGACGTCCTCCAGGCGGCGGCCGCCCGCGACCTCGAGACGGCGCGCGCCGCCGAGCAGACGCGGCTCGGGCACGAGATTGCGCTGCTTACCTCGCCCCTCTACCGCGCGGCGCACCCGGAGGCCTGGGAGCAGCTCCCCCCCGAGCTCCATCCGCTCGCCCCGGGCGTCCGCGCGGCCGAGGCCGCCACGGGCGCGCGCGCGCTCGCCGCCCGCGGCGGGATGCTCGCGAACCCCGGGGCCGCCCAGGTAGGCCTGCGCGCGCGCGAGGTCGTCGGCCCCGTCGTCTCCGGCGCGCTCGGCGTCCCCCAGGGGATCGCGGAGTACGGCGCGGCCCTCACCGACTCGGCCACGCTCGCCGAGATCGCGCGCGTCCTCGAGGACGAGACGCGCGCCTTCATGCCCGACGATCCCAACTTCTGGCAGAAGGTCGGCGCCGCGGGCGGCAGCTCGCTCATGTTCTGGCTCCCGGGCCTCGCGATCGCCGGCGGCGTCTCGAAGATGGCCGCCGTCGCGCCGATCCTCGCCCGCGGGGCGCCGTGGGCCGGGGCCGGCACGGCCGCCGTGATGGAGGCCTTCGGCGAGGCGGGCCCGGTGTACACCGCCGTCCTCGAGCGCGAGCTCGCCGCCGGCACCCCGCCCCCGGTCGCGAAGCGCCTCGCGATCGAGGCCGCGAACCAGACCTTCTACGGCAACGCCGCGTGGCTCACGCTCACCAACCGCTTCGGCGTCTTCGCCGACGCGGCCGGCTCGGCGGGCGCGCGCGTCGCGCTCGGCGCCGGCATGGAGGGCACGGGCGAGGTCGGCCAGGGCCGCATCGGCCAGGCCGCGCAGGGCGATCCCCGCGCGTTCGATCCCACCACCCTCGGCCCCGACGACATGGAGACCTTCGCGATCGGCGCGACGGTCGGCGGCGGCTTCAACGCCGCCCAGGAGCTCGTCGACCGCCTCGCGGCCGACGAGGAGGGCCGCACGCTCGACGTCGCCGCCGTCCGTCAGGCGCTCGCGGAGCAGGGGGTCGAGCTCGAGGCGCCCGACGAGCGGCCGCCGGCACCTGCGACCCGGTCGCACGAGCCCCCTGCAGCCGGCGAGGCCCTCACCCGCGCGCGCCGGTGGGTCACGAAGCAGCTCGATCCCGAGACCTATCGCGCGGCGTACGAGGATCCGCTCACCGGCGCCGCCAACAAGCGGGCCGACTCGGAGCTCGTCGGCGCCGGCCTCAAGCGCCCGCGCGCGGACGGCCACCGGGTCGTCCGCTTCCGGGTCGACCTCGACAACTTCAAGGGGGTCAACGACCTCCTCTCCCACCAGGCCGGCGACGAGGCCTTGCGCGGCGTCTACGACGGCCTCGCCGCGGCCGTGCGGGACGAGGACCGGCTCGCGATCGCGCGGCTCGGCGGCGACGAGTTCTCGGTCACCCTCCGCGTCGCCCCCGGCGCCGATCCCAGCGAGATCCGCGACCGCCTCGAGGCGGCCGTCGCGACCGAGCTCGAGGGCCGGGGGCTGCGCGAGCTGCCGGACGGCCGGCGCGTCGGCGCCTCGATCGGCTTCGCCGAGTTGGCCGACGGCATGGGGCTGCCGGAGCTCGACGCCGCGGCCGACCAGGCCGCACGCCAGCGGAAGGCCGAGAAGGGCGAAAGCGTCCCGCGCGTCGTGCCGCCGGCCGAGCGCCCGGCGCATACCACAAATGATATGCCGCTCGCGCCGACCCTCGAGGGGGCCGACGAGCGGCTCGTGACCCGCGGCCGCCACACGGCGGCGACGACCGAGCGCGGGACGCAGATCGCAACCGAGTACGCGGTGGTTGAGGCGGACGACCTCGTCACCTCCCACGACGACACGTTCACGGTCAACCCCGCCTTCCCCCCGGAGGCGCAGCCGCGCGCGCGCGGGCGCGCCGCGAGCCAATTCCAGATCGCGAAGATCAAGGCGACCCTCGACCCCGAGCGGCTCGGCGAGAGCGTGAAGGCCGCGGACGGCGCGCCGATCATGGGGCCCGACCGCGCGGTCGAGAGCGGGAACGGCCGCACGATGGCGCTGCGGCAGCTCTACCGGGCCGGCGCGGAGAGCGCGAGCCGCTACAAGAGCTGGCTCGCCGAGAACGCCGCGCGCTTCGGGCTCGACCCCGAGGCCATCACCGGGGCGAAGGCCCCCATCCTCGTGCGCGTGCGCCGCACCGGGGTCGACCGCGCGCTCTTCGCGCGGGAGGCGAACGAGGGGCCGACCGCGGCGATGAGCGACACCGAGGTCGCCCAGGCCGATGCGAAGCTCCTCGACGGGATCCTCGACGACTTCCGCCCGGGCGAGGGTGGGGAGATCCACACCGCCGCCAACCGCGGCTTCATCCGCACCTTCCTCGGGCGCGTCGTGCCCGAGAACGAGCTCGGCCGCTATCTCGACGAGGCCGGCAACGTCTCCCAGGCCGGCATCACGCGGATCCGCAACGCCGTCTTCGCCTCCGTGTTCGAGGACACGGACCTCGTCGCGCGGCTGGCCGAAGCGACCGACGACAACGTGCGCGCGGTCATGGCGGGGATCCTGCGCGCGGCCCCGGGGCTCGCGCGCCTGAAGGCCTGGATGCGCTCAGGCGATCTCTACAACCTCGACGTCACGACCGAGCTCGCCCAGGCCGTCCAGCGGCTCTCGCAGCTCCGCGCCGCCGGCGAGACCGTCGCCTCGGCCGAGGCGCAGGCGGCGATGTTCCCCGATGGGGTGTCGCCGCTCGCGAAGCGGATCCTCACGACGCTCGAGCGCCACGGGCGCTCGGCGAAGAAGATCGCCGAGGTCCTCGACGCCTACCGCGTCGCGGTGGAGGCGATGGGGAGCCCCAAGCAGGGCGACCTCGTCGGCGGGAAGAAGGGCGTCACCGCCGAGCAGCTCTGGCAGATGGCCGCGCGCGAGGTTGACGCGGAGGTTGACGGAAATGTTGACAAGGCGGCGCCGGCTCCGGTTGATCCGCCGGCGCCAGATACAAATCCGTCCTCGGGTCAGCAGGAAGCCGACAATCTGACGCCGACCGGGGCACAAGAGAGTAGTCTGCCGGAGCCCCCGGACGTTACATCGCCCCCCGAGACTTCAACGCCACATGAAGTGTCGCCGCCGGCCGGGCGGCCGTCCGTCGACGACGCGATCGCGAAGCTCAGGAAGCTCGCCGCCGAGCGGCAGGGGGGCGGGGGCCCGGCGCCGGCGCCGAAGCCCTCCCTCATCGAGCAGGTGAAGAGCCGCGCCGCCCAGGGCACGCGGATCACGACCGACGCGGGGGCCGACGCCCGCCGCAAGGCGCTCAAGGACAAGCTCACCGGCGTCCGCAGCGGGATCCCCGTCGACGCGGTCGGCGATCTCCTCTACCTCGGCGCCTACCACTTCGAGAGCGGCGTCCGGATCGCGGCGGCCTTCACGATGAAGATGGTGGAGGAGGCGGGGGAGGCCGCGCGCCAGATCGCGCCGCGGATCCTCAAGCTCTTCACGACCGTCGACGAGGCGAAGCTCAACCTCTCGGCCGAGTACTTGGACCTGCTCGCCGTCGTCGGCGCCGAGGCCTTCACGGACGCGAAGGGCCAGGAGCCGGGGTTCGGGCCCGCGCTGACCGCGCGGCTCGGCACCGACTACTTCGCGCCCCTCTACGGCTCGCTCTTCCGGGTGCTCGACGCGACCGACATAGCGGGCAAGATTCACCCGGATCGGCCGGAAAAGGCCTCCGAGCCCGCGCCGGCGCCCAAGTCGGCGGAAAAGGCCCCCGGGGCGGCTCGAACGCCCCGGGGAATCGAGGACCGCCCGGAGGGCCCGCACGGCCCCGCGAGCGAGCCCGAGTCTACCGCGCCCCCCGAGACGGGCGTCAACACGGAACGCCTCACGCGGCTCTTCGAGGGGTTCCGCCAGGCGCTCGCGCGCGACGGGATCCCGCGCGACAACAAGCAGCTCCGCGCCTTCGCGGCGAAGCTCACCGGCGAGCCCCTCGAGGTCTTCACGCGCGACAACACCGCGCTCGACGACGTCTACGACAGCCTCGAGGCGGCCGTCGCGTCGACCTACCGCGGCCGGCGGGAGAGTGAGACCGGGCCCCTGCTCGAGCGGATCACCGAGGCGGTCGAGGCCGAGCAGGCTTTCGGCAACCGGCTCCGCACGCTCGGCATCATCGACCGGCAGCAGTTTTCGACCCCGCTGCCGATCGCCGTGGCGGCCGCGCACGCGCTCGACCTGAAACCCTACGACATGGTCGTCGAGCCGACCGCGGGGACGGGCTCGCTCCTCGCCGCGCTGCCGGCGAAGACAAGCGTCAACGCGAACGAGCTCGACCCCCGGCGCGCGGCGCTGCTCGACCTGCAGGGCCACGCCCCCCAGAACCGCGACGCGCTCACCGCGGGCAAGGCCCTCACCGGCTCGGTCGCCTTCATGAATCCCCCCTGGGGGAAGTACTCGAAGGGCGTCTACGGCAAGCCCATCGGCTCGGCCTTCACCCCGGTCGACCTCGCCGAACGGTTCGTCGAGCGGCAGATGGCGCAGCTCCGGGGCGATGACGCCCGGCTCGTCGCCATCATGCCGACGACGATCCTCAAGAGCCCGGGCTTCCTCACGTGGCTCAAAGAGACGCACACGCTCCGCGCGCTCGTGACCTCCCCGCCCGGCAGCTACGAGACGCGCGGGACGTCCGTCGAGAGCGTGATCCTCGTCGTCGACAAGCTCCACATCGACGGCGCCGCCGAGCCGATCCGCATGGCCGCCCGCGACTGGGCACATCTCGCCGAGCTCATGCAGCAGGTCCCCGGCCGCCCCCAGGCCGGCCGGCGCCCGGCCCCCGCCCCGAAGACGGGTGATACCGCCGGCGATACTACGCGCGCGCCGCAGGGCGACCCGGCGCCTGACACATCGCCTGACAAACGCCCCAAGGCGCCCCCCAAGGCGACGCCGCAACCCCCCGCGCCCACAGAGGAATCCGCCCCGGAGCCCGTGGACACGACCCCTGACAGTCCCAAGGCCCCGCCGCCCCCGCCGAAGCTCCCCCGCCGCCTCGAGGCGGCGAAGTACTCCTACGCCGACGAGGCGGAATTCAAGGCCGCGCTCGAGAGCCCGCTCTTCGCCCCGGTGCCGCTCCGCGCGGTCCCGGGCTCCGCGCCGCACCCGCGCTTGATCGTGAAGACGCGCTCCCTGGCCGGCGCGCCGCTGCCGTCGCTTGAGGCCGCGCGTCGCGACGTCGGCGATGGCGGCTGGGTGCGCTCGGCCTACGAGCGCAAGGTGGTGTCCGACGCGCAGATGGATTACGGGATCCTCCCCGCGATCGAGGCGAATATCCGCGGGCACGGCTTCCTCGCCGCGGCCGACGTCGGCGTAGGGAAGACCCGGATCGGCGCCGCGGTGGCCGGCCACTGGCTCGAGAAGGGGGAGGCGAAGCGCGTCCTCTGGGTCACCGCGTCGGACGTGAACGTCGAGGACATTCGCGACGAGCTCACCCTCGTCGGCGGCGACGTCCTCCCGTTCGAGGTCGTGAAGGTTACGAGCTTCAAGGAGGCCTCTGACCGCCAGAAGGGCGAGAAGGGGATCCTCCCCACCTACAAGCGCGCCCTCTACGTGATCGACCGCTACAACCTGACCGCCTACCGCCGCGCGCTCGGCCAGGTCGGGCTCGACGGAATCATCGGCGACGAGGCGCATCTCTACGGCAATATCGCCGGCTCGGCCACGGGCCAGGCGTGGAACAACCTGCAGCTCTCGGTCCTGCAGCGCAAAGGCAAGTTCCTCTACCTCACGGCGACGCCCGCGACCAACGTCGACGATCTCGAGCACTTCGTCGGCCTCCGCGAATGGGCCCCGGGCGGCTTCTCCGACTGGAAGGCGAAGATCACCGGGACGCAGCCCCCGAAGGTCAGCCGCGAGAAGCTCCGCGAGATGGAAGACGAGCTCGCCGAGGCCCGGGTCGAGCTCATGCGGCTCGTCGGCCGCGGGCTTATCACCGAAGCGCGCGCGCTCGAGCTGCAGCGCGAGGCGGACGGCTACCTCGCGGCGGCGCCGAAGACGACGGCCGAGGACCCCGACTACGCGCTCGCCATCCGCCAGGCCTACCGCGTCCTCGCGCTCGCGATCGACGACGCGAACGAGCGCGCGGGGTCGATGGGGAAGGACTCGGGCGACACGGGCGGCGCGAGCGAGCGGAAGAAGAAGAAGTTCTCGCGCACCAAGAGCTCGACGTTCGACGTGACCGTCACCCCGGCCGAGCAAGAGCAGGTCATGCGCGAGCTCGCGGTGAAGGGGAAGTACGACTCGGTCGACCTCTGGCGCGCGGGCGTCGAGTTCAACGTCTTCGAGGACGTCCCCTCCGACGTCGAGACGGCGGAATTCGAGGACCTCGCGCACTTCCTCCACGAGCTCAACCGGGAATTCAAGAAGTGGGGCAAGCACAATAAGCTCGCCCCCCGCCCCTTCGGCATCCGCTCCTTCCTGCAGAACGAGGTCAAGCGACGCATCTTCGACCTGCGCCTGCGGCGTGCGATCAGCGAGGCGAAGGCCGCGCTCGCCCGGGGCGAGCAGCCCGTCATCTCCGTCATCAACTACCAGGCGGGCGACCCCGACTCGGGCAACATCCCGGCGGCGATCGAGTCGATCAACGTCATGGCGGTCGAGACCAACGCCGACACGGGCGAGGTCACGAGCGAAGAGGAGATCCCCGAGGCGCTCGAGGCCCGCGCGCGGCTGCTCGACAAGTGGAAGGAGTTCCCGCAGCCGGTCAACGCGCTCGAGCTCGTCGAGGCGGCCTTCGGCAAGGACAACGTCGCCTTCATCACCGGCGAGCTCTCGCCGAAGGCGCGCCGCAAGGCGATGCACGAGTTTCAGCAGGGCGACCGGACCGTCGCGCTCATCACGGGCGCCGGCAAGACGGGCATCAGCCTCCACCACACGAAGAAGACCAAGGGCGCGGCCGAGGGCCGCCGGCACTTGATCGTCGCCGATTACGAATGGTCGGCGACCACCTTCAAGCAGGAGCTCGGGCGCGTCGATCGCTCGGGGCAGGTCTCGGCGCCGAAGGTGACGATGATCTCCTTGGGCCTCGCCGGCGAGAAGAAATTCCTCGCGACCATCGCCAACCGGATGAAGGGCCTCGGGGCGCTCTCGAAAGGCTCGGCCGAGAGCGCGTCGAACGAGAGCCTCGCCAATTTCGAGATCGCCGGCAGCCTCGACCTCGCGGCCTTGCGGAAGGCCTACCGCGAGAGCCCGCGCGAGACGCAAGAGTGGTTCATGGCCGGGGCCTTCCTCGAGCCGATGGGGGGCCCCGATGGCGTGCGCGAGAACACCCGCGGCGAGCCGACGCAGGCCTACCACAACGACTTTCTCCTCGACATGCAGTTCATGCCGATCGCGCACGCGAATGCCTTCTTCGCCCGCTTCTGGCAGTACCGGCAAGAGATCATCGCGCAGAACGAGGAGGCGCAGGCCGAGCTCGGCGCGGCGAAGACGCGGACCGGGAAGGCCGAGATCCTGCGGCGGACCGAGCTGGGGAAGAACCTCGAGCTCTACGAGCTCAAGGACGAAAGCGGCGCCCGGTACGGGCTCGTCGTCGGCCTCGTCACCGACCACATGCAGGTCCTCTCGCGCTTCCTCCCCGTCTCGGCCGGCTCGGGGAGCCCGAAGCGGACCTACGCGAGCGTGAACGTGACGGGCGGCGCGATCGCCGAGCTCGCCGGCGAGCAGCTCTCGGGGCTCGAGATCGGGCCGACGAAGGTGCCCCGGCTCGCCCGCGCGTTCGGCAAGCTCCTCGCCGGCGAGACGCTCGAGGGCCCGCGCGCGGTCATGGACGCCCTCATCGCCGGCGACAAGGTCCCCCTGAAGGGCCGCGAGGGGTACGTCCTCCGGCGCCGCCAGGACGGCCGCATCGCGATCGACGGCGCGAAGATGGACATGAAGACGGCGCTCCTCGAGTACGGCGCGCAGTACCAGGCGGTGGGCAACTGGTGGCAGCTCCCCACCCCGAACGGCTCGCTCGAGCGGCTCGAGAAATTCCTCTCGCGCTGGCCCGTCGACGAGGGCGCCCGCGCGGCGGCGTTGCTCACCGACGAGGACGTCGCCGACGACGCCTCGGCGTCGATGGCGCTGCCGCACGGCCGCGCGTCACTCCTCGAGCGCGCGCGCCGGCGCTTGAAGACCCGGCCGCCCATCCCCCCGCCGGCGCCGACCACCACCCCGCCGGCGGCGACCCCGCCGCCCGTCGAGGTCCTCTCGCGCCGCCAGCTCACGCTCAAATTGCAGGCGATTCACGAGCGCATGAGTACGCTCGGGCCGGGCTGGAAGCCCGGGCAGGCGCCCCAGGGGGTCGAGGGCCCGCGGCCGTTCCGCTACGGGCCGATCGCGAAGAAGGGGGTGCTCGCCTTCTTCCGGATGAAGGGCGAGTCGATCCGGGCCAAGGTCGCCGACGACGTCGAAGTGATCGCGCACGAGCTCGGCCACCACATCCAGAAGCACGTCTGGGCCGACCTGAAGCTCACCGGCCAGGTCCCGCTCCTGCAGGCCTTCAAGGCCGAGCTCGACCCGCTCGCGACCGCGCACAAGAAGGGCGACGACCCCGTCACCGAGGGGTTCGCCGAGTACATGCGCCTCTGGCTCACCGACCGCGAGCAGGCGGCGGCCGCGGCGCCGAAGTTTACGGAGGCCTTCGAGGACTTCCTCTGGGCCGAGCGGCCGGACCTCTACCGCGAGCTCGAGGCCTTTCAGACCGCGTACTCGGGCTGGGTCGACGCGGATCTCCGCACGCGGGCGAAGACCCTCGTCGCCAACCCCCTCACCATGCGGCGCAGCTTCACGAAGCGCGGCTGGCGCGCGTGGCTGCACCGGATCTACTACCTCGCGTTCGACGATCAGCACTACTTCTCGTTGATCCAGCAGGATAAGGATCGGCAGACGGGGCCGACGCCGGCGTCGAAGGACCTGAAGATCCGCGCGCGCCTCATGCGGGGCGTGAACCGGATCGGCCAGCTCTTCCTCGAGCACGGCCCCGTCGACTACACGACCGGCCGGGTCGTCCCGACCGTCCCGGGGCTGCTCCAGATCCTCGAGCCGGTCGCGAAGGCCTGGGAGGACTGGCAGGTCTACGCGATCGCCATGCGCGCGCTCGAGCTCCTGAGCCACACCGGCAACGCCCACCACCAGGCCGCCGGGACGCGGCTCCTCGAGGCGCTCGGCGCGACCAAGGCCGACGTCGTCCGGATGGTGCGGGAGGACGAGGCCGCACATTTCGAGTGGCCCGCGGTGCTCGAGCGGGTGCAGGAGTGGAACCGGCTCCTGCTCAAGTACGCGCTCGACGCCGGGATGCTGTCGAAGCAGCAGTACGAGACGATCGTCACGCTCAACCAGAGCTACGTCCCCTGGCAACGCCTCTTCCTCCCTGACGACGCGAGCGCGCGGAGTGACGCCGAGTGGCTCGCGAGCTACCTGCGGTCGGGCCGGGGGCAGACGACGGGCCACGTGCCGCCCGCGATCAAGCGGCTCAAGGGCAGTAGCCGGCAGATCATCTCGCCCATCTTCTCGATGATGCAGCAGGCCTACGTCATCACGAACCTCGCCCAGCGCGCCGCGGTCGGCCGGATCCTGGTCGATACCGCGCGCACGATGGAGGGCGGCGATCGGTGGGCGAAGCCCGAGCCGGTCCCGCTCAAGCCGATCCAGGTCCCGCTCGACGAGCTCAAGACGGTCTTCGACGCCTGGGGCGTCGCCGTCCCCGACGACATGCTCGCCGAGGTCGCGACCATCTTCCGCCCGGACTATCAGCGCAAGACCGAGAACGTCATCACCGTCTGGCGCAAGGGGCGGCAGGAGCGGTGGTGGGTGGATCCCGACGTCTACCAGACGATGCTCAACCTCGACGCCCCGCTGCTGGGCCCCTGGGCGCGCTTCTTCCGCTTGACCGGCGCGTGGGCGGCGAAGAGCTTCCGCGCCGGCGTCGTCTATAACCCGACCTTCTGGCTGTCGAACGGCATGAAGGATCAGCTCGGCATCGCCGGCCAGACCCGGGGCGTCATCCCCTTCGTCGATTGGAGCCGGATGGTCGCGAAGTGGGCGAAGGGGATGCTCACCGACAACCCCATCGCCGCCCACTACGGCGTCACGCCGAACCGGGAGTACCGCGACCTCCTGGCCGAGCTCGAGGCGGTCGGCGGCGCGCAGGGCACCTTGACGGGCCTGGACCCCGCGGGGCTCAAGCGGCAGCTCCTAGACCTCGTCACCGGCAAGGTGCGGCTCGCGAACGTCGTGTGGACCCCGCTCCACGTCGCCGAGGTCCTCACCGATCTCTCGGAAGTGCCGACCCGGCTCGCCGTCTTCGAGAAAGCCCTCAAGCACCCCCGCCCGCAGGACACGACCGAGCTCGATCGGCGGATCTACGCGGGCTTCCAGGGGCGCGACAACCCGGTCGACTACCTCCGGCGCGGCGCCGCGACGCCCGCCTTGAAGAGCGTGACGGCCTTCCTCGGCCCCTACCTCCAGGGGCCCGACCGCTTCGTGCGCGCGCATCTCGACCCGAAGACCCGCGCGAAGGCGCTCGCGCTCGGCGCGACGGTGACCACGGTCGGCCTCATGCTCCGGCTCGCGATCGAGCTCGATGACGACGAGTATCTCTACGACGGCGAGCGGGTGACCGCGAAGCAGATCTACCTGGACCTCCCGCAGTGGCAGCGAGACCTCTTCTGGATCGTCATCACGAAGAAGGCGGACGGCACCGCGCGCGTCTACAAGATCCCGAAGCCCTTCGAGTTCGGCTTCGTCTACGACACCCTCGTCACGCATCTCGTCTGGGACCCGCTCTTCAACCGGAAGGGCGTCGACGCCCGCGCGACGGCCGAGGCGCTCAAGCGGCAACTCCTCTTCGGCCCCTACGGCATCCCGATCCCGAACCTGCCGCGGCCCTTCATCGAGAACGCGCTCAACTGGTCGGAGTTCCGCCAGCGGCCCGTCGTCCCGAAGGGGATGGAGGAGTGGGAGCCGCGCTACCAGTACCACGACGGGACGACCTTGACCGCGCGCGCGCTCGGCGACGTGACGAACACCGCCCCGGTCAAGATCGACAACGTCTTGCACGGGCTCACCGGCCCCATGCCGGTCCAGCTCCTCCGGATGGCCGAGCAGACGGCGGCGGGGAAGGCCGCGGGGCCCGCGATCGACTTCTGGGAGCTCCCCGGGCCTCGCGCGCTGTCGGCCCGCTATCCGACCGCGGACGCCGAGCCGATCCGCCGCTTCTACGACCGCCTGGGGGAGCTCGGCACGACCCGCGAGACCTACTACGGGCTCATCAAGCGCAACCCGCGCGAGGCGCAGGCCTACTTCGAGCGGCACCCGATGGAGCTCGCCGCGTTCGAGAGCGGGATGGGGCTCGCGCAAATGCTCAAGGGGACGCGGATGCAGATCCAGCAGATCCGCGACGACCGGAGCTTGACCCCCGTCGAGAAGCGCCAGCGGATCGACGCGCACGTATTCCGGATGATCCGGCGGGCCGACGAGTGGCTCGCGCAGGACCGAATGCTCATGGAGCAGCAGAAGGCCATCCGCAACGCCCGCTAGGACCGGACCTCCCCGCCTGGGCAGGGGCGCGCACGCGCCCCTCCCGCCCCCCTCCCGCCGCGTGGTACTTCCCCGCCCGCGACTGACGATCCTCGGCCCCAGGCCCCGGCACGAGGGACACGGAGCGCCGATGTTCCTCATCAAGCCCGTCCTCGACGGGGTCAACCGCCTGGTGGAGCGAGCCGGGGTCCTCGGCACCGTAGCGATCGGCCTCGTGGCGATCGTCGGCCTTCTCGCCTGGGGCGTCCACGCCCAGGCGATCGTCCGGCTCGACACGATCACGAGCACGCTCGCCGCGCACGAGAAGGCCAGGCTCGAGCACGACACGGCGGCGAAGGCTCGCGGCGAAGCGATCCTCCGGGCGGCCGAGAAGCAGACCGATCTCCTCGGCCGGCTCGTCGTCCTCGAGACCGAACGCTGCGTCCAGACGCAGATCGACGAGGAGGCGAAGCGGACGTGTCTCAGAGCGGGCCTCACCCTGCAGCAGCTCAAGCTCCCCCCGTCCGAGTAGCCGCGCTCACCCCCGAGCTCATCGCCGCGCAGCAGGCCTTCGCCGACGACGTCGCGCTCCTCATCCTCTGGCTCCGCGGCCAGGGGATCCGCGTCACCTGGGGCGAGACCTACCGCCCGCCCGAGCTCGTGAAGCTCTACGCCGAGCAGGGGCGCGGCAGCCGCGCCTCCGTGCACCCGCTCGCGCTCGCGGTCGATCTCCGCTTCTGGCGCGGCCTCACCTACCTGACCGATTCCGCCGACTACGCCGCCGCCGGCCGCTTCTGGAAGGCCTTGCGCCCCGGGAACACCTGGGGCGGGGACTTCGACGAGCGCCCGGACGGCAACCACTTCTCTCACGCCTGGGGGGGCCGCGCATGAGACGCACCGTTCTCGCCATCCTGGCCGCCGGCGCGCTCGTGCCGGCCCTGGCCTCGGCCCTCACGCTCACGGGCGAGGTCGTCATCGACGGCGTCCCGCACGTGCTCGAGCTCACGCCGAAGCCGACGCCCTCGCCCTCGCCGAGCCCGGCGCCGCAGGTCAGTCCATCGGTAGACCCGACCCCCGCGGTCAGTCCATCGGTGGACCCCTCGCCGGCGCCGGCGCCGCCCGGCTGGCCGAACCCGAAGGGGGACGGCGTCGGCGCCCAGGCCTACGTCTTCGGCTCGGACGCCGATACGGACGAGGCGGCGCCGACCTCCGCGGTCGAGCCGGTCCGGGGCGATCGCCGGGGCGCCTACGCCTGGCGGGGCCACTGGGGGGCCGAGCGGCCCGGGGATCCCGAGGGGTTCTACGCCTACGGGCGCACGGATCTGCCGGCGGGCGCGCTGCCCTTCCGCGCGCTCACGCCGAGCTACGTGGCCGACCTCCGCGTCCCGGCCGACACGGCCGTCTTCTGCCTCGAGTACAAGGACAACTGGCGGTCGCCCCGGAGCGTGAACCCGAAGCAG
>WUUC01033192.1_pt1 | contig 34530 bp, 16 predicted proteins | sample 6278441 | NCBI WGS metagenome assembly WUUC01 (sample SAMN13675441, study PRJNA597444) | soil metagenome | isolation source: soil | place: USA: Washington | collected 2017-10
ACGCCACGCCGTGCATCGGCAGGCAGACGGCCAGGAAGAAGACGGCCAGCGCGGTGTATATCTCGACCGGCCTGTACACGGCGGAGTTAATTCTCTGCGCCACCCGGAAAATCTCGTCAACCGAGATCAGACTGGCGAACAGCGTGGCCTGCAACATCGAAACCTGAATGAGCAGGAGGCTCGGGAGCACCTGCCTGAAGATGATCGGGAGCTGAATGCTCAGCACCGTCTGTCGGCTCGTGAGTCCGCAGACGCGGGCTGCCATGATGTACTGCGCGGGGAAGTCGTTGAGGACGCCCCTGATCAGATCGGCCACGAGGAGGACGTTGACTATGGAGAGTGTCGCCGCGGCCGTGTAGAAAGGGTTGATGACGACGCCCAAGACCGACTGCACCGGGTAGTGGAGCCAGAAGAGAAAGACCAGGATGGGAATGCCGGAGAGCGTGAAAGATATGGTCTTCGACGGGATGCCGACCCAGAACTTCCATCTAGCCCCGGCCACGCCCAGAGCCGTGCCCGCGACGACCCCGATAGGCCATATCAGTAGGCACAGCTTCAGGGTGACCCACAGGCCGTAGAGAAACTCCCCTCTGTACTTGGTGAGAATATCGAAGACGGACAAGGCGACACCTCCTCCTGTCACTCCTCTGGTCAACCGGCGGAGGCAGCATCACCTTACTTCCCGGCGGCGGCGCTGGCGGTCTTCGCCTGGACGACGCGGTACGGCTGCGCGGCGCGGTAGAAGGTGTTGGGCGCGGGCTCGTACTTGTCCATGAGCTGATCGACGTAGCCGCTGTTAATCAAGTCCTCGATGGCGGTGTCGAGCATGTGCTTGAACTCGACCTGATTCCTCTTGAACATATAGCAGTTGCCGAGCGTCCTGATCGGACGGTCGGCCGCGATGTTCTTAACGGAGTTGGGGTTATTCTCCAGGAACTTGTAAGCGAAATATGGCTCCGCAAACAGGACGTCCGCCTTGTTACCCATCACCTCCAGGAAGAGCTGGGAGATGTCGGTCGTCTGGGGCAGCGAATCCCTGGGCGCTTGCGGGAACTGGGTTCTGGCAATAAGGTCTCCCGTCTCGCCGTCGATGGTTGCGATCCTCACCTTGTTGGAGTTGAGAGCCGACAGGTCGCTGTTGAAGCGGTTCTCGTCCTGCCGGACGTAAACGCCGATGCCGCTGTAGTAGACGGGGATGGAGAGGGTGGTCATCTTCCCGCGCGTAGGGTTCGCCCAGACGGGAGAGCCGATGATGTCGTAGCGGTCGGCATCGAGTCCCTCGATCTGTGAGCCCCAGCCGACCTCCTCAGTCCACTCGACTTTGAGCCCGAGATTCTCGGCCGCCTTCTCCAGCGTCTCGACGAAAATGCCCGACATCTTTCCTGTCGTAGTGTCTTTCATGAGGGCCGGAGGATAAGAGATGTACGCGGCGCGAATTTTACCCGCTTTGAGAACGCGGTCGTAGACGCTTTCCCTGCTCGTCTGGCCGACGGCACCGGGGCTGCCGGAGCAGCCAACAAACAGGGTCGTCGCGACGAGCGCGAAGATAAGCGCGAGCGTCAGGGCGCGGTAGCGGCGAATGTTATCTCTCATTATCATCCTCCAAAATTCTTACGAGTTCACTGGTGACAATCAGCCGGGCGGACGGGAGGATTGCAAGGGGCATGCCCGAGCGCGTTCAAGTCGGAATCGCTGAAGAAAACGGCCCGTTTAAGCCGGGCGCGGCCCTATTCATGAGTAGAGCGGGAAGGGCGTTCACACGGGGCGCGCGCCGCGAGTGCGGACTTCAGGTAGCAGATTAGATACTGGCGGTAGAGATGTCGGAGGGTGCGCGTCGGGTCATGTACTCGGCGGGAGTCGGCGCAGGTCAGCGCGCCCCCGGAATCATTTCAGATAGCCGCGGATCGGAATCTCCTGCACCATCACATAAGCCTCGCCCGCGATCTTACGGAGATAGTTGACGACGGTCGTCTCGATAAACTGTCGCGCCATGATCGAGGATTGAGCGCAAAACTCCACGGTGATCAGCATGTCGTCCACCCTTTCGGCGGCGGTCTTGTACCAACTGCCACGCACGCCGAACTCGTACCGCGTCGACCCGCCGAAGACGCGGGTCAGCGGCTCAGTCAGACTGTGAATAGTCGGCGACCCGAGCGCCTTGGCAACCTCGCTGTCAACTATGCTGCGCAGCCACGATTCGAGATTAAGGTGCCGTGCGAACTGCTCGGCGGTTAAGAGACTCCAGAACCGGTCGAGTAGCGAGGCCACACGGGGGCCGACCCGCGGCCGGCTTACCTTCACGGCGTCGTCCGACAACTCCTTGACCAGATGCTCGGCAAAAGCGCGCCTGACCTCTGAGCCCAACCCCTTCAACTCTGTCAGCCTCGCCGCCAGGCCGAAGAAGTCTGCCAGGTATGGTATGAGCGGCGCATACAGCTCCGCGGGGTTTACGTCGTTATCAGCCTGTGCGCGCGCCGTCCTTCGAACGAACTCTCCATCGAACCTCCCGACGAAAGCAGTCACCGGCACCAGGATTTGATACTTAACGTCGAAGTCGCTCGCGAAGAGACGCTCGACCAGCTTGTTGCCGAGGGCGTCTTCGGAGGAGCGCTTGCCGTCGGCGACCATCCACATCGGCTTTTTGACGACGGCATCCGCCCCGTTACTGAGGCGCAGAGGCAGTCGGCGGTAGTACTCCGACAGGTTATCCTGCGAGGCACCGGTGGTCGGGATGATGAGCACGATGGAGGCTGAAGGGTTGACGGAACGGATTGATGCGATGACGGCGGCCGGGGAGAGTGCGGGCTCCCAACTGTCTTCGGCGGCGTCGGTTTTCTTAAAGAGGTCGACGATCAGCAAGTCGGCACCGACGACCGCATCCGCGGAGAAAGAGTCCATACTCGCCAGCTCGACACGCGACCGGGCGAGCCACTCCCGCAGCCAGCCGAAGCAACGCTCGAAACCGTTCGATTCGATGAGCCCGTAACCGCGCCTCACCTCCTCCGGACACAGCCAGACCACGCGACGCAAAACCGCCGCGTTCCTCACCTGCTCCGCGAGCGACTCGTCCGTGAACGGCTTCAGTAGGTATGCGCACCCGCCGGCCGCGAGCCCGGCGAGGTCGTGCGAGCGGAAGCCGGTAACGACCATCCGCGGGACGCGCGGGTACGCGTTGGCCATGCCGTACATGACCCAGAAGCCGCCGAACACATCGGCGAACCACTCGGGCGTCCCTTCCGGGCGATTGTCCGTGCCGAGGTCGAGGTCGAAGCAGGTGAGAATCTGCCCGTAACCGATTCCTTCAACCTTAACGAGCAGATTAATGATGTCTCCCTCGGCCTCTTCGTCCCGTCCGTAGAGGCGATAGTGCTGCCACGACCTCTTAACGTCGGCTTCGATCACCTGTCCGGTCGGCGAGCAGTAACGCTTGAGGGCTGCGACAAGGCTCTCCCGGAACTCCGCATTGTCTTCCAGCACGATGATGCGCTCGAAGCACGACCCAGGCACCTCCTCCTGCGGTCGAAAGTAGCGCGCCGGGGCCAGCCTGTACTCTCGGCAATCCAAGCTCGCCGCCGCCTGTGCCAGCATCAGGCGTCGCTGTTCGTCCGGCTCGCCGATCTCTTCTATCAGGGCTTGGGCCTTCCGCCTTAAGCCGCAGACATCATTACACGGTAGATCTTCCAGCCCACTTTGGCCGAAGAAGTCCTCCAGGCGGTCGCGTACGTCCTCCCAGCTCTCATTCTGTAGGTGGTCTCTCGCGCCGTGGCCGACGACCGTTTGCAGGCGCGCGGAAAAGGCGTGACACTTCGCCCACTGCGACTGGGTCAGCGCCTCCTCGCACGCCCGCCGCAGTCCGTCATCCTGGTCGGGCGTGCAAAGGTTGCGGAGATCCTTGATGTGCTTTGCCAGTTGGAAGTAGTTGAGGTATTTGAAAGCCTTGCTCTCGTGCGGGGCGAACCACGGCAGCTCGAAGAGATTGAGTCCTAATTCCTCCCACGACAACTCCACCGCTTCGGCAAGCGAGAGGAAGCCGCACACGTATATCGGTCTTTTATCATGGGCGAGCGCCTCGGATAATAGCGATAGATCGAACGGGAGATGAGGGCTGGACGAAAGGGGACTGTCGGCAAGTGCGCCGGGTTCCGGCGAGAGCCCGAATAGTAGACAGTAGTTCTTGAGAGCGTTATTTAGAAGGTGGGCACCATCGTGCGCTACCCGGCCTTCAATTTGGGGGTACCAGAAAAACCGAGTCGCGGAGAGGCCAGGCATAATATTGGCCACGGTTAAAGTCCTCCCAAAGCTGCTACTTCACGGGTAAGGTTTCCGGAGAGTGTTGGCCGAACTGGAGAGCAGAAATCATCCGCGCTAACTGTAGCAAGAGCCGGGCCAATGCGCGTGCGCTACGTAATCCTCAATTGCCCGCCGCGCCACTCGGCGAGCATCGCCCTGACCTTGTCCGTCGCGGCGTTACCGCTCCGTTCGAGTGCCGCGAGTCCTTCCTCTGCGCGGGCGATGGCGGCGGCGCACATGCCAAGCTCCCAGAGCGCCACGCCGAGGTTGACGAGTGTTCCGCCAATCTCTGTGTGAAAGTCGGCGGCCAGCGCTGCCTCCAACTCTCGCTCGTAAAAATCGACGGCCCGCCGGTAGTCGCCCGACTCAAGATAGAGGTTACCGAGATTGCCGAGCGCGTTCACCACACCGCGCGCGTAACCCTCCGCATCGAAGATCGACAGGGCCTTCTGGTGAAACTCTGCGGCGCGTTCGTATTCACCCAGAAGCCTTTGGGCGCGGCCCAGGTTGTCGAGCGCCACGCCTTCGCTGCGGCGGTCGCCTGCCTCACCCGCTGCCGCCAGCAGTCCTTCCGACAGTTCAATGACGCGCCGCGGCTCGCCGAGGAAAGCGTAGGCGACGCCGAGCGCCCCGAGAGATTCCAGTTCGCCGCGGCGGTCGCCGAGGGCGCGCGCGATCTTGAGGCTCTGCTCGTGGCAGTCTATCGCGCGGGGCGCGTGCCCGAGGGGCACGTAAATCAAGCCGAGGTTGGCGAGCGCCACCCCCTCCCCGTGCCTGTAATCCATCTGCCGGAAGAGCGCCAGCGCCTCTTCGTAGAGCGCGGCGGCGCGGAGCAGGTCGCCGAGGTAGTAGTAGGCATTGCCGAGGTTCGAGCAGGTGTTGGCTTCGCCGTGACGATCCCCGACGCGACGGCTGATGGCCAGTGCCTCCTCGAAGTGCTCGACAGCCCGCCGCGTCTCGCACAGTTCGATGCGAGCCAGCCCCAGACTGTTGAGCACACGCCCTTGCCCGCGCAGGTAACCGAGCCCGCGGAAGGCGGCGAGCGCCTCCTCGTAATAGCCGACGGCGCGGGCGTGCTCGTTCATCGCAGCGTGTGCGACGCCGAGGTTGCTGAGCGCCGCCGCCGCGGTGTGTTCGTCGCCGAGCAGTCGGCTGGCGGATAGCTGCGCCTCGTGGGCCACGACCGCCCTGTTGAAATCGCCGAGCCCCTTGTAGGCGAGCCCGAAACTGTTCAGGTGTCTGCACACGGCGGCCGTGTCCTTTAGCCGTTCGGCCGAAGCCGAGGCCGCCTCCAGCCACCCGATTCGCTCGCGCGGCGTGAGTCGTAGGTCGAGCAGGTGAGCGCCGATGTCCGCGTAGTCGCTGCAAGCCGCCGCGGCGCGGTCGTCCTCATCCGCGTAGAGCACCGCGTACTCATGCCCCTTGCGGATGTTCGGCCATTCCAGGTCGAACATCTCTAACGCCGCCTGCGTGGAGCCGCCTGCGTCGCGGTAGAGTTGATGTGCCTCGGCCATCACGCCGAGAAAGTGGAACGCATGCCTGATTTGCGATTCTCGGTAAACGGGCTTCACGTCGCTGTGAATCTCCTGCCGCAGTAGTTCGTCCGGTTCGGGAGTCAGTTCTTTCAGGGCTGCGGCGTCAGGCCGCGTCACCGCGGGTTGCCGCCGACGCACGCCCGTGGACTATGTAATGTCCGCCTCATAAATAACATCTGAATGTGCGAGGGCGCGGGGGCGGGGCCGCCGCCCTCGCCCGGAAAGAGATTGCAACGAGCGGGAAAGTATCGTAAGACATTGGGGCCGACGCCCGCGGCGTCCGATGTTAGCCCGAACCCGCCGGGGCGGCCATCCAAATCTCTCAGATGACTCATGGTCTCGGCTGGGAGGGGAGATGAGCAACGTCATCAAGATCCTGTTTCTGGCGGCGAACCCGGTGGACACCACTCGTGTCCGCCTGGACGAAGAGGTGCGCGAGATTGAGGCGAATCTCGAACGCGGCTCGGCCCGCGACAGCTTCGTGCTGGTACAGCAGTGGGCGGTTAGACCCAAAGACCTCCAGTACGCGCTGATGAAGCACAACCCCCACATCGTCCACTTCAGCGGCCACGGCAGCTCGTCCGAGGAGATCACGCTGGAGGACGATGCGGGCAAGAAAACGCGCGTCAGCCGGGAGGCCGTCGCCGACCTCTTCAGAATCCTCCGCGGCAACGTCCGCGTCGTCGTCCTCAACGCCTGCCTTACCAAAGCGCAGGCCGTGGCCCTCAACGGTTCGATAGACTACACCGTCGGGACCAACAAGGCCGTCGGCGATAAGGCGTCCGTCGCCTTCGCCTCCGCCTTCTACCTCTCGCTCTCCTTCGAGCGTTCGGTGCAAGGCGCGTTCGACTCGGCCTGCCTGGAGATCAGCCTGCGGGGTCTCGCCGGGGCCGACCGGCCGGAGCTGTTTGTCCGCGAAGGCGTCAGCGCCGAAGAGCCGTTCCTCAGCCAGAAGGCCAGCCCCGTCAGGAGCCAAGTTGAGAGGCTGAAGCCGGCGCTGGGACATCTCGCGGCGGGAACCGCGACGGACGAGGAGAGGCGCGTCGTCAAGCGCCATCTCTTCGACCGTCGCCTCGTGCTCGAATCGCTCGAAGGCGGGGCCGAGCAAGCGGACGACATCCTCGACGCCTTCGACGACGCGGGCGAAAGCGACACGGTGCGCATCGAGTTGAGCCCCGCGACTTACGAGCGCATCCGGGAGGAGCTTTACCCGCCGCCGCCCGGCATCGCCCCGCCGCGCCCCGCCCTCTCCGTCATCGGGCGCGACGAATCCCTCAAGGAGTTGAAGGGCCTCATCGGGGTCGGGCCGGCCGCGTCGGCCGCCCACACCCTGACCGTCGTGCGCGGCTGGCCGGGGGTCGGGAAGACGACGCTCGTCGGCGTCGTCGGATGCGACGCCGACGTAATGAAGACCTTCCGCCACGGCGTCCTCTGGACTTCCCTCAACCAGAAGCCCGAACTCATGTCCGTGCTGGCATCCTGGGGCCGCGCCCTGGGCACGGACGAACTGCTGCGCGCCCCCACGCTCGGTGAGGCAACGGGGAGGTTCGCGGCCCTGCTACGCCGCAAGCGTATGCTGCTCATCGTGGACGACGTGTGGGAGGTGGGTCACGCCAGACCGTTCCTCGAAGCCAGCGCCGACAGCGAGTGCGCGCTCCTCATCACCACGCGCCTGACGAGCGTGGCCGAGGCCCTGCCCGCCGCCGAAGGCAGCATCTACTTGCTGCCGGAGTTGGCCGAGGCCGACGCGCTCTTCCTGCTCGAAAGCCTCGCCCCGACAATCGTCAGGGAGCACCCCGATGAATGCCTCGAACTCGTCCGCGATCTCGAATGCCTGCCGCTCGCGCTGCACGTCGCCGGGCGGCTGTTGAAGGCCGAGGCCAAGATGGGTTTCAACGTCATAGACCTGATTAACGGCATCCGCGCGGGGGCCAAACTCCTGCCGGAACCGGCCCCGATAGACCGCGCCGAGGGGGCGACGCTCCCGACCGTCGCCGCGCTGCTACAGCGAAGCACCGACCAGCTCGACGAGGCGACGCGCGACTACTTTGCGATTCTCGGCGTCTTTGCCCCCAAGCCTGCCACCTTCGACATCGAGGCGATGCAGGCCGTATGGGAAGTGAGCGACCCGAAAGCCGTCGTGCGCAAATTGGTAGGCCACGGGCTGCTGGAGCCGGTCGGGTCGGGGCGCTTCCAGATGCACGCGCTCCTTGTCCAGCACGCCGCCGCGCTGCTGGCGTAGTAGCCATCGGAGACCGCACACGCCGACGCGTGTAATTTTTTTGCCAGCGGGAACATAAGGGTTGAGATCGCCAGGTCGCCTAGTCGTAGCGGGCGGTAACCGCATCTGTTTTTCTACTCCTGAAAGGAGAGTCGGAGATGAGCGTTGACGATAGGAAAGAGCAATCGCAGAAGGGGTCGGGTGCCGAGGGCGGGGAAGGCTCTCAGGGAACGCGACCCTCGTCCCCTTACCAGGAGGAGGAGTCTAAGAGAATCGGCCACATAGAAGACACCAGGGGGGCCGGCGAAGAGGAGGAAGGTGAGAGCACGCCGGAGCCGCGCGACAACGCTCGCGACGGCACCTAGAACGCGCCGCCGGCCGTCTCAAGCCCCGGCACACGCCAATGATGTCCTCACCCTCGGGTAGCCAGAAATGGCTACCCTTTTCCTTGTCCCCCTCCTGACGTGCACACGCCCTCTCTAACCAGCGCGCTATTGAATCATACTTCGAGGCATGTTAAATACTCTGGTGCGCCCTCAAGGTTGCGTTCAGAATACGCTGCGGCCTACCGAGCTAATCGCCCTCCTTTGCTGCTCGCTCTGCTTCGATGGCCGCCAGAGTGCGGGGGCGTCACCTTCCATCATGTGTCGTGCGGGCATCGCGTATGTACGAACACGTCAAACACGAGCCGCGCCGGACAAAGCCTCGTCATTCCGTAACCGGCCGTCTCTCGGTTCCTCTCGCCCTCCTCTTTCTGCTATGCACGGCCGCGCTCCTCTACCAGTCCCCGCATCGTGCTGTGGCGTGGACGGGCGCAGCGGGCAACACGTCGCATGAAGGCGCGCGCCGACTCGCCCCGAACTCTCTCGTGACGGCGGAGATTGCCGGGGGAGAGACTCAGACCTTCGAGGTCGAGTTGGACGCCCGTCAGTATCTCTGCCTCTCGATAGAGAGGCGCGACCTGAATCTCGCGTTGACCGTCTACGGGCCGGACGGCCGTAACGTGGGAGTGTACGCCGGACGAAGGTACGGTGAGATGGAGGTGTCCCTGATAGCCGAGGCGGCGGGAACGCACCGGCTCGAAGTGCGGTCACTGGAGAAGGACGCGACCGGCGGGCGTTACGAGCTTCGGGTGAAGGCGCTCAGGAGCGCGGACGCGCAGGACTTCAGATTCCACGCCGCGCTGAAGATAACCGCTGAGGCGTCCAGGCTGCGCGCGGAGTGGGCGAAAGAGTCCCTGCGGGCGGCCGTCGTCAGGTTCATGGAAGCGCGGCTGGCGTGGCGTGCGGTGAGGCGGCCGGACGGTGCCATAGACGCCCTGCTCGACGCCGCCGAAGTCCACTTCACCTTCGGCGACTACGGGCAGGCTTTGCGGCTATACGACGAGGCCGCCGCCGAAAGCAGGCGCGCGGGAGACCGACACAGGGAGCACGAGGCCATCAGCTACGCCGCTCGCACCCGCTCCCACCTGGGTCAGAACGATTTGGCGCAGAAGCACCTTGAGACGGTTCTCGCCTACTGCGAGCGTCAAGGGTGCGCCGACGGCACGCCACGCGACAAGCGCCTGCTCGCCGGGGCGCTCGCCAACATGGGCGAGGTCTATCACACGAAGGGTCTCCCCCTCAAAGCTATCGGCTACCTCAGGCGTTCGCTTGCGCTCTGGGGCGAGGCGGGCGACAGGGCGGGTGAGGCGATGGCCCACCTCAACTTAGGTCACGCGCTATCCAGTTCCGGCGAACTGAGCGGCTCGGCCGCGCAGTTCGAGGCCGGGCTTGCACTCGCACGCTCGGTCGGCGACCGCGCGGCCGAGGCGCGCGCTCTGTCCGCCGTCGGGCTCAGCCACTCTTTTAAGGGAGAGGAGCAGACGGCGCTTGAGCTACAAAATCAGTCGCTGGACATCGCGCGCGCCGTGGGCGACCGCCAGAGCGAGGCCGTGGCGCTCAACGGCCTCGGGCAGGCTTACGAAGGCATCGGCAAGAAACAGGACGCGCTCGACCACTTCCAGCAGGCACTGCAACTCTTCCTCAAGAACGAGAGCCTGGATTTCGCCACCAGCACCGAGTACCTCATCGCCAGGTTCTACCGCTGGAAGGGCGACGCGGAGCAGGCGCTCGGTCACTACCGCCGCTGCATCGCGCTGAGCCACCGCGCGAACAAGAAGCGTATCGAGGCTTACGCGCTGACCGACATCGCTGCCATCCACCGCGCCGGGGGGAGACGCGACGAAGCGCTCGACCAGTACGAGAAGGTTCTCGAACTCTACCGCCGGGTCGGCGACCGCCGGGGGCAGTCCGTCGTGCTGACCAGCATCGGCGACCTCGCTTCCGATGCCGGGAACCACCGGAGGGCCTTAAGCTACTACGAGCGTGCGCTCCCGCTGATGCGTGTGGCCGGGAACCGTTACACCGAGGCCGCCATTCTCCACAGCGCGGCGCTGGCCGCCCGCGACTCCGGTGCCCTCGAAGAGGCGCTCGATTACGCCCGGCAGTCCGTTCAACTTATCGAGACCTTACGAACCTTCGTCACCGGCCCTGACCTACGCTTGTCTTACGTCGCGTCTGTTCATAAGTATTACGACGAATACATTGACTTGCTCATGCGCCTCGACAAACAGCGGCCGGGGGGGCAATACGCAGCCGACGCCCTTCTGGCTAACGAGGGCGCGCGTGCCCGCTCGCTCCTCGACCTACTGGCCGAGAACGGCATGGACATTCGGCGCGGGGTCGAGCCGCGGCTGCTTGGGCGTGAGCGCGAGCTGCAACAGATGCTTCGGGACAAGGCGCAACAGCAGATGCTGCTCTACAGCAACGCGGAAACCGAGGCCGAGGCCGAAGAGGCCGCGCGCGACCTCCGCCACCTGACGGCCGAGTATCAGGTGGTGCAGGCGCAGATAAGAGAGCAGAACCCGCGTTATGCAACGCTGACGCAGCCCCGCCCCATCACCCTCGCAGACATTCAGGCCGAGCTGCGCGGCGAAGATACCGTGCTACTCGAATACATGTTGGGCGAGGAGAAGAGTTACCTGTGGGTGGTGACGGCGAGTTCGTTCGACAGCTATGAGCTGCCCGGCCGGGCCGCCGTCGAAGCGGCTGCGCGCGAAGTTTACGGCCTGCTCGTCTCCCGCCAATCCGCCCGCGTCGACGCCGAGTATCAAGCCCGCGTAGCTGCCTCCGACCAGGCGTACGGGGAGAAGGCGCTCGCGCTGAGCCGGATGCTGCTCGGCCCTGTCGGCACGCGGCTCGGCGGCCGACGGCTGTTGATCGTCGCGGAAGGGGCCTTGCAGTACATCCCTTTCGAGGCGCTGCCCGCGCCCGACGTAGAGCCGGGTGAAGGATGGGCGCAGCAGTCGGACAGGGCGGAACCCGAAGAGCTTCCGCTGCTGGTCTCCCGGCACGAGATCATCAGCCTCCCATCCGTTGCGGCGCTCATCATGCTCCGACGTGAGAGGCCGCCCGCAGACTCCGCCCGCGGCCTGGTCGCAGTCCTGGCCGACCCCGTCTACGGAACGAACGATCTGCGGGTGTCGAAGGGCGCGCGCCCCTCGGTGGGCGATGCGCCGGTCGAAGTGGCGGATGCCGCGCCCGTACAGCGCGCCCTCAAAGATTTCGGCGAGCTTGCGGGGCCCACGGGGATACCCCGTCTGCGACACACATCGGACGAGGCGAACGCCATCATTTCGCTCGCATCTCCGGGCCGGGGTATGGTGGCGACGGGCTTCGAGGCCAGCCGCGAGACCGCGATGAGTCCCCGGCTCGGGGAGTATCAGATCATCCACTTCGCTACGCACGGCCTCGTCAACAGCGAACACCCGGAGTTGTCCGGCATCATTCTTTCGCTCGTGAACAAGGAAGGCGGGAAGGCGGACGGCTTCCTGCAACTGCACGACATCTATAACCTCAACCTACCGGCCGAACTGGTCGTGCTGAGCGCGTGCAATACGGGACTCGGCAAGGACGTTAAAGGCGAAGGACTCGTCGGTCTGACGCGCGTCTTCTTTCACGCGGGCTCGAAGAGCGTCGTCGCCAGCCTGTGGAGGGTGGACGACGCAGCCACCGCCGAGTTGATGCGCCACTTTTACAAGGCGATGTTGGAGGACGGCATGCCTCCGGCGGCGGCGCTCAGGCTCGCCAAGGAAGCGTTGCGCCGGGAGAAGAGGTGGCGCGCCCCTTATTACTGGGCGGGCTTCGTCATGCAGGGCGAGTACAGACAGCGCATCAAGACCGTTTACGGCCCCCGCCCGAGGGTCATAGTCGTCGTCACGCTGGCGACATTCTTCTGCTGCGTCGGCCTCTACGTTCTATCCAGGCTGCGCGTTGGCCCGGCCGCCCGAGGCGGCGACGTGGAGACAGTCCGACTCCGGAAACCCTGACGCAGGCCGCCCACGCACCATCAAATGCCCAGACGACAGGCTATGAAGCAGGATGATTTCGACCGGCTGCTGGCGTGGCTCGGCCGCGACCCCGAGCAGGCCGGGAGAAGATACGAAGACATTCGCCACAGCCTTATCAAGATTTTCAACTGGCGCGGCTGCGCCGACGCCGAAGGGTTGGCCGACGAAGTCTTCAATCGCGTTGCCGTGCAAGTGCATGAGTTGGCGGGGAGTTATGTCGGCGACCCGGCGAAGTACTTCTACGGCGTCGCCAAAAAGTTATTCCACGAATACCGAAGGCTGAGGCTGACCCAGGTTCCTCTGGACGAGAACGTCAGCTCGACCGTCGCCGCGCCCGAAGTCGTGGAAGACCCCTCCGAGTTGGAGCACGAGTGTCTGGAGCACTGCATCGGCGAGCTGGACGCCGAGAGCCGCGAGTTGATTATGGCCTACTACTCTCTGGAGGGGCGGGACAAGATCAAAGGCCGAAAGGCGTTGGCAGAGCGACTCGGCATCTCGGTCAACAATCTGCGGGTCAGGGTCTACCGCATCCGCGCCGTGCTGGAGCAGTGCATCGAGAAATGCCTCGAATGAGGCTGAAATGGATTGCACGATATTTCATTATCGGTGGTGCCCGGTTATCCGAAAGAGTGGCGGCGATGAAAGAGGCGGACGAAGAAGAGAAGATGCTCAGGCGGTACCTGCTCGGCGAGTTGGACGAGGATGAGCGGGAGCGCGTCGAAGAGCGTTTCATCACCGACGGCGACTTCAAGGAGCGGGCCTTGATGACGGAGGGCGAGCTGGTCGATGAATATCTGGCCGGAGAGCTTTCAGAAGCGGAGAAGGAGCTGTTCGTCGGCCACTTCCTCTCCACCCCTGGGCAGCAACGAAAGTTGAGAATCACCGCCTCACTCAAAAGACACGTGGCGGCCGAGACACCCATCCCCCCTCCGCCGCCGGGCGGCGAAGGGTTGCTGCCCGGCGACGTTGAAGGTGTGATTCAGGCCGTGCCGTTCTGGCGTAACCCCTGGGTGGTGGGCGGCGCGTCGCTGGCGCTGCTCCTGGCCGTAATCTTCGGCTCGCTCTGGCTGAACGGCGTACGGCGGGAGCGGCAACGACTAGCGGGAGTTCAAAAGGAGTTACAGCAAGTCAACGCCGAACCCGCTTCCGACGGAGCGCCTGCGGTCTTCCTCGCACCCGTCGCCTTGCGGGGCGGCGACAGGTCGTCCACGCTATCGCCGCGCGCCGACGGCGGCACCGTCCAGTTGTGGCTCGTGTTGGTGCGGGACGAATATCCGAGCTACCAGGTGGTCTTTCGCAAGGACGGCGACGCGGACCGGTTTACAGTTGACGGCCTGCGGGCCGAAACCTCCCCACGCGGCAGAGCGATCTCCTTCCGGCTTCCCTCTCACCTCCTCAGCCCCGGCCTGTACGTCCTCACCTTAAACGGCGTCGCCGACGGTGGCCGCACGGAGGCGGTTGGCGAGTATAGCTTCGAAGCCACGCCTTGAGCGCCCTGGGCGATACTTCAGGGCTCTCAAGGCGTGCCCGACGTTGGCGTCTACGTTCTGCGTCTGGAAGGCTTCGGCGGTGCCTATGAGTCGCCGATACCACTGCTCTTTTTTGACTGCCGTCGGCGCACTTGTTGCAATCGGTCGGCGCTGTTCGCGGCGTCACGGTGGTTGATTGATAGTTCGTAGTCTACTCTGACCTGCATCAATTCAGCGGCGCGCTCGTCATCGTCGGCGGCCTCGTAAGCAAGGCCGAGGTTCCAGGAGAGGGTGGCCTCGACGGCCCGCTCTCCGACCCGTCTGCTAATCACGAGCGCTTCTTCGTAGTGTTCGATGGCGCGCCCCCATTCGCCGAGTTCCGCGTAGTCCAAGCCGAGATTCCCGAGGACTAAGCCTTGACGACGAAGGTCGCCTATCTGCCGCTGCATCTCCAGCACCTGTTTGTGAATCTCGACGGCGCGCTCGGGGCGGCCCCCGTCGCGGTAAACGTCGCCCAGATTGTTGAGCGTCACGGCCTTGCCGCGCAGGTCGTTGATCTGCTCCGCGATTTTCAACCGCGCCAAGTAATAATCGACGGCGATGACCAGTTCGCCCAGCGCCGCGTTGGCCAAGCCGAGGTTGTTCAGGGCATTCCCCTCCCCGAGGCGGTCACCAATCTCCCGCACGATGACGAGTTGCTCCTCGTAGCAGGCGATGGCCTGGCGGAAGTCACCCGAGCGGTGAGCGATGATACCAAGATTCCCGAGCGCGTTCGCCTCCTGTAGACGTTCTCCGCCCTCCCTGTAGAGTTGGATGGTCTGGCGATGCAGCTCGGCGGCGCGGGACACTTCGCCCAGTGCCCCGTAGGCCAGCGCCATGTTGTTCAGCGTCGTTCCCACTCCGCGCGCGTCTGCGAGCCGACGCTTTATCGGCAACGCCTGCTCGTAATACTCAATCGCGCGGCGCAGGTCTCCCCGGTCGGCATGTACCAGACCGAGGTTGGACAGCGCGACACTTTCCCCGCGGAGGTCTTGTGTCTCGCGCGCCAGCGCGAGCGCCTGCTCGTACAAGGACGCGGCGCGCGCGAGTTCTCCCTGCCGGTGGCGCGCCGTGCCGAGGTTGGTGAGCGCGCTTCCCTCCCCACGTTTATCACCCGCCTCCCGGCAGGCACTTAACGCCTGTTCGTGCGCTTCAACCGCCTGCGGCATCTGGCCGAGCCTGGCGTAAGACAGACCCAGCATGCGGTAGAGCGCACCGGCCTCGCGCCGATCCCCGGTCTCCAGAGTCACACGCAGGGCGTACGTTCCCCAGGCGACGGCTTCGCGCCAGAAACCCTTCCGGTCGAGGAAAGAGTCGTAGGCCAAAGCATAAATCACCGCCAGGTCGCGATTGCCCTCGCCCTCGCTCAGCCGCGCCCAGGCGCACCGAACCTGCGGCCACTCGCCGTCGAACCAGGCCGGGTCGTCCGCGTGGCGGCGCGCGCAGCCCAAGTAATAAAGGGCGTAGCGCTCACTCGCCGTCCGCCTGCTGACTCTGGATTTGACCGGGTGTCGCATTTGCCTGTGTCGCCTTGATGGTTAGCATCTGTCGGCGAAACTTTGCGGCGCGGTCATGGTCGCCCTGACGCGCGTAACAGATGCTTAGACGATGAAGCGTCGCGCATTCGCCGCTCCGATTGCCGAGCTGACGGGTCAGCGTCAGGCTCGCGTCGTAAAATTCGATGGCGCGTCCTGTTTCACCCAGCGCGGCATGAGTGAGGCCAAGACCGTGCAAAGCGCGACTCTCTTCCAGACGGTCTTCGATCTCGCGTGCGATGACGAGCCCCCGTTCGTAGAATTCGACGGCGCGCCGCAACTCGCCCACCCTGGCATGGGCGTAACCCAGGGCGCACAGGGCGTTGCTCTCCCCCGAACGGTCTTCGATCTCACGGGAAATTGTCAACCGCTGCTGTTGGAGTTCGATGCCTAAGTGCGTCCGACCTACGGTGAGATGCGCCGAGCCGAGGTTGCCGAGCGCCGTCGCTTCGCCGCGCCGGTCTCCCATCCGGCGGGCGAGGGCCAGCGCCTCCTTGTTAGTCTCGACGGCCTCCTGTGAACGGCCGAGGTAGAGGTAGGATGTCCCTAGATTGCCTAGAGCCGTTCTCTCCATCCGCAGGTCGGCCAGTTCACGCGCGATGTTCAGGCACCGCTCCCACGCGGCGGTTGCGCGGGAGGTCTCGCCGAGGTTGCCGTACGCGCTCGCAAGGTTGTTTAGAGTGTACGCCTCGGCGCGGCGATCCCTGAGCCGGCGCGTGATCTCCAGATGCTTCTCGCAACACGAAATTGCCTGAGGCAGCTCGCCTAAAGCCAGGTGCGTGAGACCGAGGTTGCCGAGCGCCTCGCTCTGGCCGCGCACGTCGTCCGTTTCGCGCGCGATGGCGAGCTGCCGTTTGAAATATTCGAGCGCCTTTCGCGTTCGCCCGGACGCCCTATAGACGACGCCCAGATTGCCGAGGGCTTGGCCCTCCGCTTTGCGGTCGCACAGTTCGCGGCTGATGAACAGCGCCTGCGCCTGGTACTCCTTCGCACGCGACAACTCGCCCGAATCTGCGTAGAGCAGACCCAGATTTCCGAGCACGCCCCCTTCCAGCCGACGGTCTTTCAACTCGCGGCTGACGTTGAGGGCTTGTTCGTAATGTGCGACGGCCTTCGGAGTCTCGCCGAGCGCCGTGCAGGTGCGGCCGAGATTCCCGAGCAGTGCAGCCTCGGCGGCTCGGTCGCCGAGTTGACGGGCGGCGTCGAGCGACGCCTCAAGCCATGAGAGACGCTCCCGCGGGTGGAGTTGCAGGCTGAGCAGATTTGCCCCGGCTTGGAAATACAGCTTGCAGAGTAAGGCCGCGTCGGTGTCGTCCGCGGCATGTCGCGCCGCGCCGGCCTGCCCGAGCCGGACATTAGGCCACTCCCGGTCAAAGAGGACGAGCCCCTCACCCAGGGGCTCGCCACTTTGTCGGTAAAGTTCGTCGGCAGTTTGCAGCCTGCCCAGATAATGCCGGGCGTGACGAACCTGAGCTTCAAGCAGAGCCCTCATAAATATTTCGCCGAGGCCTGGTGGCGCAGCAGGCTCTAATTTCCCGGTCGCTCGAAGTCGTCGGCAGTTTTATGTAGCCAGAGATGCTCTCCGCGTCGGCCGTCGCCTCAAGGGGGAGGTTCAGCTTCAAGTTTGCCAGGAGGCGTCCGATAATTTTATGTAAGATAGGTGCCCTTGCTTTATCGGACGCTAAATACGTTGTTGGGCATGCAGCTTCTATGGCTTAAGTTTGTCAATAAGTTGTTGCTTGGTAATGAACTTCCCGGCTATCACACCATCCGGATGAATCTTTAGGGTCAGGTGAAGTTAAGCACATTTTGACGGGTGCTCAACTTCCGATGTGCAAAGGCTAAACCGAGATGACCGCCGTTATGGCGCTTCCCCCGAGTCCGCCAGCGCCTGCAACCTGTCCGCGGCCCGCTCATACTCTTCAGGATTCAGCCTGATGTAAGACTGTCGCCCTACGGAGCGGAGTAAATCTCGCTCCGGAGTGCTCACCTCGTTGATGTGCACTCCCTCGGAGGCCGGCACATTCACCAGGTAACGTACGTCCACCCTGTAGGGCCAGCGCCCATCATAGTCCGAACCCGCGTCATAGACGCCGCTCACGACCTCTGCCAGGGCGAAGACGCGCTTGCGACCGCCGGCGGCGTAGAGGATGAGGTGGTCGCCGGTTTTCACCTGCCGCGGGTGGCGAGAAAAGTCCACGTAGTTCTTACTGTAAGGCTCCGGGCAGGGATTCTCGGCCGAGCCTATCAGCTTCAGAAATGTACTCATGTGAGCCTCCTCATGTTTCCGTCAACCTACGCAGGGCGGGACTTGTATTTGTACCAACTTACTCACCGTTCATGAGGTCACGGTTAACACTTTCCACGAATCGGTGGAGTTCCCCGCAGCGAGCTGCGACGAACCGCGTCCGCGACCTGGCTTCTACAGGCGCTTCGTGCCGCTTGAGTCCCGGAAAACAATTATCCCGCACTCGAACTTGTCGGCGATATAGCGGTCTAACCCTCCGGTGAGGATGACGGTCACGCGCTTCGGCGAGACGCCGTCATCCGACTGGAATATCACGCGGCGGTCGTGGAAGTCCTGGCGGCCCCCCGGCCCGTACTTCGCGACTCGCCGAACCGTCAGCGACGAGCCGCGTTGTTTGAGCGCCGCCTCCAAATCCTCCAGGACGCGGCGATAGTCCGCCGCGTCCTCCTCGCGGATCTTCAGTTCGACCGCGGCCGGCCACTTCTGCCACAACTTCCCCAGCTCTCTAAAGAACCGTTCGATGGTGCCGTGTTTGAATTCGGCGCTGACGGCGTAGGGATCCTCGATGCGGAGGAGTGAGAACGACCGTCCGCGGCAGAAGTCGAAGTCGTGCGCCGGGTCACGGCGCTCGTTCACGCGGTACTCCCTGAGGGTTAACTCGGAAGGTTTCGCCGGTGGCGCGACCTTCAGCTCTTCCCACCCGGCGCGGAACGCCGACAGTTCCTCCGCGGCAAGGCCGTGGGACTTCCAGAGAGGCGCGGGCAGCGGCTGATCCAGGAACGGGGCCGCCGCGCCCGCCGGAGTGAACCAGGCGACGCCGCCGTCGCGGCCGGGGTTCGTCAACGCGCGCGGCCACGAGCTGACGTCGAAGCCGCGCGGCAGCTTAAAGAGCTTCAGGCTGCCGTCGGCCAGACGCGGCTGTATCTCGTGCCAGAGCGCCAGGCTGCCGGAAACGTCGGGGCCAAAACTTGGCGGCTGGGCTAGTGCGATCTCCAGACGTCTACCTTCGGCCCCGGCCATCCACGAGACCATCCTGCGCACGAACTTCAGGGTCTCGGGAGCCAGGAACCCGCTCTCGTCTTCGCCCTCTTCACGCACGCCGAATAGAGAAGGTGCCACCGCCAGGACATGCCTCGCCGTGTCCAGCTCCGCGAGTAATTGCGGAGCGCCGTTACTCACGTCCAGGCGAGCGGCATTGAACTTGGCGTAAGGGTTCTCAGGCTGTTCGGCACCGAGCAGGCGGTCGAGCCAGCCGAGCACAGGCTGACGGTCGAGCTTGTCCCAGACGCGCTGGTTGTCGTAGTCCTGTAGGCAGACCCGGCAGGCATGAGTACAGCCCGCGCGGCAGTTCAGCGCATCTCGGGCCGCCGACAGGAGGTCGCGCATCGAGTGCCGATCCACCAGCATCCGGCAGTAGCCCGCCCCGCCCGCCACCGTGTCGTAGAGGATCACCTCGGGGTAGCCGAACAGGCGACCGCGGACGGTCGCGCCAAGCTCGCGCGGCTCTATTTCGAGCAGCTCCGTCGCCCCACGCCGAACGGCTTCCGCCAGCGTACGTGTGAAGCGGTCGAACCACTCCACCATGTCCTCCGCCTGGAGCCCTTCGGGCATGGAGAGCGCGTAGTCGGCTCGCACCTGAAGGACGTCGGTGCGGAACTCGTGGGCGAGGTCTTCGCGCCCGTGCCAGAACGGGCGCGCGCACTGTAGATTAAAAGGCGTCCGGTGCTTCCCCGCCTTCTCCTTCTGCTCGTCCTGCCGTCGCCGCAGCAGCTTGGTGTACCCGCACGAGCAGCGAAGGAAGCCATAGCCCCGCCCCCTGTTGACGATGAACATCCGGCCGTGCTTCGCGCTTTGCCACGCCCAGCTCGTGCGCGGCACGTTGGCGGGCCTGTCCCCAAATGCAGACTCGTCCGCCGCACTCAGGAGCCGCGCCTCCTGCGCCGGGGCCGGGCGCAGGCGAGTGAGCCCCGGATCCTGCCCGTTGGCCTTCTCGCTGCTGGTGACGAAACTCTTCGGCTCGATGAACGCGTGCGGGGCAGTCTCGGGAATAATTTTCGTGCACTTCGGGCAGACGCTTTCGAAGTCGGAACGATCCTCCGCTAACTCTACGTTATGGCACTCGGGGCACTCACGGTAGTAGCGCGTCGGCATGAAGTGCTTCGGGTAGCGCCCGATGCCGTAGCTCTCCCACACGCGACCGGCAGCGACGACCTGCGCGCCCGGCGCGTACTCGCTGATGCCGAGTTTGGCGTCGCGCACGAGCAGGATATCTCCCTCCCAGGGGGTGTGCTGTCCGGGTTTATCGCCCGAGAGCACTTCCAACTGGACGCTGTCTACGGGGAAGCTGTAGGTCGGTAAGAAACCCAGGCGTGGGAAGTGCTCAATCAGCAACTGCTCCTCCCACTTCTCAATCTGTCCACCCCAGAAAGCATGTTGACGCCTCTGCCCCATGTCACCCGAAGTCTCCCGCCAGCGTTCGTGGTAGTAACGCCAACGCTCGCCGTACCAGGCCGCGCACTCACGCAGTTGCCCTAGAAACTCCCGTACGAGACCGGCGTCGTCCACGCGAAGCGACGCGGGCAAGTCGTCCCCTATCCCCTGCGCCTCACGCACGCGGGCCTGCCCTTCCTCAGTCCCGAAATAGTCCTCACATTCAGCGAGGAACTGCGTCGCCCGCTCCTCCGAGAACTCATCGCCGAAGAAGGACGCTAAGGACGGCGAACGTCCATCCTGTCCCGTGCCGCGGTGCTGAAGGAGACCCCCCAGTAACACGGAGAACTGATGCCGCCTGAACAAGCGCTCGTTCTCCAGATGGACGAAGGGCGTGCGCGGATCCTGTCGCAAGTAGGTCTCGGCGTCGATGAAGACGGACTGGTCATAGTTGCGGTTCTGGGCCACAGTAACGCTGACCGGCGCGGCCTGAGCCCTTCGCCCGGCGCGCCCCGTCCGCTGCTGATAGTTCTGGATACCCGGAGGTACATTGCGGCAGACGACCGCCTCAAGGTCGCCGATGTCGACGCCAAGCTCCATAGTCGAGGTGCAGCTCAGGAGGGTGACTCTTCCTTCCTTGAAGTCGCGTTCGAGCTGCTCGCGCACACGGTTATTGATGGCCGCGGTATGCTCCCTGACCACCATCCCGGCATAATGTGGCCGCAGGTAAAGGCCAAAGTAATGCCCCTCACGCTGTTCGCGGGCCCTTGCCTCCTCGCCCACGGTTTCCAGCGCCCCGTCGCAGCGGAAAGTCGTGCACCTGCCGGACACGCTCGTGAACTGACGGAGGCCGCACTTACGGCAACGGTACAAGGGGTCTTCGCGCCCATCCCTAAAGACGAGCTGCCTCACGTCGACCACAAATGCGCCGGGCTCCTGCGGGTCGGCGATGAGCAGCCCGGCGTCGACGAGCGCCTGGAAGGCGGTCGCCAGGATCTCTCGCCAGCCGTCGAGCTTGAGCTGCTCTTTGAGGAAGTGGCTCCGCCGGTTCGCGTAGACGTGGCCTGCGTCGCTGATCGACGGCAGCCAGTTGAATCTAATTCTATTCGTGTCGGCCCCGGTCAGAGCCACGCGCAAATTCCGCTGTGCGTAGTCGCCGCCCCAGATGAACGAGTCCTCAAGCGAGACGCCGCCCGGCCTGTTGATGCAGCGAGCGCGGCGGACGGTCTCGGCGAGTGCCTCCAGCAATGCCTCCGCGTGCGACTGTAACTCCAGGGGCAGGATGCCCTGGACGGTCTCGGCGGCGCGGGCCAGTTTCCTCTTATCGAACGTCACGCGGACGAGGCCCAGCGCCTCCAGGGATGTGCGGCGGCCCGTCGGCAGGCAGAACTCGGCGGCGAGCTTTCCGCGCAGGAAGTTCTGAAAGTCCTCCTCGTTGCTAAAGACCACCCCCTCACGGTCGACGAAACTCTTAGTGTTCGATAGCAACTCGTAGACGTTCGTCGCCAGAGTGTTGAGCCCCTGGCCGCCGCCCTCCTCCTCAAAGGCTTTCATCACCGCCCAGCGCAGGAGAATCTCCTGGTTGGTGCGTTGCAGATAGGGGGCGAAAAACGCTGCGTCCTGTCGATTGTCCGAGAACGCGAGGAGGCGACGCCCGCGTCCGGGCGTGTGGGAGGTCTCCGATTTTTCAGGGAGGCGCTGGTAGAGCGAATCGGTGACGACCGCCGAGAGGGCGAAGTTGCCTGGGTGAAATCCCGTCACGACCTCTGCGTCGGTACCGGCGGTGCCGCCGCAGGCGGGGCACTTGCGGAGGTGGCGCTCGCCGACGTCTTCGTCGGCTGAAAGTGCCACCAGCCTGAGCTGCACGGCGGGCCCCGTAGACGAATCTATCTCCCCGTTTTCCGGATTGATGCTCCACACGTCGTCCGCGCCGGGCGTCGCCTCTGAGCCGTCGTCGACCTCGTCATCGAAACGTGCGGCAGGCTCCCCGAGCCACAACACCTGTCGCACCGCGTGCTGGGACTTGCGCCTCGTGGGCAAGAGTTGCGTGCCGTCCTGGAACCCTTCGACATATGGCTGACCACATTTTCTACAGACCAGCAGGCGATACAGGTTGTGCCCGTCCTCCGAGAAGATGTTGCCGAGCCGCGCGTTGGAAAAACCCTCGCCTCCCGGTGCCAGCCGCACCGTCACATTATCCAGACCGTTGGTGAAGAAGTGGTAACGCGCGGGCAGCAACGAAAACTCCTCGGGACGAAGCCGCGCGCGGATGCCGATGCTGACCAGTCCGGCCAGTCCGGCCAGTCCGGCCTCGGACTCGACGCCCGCCGCGCCGAATAGTCTCTGCGCCAACTCGGCGAACGGCAGAGCCCCCGCCCCGGCCAGGATGCCGGTCGCGGCGCGCATCTCCGCCGCGCGGGAGAGAGTGCGGGCGAGCGCCGCCTCGACGGACTGGCCGGCTTCGAGCTTGAGTTCCGCCTTCAGCGCGGCGGGCAGCTCCTGTTCGTCAACCACATGATTCCACCGACCCACAAGCTGTCCGTCAGACAACACCGAATCGGAGATTACGCCCCCGAGTGCCGCCCAGGTCTTCACCGGCAGCGAGAAAGTCCGGGTCGGCTCTCCGCCGAGGAGTTTGTGAATCTGCCGCTCCCCGCGTACCACGCGCGTGAACGGCGCGCCGAACAGGTCGGAGGCGAACCGGCGGATGTCCCTCTCGGCCTCCTCCCCCTGCGCGAGGCTGGCGCTCGTGCCGATGCAGCGGATGCGCTCGGGCCCGATTCCCAGGCGGCGGCGCAGCTTCCTCAACAGCAGCGCCACCTCACTCGCCTGTGCCCCGGAATACGTGTGAACCTCGTCGAGCACGAGGAAGCGGAGCATGGCCTGCCGGAAGAGCGCGGCGTTCTTCGGGAAGAGCAGGAGGTGCTCAAGCATCGCGTAGTTCGTGATGAGGATGTGCGGGGGGTGCGCAAGCATCTCCTGACGCGTGAGCTGCCAGTTGCGCGGGATGCTGTGGCCGAACAGGTCGCGCAGGGAGGGGTCGGAGTTGATGACGTCCTGCTCCGCGTTCTCGCGGTTGACGCCGTCACGCGTCAGCCCCGTGAAACGCCCTACCTTGATGCCCGCCGCCTCGAAGCGGCCGACGAAGAGCGGGACGATACGCTTATAGAGCTGATCGTTGGCGAGCGCGTTGAGCGGGTAGACCAGGAGCGCGCGCACGCCGGGGCGGCGGCGCTCTTCCGGGCTCTCTTTCAACAGGTCATCAAGGATCGGGTAGAGGAAGCACTCGGTCTTACCGCTGCCGGTTCCGGTCGCCACGACGATGTTGCGTTCCTCCCCCACCAACGCGTGCAGCGCCTCGGCCTGGTGCCTGTGGAGTGGACGCCTGAACTCGTTTTCGGGGAGCCGCGAAAAGTCGGGATGCAGCAGAGGGTTATCCCCGGTCGCGAGTAATTCGAGTGACTCGCCCTTCTGGAAGTCGGGCAGCGCCTCGACGTAGGGGCCCTTGAGCAGGAGTCCCGGCTGATCCAGGAGGCGCTCGATCTCGCCCAACAGCTTAGGGTAGTTGCGACTGACCGGGAGCGCGGATTTGAGGTAGCGGCGGACACTCTCCTCAAGCCCGCGGCCCATCGTGATAGGGTTGGTTTCGATCATCTCGTTTAATCCTTGTGCGGCGCGGTGCGGAGGATGAGTTCCCAGAACTGTAGCTGATTTCCGAACAGTTCCGGCGCTAGGCTGACGAGGACGGTGATCCCCTCCTCGGCCATCCATCGTCGCGGCACGCGCCTTTCGAGCCACGTGATCGCCTCGTCAAAATTTATCCACCCGGCCGCGGCCGACCGCGCGGCCAGGGCGAACAACGAGGCGAAACGCGGCGCGGCCTCCAGGAAGTCGACCTCCGGTGACTTGAATTGCGGCCAGGGCTCCCTCCACGCCGCTTCCGGCATCAGTGATTTGGCCCCGAGGCGCTGACGCAGCCACTCACGGAAGTCGTGCGCGGAGCGCAGTAGTGTGTTGGCCGCCGCCAGATTCAACTCCCGGCCCGACTGCTCGTACCGCCTGACGAGTTCGTCCAGCGCCCAGACCAGATGGGCCTTGCCCAGCAGCACGCCCTCGCCCGACCAGTCCGGGGCGAGATTGTCGCCGTGGAGAGTCCCTATGACGACCTGCCAGTACTGCTCAAAGTTGAACCTTCTAAACTCTAAGGCCGTCGGCTCGTCCGCCGAGGCCATGACGACTTGCGCGAAATTAGCGAAGCACCCGACGACGTCCCTGTCAAAGAACTTGAAGTCACCGTAGAACTCGAAGTCGCTACGGACGAGCTGCGACACGGAGTCGGCTGCCGCAACCCACCCGCAGCGCCGCAGCGCGTCGTTGAGCGGGTAGCCGGAAGGAAGCTCTCGGTAAGCGATCCCCGGTAGCGCCAGCAGTCCCGGCAGGTGGACGAAGCCCGCGTGGCTCGAATCCTGACAGGCGAGATTCAGCAGCCTGACTCGAAGTTCATCCCCGCCCGGCTGTCGTGCCACGCGTCCGGCGAATTGACTGAGCGCGCGGACTGCGTCCTTTAGCCATCCCATGTTATTTTGCGCGGCGGCGGCAGTGGCGCGCTGCCGCAGGGCAATCAACTCGGCCAATAGCTCGAAGAGCTCGGCGGGCCCCTGCTCGTCGAGTCCGGTGACCTCCTGGAGAGGGGAGCCGGGCGCGAACGAGTCCCAGAAGAGGCGCTCGCGCGCTCCCGCGGGCGGCTGCTCGTCACCGCCGCGTTTGGGGATGATTAGCGGCGCGTACTGGCCCCCGCGGAGTACGGCCCGCTCCCACTCGGACTGCTCGTCGCGCCGCACTTCCAGCTCGACCAGCCAGAAGCCTTCGGCCCAGCCGTGCCTCGGAACAGCCAGCGTCAGATGGCGGCCCGACGGGGCCCCGGCCGACGGCGCGACGGGCGCGCTCGCGCACTCTATCCGCGGCAGGCCGGGCGTGGCGAAAGACGCCTGGCCGTCTTCGTCGACCCGCTGCCCTTCCAACTCAAGTCTGCGCCCCGAAGCCAGGTCGCGCACCACGGGGCGAGCCCATACCACTGGTTCGGGGAACTCGAACCGGTAGCCTATTTCGACGTCGGTGTCGACCCGTTCCAGACCGACCGGTTGCAGTGGGCTGCTGAAACGCGCCACGAGCCACTCGCCCCCACCGGCGCGGAGCATCACGTCGCCCCCTAAGGGGAAGGTAAGGGCCAGGCTCGCCAGGCTCAGCTCGACGAACTCGCGCACGTGCACGTCGCCCGGCAGCGAGCGAAGCCACCGGCGTCCCGCCACGAAGACTTCCCAGTCAGGATTCCCGGACAGCCAGATTTTTAACCAGCGCGACGATCTGAGGCTGGCTGAAAATGCGTCGCCGAGGGCGTGGGGTCGCGGCTTCGCGGGCTGTCCGGGGCCGCGTTCGAGCGACTCCAGAAAGACGCCGGGCTGCGCCCAATTGAAGATGGCGTGCTGGCCGCCGACGTCGAAGACGAGGGTGTGTCTGCGATACGGGTCGACCTGGTGGCGGATGGCCGTCTCTTCGACCGTAAACCCGCGGCACTCGGAAGAGACCAGGTTCGCCGGTCGGCCCGTGAGCTGGAACCCACGAACACTGTGCCTGTGCAGACCTTTCCAGTACCAGAACTCCGCATGTCCCTCGGCGCGCGCCCGTCCGCCGCGGCGCAGCGTTAGCCCGAGCCTGTGCATCCCTTCGGGTAGACCACCGAGAAAGTCACCCGCTTCCACGCGACACTTCACCATGCCGCCCGCCTCTTCCCCGGCCGGGGACACCCGCCAGCCTAGATCATCGCCGCCGGGAGCGGCATTCACGCGCCACTCGGCCAAACGGTCGGGCTCCGCCTCCTCCAACGGCAGCCAGACGAACGGTAGATGAGCCCAGTTAAAATGGACTGGCTCCCAGCCCTCGTGTGTGAGCGTCTGGCCGACCGGGTCGAAGAAGGGCGTGAGGGTCGTCGAGAAGTGCCACGGCCCCCCGGCGGAGCTTTCGAGCCTCGCCTCGGAACCGGGGCGGAGCGTGAGGAGCGTCAGGGCGCGCTCGTCCTCGGGCCATTCATAGGTCTGATCTGCGCCGAAGACGGAGTCGGCGGCTCGGTGCAGCAGCCAGTAACTCCCCGACGGGACGGCTCCTCCGGCGCGACGCTGCCTGCGGGTGCGCTCGTCGAAGAGCATGAAAGGTTCCGCGAGGTCGTCGAGCCGGAGCACGAAAGTTCTCAGGGGCATCTGGCTGTGGGCGAGACCCGCCAGCTCGATGGTGACCCGTGGACGTTCCGTCACGACCGTCACGAACTCGTCCGTGCGGGGCGTAGGGTAGCGGCGGCCATCCACGAGCCACGTCAGCCCCCTCTCGCCGACGAGCGAAGGGTCTTGCCGCGGCCCCACGACCTCAAGGGAACTCAAATCTTCGCCGAGGCGGAGGAAAGGCTGGTGAGCCGAGCGGCGCAACGCGCCCGGCCCGGCGGACTCGAACACCCGCTCAAGCTCGCGCCCCAACCGAGGGTTGATGCCCTTATAGTCACCTTTGAGCACCACGTTGAGCGCCACCTCACAGATGCGGGGGCCGGCAGGCCCGCGCAGGGCGCGTTTCAACGTGGGCACGTAGACGGGCATCAGGCTGTCGAGCACAGCCTCCCGCAACTGCTCACCCGCTTCGGCATCGTCGGGGTCTGGAAGCCCGAAAGTACGCTCGACCTTGCGGACGTGCTGGGCGAAGCTTTGGCACCTGTCGAGCGGCAGCCCCGCCTGGTGCAGAAACTCGGCGACGATGTTGTGACCCCCAAGCTCTGTGGGTGCGACCCACGTGCTCATCTTCCTGCGGCAGGCCACGCGAAACCTCTGCGCCAGACCAGTCCGGTGGTTGAGTGGGACAGGTATGCCGATGAGGTCGCCGAACTTCTCCCAAAACGCCCCCGACTCGTATGCCTCACCGGCCTTCCGCGCGAACCAGACGGAGGTCGACGCGGGAAAGGTCTCCAGCAAGGCGTAGAGCAGTCGCCACGGCGGTTGAGAATATTGAGCCAGCACCTCCGTGACGAGCTGGCGGATCAACTCGCAGTCGTCTTCGGACAGCGGGGCCAGGCCGAGCACCGGCGGGCAGTTCTCAGACGCCAGGTATGCCGACCACTCGTTCTCCAGTCTTTGCAATTTCATCCAACAACCGTTCTCCGTGCACGCGTTAAACGGCATGGGACGATATTCCATACCGAAAGGCTGTGATGGGTAAGGTAAAGACCTGTTGCGCCGCAGGAGTCGAGCCTACGGCGCGGTGTCCTGTCGTTTGGTCAAAGCAGATGCGGTCGGGTTAGTAGTGAGCGTCTGCCTGTATTTGGCCGGGCGCGAGGGGCCTAGAAGAGTAAGGCTCATCAGGTCGGTTGACACGAGGACAAGCTAAAATCAGCACGCTCGCGTTGTCAAGTACGCTCCCACACCTGCCAACCTCTCAAGCTCGTGCGCCGCCGTGCCTGCCCTCCCCTCAATGCTCTCCCTGACGCTGACACCGTCCCCGTACCTCTTCATCGAAGGCGGCTCCGAGAAGGTGAGCCGGTAATAGACCTCACGGGCGCACTCGACGTCGCGCATGCAGTAGAGCGCGATCTTATCGTGGAGGCCGTCACGGAAGGCGTCGTATACACGTCCGCCGTCCATCCCCCCCGCCTTAGGGCTCTCGATGCCCAGGCCCTCCGCCAGCTCGTGCAGGCTGATGGACTTGCGCCAGCGGTTCCACTCCCACATCGTGTCGTAGACGGGGCGCTGCCTGAAGCGTGCGAAACAGACCTCAAAGCTCGGCCTCACGCGGCAGACTACCGAGCGCTTGCAGAGAAACTGGAGGTCGAAGTCCAGGATGTTGTGGCCCACGAGCAGGTCGCGGCCCGGGTTGAACTCTTTCAGCAGACCCCAGAAGGAACGGAGCGTCCGAGCCTCGTCGAGATGAAACTGCCCGGTCTCACGGTCGCGGCCAAGCAGCCCCTGATGGATGACGCTATCGTCCTCTTCCACCACGAGGCCGACGGTGAGTATGCGCCCGCACTCGGGCCGGAGTGCCAGATCCCTGAAGCGCTGGTCGGCGATGCGTGCTAACTCGGGGGCCCCGACCTCGATGCACTCCGCCTTCAACTCGCGAGCCGCCTCTTCGAGCACGCGGTCGCGGACGGCCTCGTCGGGCGGGAGCGTCTCGATGTCGATGAAGAACCGTTTGGCCACAAACTATCTCCTGAAGTGTTAAGCTCGGTAAATCTTTTAACTGTTAGTCCCTTCCCCTTGCTCGACAGGTCAGTGCCGGTAGCCTGCCGCCGGTTTTCCTCCCCGGCAGCTACATTTCTATACAGCGCCTCCCGCCTACGCCGCCTCGGCATGGATTCGGCCCGCTCGGCGCTCTTTGCATGTACTGCTCAGTCGGCGGCGTAGCGCAGCCGGACTCCGTGGCGCAAAGCTCTCGCCTCGCGCGCCAGTCGGCGCAACCGGGGGCTCGATACGTCTGCCTCACACCGCTCAAGCCGCCCCCATCGCCAGCTATCCGAAAGCGCCGCGCTAATGTAGGTTTTACTGGGTCTGTTGTTGATGAATTCCGTCAACTCTCGCACTCTCGCCATTGTCGTTCCCTCCGCTCTCCGGTGAATTTTTAACCGCCGTCTGCCTGCGCTACCTACCATTGCAAGCGGCCTGCCACAGCCGTGAATACAAAAAAGGCTCAAAAATCACCGACCGGGAATCTCTGGAAGTGTCTGTCGCCGAAAGATTCTTGTAGCAGCATAAATAAGCTTGCATAAGATGAAATACACAAGGTGAAGAAAGAGAGGCCGACGCTATAACAAGCGTCGGCCTCTCTTCTCATGTGGTGGTGAACGAGGTTCGCCGCGCCCCGCACCTCAGCGTGGCCCCGCGGTCGCGTGCTCAGTTCACCGCTTGTAGATGTCCACTTTAGTCTCCAGGCACTTCCGAAGGTTTAGGTCGAGCGCCCCGACCTCGAAGTAACTATTCGGCTTCTGGTAAAAGTCCAGGCCGCGCCCAATCTTGATCAACCACCCGTTGTCGATCCGAATCTCACGGTCATGAAGGTTGGGATTTAGTTGAACGTCGAGGATGACGTCCGCTTCGAGCAGACTCTGCTTCAAATCATCGAGCCTCGACTGCATGTCGGCAAGCATGGTGTTGTCGTCGAAGCTGGTGATAAGGGTGACTCTCTTAACCCCGCCGTGCTTGACGAAGGTTTCGCAAAGGCGCACGAAGTTCTGAACCTGGTGGATGGCACGGATGTATGGGTCTTCTACGACCACCTCCTTCGCGCCCCCCAGGTAAGGCGTGATGATGGATTCGTAGCTGTACCCCGTCGCCCCGTAATGAATGGTGAAGTGTTGCTCCTCCGGCTCCTGTTCACGTTCCGCTGGGGCTGCGGCGTCCCCGCCGGTCACCTCCGCCACGGTGGCAGCGACGGTCGGCGGGACGACGGCGACCCCACCGGCCTGCCCCTTGTCCGGAATGAACAGGCCCTTCTCCTTGAGTGATTTTCGTGCGGGGTTTTGAGTAGCGGGCGCGTCCTTCGACTCGGGGCAGAAGACGATTACCTCCCCGCCGCCCGCGTTGAAGTACGAGAGGTTAATCCTGGCAAACTCGTCGTCGGGCTTCCGCTTGTTCATCTGCTCCTTGATGCGTCGCCGACATTCGACCGCGTAGGCGACGTAGTCCTCGAACTCCTCGTCGGAGGGTTGGCCCGCCGGGTGTAGGAGCTTGAGCAGGGCGCAGACTGTCCTCTTGATGCCTTTCTCGTCGCGCCCCTCGACCGCGTCGCCCAGCCGGATGCGCTTATTTACTTCGTCGTAGCGGTTGACGTGCTTGAACATGTAATGAAACGCCTCGGCCAGGTAGTCCGTGATCAGGCCGTAGTTTCCCGTCAGGAACTCGCTGCTGTTCTTCGGCATCTCCCAGCCAGGCAGGTAGCAGGCGAAGCGATCCATCACCGCCAGGTCAAACTCAGGCGGGAGCGGCTGGAACAGGTCGTATTCCGTTGAATTGACTACCTGCTCGATGGACAGGTCGATATTACCGACGAAGGCCAGGCTGGCGTCGGCTATCACTTCCACCCCGCGCGAGAACCGGCCGTTCGCCATGAAGTCCTTCATGATCTGGATGGTGTCGGGGTCACGAATTTTGATACCACCAACCTCGTCGAAGGCGACCGTGTCCCAGAATCCGACAAGTCCCACCTTGCCGCGGGCGTTGTTGTAGAACAGCGTGGCCTTCGTCGCCTGGCCTCCGCTGACAAGCGTCGAGTACGGAGAGAACTCGCTGAAGAAGTACGACTTTCCAGTCCCCCGAGGGCCAAGCTCGATGAAGTTGAAGTTGGGTTCGACGAGTGGTGCCAGCCGGGTAATGAAGTGGAACTTTACGCGCCGGGACAGCTTCGAGGGCTCAAGCCCCATCGAGCGGAGAATCGTGTCGACCCACTCGTCACGCGTGAACTTTTCGCGCGCGCGCGCGTACGCGCCGAAGTCGAAGCGGCTGAGCTGAATCGGCTTCAGGTCTTCGACGTAGAAGGCATAGTCGTCGTCGTCCACCTCGTTGTGGGCAATCGTCACCTCGGCCCAGATGCCGCCTTCGAGCAGGCGGTCGTTATCCTTGTAGAACTTCCGGCCGACGGCGATTCTCTGTGAGTTGAAGTTCTCAAGCGCCGCCCAGTGCCGCTTCTCCCTCTCCACGTAACGGACGTGAACCTTGTCGATGAAGCGGTGCTTGCCCCTGGTCGCGACGCGAGACTGCGCGGCGTTGGCTTCGTCGGGCCTGACGTAGCTCTCGTGCAGGGTCGCGAGCACGGCGTCCATACCGGCGTCGATCTCGGCGTCGTCGTTACTCGCGCAGTACTTGGCGAGGAGAAACTCCAGGACGAAAGTGGGAACGTTCGTCCCCTTCTTGATGCGGTGGAGCAGGTCCTTGCGAACCACCTTGCCGTCGAATTCGACGTTCAGTTTTTGATCAAGGGCGTCCATCCCTTACTCCAGGTAATCGGTCTCCAATCCCAGGCTGCCGTAGGAAGTGAGCATCGTCGGGTTTAGCGCCTTGACGGTGAATTTGCCCCTGAAGTCCTCGTCCATCCGCAGGACTATCAGCTTGCGCGCGCCCGGCAGCAGGCTGACGGTGCGGGTCGCGGGGTTCACGTCGCCGCCGGGGCGCGGCTCCCCGACCACATTGCCCTTTTCGTCCTGGGCCTCCAGGAGAATTTCGACCTCGGTTCCCTGATTGAAGAGGTCATCGGAGAAGACCGCGACCTCTACCACGGGGAGGAGTGTGGTTATCTTCCTGGCACCCCCCTTGTAGGACAGCTCAACTTTCGGTTTCTGCTTTTCGGGTGCCGCCGCGGCTTCGAGCTTAACGGCCAGAACCGGCACCACGGCCTCCGACAGGGACGCGCCGCCGTGGAAGTACAGGTGACCGGCGCGGTACGGAGCCATGCTCCGAGGGCCGGCGCACTGCGAGAAGGCACCCCGCACCCCGAGCCTCTCGGCGGGCAGGACGAAGTTGTGAGAGTCGGCCGTGCCGTCGCCGAGCATCAGGCGGTCGTGCGCGACGACCGGCCAGTTGCCCTGCGGCTTTCGACAGACGTCCCCGGCCTCGGCCTGCGCGTTGAGGAAGAAACCGTGGTCGGTGGCGATGACGGCCTCGCTAAAGCCCAGGTCACGCAGCTTATGGAGGGCCACGCGAATCAGCTTCAGGGTGTTGAGCGTCAGCCCCAGAGTGGTTTCAGGGTTACTCTCCAGGTGGCTATCTATCTCCGTGCTGCGCAGCACCAGCAGCTCCACCGTCGGCAACAGCTTCGCCTTCTTGCGCGCGAACTCGGAGAGCGACATCTCATGGAAGCGGTCGCCGAGTTGCCTTCTCAGCACATCCATGCGCTGAGAAACGTTTGTCACCGGCGCGTTGGCCAGCTTCGGCACGAGCGAATCTCCAGCGCGATCCAGGTAGAGATCGTTTTGCGCGCCCGGCAGGAGGCTCGCCATCCCGACAGGTGTGACCGTCGGCAACTGGGCGTAGGCCGCGTGAAGCTCCACCAGCCCGTCGTCCGAGAGCAGCTTCTCCAGCGTCACGCCAAGCTCGTAGCGCAGGGCGTCGATCATGAAGTAGGCGACCTTGCGGTCTCGCTCTTTGAGCCGGTCGCCGACGAACCTGTCGAAGACCGCGGCGTTCGCGATTCGCCCCGGCGGCGGCCACCCCGAAGTTTCGAGATGCTTAACGAAGACGGTCTGTACCTTCTCGGCCAGACGCCTGTAGCGCGCCCTCGCCTCTTTGATGACGTCGCCGAGCAGATGCTCGGAGTCCAGGTAGTCGCCGACCGACTGCTCGAACTCGCGCTGCAAGCGGTCGGCGTCGCGCAGGCTCCCCGTGTAGAAGTCCAGCAGGTCGGACTGGGTGCGGGAGCGTTCGGGTAGCTGCTCGTCGAACCCTTCGCAGGCTTCGACGAGTGCCATCGCCGACTGAACCAGCGCCCACTGGGTTTGGCTCTCCCCCTTGCCGAGCCACACGGAGTTCTTGTGGCGTCCCAGCATCAGGCGAGTCTCGTCAAGGTTGCCCCCGATGAGGCCGGAGATGGAGCGGCGCAGGAAAGTTCTCTCCTCAAAGGGGAACGTGTCCCGAACGCCGAGGTCTTCGATGCCGCGGCATAGTTCGGCCAGGTTCAGCTCCTTCTCCACCGCCTCCGCCTTCTCGACGTAGAGCGCCCGCCTCCGGATGTTGTTGCGCAGGCCGTCGCAGATGTCTTCGACGAGCGGCCTGGCCTCCGCGGGTGCGCGCGGCACTGTCGCGAGGGCGGCAGGAACCTCGCCGGGTAGATCGAAGATGAACTCGCTGAAGAGAAGGAAGCGCCACAGCTCCTCGGCGATGGAAGCCCCGCTCTTGGCGCGCGTCTTCAACTCCATGCCGAGCGCGACGCGCAGGAGTTCTCGGGCCTCCTTCGCCCACCCCTCCTGTGTCTTGAGGGCTTTGGTCTGGTCAGGGCTCGGGGCCAGCAGCGCGGCCAGAATGTCGCGCGCGGAGTCGGCCTTGAGCGTCGCGCGGAGCTGCGGCCAGCCCACGCCGCCGCCCACCGCGTCTATGACCTCGAAGGAGGGAGACGGGTTCTGGGCAAAGATGCGGCGAATCTCGGTCGCGTGGTCGGGCTTGGCACGAAGGCAGACATTCTCGAACTCGTCGCCGTCGTCTTCGGGGAAGACGGCACCACACTCGGTGTAGAGGGCGAAGGGGTCGGTCTGCTTCTGCTCGGGCGTGGCCGGCTTCCGGGCAGGGACGTAAACTATCAAGCCCTTGACCGGGGACTGCGGATTTCCCAAGTCCTTCAGCGCGCGGAGGGCGGCGAGGCGGCTCTCGATGCTGCTCTCGGTCGCGTCCACGAGCTGCCTCCCGTCGCCGACGAGTCCGAGGCATAAGTCCCTGTAGCGCCGCTCCGGGTCGTAGACGACGAGGACGCCGCGGTCTTTCAGCCGCAGCAGCAGTTTGTCCCTGATGAATTCGCTGATAGTCATTGCTCTACAGTCTAATCGTTCACACCTTCGCGACGGCCCGCGCGCCGCCTGGCGACCTCGTTAGCCACCTCCGTCTCCGGGGCCTTGCGCTTGCGCCACTCGCCCGAAGGGTGACTGCACCACAGGAACCGTCGGATGCGGTGGCGCTCGGCCATCGACACGTCCTCCGCGCATCTATCTATCACGCGCTCAGGCCAGAACGCGGCGGCGACTTCGAGGTCGTCGTGGTCGCCTCGTTCCATCCCTTCCCAGAAGTCGCGGAAGGTTTCGGCGCGGTCGCGGAGTGCCGACTCTAACCTGTCGGCGATGTCAGGACAGCCTGCTTTGACGACTTTTTTTGTGAACTGTTCACGCGCCGCAGCGGAGCGCCGCGCGGGGAGCTGAATGCTCAGCCGTCCCGCCGTGTCGGGGTTCTCCCAACACGAATCGGCCGCGCGCCGTGGGTAGAGTAAGAGTGCGACTTCGCGGTCGTCCCACTCCCCTTCCGTAAGACGTCGACGCACCTCGCCGGTATCGAGGCTACCTTCTTCACCGGCGGCGAGCTGGCCGAGCAAGACCCGGACGCGCTCCCGTGCGTCGGTGCGTTGTCGCTTCTTCTGTTCTTCAAGCTCCTGCTCGGGGCGGCGCAGTTGACGCCAACCGCCTGCGTCCTCAACCCAGAAGAGGTCTTCGAGACCGTGGGCGATGGCGAAGCTGCGGTCTGTGACGCACTTCGGCACGACGCGTTCGGGCCAGACGGTCATGGCGAGGTGCGCCCAATCATAGACGCCCTTTTCGAGCTTCTGCCAGCTCTCTTTCAACGTCTTCTGCCACCTGGGCAGGCGGAAGAGTTTCCA
>WUUC01113717.1_pt1 | contig 34514 bp, 26 predicted proteins | sample 6278441 | NCBI WGS metagenome assembly WUUC01 (sample SAMN13675441, study PRJNA597444) | soil metagenome | isolation source: soil | place: USA: Washington | collected 2017-10
GAGCTGGTAGCCCTGCAGCGCGACCTGTTGCAGGAACGGCAGGTTCGGGTTCCGCTCGTCGAGCAGCAGCGCGAAGATCGGGTGCGAGATAGTCAGGTGCGAGTGCAGCGTCCGCTCCAGCTCGTCGCGAAACTCGTCGTGGTCAAGCAACATCTCCTACCTCCACTGTCACCTTGGCGTGCCGCAGCCGCTCGTGGGCGAATTGTTCGAGCCGGCCAATAGAATGGGTCATGAAGTGTCCTCTGTAGACCATTCCGTTGACCCGGCTGTAGTCGTCGAGAATCCCGTAGGTGGTGAACCCGAACCGTTGCCACACATGGTGTGCCGGGGAGTCCTCCCGCACGTCGATCTTCAGTGTCTCCACGCCGAGCTCGCCGAGCCTCCTGCACACCGCGTAGGCGAGCTCGGTGACGGCGCTGGACTTGCGTATCCGTGGGTCCAGATAGGTCTTGCTGACCTCGGCGATGTGCCGGCAGTTCGGCATGGTGGAGATGTCCACCACGCACATCCCGATGACGCCGGCGCCGTCCTCGCCGAGCAACACCTGGCCGGAGCCGCTGGTGAGCTTGTGCTGCAGGGCGTCGCAGAACGCGCTCTCCTCGTCGGCGGTCAGCGGCTCCCGGTAGCCGAGGATCCCTTCCTCCTCAACGCTTCCGGCGAGCATCGCGGTGATGGCCACCCGATGATTGTCCACAGTGGACTGCCAGTGCCAGCGCCGAACGGTGTCGTTCGAATGGGCCAGCAGCAGATCAGACATCGGCGAACACCGCGCTCACCCAGTTGGAGATCAGGAGCGCCGCGTCGGGCAGCCAACCGCCGGAGAGCTTCGGCAGCTCGGGGAAGTGGCGCATCGACCGCCGCCGCGCCGCGAACTCCTCGAGCGCTTCGACGGTCTCCGTGGGGAGTCCCACCGGGATGCTCGGATACGTGCCGGACGCGCGCTCGAGGTAGCGCCGCACATCGCGGCGGTACTCACGAAACAGGGTGTCGCCGGCGTATTCGGGGTGCGCCTGAAGGAACAGGTGGTTTCCCGAGACGGCGACCGCCCAGTCGTCGTCGGTCACGAGGAGCGGGGTCACCCCGATCGGGTCGATCGTGTGCCAGCGGGAGTGGGGCAACGTGACGGTGGCCGAGAGGCCGGCGGTGAGTGCTCCGGGCACGACCCTGTGGCGGAACAGGCCGGAGCGCTTGACCGGCAGCTTCCGACGATCGGTTGAGTACAGCTGATGCAGTGCGGCGTGGGCGGACAGGCAGGAGAAGACGACCGGCACCGGCCGGCCGGCAAGGATTCTCTCGACGATGGCGTAGGTCGGGTCATCCCGAAGATCGGCCGTGCGGGGTTCGGCGCCGGTCACGATCAGGACGTCGCAGCCGGCGATGGCGGACCAATCAGCCCGCCCGCCATCCGCGGGGTCCAGGTCGACCACAACGATGTCCAGCTGTTCGCCGGCGGCGGCCAGCCGGCTGAACTGGGCGGCGGCCGCGCCTCGGGCGGTCACCGCCATCAGGTCCACAATGCCGATTCGACGCATGACTGATCACCGGTCAGTTGAGGTAGAGGTTCTTCCCGTACCGGTCCTGCCCGCTGAGCATCACGCAGGCATGGTTGGAGATGTCGTGGTCGTTGCCGTCGATATAGTCGCCGTGCTCGCGGTGCGGATAGACGGTGACCTGCGGGACCGTGACCCGGAAGTTGATCGCCAGCCGGCGCTGGTCCTCGGTGAGGTTGGGCAGCGACCCGTGCATCACCCGATCGGTGAAGATGATGAACTGCCCGGCCTTCATGGTCATGTCGACCACCTCGATGCCCTCCGCGACCGGGTCGAAGATCGTGTCGCAGGCGTAGCGGTCGGCGAGCTCCGTGAGCCGCTTGGTGTCGCCGGAACGCACCAAATTGTCGTAGAACGTCTTGCCGAAAACCGACTCGCTGAGCGGCACCTTCTTCACCGGATACTGCTTGACGTGGGTGCCCGCGGCGATTTGCATGGCGCCGTTCTCGACGGTCACGTCATCGAGTGCGACCCAGACCGAGAGGTTGAACAGATCGGTGTAGATCTGGTACTCGGGTGGCGGCGCGAGGGCCGGCTTGAACAGGCCGTACTCCTCGCCGGCGAAAAGGCTCGACTGGTGCCAGGCCAGCGGGCCGTCCTTGGGAGCCTTGTGGAAGATGGACGTCCGCCACACCAGCAGGTCCTCGCCGAGCAGGGACCGCACCCGGCCGACTACCTCATTGCGGTAGGCAATGGACAACAGGTTCTTGTAGTGCAGGTGCCAGTCGCGGTGGGTCGTCCGGTGGTAGATCGGTGACTGGAGCTTGCCGAACAGAATGGTCTCGAAGGTCGGCCTCAGTGCGGCGAGCTGGTCCGTGTCAAGCAGGTCGAACGGCCCGATATACCCGCGCTCGTTGAATGCCGACAATTCCGACTCGGACAGTCCCCCAGCAAATTCGACAGACACATCTTGAGTCATCGTTCATCCCTACCCTGACGCTGGTCCTTGACCCGGAAAGGTAGGGACAGCCGGTTAGAGCCCGGTTACGCATCGCCAGCACGCGTAACCACGGGTTAACCCGTATGGTGTCCGCCTGGGTGGGCGTATACCGCACGTCATACACTCGAATGGAGTACACGCCGAACCGGATTGGCCGAAGGGCGTTGAGCAGACGGTGACCGGATATCTGCGCTGGGTGCCGGCGCGGATCGACATGGACATGCCGCACCCGGCTCGCATGCACGACTACTGGCTGGGTGGCGGCCACAACTTCGCCGCCGACCGCGAGCTGGCCGAGAAGATCATGCAGATCATGCCGGGTGTTGAGGACGTCGCCCGGCTCAACCAGTCGTTTCTGCGCCGGGCCGCGCTGTACATGGTCGAGTCCGGCATCCAGCAGTTCCTGGACATCGGATCCGGCATCCCCACCGTCGGTCACCTGCACGAGATCGTTCAGGGCAGGGTCCCCGAGAGCCGGGTCGTCTATGTGGACAGTGATCCGGTCGCGGTCGCGCACAGCGAGCTGCTGCTGGAGACCATCGAGGGCACCGCGGTCATTCAGGCCGACGTGCGCGACGTGGCCGCGATCTTCGACACCGACGTGGTCAACGAGCTGCTCGACGACACCGAGCCGATCGGCCTGATCGCCCCGATGCTCCACTTCATCCCGGACGCCTGGGACCCGGGGCTTATCCTCGGCGACTACCGCGACCGCCTCGCCCCCGGCAGCCGCATCGCCATCGCCCACGTCACCGCGGACGCCAAGAATCCCGAGCTGCCGCAAGTCATTGAGGCCTACCAGCTGACCAAGTACCTGATCTACCCGCGCACCTACGACGAGATCCTGCTCATGTGCACCGGCTTCGAGCTGGTCGAACCCGGGCTGGTCGGCTTCGCCCACTGGCGCCCGGAGGGCCCCGGTGACCTGTCGGTCCGCCCGGGGATCAACTCCCTGCTCTACGCCGCCGTCGGCCGCAAACCCTGACCCGCTGCCCATTCGGGCTCATTCTGACTGCCCTTTGGGACATACCGCCGTCACTGATCTCCGAGGGTGCCTTGGCTCGACAATGCTCAAGGTATGAGCGGCCTCACTGATCGTGAAGGGCCGGTGGCGGAGGAGTCGCCGGCGGTCGAACGCTCTTCGGGGCCTGTTCAAGCTGTTGAATCCGGGTCCTCGCTGGCGATGGTGGGGAACGCGGCATTCGGTCGGGGGTTGACTGGGTCGCCTGGTCTGGTGGGGGCGCACGTCGCGAGGTTGGCGCGGGCCGGCAATGGTGCGGTGTCTCGGGCGTTGGGTGGTGGCCCGGCCGGCGGTGGGGCGGCGCCGGCCGGTTTTGTGGAGCGGCTGGGTTCGGCGGAGTCGGGTGAGCCGATTCCGGACGACGCGCGGGAGAGCCTTGAGGCCTCGTTCGGGACGTCAACTGGGGAGTCACTGCGGGATGTGCGAATTCACGTAGGCTCGCAGGCCGGCGGGTTGGCCGATGAGGTGAACGCCAAGGCATTCACCGTGGGCAAGGACATCTATTTCGGGAAGGGTCAGTTCGATCCGTCGTCGGCGACGGGCTATCACCTGCTGGCTCATGAGGTGACGCACACCCAGCAGCAGGCATCCGGGCCGGTGTCGGCGAGTTCGGCGACGGTGAGTGACCCGGGGGATGCCAGTGAGCGGGAGGCCGAGGCGGTCGCGGCGCGGTTGACCTCGGAGCGCGCGGCCGGGCCGATCGGTGGGCATCAGCCACAGGTGGCGCGGGACATCTCGGCGACCGATGTGATCCCGGACTTCATCCTCGACGGGGTGAAGTCGGCGATCACGGCGGTGCCGGGGTACGTGTTGTTGACCTACATCATCGGCAAGGACCCGATCACCGACCAGCCGGTGCGCGTCGGCAACACCGAATTCGTCGAGAAGCTGCTCACCTATGGGCCGTTCGGCGCCAGCGTCGGCCAGGTGTTGCAGGCGATGGACGTGCTCGGCGACATCTATCAGCTGGTCACCTCCGGCCTGGCCGACCACAACCTGACGGTGGCGCGGATCGGGCAGGAGATCTCCTCGGCGTGGGACGAGATCTCCATCACCAATGGGATCGACGGGAACGTGGCGATCGTGCGCCGCCATGTCGACGCGATCCTGACCGATGTCGCATCGTTCGTGCGCGCGATGGTGAACCGGGTGCTGGAGTCGGTGCGGGCGGTGGTGGCCGAGGTGGCCGAGCCGCACCTGGAGACGCCGCAGATCAAGCCGGTGTGGGAGCTGGCCAAGAAGGTGCTGCACTACGACCCGTTGCGCGGCACCGACGTGGCGGCGCCGACGGTGGAGATCCTGGCCGATTTCCTTCACCTGATCGGCAAGGATCAGGCGCTGGCACAGATGCAGGAACGCGGCACGCTGCAGCAGACCGCGGACTGGTTGGACACCCAGTTCGCGGTGTTCGCCGGGTTGAAGAACGATCTGTTCACGCTGTTCCAGGACGCGTGGAACGCGATCCAGCCGGAGAACCTGCCGAACCTGCTGAACACGTTGCCGCCGTTGGCGCAGCGGGCATGGGCGTTGGTGCAGCGGGTGGCGGCGTTCGCGATGACGGTCGTCGCCAAGGTGCTTGAGCTGATCAAGAACGCGCTGCTGGGATGGCTGTCCGCGCACGCGTCGGAGATCCCCGGGTTCCGGCTGATGACGGTGATGATCGAGCAGAACCCGTTCACCGGGCAGGCGGTGCCGCGCACCGCGGAGAACCTGATCGGCGGGTTCATCGCATTGCTGCCCAACGGCGAGGCGACGTATCAGCAGCTGGCCGAGTCCGGGGTGATCGGTCAGGCGGCCGGGCGGGTCACCGCCGCCATGACCCGGCTCGGGATCACCACCGAGATGATCACCACCACGTTCCTCGGGGTCTGGGACACCCTGTCGCTTGAGGACCTGCTCGCCCCGATTCCCGCCTTTGACCGGGTGATGGCCCGCTTCCGGGAGCCGTTGTCGCGGATCGTGGAGTTCGTCACCGAGGTCGTCAAGGTCGTCATCGAGCTGATCCTGAAGCTGATGAACTTCCCGTCGGACCTGCTCGGTTCGATCATCGACAACGCCACCCAGGCCATCGATGACATCGAGAAGGACCCGGTCGCGTTCCTGATGAACATGCTCCAGGCACTCAAGCGTGGGTTCCTGGGTTTCTTCGACGGCATCGTCACGTTCCTGGTGGAGGGTTTGGGGGCGTGGCTGTTCCGCGGCCTCGGGGCCATGGGGATCACCCGGCCGCCGGACCTGTCGTTGAAGTCCATTCTGGACCTGGTGCTGCAGGTACTGGGTATCAGCGTGGAAATGCTGTGGCAGCGCCTCGCCACGCATATGGATCCGGAACGGGTCGCGCAAATGCGCGGTGCGGTCGACACGTTGACCGGCGCATGGGCGTTCCTGAAGGAAGTGCAGCAAGAAGGTGTCGTGGCGGTATGGCGTCACGTCGAAAGCATGCTCGGCAACCTGTGGGACACCCTGCTCGACCTGGCCAAGAACTGGATCATGACCGAAATCGTCGACCGGGTCATCACCAAAATCATCTCCATGCTCGACCCCACCGGCATCATGGCGATCATCAACAGCTTCATCGCCTTCTTCAACGCCATCCAATCCGCCATTGAATATCTCCGCGACATCCTGGAAATCGTCAACCAGTACGTCACCACCTTCGCCCAGGTCGCCGCCGGCAACATCGTTCCCGGCGCCGAGAAAATCACCCGAGGCCTCGCCAACGCCGTCCCCATCGCCATCGGCTTCCTCGCCAACCAGGTCGGCCTCGGCAACGTCCCCGAAAAAGTCGTGGAGATCATCGGCAGCCTCCGCGAACTCATCGAGCAAGCCCTCGACTGGCTCATCAAACAAGCCCTCAGCCTCGGCCAATCCATCATGTCCGGCCTGGGCCTCGGCGGCGAGCAACCACCGGACCCGGCCGCGACCGGCGCGGACCCGAACGTCGACGAGACGCTGCCGGTCAGCGTCGGGGGCCACCAGCACGACCTCTTCGCGACCTATCGCAACGGTCAGCTCACCATCGAGATGGCGTCGGAGCACCGTGACGTACTGATCTCGAAGATCAACACAGCGCTCGCGGACGACGCCAAGAAGGAGCAACCCGCCCTCGACCCGACGACCGTGTCGACCCTGCGGCAACTCGTGACCATGCTGCAGGGCCAACCGGAACGGCTCCGCACAGCCCGGTACGAGAATCCAACGCCGGACATGCCGCAAACCGGCAAGGAGCGTGAGGACCACGTCAAGAACATGGTGCACAACGAACTGATGCAGATTTCGGCATTCCTCCAAGGCCTCGGTCAAGACTTCGACATCGACAGCCTCAAGGAGGACGACGACGTCTTCGGCGGGAAGATCCGGGACGGCATCAAGATCAGGACCTATTTCTACGGAGAAGTCGACGAGCGCGCGGAGTTGGCGAGGCAGTTCCGCGCGGAACTGCGCGCTGAGATGATGAAGGACGCCGCACGCTGGCGTACCGAGGAAACCGAAAGCCTGTTCACCGACGCGGAGTCCTACCTCTGTCCGGGCTGGGACTACCAGAGTCCACACGTGACGAAGGTCACCGTCCAGATCGAACACACGATGGAGGTCGTGACCCACTGGAACAGTGGAGCCGATGGAAAGACCGCCGGCCGTGGATCGTCACAGAAGGACCGCGACGATTGGAACAACAGTAAGTCGAACCTGAAAGGCATGTGTGCGGACTGCAACAACCTGAAAGAGAAGATCCGTCAACAGAACGCGTCCGATGACGACAAGAACTACATCCGGATCGTGCTGACGGGATTCTCCGGCAAGCATGCGACCTCAACCCGCGGCAAGTAGCCGTGTATCACTAGGCTTCCAGCATGGCCAGGTACTTTGATGTGCATGCGGAGAACCCGCAGCCCAGGGCGGTAGGGCAGGTGGTGGCGATCCTGCGGGAGGGTGGGGTCATCGCGTACCCGACGGACTCGTGCTTCGCGTTGGGGTGCCAGTTGGGGAACCGGGATGGGTTGGAGCGGATCCGGGCGATCAGGCAGCTGGACGACCGGCATCACTTTACGTTGATGTGCCACGATTTTACCCAGCTTGGGCAGCTGGCCTACCTGAGCAACCCGATGTACCGGGCGATCAAGGCGGTTACGCCGGGAAGCTACACCTTTATCCTGCGGGCCACCAAGGAGGTGCCGCGGCGGCTGATGAACCCCAGGAAGAAGACCGTTGGGGTGCGGATTCCCGATCATGCGGTGGTGGACGCGCTGCTGGCGGAGTTGGGTGAGCCGCTGGTGTCGAGCACGTTGCTGCTGCCCGACCAGAACGTGCCGATGACGCAGGCATGGGAGATCAAGGAGCGGCTCGATCATCTGGTGGACGCGGTGATCGACTCGGGTGAGTGTGGCACGGAGCCGACCACCGTCGTGGACTTCTCGCAGGAGGAGCCGGAGATCATCCGGGTGGGGGCGGGAGACCCGGCTCCGTTCGAATAGCCTCAGCGGCCCATCCGGCGCAGATCGACCGACTCATCGGCGAGTTGTGCGGCGGTGACCGGGGTGCGGGTGGCGATCAGGCGCTTGGCCGCGACGATGTCCTTGGTGCGGTTCATGGTGAACACCGATGCGACGATGTCGCCGGACAGCGTCCACGCGGAGAACGCCCGGGACTCGAGCGATCCACGGAGAACGACCTCGGCACAAGGGTCAGGAATACCTAGGTACTGCAGGCTGTGCTCGTACTGGTCGGACCAGAACCAATGTGGCTCAGCGTAAGCACGCGGCGAGGGGGCGACCATGTTGTGCCCGGCGACCGCTCCCTGCTTCAACGCGTTGTCGTAGTGCTCGACCCGGACATGCCGCCCGTACATCGGATGCAGGTGCGAGGCAACGTCACCCGCGGCGAACACGGTAGGGACCGAGGTTCGGCAGTGCTCGTCGACCAGGATTCCGTTGTCACACAAGACATCCGTGCCGGCGACAAGCTCGATATTTGGCCGCAGGCCGACCGCCACGAGGAGCAGACCGCACTCGATTCGGCCGCGGTCGGTGGTGATCAGCAGGCCGTCCGAGACCGGGGTGACCGACTCGACCCGCTCGCCGGTGCGCAGGTCGACGCCGGCATCGCGGTGCACCTCGCCGACCAGACCGCCGAACCGGTCGCCAATGGCACGCTGCAGTGGCACATCGGCCATCTCCAGCACGGTCACCACGACGCCGAGCTTGCGCGCGGACGCGGCCACCTCGCAGCCGATGAACCCGGCGCCGAGCACCACCAGTGGCGTGCCCTGCCGGAGCCGCTTCATCAGCGCGTCGGAGTCGGCGAGGGTGCGCAAGTAGGCGACCCGCTCGTGATCGAGCCCGGGGAACCGGCGGGGTCGGCCGCCAGTTGCGATCAGCAACTTGTCATACGGGACAAGGGATCCGTCACCGAGCGCGATCGAATTGCTTGAAACGTCAAGCTGATCCACTCGGGCGCCGAGCACGAGCTCGACGCCGTGCTCGTCGAACCAGGCACGCGGCCGCACCGGCAGCGACGCGACGTCCGACTCGCCGGTGAGGTAGTCCTTGGACAGCGGTGGGCGCCGGTACGGCACCTCCGTTTCCTCGGATACGAGCAGGATACGGCCGTCGTAGCCGGCGTCGCGGGCAGCGCCTGCCGCGGCGACGGCCGCCGGGCCACCCCCGGCGATGACGATCGGATGACCGGCCATGGGTTGACGGTAAACGGCACGGCTTTCTTCCCGGTAGTGGACCGATCGAGCAGTCTGGTTGACACGCCCCAGGTGCGCTGAACGCACATTCCGTGAGCGACCCGAGAACCAATTCCGTGCCCGGCCCGCACCGTGCCGCGAGGTTGTTGATTCAACAGCGGTCCGGCGTTGGCAACGCACAGCCAGACCACTACGTTGTGGGACGCTTTTGTCCCCAAATCCCGAAAGGACATCCATATGAGACACGCCACCGCGGCGGCGGAGAGCAGAGACGCTGGAGTGGGTCACTTATTCGACGCGCTGGACCGCTGGTCCACGCGCATCCCTTCCGCGACAGCCGTTTCGGCTCCGGACGGCACGCTCGACTTCGCCGAGCTCGCCCGGTGCACCCGCTCTCTCGCAAGTACGCTTGCCGCCAATGGCGTCGGCTCAGGCACGGTGGTCGGTCTTGGCAATGGCCGATCCCGACAGTCCGTTCCGGCCTGGCTCGCCGTGTGGTGGCTGGGCGCGACCGCGGTACCGATCGACGGCAGGTTCCCCGCCGATCGGATCAACTTCATCCTGCGGGACGCCGAGGTGAGCGTCCTGCTGGCCGGTGACATCGCGCCGGGCGCCGTCCCCGCCGGCGTGCGCACGATTCGACCATCCGGTGCGATCTCGGGCGAACCCGTTGCGCGGGCACGGATCGCGGACGATGACTGCGCGTACCTGATCTACACCTCCGGCACCACCGGCTGGCCCAAGGGCGCGGAGATCACCTACGCGGGCCTCGGTACGTTCCTGTCCGCGCTCGGCAGAATTGGCATGACCCCTGGGGGGTTGGGTGCGAATCCACTCTCTCCCGGCTTCGACGGGTGGCTGTGGTGCACCCTGATGTACCTGCTGCACGGGCAGGGTACCGCGATCATCGACCTGGCCGACGGCGACACCGAGCACCCCGATCTGGCCGCCCGCATCGCCGCGGTCGCGCCCCGCACGGTGTGCCTCACGCCGTCGCTGCTGGCTTCCTGCGTTGACGCGTTGGCCAGCGTCGACACCGTGGTCGTCGCCGGCGAGCCGTGCCCGCGTGGCTTGGCGGAGCGGCTGATCGGGCGGCACCGGGTGCTGAATGTGTACGGTCCAACCGAGACCACGATCGCCGCGACGTGGGCGGACAGCGCGCGCGGCGACGACATCCTGACCATCGGCCGGCCGATGCCGGGTTATGCCGCTCATGTGCTCGACGACGACGGTCTGCCGGTTCCCGTTGGTATCACGGGAGAGCTGTACATCGGCGGGCCGGCCGTCGCACGCGGCTATCGCAACCGGCCGGACCTCACCGGCGAGTGCTTCGTGACGATTCCCTCGGTGGCACAGGGTGATCGGCTCTACCGCACCGGCGATCTGGTGACGCCGCGTTCCGACGGACTACTTGAGTACGTCGGCAGGCGCGACGAGCAGGTGAAGGTACGCGGATTCCGGGTGGAGCTGCGCGAGGTCGAGCAGGTGGCCGAGGAGCTCGAGGTGATCACCTCGGCGGCCGCCTTCGTGCACGAGTCCGGGCAGACGGTCGGGCTCGCGGTGGTGACCGCGCCAGGCATCCATGCCGACCCGGCACCGATCCGCGACCGCTGCCGGGATCGGTTGCCCGACTTCATGGTTCCGGCGACGATCGACTTCGTGGCCACACTTCCGGTCACTAGCAACGGCAAGGTCGACCGGGTGGAGCTGGCCCGCAACTCCGGTGCGCGCGTCCAGGCCGGCAGATGGCCGTCCACATCGTGGGAAATCAAGGTGTGCGAGGCATGGGCCGATGTGCTCGGGCAGCCCATTGTCGACGTCGATGCCGACTTCTTCGAATTGGGCGGGCATTCGCTGCTCGCGGCTCGCGCGGTGACCGCGCTGCGGGAACGGACCGGGATCCGGTTGTCCATGCAGACGTTGCTCGCTCACCCGACCCCGGCAGCGCTCGCCAAGGAGCTGGATCGCTTGCACACCGGCACCACTGTGGTGCCGAGGGCACGCACGCCGCGGACCAGCTCGTGGCTTGTCCCGTGGTCTCACGATGTGAAACGACCGGCCGTGGTATGCGTGCCGCCCGCCGGCTCGGGGTGCGGTCGCTACCGGCGGTGGCAGGCCGAGCTCGGTGACGCGGTCTCGGTGGTCGGTGTGCAGCTGCCGGGCAGAGAGAACCGGGCCGGTGACCGGCATCCGTCCACTTTGGACGCCATGGTGACCGCGATCGCCAAGGAGACCATGGAGTTGCTCAGCCCTGAGCAACCGGTGCTGGTGTTCGGCGAGAGCTACGGCGGGTTCATCGCCTACGAGCTCACCAGGCGGCTCGGTGCGCGCGGCAGGTGGCCGGTGGCGCTGGTGCTTGCCGCAAGCGAACCGCCGCACATTCGCGATGAGCCGGAAGGCTTGGTCGAGCACGCGAAGCGCGGGATCGCGGAGACCGACCTCGACCAGGACACTCGTGCGCTGGTGCTGGATCTTGTCCGCCGCGACGTCGAGCTGACCCGCGACTACGTGCTGCCGGCCGATCCCGGCGTGGACACCGAGGTCCACATCTGGGGTGCGGACGAGGACGACTCGGCGACACCGGAGCGGCTGGACACCTGGAGCACGTTCCTCGGTGCCGAAGTTCGCCGGCGGCAGTTCCCGGGCGGGCACGTGTTCGTCGCGGAGCAGGGGCCAGCCATCGCGCGGCTGCTCGGTGAGATCCTGCAGGCTCGGGGTGTCTCGTGCTGATCGACTTAACGAACGAGAAACTCTTCGCCCGCAAAGAGTTCCAGGAAACCATGGCGTGGCTGCGCGCCAACGACCCGGTGCATCGGCATACCGGTGGCTTCTGGGCGGTGACCCGGTACGCGGACGTGCTGCGGGTGTACCGGGACTCCGAAACGTTCAGCTCCAAGTACGGCATGCGGTTGGAAACCAATGCGGCGGCCGTTTCCGCGGTCACCGGGCGGATGCTGATCGTGTCCGATCCCCCGGATCACACGCAGCTCAAACGGGTTCTCAACCGCGGGCTCGGCCCGGACGAGCTCGCCGACGCCGGTCGGCTGGCCAGGGCCGTCGTGCGCGACCTGCTGGCCGAGGCCCTCGATCAGGGCGAGGTCAACCTGGCCGAGGTGGCCAGACGATTACCGACCCGGGTCATCTGTGGACTGATGGGTGTGCCGCGCGAGGAGTGGGATTGGCTCGGTGGCACTATGAACGCCGCATTCGAAGGTGAGGACGCCGAAGTCCGGCGCGCCTCACACGCGGAGATCTTCTTGTATTTCACCGATCTCGTGGCGCAGCGGCGCAAGAGCCCCGGCGACGACTTCGTCAGCCGGATCTGCGCCGAAGAGCGGGCGACCGGTGTGCCCGGCGAGGCGCGGCCGCTCACCGACGAGGAGATCGTGGTGAACTGCAACGGTGTTCTCGCCGGTGGCAACGAAACCACCCGCTACTCGGCAACCGGCGCGGTGCACGCGCTCATCGAGAACCCCGACCAGTGGGCACTTCTCCGCGAGAACGGCGAGGAAATCCTGCCCACCGCCGTGGATGAGGCACTTCGCTGGACCACCCCCGGCGTGCACGTGCTCCGGATCGCCACCGCGCCAACCCGCATCGGCGAAACCGACATCGCCGAGGGCGACAAGGTGACATTGTGGAACGTCTCGGCAAACCGGGACGAGGCGGCGTTTCCCAACGCGGATCGCTTCGACCTCAAGCGCACCCCCAACCAGCACATCGCGTTCGGCGGCGGGCGACACCTCTGTCTCGGCGCCAAGCTGGCCAGGCTGGAGCTGTCCATTTTCCTCGACGAGCTCACCAAGCACGTGGAATCCATCGACCTGATTGGCGAACCCGAATACACCGAATCGAACTTCACCTGGGGTACCAAAACCCTCCCGGTACGACTCACCGCACGGGTGGCCTGACTCGTCGAGTACGACACGGCGGCCGCGGACCTGAACTCCATCGGGGTCGGGCTGTGGCCGCCGTTCAGCGTTGTCCGTTCCCCAGTGATGTCAGGTGGGCGTGGTCGGCGGGGTCGAGGGAGTGGTCGAGCGCGGCGATGGCCGGCGCGAGGTGCGCGGGGTTGCGTGGGCCGACGATGACCGCGGTGATCGCGGGGTCGGCGAGGACCCAGCCGAGGGCGAGGACGGGCAGGCTCAGGCCGCGGCTGGTGGCCTCGGCGCGGAGGGCGTCGATCACGCCGGCACCGGCCTTGTGCTCGATGTCGGCGTACGGCTCCGGGCGCAGCGTCATCCGGGAGCCGGCCGGGTAGGGCTCTCCCGGCCGGTAGTCGCGGGCAAGCCAACCGCCGGCGAGCGGGCTGTAGGCGGTAACGCCGATATTGTTGCTAACACAGGCTTTCAGCGTCTCCGGGTCGGCCTGATCGACGACACTGTGGCCGATCTGCAGGTTGACCGGCGGGTGCAGTCCGTCGGCGGCCTCGACGGCGGCGCTCACCTGCCCGGCGTCCAGGTTGCTGAACCCGTACTCCCGAATCTTGCCGGCCAGGACCAGTTCGTCGAACGCGGTGACGGTCTCCCCGATCGGGGTGCTCGGATCGGGCGCGTGAGTGAGATACAGGTCGACCCGATCGGTCCGCAGCCGCCGGAGACTCTCGTCGATCTGACCCCGGAGGTGCGCCGCCGACAAACCACGGCCGGCGGGCACCTGGTTGCCCACCTTGGTGGTGATCACCATCTCATCCCGCACGCCCCGGCTCACCAGCCAGCGCCCCAACCACTCCTCGGAACGCCCACCGCCATAGGAGTCCGCGGTATCGAGCAACGTCACGCCCGCCTCAACGGCAGCGTCCAGCAACTCCCCCGCCTGCTCCTCGTTCTCCCCCTGCCCAAAGAACTCCGGCGCCGACCCCACCCCACCAAAGTTGCCGCACCCCAACGCCACCACCGAAACCTCAAGCCCACCCAACCGCACGTATCGCATGCCTCCACCTTCCAGGATGCGCGGTCCGCCCGGGGTGTAACGCTTCGGAAACCTCGGACACTGAAACGCTATGACGTGCCAGGAGTTCGTCGAGTTGGTGACCGCCTTCCTCGACGGAGTGCGCGACCCCGGGACCCAACGCCGGTTGGTCGACCATGTGGAGATGTGCGGTGGTTGTGAGAGCTATCTCGACCAGTTCCGCCACACCATTGACGCCCTTGGTGGACTTCCCGCGGAAAACCTGCCGAAGGTAGTCCGCGACGCCATCATGGACGCCTTTCGCGGGTGAGCGGGGTGTCCGAAGTGGACATGACGTCCGCCGGCCCTAGTCGGCGAAGTCGAAGCTCAGCCAGCGATCCGGGCGCGCGGTGAACAGCACGAAGGTGCCGGCCGAGCTGGCGACCTCGGCCTCGGCGAACCCGCGCGCGGCATCGTCGGGCAGGTAGCGGCCGGTCACGGCGTGGACCTGGTCGAACGACGGCGACCGGTCGGCCTTGACCACCGTGGCCTCGGCGGTGACGTACTTGTACGGAAACTCCGCCTGCTGCACGCAGAAGCTGAGCTTGCCGGCCCGCTCGAGCAGCCGGGTCTTGCGCGCCTGCCGCCCCTGCGTCCCGGTGAAGAAAGTAAGGTCACCGCCGGGCTCGTAGTGGTACCACACGGGCACCGTGAGCGGCGGGCGGTCGTCGTCGCTCTGCACGCTGAGCACGCCGACATGGGGCTGGGCAAGGAATTCCTCGCGTTCGGCGGGGGTGAGGGTCCTGGGCATGGTGTGCTCCTAGTACTCGTCGTGCAGCCGAATCCACTGCATCGTCGGGGTTTGCGGCCAGCCCTCCGGTGAATCCTCCCACTCCTCCTGCCGGCCGTACGGGGTCAGGTCGAGCAGGTTGAAGTCCAGCCGCAGCCGGTCGACCCCGCGCCCGCTGGTGAAGTAGGTACGGAAGATCTCGCCGCCGTCGCGCAGCAGCACGCTCAGCCCGAAGCCGCCGCCAACCCCGAGATCGGTGGTGAAGTCGCTGCCGTAGGAGGAGTAGAAGGGCACGGTCCAGCCCATCCGCTGCCGCACCCGCGCGATCTCCTCCTGTGGCGCGGGAGCGACGAGGATGATCGAGGTGTCGCGAGCGTTGAGGTGCGACTGGTCGGCGATGTTGTCGGTGAACGAGCAGCAGCCCTCGCAGAGCCAGTCTTGGCCGGGCCCGAGCATGAAGTGGTAGATCACCAGCTGGCGCCGGCCCTGGAAGAGGTCGGCGAGCCCGACCGCCGTGCCGTCCGGCGCGGTGAACCGGTAGTCCTTGTCCAGCCGGACCATCGGCAACCTGCGACGCTCCGCGGCCAGCGCGTCCAACGCCCTGGTGTACTGCTTTTCCTTGATGAGCAACGCATCCCGTGCGGCCTGCCACTCCTGCGCCGAGACGACCTGAGGGCGGTTCATCGTGCTCTCCCTCCGTCAACGTTCCTTTAAGAGACTATCCTCACCCTAGCAGAAGTAAGTTCCCTAAGGGAACCATTCGTCTAGACTTCGGCCTATGCAGCGCACCCAGTTCGGCCACATGGCCTGCTCGATCGCTCGGACCCTCGACGTCATCGGCGAGCCGTGGTCGCCGCTCATCCTTCGCGACATCTGGGTCGGGATCACCCGCTTCGAGCAGATCCAGCACGATCTGGGCATCTCCCGCAAGGTTCTTACCGAGCGCCTCAAGTGGCTGGTCGAGTCCGGTGTCCTCGAGCGCCGCGCCTACTCGAACCGCCCGCTCCGCCACGAGTACGCCCTCACCGCAAAGGGCCTCGAGCTCGTCGACCTGCTGCTGGTCATGGTCCACTGGGGCGACCGCTGGACCGCGGGCGAAGCCGGCCCGCCCGTGCTGCTGCGCCACCACGCCTGCGGCACCATCAGCCATGTCGATCTGCACTGCGCGAACTGCGACCAACCCATGCACGCCGGCGACGTCGACGCCCTCCCCGGCCCCGGCGCCGCGACCGACGTGGCCTAAGGGCGTCCCCGTGCGCCGATCAGGCTCTGTCCAATGAGGACCGCGGCGCCGAGCACGAGGGCGATGTCCGCGACGTTGCCGACGAACGCGCCGTTGTAGTCGATGAAGTCGACGACTTCTCCCCGACCGAACCCCGGCGGGCGGAACAGGCGGTCGAGCAGGTGGGTGACCGCCCCGCCGAGCAGCAGGCCGAGCGCGACCCCCCGAAGCCGGGTGCTCGGTTGCGTGGCGAACCAGACGATCGCGGCTACGGCGACCGCCGAGAAGATCGTGAAGAGCCACGTCGCGCCGCTGCCGATGGAGAACGCCGCTCCGGAGTTGTGGACCAGCTGGAACTGGATGAACGTGCCGAAGACGCGCACCGGCGCCCGGTCGGCCAGCGCCGAGGTGGCCCACAGCTTGGTGAGCTGATCGATCGCGACCACCACCACCGCGACGGCCAGCACCATCGCCAGCCGCCCGGTCGTGGTCCGAGCCCGAGTGTCCATTGCGCGCCAGCGTATCGAGCCGGCCGGCCGGACGATCAGCCGACCGTGGCGGGGACCCGGGCGGCCAGCGGTTCCACCGTGATCTCCAGGTGGCGGATGGCTTCGTTGAGAACGCCCGGAAGGCTGGCGTGGTCGTCCGCGGAGACGACGAGCCAGCCGAGCTTTCGGCCGGACTCGGTGAAGGGGAGGACGGTGTCGCCCGGGGTGGCGAAGAGATCGACGGCCTCAACTCCGGGGATCTTCGCGATGTCACGCAAGCCGTTGGTGGACAACAACTTCCCCGGCGTGTCCAGCGGGGAGGCGAGCACGTGCAGCCGGGTGGGTCGCCACCTGGTCGGGTGCAGCCGGGGGCGACGGCCGACGGCGAGGTCGACCAGGGCGGCCAGCCAGTCCACCCCGGACAGCGCGGTGACCAGGTGCGGGAAACCGTTGCCGCACATGCGTGCGCCGACTTCGAGGAAGTGTCGGGTGCCGTCGGCGGTGACTATCACATCGAAGTTGGCCGGGCCATCGGTGAGGTCGAACGCGGCGCAGAGCCTGCGGGCGTCGGAGAGCAGGCCGCAGTGGGTTCGCGCGTCCAGTTGGGCCGGTGCGATGTGACCGCCGATCAGGAAGCGGGGCCCGGGAAGGAGGTGTTTCTCGGTGATCACCGCGTGGGCCATGGCGCCAGCGAGCATGAACACGTTGACGGTGAGGTTCCGGCCGGCGATGAACTCCTCGACGATCACCTGGCCGCTCGGCGAGTGGTCCTTGGCGTAGGCGAGCGCCGAGTCAAGATCCCCGACGTGGTCTATGCCGATCACGCCACGGCAGCCGGAGGCATCGGTGGGCTTCACCACGACCGGGAACCGAAACCGTGCGCCGGTCCTGGCCAGCTCGTCGAGATCGGCGGACTGGATCCACCGGTACGGCGGCAGACCGACGGATGCGGCCACCCGATGGAAGCGGGCCTTGTCCCTGGTCACCGCCGCCGCCGCGGCCGGATACCGCCACGGTGCGGTGAACCACGCACTGAGGTGGTGCCAGGACTCGACGCACGCATCGGACCCGGTCGACACCACGCCGGCGATTCGGCGCCCGGCAAGGGCTTTCGCGATGGCACGGTGGTCGGTGGTGGAGATCTTGAGGAACTCGTCGGCCAGCGGGCGGGCCGGTCGGTCGGAGCGCATGTCGACGCCGATGGTGGCGATCCCTCGCCGACGCGCCTCTCGATAGACCGGGACCTGTTCTTCGCTCGCGCCAAGCACGAGCAATGCCTCACTCATGTGACAATGCCTCCCGCTGCCGCCCGAGCCGTCTCGGCGGAAGTGGCGCGGGGACACCACGATCGATTCTGTCCTCTTCGGACACTGGGAGGTTGGCCTCGCGGATGTAGTACTGGCGCCGCGGCCTGACGTCGAGCATTCGTCTGTGCACGTAGCGGCCAAGCATCGCGACGGCGGACACGGACACCATGGATACCAACAGACCCGCGACCGACAGCGCGGCCAGCGACGCGACGCCGAGCGCCCCGAGTACCGCGACCGTCAACGCGGCGGCGGCGGCGAGCATCGCGGCGAAGTAGGTGGCGTTCAGTGGCCGCCAGGAGAACCCGACGAACAACGCGAACGCGTCGCCGGCGAGCCTGCGGAAGTGGTACTTCGACCGGCCGTTGGTTCTCGGGGCGTGGTCGACGAGCACCGTGGTGTAGCGCGCGCCGATCTCCGGGGTCTTCGCGACGAAGTGCGGGTTCGGCGTCGGCAGAGTGGCGATCGTTCGCCCCACCGCGGTGCGCGCGACCTTGAAGGTGCTCGCGCCGACCGGGAGCTCGATCCCGAGCACCTTGCGCGCGGCCCAGTAGGTGCACCTGGCGCCGAGGCGGCGGAGCAACGAATCCCGGCGATTTCGGCGAACGCCGAAGACGACGTCATAGCCTTGCGCGGCCGCGTCGAGCAGCGGCCAGGTCTCGGCCGCGGGGAATTGCATGTCCGCGTCCAGCTGGACCGACCACGGCTGCCCGGCGTAGCGGAAACCGGCCGCGGTCGCGGCAACCAAACCGAAATTGCGCGCGAATGACACATAATGTACACGTGGATCGGTCGCGGCCAGCCGTCTGATCCGTTCAAGAGTGTCATCCGTACTGCCATCATCGATGAACATCAGCTCCAGATTTTCAATGGCGCCGAGCGCGTCGATGACCTCTTGATAGGCGATGTCAACCTGGTCGCCCTCGTTGTAGCAGGGCACGATCACCGTCAACCCGGACGGCCCGGGTGCTAAGTGCTCGATCATTTCTGTCGGCAACTTCCAGGCAGGGCAAGGAGTCACGGGAGCCCCAAGTTGGTGGCGCTCCCGCTACCTAGGCTGGCGCAGAGTGCTGCGACCATAACAACCAGATCCAGAGCGCGGTAAGCGTCGCTTGCGTAACCAATTGCCAGATGACCGCAGGCCCGCGACCTGGTACTCCGTTCGGACGAACCGCCACCACCAATGTGCCGATCTTCGTATCCGCAATACAGGTGTTTGTGCCTATCATGCCGTCGCTGGATAGGATCGGAATTGGATCTGGAGTCAGTAGATGACCTCCGCGCGATCAACCTTGCGTGAACACCGTTCGTTCATCATCCTCACCATCGCCGCGTTCGTGGCGGCCGCGGGCGTGTGGTTCGGGCTGCCGCACAGCAGAGAGATCCAGAACCTCGGCGAGCTACTGTTGAAACTTGTTCCATTTGTGCTCGCCGTTGAGGCGATCGCGCATATGCGGCTCAGCGATCGGGTACGTCGCGCCCTCGCCCTGGCCGCCGTTCCCGTGTGTTTTCTGGTCTACTTCACCAACTTTGTTCCCCGGATCTTCTTCGAGAACGGCCAGGGCAGGAGTGTCTATTTTCTGCTACTCACGGTAACGCCGTTCATCATCCTGTCCCTGGTGCTCGCCTACCGGCTGGGTGGCGGATCCGGTGGCATGGCGCGACGTCTCGGCTATGCGATGATCTTGCTGCAACTGTCCGGACTGGAGGATCTCGCCTATCTGACGGTCAACCCGCACACCGATCCGGAGTGGACATCGATCCCGGCCGTGTGGGAGTGGGCGGATCACATGACCGTGTTCGTCGGCCGCCCGCTGACCAAGAACGAGGCGTTCGTGTTCATCGCGATCCACGTTGTGCTCGCGCTGCTCATCCTCACCCTGCCGGACCGGTTCTGGCGGCGCATGATCAGCCGGCGGCAACGTCCGGTGACCGAGCCGGACCCCGCGCCGGCGCGCCGGATGGAATCGGTCTGAGTTGTGCCGGGCCGGTTGTCGGCACTGCGGGTCATCCTCGGTAGGGGCACCTCCCGAGGGTTCATCCAGCTGTCCACGGTCGCCCTGTTGCCAGCCTGGGGTGCCGCGGAGTTCGGGCCGTTCGTGGCCGCGCTCGGCACCTTCGGCTGGGTGGTCTACCTCGTCGCCGGGACGGAGAAGGCCGGGCTGACCGTCCTGCCGAGAACCAGGGTGCTGCGCGATCAGTACACCAGGATGCTGCTCGTTCGGGCCGCGGCTCCGCTCGCGGTCGCGCTGGTGGCGATCGTCGTGCTGCTGCCGTTCGGCGGGCGGCCGGTGCTGTATGCAGCGGCGGCCGCGTACTCCGCCGGGCTCGCGTTGCTCTCCGCGCTCGCGATCCGGCACCGGCTGGCCGATCATCCCGGTCGGGACGCCGCGGCGTTCCTGTCCTTTGCCGGTTGGAACGCCGTGGTGGCAACGCTTGCCGTGCTGGGCGTGCTGGCTCCGGTCGGATATCTGCTGGCGCTGGTCGCCGGGCTGATCATCGAGTGTGCGGTGCTGGCACTGGCGTTGCCGTCGTTGTGGCGTCGGGCCAGACGGCGCGGTCGGCGACTGTCCGCCATGGTCAACCGACGGGTGCTGCTGCTGGGACTGTCGGATGTCGCCGACGCCGGGTCCACCGCGGTGCTCTACATCGTGCTGGCCGCGGTCGCCACGCCGGCCGACACCGCGACCGTCTACTTGGTACTACTGGCCTCCGGCCTGCTCAGCGGGTTCATCGTGCTGCTGCTCAGGCTGGCGCAGCCATGGTTCTCCTTGCGGTTGCGCGGAACCGGCAGTTCGGCAGGGCGGCTGCGGGCTCGGCGGCTCAGCGGCTGGGCGGCGGTTGTCACCGGGGGCGCGCTCGCCGTGGCCGTCGTAGGTCTGGTGTGCGCGTATCTCGTTGGCGGTACGAGCTTTGTGGCCGCGATCGGGTCGAACCCGGTGGCGCTGGGTGTGGCGGTCGCGGTGGAGCTGGCGGCGTTCTGCGTTGTGCTGTTCGCGGTCTTCTTGCTGGAGAACACGAACGGTCTCGCGCTGTCCATGACGTCGGCCGCCGCGCTGACCGGTCTGCTGGCGACCGCCGGCACCGCGGTGATCTTGGTACCGGTGCTGCACGCGGTGGGCGCGTTGCTGGCCTTGGTTGCCGGACTGGCCACCAAGGCAAGCTTCCTGCATCAGCGGCTGACCGGTACGGTTACCTTGCCCCGCACCAGGTTTAGCAGCCAGGGGGTGTCGTGAGCACGGTGTGGCACTTCGGTGGGGCGCGGTTGTGGCGGGCGGCCTACCTGTGGTTGGTGGCGTCATCGTTTCGGACGGTGCCGTTCTACCGGGAGCGCTGGGCTCTCGACGGGCGCACCGATCCGGTTGTGGTGCCTGGGAAAACCGGCACCAACGGTGGCGCGATCTCCCCTGAGGAGGCGCTGCGCCGGGTCGCCGATCTGGTGCCGCTGTCCGGCGGCTCCCGAGATGTCGGGGCATTGTTGGACTTTGCCTCGTTGGGGGAGACGTTGTCGTGTGATCGTTGGCATCTGAACTGGACCCGGGTGTATGTCAGGGAAACGCCGATGGGGCTCGCGTTCTCGTTGCTGCGTCAGCGATCACCTCGACTGGTGGACATCGTGCTGACTCCGGGCTCGCTCGGGCTGTGTCCCCGCCACGGGACCCCGGTGGTGTCGCGATGAACGTGGAGCTCGTCGATCCGCGCAGCGACCCCGAGCCGGCCGGGTGGTCGGTCTTCCAGCGGTGCCAACGCCTGTACCCGGTGTGGGACTACGGCCTGATGGGCATCGAGTCACGGGCGGCGGCGAACCCGACGCTGCTCGCGCTGGCCCGGCTGGACGGTCAGATCGTGGCGGCGTTCGCGGTCATGGTGTGCCGCCGTGGTGTCCGGTGGCTGGAGGTACATCACTCCTGGCTGGTCGGCTTTCCGGGATGGGTCATGGCGGATAGCGTCGATCCGTTGGCCGGTAAGGAGATCGTGCGCGCCTTCGAGCGGGTTGCGTGCCGGGCGGCCGGGATCGGCTGCGCCGGGTTGGTCTACCGGTATGTGCCACCCGCTTCGCGCGACCTGGTCGAGGGGTGGGGTCGCGTCGTCCGTCCCGCGATGAGCAACGCCACGCTGGACAACGTGTACTCCACCGTGGACGAATGGGTCTCCTCGCTGTGGAACAAGCGGCGATGGGAGCTGCGGCGCCAGGTTCGCAAGGTGATCGCCTCGGGCCTCGCCGTGCGTTTCGAGGCGGCTCGGGCGGACCTGGACGGCTCGGAGCTGACCTCGTTGCTCAGCCGGCACCGGGCCAGGTTCGGCCGCGCGAGGTTCGACAGCCGTGGTGTGCTACCGGCCGAGTACCTGCACGCGTTGGTGAGCAGGGACGATGTGCTGACCCTGACCTACCACGACGACGGCCGGCTGATGGCGTTCGCCATCGTGCTCGACCATCCGGAGATGCCGCTGTACCAACACTGGGCGACGTTGAGCCGGGAGGAGGGAGGCTTGCGGCACCTGTACTTCGACAGCTACCACCACCTCGCCCGGCACATGATCGACGGCCGGCGCAAGGCATTGTCCTCGGGCGGCGGCATGCTGGAGCTGAAGGCCGAGCTCGGCTTCACCGCGCGGCCGAGGCAGGTGCTGATCGTGCCTCGGGTGGTGGCCGGATGACCATTGAGATCCTCGACCCACGCTACGACCCGGAACCCGAGTACTGGCACCGGTTACGGAAGCTGGCCGGGCTGCGCGCCGACTGGAGCTGGCCGGTGCTGACGGCTCAGGCGTGGTGCTCGCGCTCGCCGTGGCTGGTGACGATTCTTCGCGACGATGCTGAGGTGCTCGGTGTCGTCTGCGCGAGTTGGGCTGGCCTTCCCGTGCGCCGCAACGCTTTCGTGTCGACCGGCCGCGCTCGCTTGGCCGGTGTGCTGCATGTCCGCTCCCCCGGCACCCCGGCCGTTCCCGGCTGGTGGGCCGCCGACCAAGTGTCCACACAGGATCTGCTGCGTAGGTACATCGCCGGTATGCGCCGGGAACTGGGGATCGGCATGCGCGGCGTGCTGGTCCGGCATCTGTCGTCCGGCGACTTGGCCGCGCTCGCCGGACGGCTGCGCTGGGTACGGCCGACCCTACAGCTCGGGGTGATCCACACCGGCGTGTGGCGCACACGGGAGGACTGGCTGGCCACCCTGTCCCGAAACCGCCGCAAGAACCTGCGCAAGATCACCCGCCGGATCGCCGACGACCCCACCATCGACGTGGTCATCGGGCCGGGCGCCGACGCCGACCCGATCGAGGTCGCCGCGCTGCTTCGGCACAACGAGCGCAAGTACACCCACCTGCTGGCCCCACTTCCCCAGCACACCAGGCATCTCGCCGAGCTGCTCCGCCAGCCCGATGTGATCGCCATCCGGTACCACGAGCGCCCGTCCGGCAAACTCCTTGCCGTGATGTCGATCCTGGACCACCCAACCCGCCCGGTAACCCGGCACTGGTCCGTCCTCCCCGCCGAGGAGGGCGGCCGGCCACAGCTCTACTTCCACTACTACACGGTCGCCGTCGACTGGGCGATCGGCGTCGGCAAACCCGAACTCGTTGTGGGCAAAGGAAGACCCGAACTCAAGGTGACGATGGGTGCCGAGCTGATTCCCCAGTACGCGGCGGCTGTGCCGGTGTGGTGACCGGGAGGGGCGCGCCGGGCCGGGTGGCGGCGGCGTAGGCGATCGCGATCAGCACGAGGGCGGCGCCGCTGATCCAGAGTGGCGCGCTGAGGCCGAAGACGGCGGCCAGTGCGCCACCGGCGATGGCGCCGGTGGGGGCGGCCATCATCGACAGGGTGCGGCTGGCGGCGTTGACCCGGCCGAGAACCGTTGCGGGGACAAGGCGTTGCCGCATGGTGGTGGAGAGCACGTTCCACACCGCGAAGGCGAAGCTGACCGTGCTGAGGGTGGTCGCGGCCATCGCCGGGGTGGGGTAGGCGGCGAGGGCGAAGTCGGAGAACGCGACCGTGCCGAGCGCGGCGATCTGCAGGGACACGTTGGAATAGCGGTGAATGAGGGCGGGTGTGGCGATGGCGCCCGCGATGCCGCCGACCGCGCCGATCGCGAGGATCAACCCGAACCCGGCCGCCGAGGCGCCGCCGGGGTTGACCGAGATCAACACCAGCAACGGTTCCCAGGTCTGGGTGAAGAACGTGAGCCCCGCGCCGGCGACGATCACCGTGCGCACCTGGCGGGAGTGCCACAGCCAGCGCATGCCCTCGCCGGCTTCGCGCAGCACCACACCGGGTGTCGGCCGGTCGACCACCGCGGGCGCGGTCGTGCGCAACTTCATTACCAGCACGTACACCACAAGCATCGCGAGCGCGCTCAGCCCGAACGGCAACGGCGTGTACAGGGCGAAGATCAACCCACCGACCGCGGGGCCGATGAGGTCCTGGCCGAGCCGCTCAACGCTGATCAACGTGCCGTTGGCCTTCTCGAGCGCCTCGTCGGGCACCACCCGGGGGATCATCGACTGGCTCGCGTTGTCGTAGGCCGCCTCGCCGACGCCGAGCAGAAACGCGATGACGTAGAGCAGCAGCAGCGACCGGACGTCAAACAGCAAGCAGATGGCGAGCGTGCCGAGCAGGGCGCCCCGGGCGATGGCCGCGCCGAACAGGAAAAGCTCCGGCCGCGAACGGTCGACCAGCGCGCCGATCGGCAGCCCGAGCAGCATCCACGGCACGTAGGCACAAGCCGTCAAACCGCCTACCAGCAAGGCGTTCTGCGTGATCCCCGCTACCAGCAGCGGCAGCGCCACCTGGCGGATGCCGTCGCTGAGGTTGGCCAGCCCGGAAGCCCCCACCACCCGGCGATAACTCGCCGTTTCTGGGCCATCACACACGGACACAGCATTCGACACTACCGCGCCGTGAACACGTCAAACGATGCCGTTCGGCCGCGCTCCAACCGACGTTTGGAGCATCAAGTCAGCGTGATGGAGATCGGAACCTGCTGCGTTGGCGCTCCCGGGTAGGTGATGGTGATCGTGATCGTGACGGGTCCCTTGTTGCGCCGGCTGGTTGGCCAGAGGTAGAAGAACCGGCTGGAGAAGGGATCGTAGGCGGTGATCGTGGACGGCAGGGTCTGGGCGCCCGACGCCGACACCTTCACCCGGCCGCTGGCCAGCAGCAAGAGCGCGGCCAGGTGCGGGATCGGGTTGCCGTTCGCGTCGGTGAGCTGGAAGGCGATGGGGACAAGGGATCCGGACGGGATCCGGGCGCCGGCGGATGGCGAGACCACCCGGACGGCGAGCCGCACCACCTGGCTCAGCGAGCCGGAGCTCGGCAGGAACGAAGCGGTGCCGGAGTAGGCGGCGGTCACCGCGTGGGAGCCGAGGCCGAGCGTCGAGCTCGGATTGCTGGTGGCCACCCCGTTCACCACCGCGACCGGGCCGCCGAACGGCGAACCGTCTACAGTGAACTGAACGGTGCCACCGGTCGGGGCGCCGGAGACGGTCGCGGTGAAGCGAACCGCGCCGCCGTAGACCGACGGGTTGGCCGACGAGGTCAGCACGGTCGTGGTGACCGCCTGCGCGACGGTGATCGACGTGGCCAGTTCGGCCGAGCCGAACGGGTTGCTCGCCCGCACCGTGAACGCGAAGGTCCCGGCCTCGGTCGGGGTGCCGGTGAGCTCACCGGCCGGGGACAGGCTCAGCCCCGGCGGCAGCGCACCGGCCACCACGCCGACCGTGCCCGCATTGCCGACGGTGAAGGCAAAGGAGTACGGCGTGCCGGCGGTGGCCCCGGGCGGGGTACCGGAGATCGTCGCGGCCACCCCGGCGTTCACCCCGACCAGCACCGGGTCGTGGTCGCTGGTGCGGAAGCGATCCGGCGCGTAGAGCGAGATGATCTGCCCTGGGGACTTGAAATCGGTGAGGTAGTCGAGCACCGACGGCTCGTCGGCGTTGTGGTGCGCGTCGCCGGCGCCGGTGATCTGAGCGGTCATCGACTCCGAGGCGAGCACGTAGTCGAGGTAACCCCACTGCCCGTCGAACACGTAGGAGTACGCGTCGAGGCCGTGGAACTCCTTGACCAGGTTGGTGTAACCGGCGGCCTCCAGCGCGGCGATCGGGTCCTCGCCGGCATAGGAGTTGAGGTCGCCGACGATCAGCACGTCGGGGTCGCCCGCGCCGGGAACCACTGTGCCGGCGACCCAGCTCGACAGCTCGTTGGCCTGCGCGGTGCGGCGCGGGTTCCAGCAGCTCTGCCCGTCACCCTGGTCGGTGTCCGGGCCGGAGGCGGGGCAGGAACCCTTGGACTTGAAGTGGTTGGCGATCACGGTGAACCGCGCGCCGGCCGGCGTCTGGAAGGTCTGGGCCACCGGACGCCGCTCGAAAATCGGGTTCTGGTCGACGAAGGTGGCGCCGTCGACCGGTTGCACCGACGCCGTCTTGTATAGCAGCCCGGCCTTGATCGCGTCGGTGCCGGCGACGTCGACCACACCGGTCCGCGCGTCAGCGTCAATGAACGCCCAGGTCCCAGGGCCATCGGCCGCGTTCAACGCGTCCACCAATGCCTGTACCGCGCTCGACGGTCCGTAGCCGTCGTTCTCCATCTCCATGTAGCCGATGACGTCCGCGCCGAGGAAGCGCAGCGACGCGATCTCCTTGGCGAGCTGCCGCTGGTACTCGGTGCTGTCGGAAGCACCCCGGCAGTCGGCGGGGCCGCCGATCGTGCCGAACCGGCAGCCGGTGAACGTGTTGAAGAAGTTCAACAGGTTCACGCTGGCGACCTTGACCCCGCCGGTTCCGATGGCTGGTGGCGTGGTCGGCCGCTCGTTGACCGGGTCGAACACCGCTGTGCCACCAAGGGATCCGACCGGCCGGAGGCGGTAGGCGTTGCCGCTCGCCGCGTTGCCGGCCCAGGTGTAGGTGAGCACGCCGACCGGATCGGTCACCGTGTCACCGCCGCGCAAGGTGTTGCTGGCCGACAGCGGCTGACCACCGCGCCCGAACACGATCGGATCCGGGTTCTGCGCCTGGGTGGCGTCGTCCACGATCAACCGGTTGAGGTTGTTGGCGTTCTGCAACGCCTGCACCGCGGCCTGGTCGGTGGCGCGGATGTCCGCGGTCGGCTGGCGCAGCCGCCCGCCGGAGGACACCACGACCTGACCGAAGCGGCCGAGCTGGAAGTGCTCGGTGACGCTCAGGGTCTGGTGGAAACGCACCAGCATTCCCTCGTACGGCTCGAGATCCGTCGCGTTGGCCCGTGGCAGCGTCACATCGGCCGGCGTCACGGTGCCCTGTCCGCAAATCGAGATACCGGTCGCGGAGGCGGTGAGCTGGGTTTGGCCCTGGAACTCCGACGCCGGGCCGGTGACCTCGACGATATCCCCGTTGGACACCAGGTTGGCGCCGTTGTCGAAGACGAAGATTCCGTCCGAAGTGGACTGATTGCCGTCTCCATTGTCCTGCAGGTAGAAACCACGCAGCGTCGGCTGCGGGCCTTCGTAGTCGGCGACAACCGTGCCGCGGACCGTCACGGTCTGGCCGGCCACCGGGCTGATGTCACCGGTGCCCTGCACCGAGCCGATGCTCGCCGGCTGCGTGGTGCACGCCGGTGCCGCGCCGATGCTCACGGTCGCGCTGGTCGCCTTGCGCAGCACCGAAGGCAGGTCCTTGGCGATGATGCCGTCGCCGTAGAAGACGGTGTCGCCGGAGTCGGTCAGCACCTGCACCTGGTCGGCCACCTCAACTATGGCCTCTGGTTTGCCTGCCGCGGCAACGGAATCCAGCGACCCCGCGCGCAACACCGGTTGGCTGGCAGGGTTTCCGTCCCAGGTGTAGAAGCGGTACTCCCCCGCCGCGCCGGTGCCCGCATCCGGCGGACCGGCGATGATCAGGTACTGGTTGCCGGCGTTGCGGCGGATCTCCCGTACGCCCCGGCCACCAAGATCCCAGCGCAGCGCGGAACCGAAGGTGGCGGTGGCACCGGTGGTCGGGTTGGCCGCGACGAGCGCGCCGAGGTTGGTCACCGGTACCACGATCGCCTTGTTGTCGGCGGTGAGCGGGCCGCGGAAGCCGACCAGCAGCGTGTTGCCGTCCGGGGCGAACTCGGCGCCCTCGATGTTGAATCCGGCCGGGTTGCTCTCCGGCGCGCGGGTGGCCGCCGAAGCGAGGCCGAGCGCGTCGCCATTGGCCTGGTCCCAGGCGATCAGGTCGTCGCGCAGGTGCTGGTAGCTGCCGCCGAGCGACAGGGTGGTGCCGCTTACGGTGGTGGCGAACAACTCCTGGCGGTTGAGCCGGGTGTTGCCTGACGAGTTCTGGCCGTGCGAGCCGATCCAGTAGATCGTGTTGCCGGTCCGCGCGGCCGCCTCGATGTCGAGCTCACGGGTGACGTCGTTGTCCCGCAAGGCAAGCCCGGCGGCGCGCACATCGAACGAGCCGGCCGGGTAGCGGGAGTGGGTGCGGTCGTAGACCCGCAGCACGTTGGTCTCGTCGTCGGCCACCACCATGGCGCCGTCGCCGAGGTCGATCGCGGTGCTCGCATCGCTTGCGCCGTAATGGTTCTTCGTGCCCGCCGGGAGCGTGCCGGAGACCGCGACCGGGAACGTGGTGCTGGCACTCAGATCTCCGTCGGAGACGGTCACCGTGAGGGTGGCGCGACCGACCCCGACCGGAGTGACGGTGAGCGTGCGCGTCGTACCCGTGCCGGTGGCGCCGCCGGTCGCGACGGCCGGGTCGCTGCTGGCGACGGTCACGGTGAGACCGCTCGCCGGGGTCTCGGCGTCGCCGACGTCAACCGTGCGCAGCGCCGGCGGGTTGTCCGGGTCGCCGACCGTCAAAGCCAGATCCTGCACCGGGTTCGGCGTGATCGTCGGCGCGGTGTTCGGCGTGCTGGACACCGTGACCGTCGCGGTGCGGCTGTCCACCGTGCCTCCCGGGCCGCTCACCCGCACCCAGTAGGACGTGGTCGCGGTCAGCGCCGGAGTGGTGAACGAGGTGCCGGTGCCGGCCGGAGTCGTTGTGTCACCGGCATTTCCCGCATACCACTGGTAGTTCAGCGGGCCGGTGCCGGTCGCGGCGACGGTCAGGGTGGCGGTGCCGCCGGGGCGCACCGTGGCGTCCTGCGGCTGGGTGGTGATCGTCGGTGCCACCGTGTCCGCGGCCGGTGCGAACGCGACGCCGCGCAGGGCGGTGTTGGCCGCGCCGGTGCGCAGGGTCGTCGCGGTGGCGGCGATCGCGGCGTTGTACGCGGCGGTGTCGTCGACCTTGACCAGAGCATTCGTTGTGGTGGTGGCGAACAGGGTCACGCCGGACGGGGTGATGGTGCCGGTGAGGCCGCGGGCCCCGGCCCCCGCCGGCCGGAACGAGCCGCGCGCGGTCCAGGTGCTGCCGTCGAAGGAGAACTTCACCACGCCGCCGCCTGGAGCGCCCGACTCGTCTGCGACGTAGAGAGTGTCCACACCGGACACCGCGGGATCGCTGTCCAGCCCGACGAACGCGTAGGGAGCGGGTACCGAGGCGGTGAGCGCCGGGGTCTGGCCGCTGCCGGTCGGTAGCCCGGTGCCGACCGAGTAGACGCCGGTGGTGCCGCTGCCGGTGGAGACGTAGAGCTGGCCGCCGAAGATGCCGGCCACCCGAAGGTTGGTCGGCGCGGCGCTGTTGAGCTGGGTGGTGGTGCCGGTGCTGCCGAGGGACACCAGCCGCACGCCGCCGTTCGCGCCCGTCACCCAGAACCTGCTGCCGTCGTCGCTGACCGCGCCGCGCACGTTGTTGCCGCTGAAGATGTCGGTGATCGCGGTCGAGGTGTCCACCCCGCCGTCGCCGCCGATCCGCGCGACGACCCGGCTGACCGCGCTGGTCGTGGAGCTTGCCACGCTCGCGGTGCCGAGGTCGGCGTCGTAGCCGGCGATGGTCAGGTACCTGCCGTCGAGCGAGCGGGCCAGCGCACCCTCCGAGGTGGCCGAACCGCTCACGGTGAACCGCTTGTTGGCGCCGCTGACCGTGGTCGGCAACGCGACCGACTGCACCAACGTGCCGTCCGGGGTGTACTCGTCGAGGAAGACCGCGGTGGCCGCGTTGTTCAACGCGGCGTCGCCGGTGCCGACCCTGGACACCACCAGATTGCCGGGGCTGAAGCCCGCCGCCGAGGCCACCGGGGCCTGAACGACCGCGATCGTGGTGACCACGAGCGAGGTCACGACGGCACCAATGAGCAAACGGCGTAACTGCGGGCGCACGGCAACTCCAGCGGAAGCGGCGAACGGCAACTGGAGGGACGCTAGATTCCCAAGCGCTCAGAAGGAAGAGTCGATAGGGCAAACGTTGCGCTAACGAGCCCGCCCAGCCACCGGCCTCCGCTCACCTGCGGTAATAGTTATCTGACGCGGTGCCACGGCGGCGCCGGTGCGTCATCGACGAGACCGTCTAAGCGATGACCCCACTGCGGGTGGCGAGTTCGCGAAGTCCTGCTGGTGTCGGCCCGGGAGCATTGAGCAGTGCGCTGATAAGAGTGCGGACCGAGGATCGGCGCAGCTCTTCGGGAGCACAGCGTTCTGCTGTCTGGAGTGCTTTGACGCTGTTGGTCGGGTTGCCGTAACGATGCCATGCACGGGCGGTGTCGAGGCAGAACCGAGCCTGGCGTTCGGGGGTGGGCAGGCTCCGAAGGCTGATGGTGCGGGCGTGGGTGAGCGCGGTGCCGGAGTCGCCGAGAGCGGTGTGCACGCCGATGCGGTAGATGGTCACGTTCGCCGCACTGAATGGGGTTTTGGCCGTTCGGGTGCTGCCGAGTCGGGTTGCGGCGGTGTCGGCTTCGGTGATGAGGTCGAGGGCCTTGTGGCGGTTGCCGAGTTGGGCCGCTGTGTAGGCGGCGGTGCAGAGCAGGGAGCCGTAGGTGGCAAGGACGTCGGGCGCCGCTGTGCCGGACTGCGCGCCGAGGTCGATGGCGGTCCGGGTGAGCAGTGTGGCGGCGGCGGCGTGGTGGCCGTGGTGGCGCATGGCGATGGCGGTCATGCGGGCGGCTTCGGCGATGCTGGCGGGATCTCCGCTGGCGGCGGCGTTGGCTCGGGCACGTTCGGCGGTGACCCAGGCCAGGGCGTTGTCGTGGAGCCGGCTGCAGAGATTGGAGGCCAGGCTGTAGGCGTCGGCGAGCAGGGCCGCAAGCTGATCGTGGTGCTGGCCAGAGGACGTGTGGTTGAGAGTGGCCTGGGCGGTGGCGATAACGTCAGGCAGGTTGGCGGCGAGGTCGGAGTAGCGGCAGGCGTGGAACGTGGCGCGGGCATTGGCTACCCGTGTGCGCAGGACGGCAAGGCGCACCGGCTGCGGTCCAGAAATGGGCTGGTTGAGCAGATGGTGTGCCAGCGGGGTGGCCGACGCCTCGGGTGGTCGGGCGGTGCTGCCCAGCAGTGCCGCGCCGGTCACGCTGACCAAGCCGGCGAGCAGCTCACGCCGTCGCACCGGGTCGTCACCACCTTCCCGTGAGATTTCACCCACCGTAGTGCCGACGGCAGCAGCTGGCAGTGGTGCCGCGCCGGTAGCCACAGCGGTCAGTCCGAACAGATGCGGTGGAATACCCAGCGTCTCGGCGAAGTGCCGCAGTTGGGTGACGTCGGTCAGCTTGCGCTGACCGGTCTCGATGCGCGACAGCGTGCTGGCCGAGTAGCCGAGGAGCCCGCCGGCTTGGACCAGGCTGAGTCGGCGGGCGGTGCGCGTCATACGGATCAGCGCGCCGAACTGGCCCGCCGCGGCGACGTCTTCGACGGCGGGTGTGGTCCAGACCGGATCGGTGGTCTCCATCAGGTGCTCCCCGCTCATGGTGAGGCAGACGCACCCGTGCCGACAGTGCCAAGCCGTCATTGGCATTGCGAATTGCGCAAAACATGTGCTGACCACGCAAACCCGCTGCCGTCTCACGCCAAGCAGCCGTTGTATGAGGCCACGACCAAGAATCGGAGGCCATCATGTGCTCGATCAACGCAAGTGATTCTAATGCTTGCGCACTATGCCGAACTGCGGTGGTGGCACGATGTACGCCGCCGAATATACCCGCTCACCACGCGCGAGGGCCGCCGACAACACCGCGTCAAATCGCCCAAACTCATATCCCTCCCATGACACGCAACCGGCTAACGGGCTTGTTTGACCGCGTACGCAGCGGCTTCGGCTCGGCTGGTGAGGCCGAGTTTGGCCAGAATGTTGGACACGTGGTGCTCCGCGGTGCGTTTGCTGACAAATAGTCGCGCGGCGATGTCCGGGTTGGACAGACCTTCACCAAGCAGGTCAAGGACTTCTTGCTCACGTGTGGTGAGCGTGCCGGTACCGCGTGGTCCGGTGTGGCCCCGGACGCCGAGCCGCCGGAGCAGGCTGGTGGCGGCATCGGCATCCCTGGTGGCCGTCAGTTGCTGGAAGGTCGCCAGTGCGGCACGGGCTTCGACCAGGGCCATCGCGGGTTGCTCGGCGGTGAGGAGTCGCGCGAGGTCGAGGCGGACCCTGGCCTCTTCGAACGGCAGGGCGAGCCTGGCGAACGCGGCGAGGGCCGACTCGAGGTCCTTCGCGGTGTGGTCGACGAGGCCGATGGCGTGGTCGGCGAGCGCGGTGGTCATCGGTGTGGGCTTGAGCTGCCGCAGGCGTTTCACGGCGGCCCGCGCCGCGGTGCTGTCGTGGCGGGCGAGCTCGGTCTGGACCAGCAGCATGAGCAGCGGCGCGGCAAGCTCGGCCGGCGGATCGGTGCGGAAGAAGCGCTCGATCCTGGCGGCGGCGAGGTCGGGCTCGTCGCGGGCCAGGTGCAGCTCGATCCGCGGGCGGATGGCGTGGCTGTCGTGCTCGGCACCTTGGAGGAGCTCCGCGGCTTCGGCGAGGCGGCCCTGCCGCACCCGGAGTGCGGCGAGCCGGACCACCGCGGCGCCGCGCGCAGGGCCCGGTAGGTGCGGTCGTAGAGCGTGATCGACGTGGTCAGCTCGCGCTCGGCGTCGACCCACCGGCCGGCCGCGGTGAGGCACGCCGCCGTAGTGGGTGCGGCAGATCGCGCTGATCGGTACGCGGTTGGTGCGCTCGACGAAGCCGTCGGCCAGCGCCAGCCACTCCTCGGCGCGGCGGACATCGAGGGTCAGCTCGCAGGCGTGCAGCATCTTGCAGTACATCGCGCCTACCGAGATCAGGTCGGCCACCTCCCCGGCGGCGACCGCGGCGAGGGCCTCGTCGAGCAGGGCCATCCCGGCGTCGACATCGCCCGCGGCGACCAGATGCAGGCCGCGCTGGCTCATCGCGTCGAGCACCACGTCGTTGTCGCCGTGCCGCTGGGCGATCTCGATCGCCTGGGTCAGGTGGCGTTCGCGGGTGTGCGGGTCGGCGGCGAGGACCGCTCTGGTCAGCTCGATTCGCGCTCGTTCCGGGGTGTCGCCGGCCGTCTCGATGAGTCGGACGGCCCGGCCGAGCCAGCCGCTCGCCGCGGCACCGTTGCCGTGCACGACGCCGTAGAGGTAGCCGACGAAGCGAGCCGACACGGCGGCGCGGACGTTGTCGTGGTTGGCGTGGAAGGCGGCGAAAGCCCGCTCGGCGGCGTCGATCGCGGCGGCGTAGTCGCCCTGGGAGAACAGGGCTTGGGCAAGGCCGTCGAGCGCCTCGCCGGAGTGGCCCTCATGGGCGGCCTTGTCAAAGGATTCACGCGCGCTCACCCAGTCACCCCTGGCCAGCGCGGCGTGCCCGCTGGTCAGGAGGTCGGCGAGGGGATCCACGCGGCTTATGGTGCCCTGCGCGGGGCCAGTATGCGAATGGGGGAACTCACCCATGCTTCCACCGGGCTGCCGGTCCGACGATGCCCCCATGACCACCATTACTGAGACACAGCGCGCCGGCTGGAGCAGCCAGGCGCGGCACTGGTACGCCCAGCTCGAAGTAACCCAGCGGCAGTGGGGCGTGCTCTCCGAAGGGCTCCTGGACCTGGCCCGGGTCACCACCGGCGACCGCGTGCTCGACCTCGAGATCAAGCAGGCCGTTGAGCAACGTCGGGTCTGGTTGCGGAGTCAACTCGACGCGGTGGCGACCCGGTTTGGTGTCGAGTTGGACGGTGAGGTGGTGAACACCTTCGACATGCGCTCGGCCGGGGCGCCGGCACGCGACGGTGACCGCGCTGTGTGGCTGCGTGTCGTGGTGGAGGACCAAGATTATCAGCCGGGCTGCCGCTGGGACGGCAACGTGGAAGCCAACTCGATTCGCGGTGTCCCCAAACCTGAGGTGCTGCGGTGGGCCGACTGGCACCATTCCGACAGCTACCTCTCGGGTCGCCGGCTCCGGGGCGAGGTGATGACCTTGGCCCCGGGGTCCACGATCGCCCCGGGTGGCGTGCTGCACGACGACCCTTACCTACCGGAGTCGTGGTGGACGGACCTCGGCGCCGCGCTGGACGCCCTGGCCGCGCATCCGGCCAACATGGAGAACGAGCTTGGCGCAGTGCGCTACACCATGAACGGCGTCCGCGAACACTTTGGAATCACCCTGACCGACGACACCTTCACCGGCCTGCGATGGTCCACAGCCCACGCGGATCTGCACTGGGGAAATCTACGCGGGCCGACGCTGTCCATTCTGGACTGGGAGAGCTGGCGGCCGGCACCCGCCGGATACGACGCGGCGACCCTGTACTGCAACAGT